>Ga0070729_10004097_pt1 | contig 16173 bp, 9 predicted proteins | sample tdDd472_FD_66725 | JGI IMG/M metagenome (GOLD analysis project Ga0070729, IMG submission 66725) | Marine sediment microbial communities from the Atlantic coast under amendment with organic carbon and nitrate - tdDd47.2 | ecosystem: Environmental > Aquatic > Marine > Coastal > Sediment | place... | reverse complement strand
CAATAGCTGCCTTGCCCGCGCGCAGCAGAATCTATGGTCGTGTGGATGAAGACTCGAATAATCTGCACGGCGGTATTGTCAAAGATGTCAACAATGATCAACGACTGGTCAGCAAGACTTTTGCCAATTTTAAATTGGGGCTCAACATCCCCCAGCTTTTCTCCAAATACTGCGGCTCTCCTTACGACTTCCCGGGGCTAAAAAAACTTGGCGAGTTTCAGGTACCAAGCAGGGTTGTTCAGTACGCCGCTTCAGGCCTGCCCATTATCAGTTTTGGGAAAAGTCTCGAAACCATATTTCCCGGAGCCATTTGCGTGGAAGATATGGACCAGGCAACCCGAGCACTGGAAGTCGTGCAGGATGTTGACCGCCTGTTGGAGATATCAAGGACAACGCACCGGACATTTGTGCGTCATTATAGTGCCCAGGAACGTGCTCGATTTCTTCTTGAACTTATCAGAGGTGAGTCGGGCAGTTGCCATGGAATGGACGTCGAAACCCGCGCAACCCTTTTCTATGGGCCAAAGGAGAGCACCAGTCCGTATCTTGGCGAAAAAAAGCCAAAAAAAATCACAATTTCGGGGTATTACGGGAGAGCTAACTTCGGGGATGAATTGATCCTTGCCTCCCTCATCGAGAATATTAAGGCCATGAATCTCCCCTTGGAGATAAGTGTGGCTGCGGAAAATCCCAGGCAGGTCGAGCAGGTGCATTCCATCCGTTCCTTTTCCCGTCACGACCTGAACCGCGCCAGTGCCGAAGCCAAGGATTCTTCCGCCATCATACTGGGAGGAGGAGGATTGTGGCACGACTACTCTTTTGATCCAGAAAGTGGCAACACCAGTTTATTTTCGGATTCACCATGGTCGATAACCGGGTACGCCAAGCTTCCGATTTTGTGGAAGATCAATGAGAAAGCTTTGCACTTTTTCGGCCTTGGTGTCGGGCCGCTAAGTTCGCCCGACGCCAAGGCATTCCTCCGGTTCATGAGTGAACTGGCCACAACCATCACCGTGCGGGACAATGCATCCCATGATCTGCTCAGAAATATTTCCGGCTGGGAAAAGGGCGTCAATGTATACCCCGATCCTTTTTTTGCATTGAATCTTGAACCGTATCTTGATGGACAAGAGCAAACACAGACTAAAGAGATTCGCATTGGGATCAATCTGCGCAAGTGGCCGTATGGCAATCATGATGCTTTTATTGATAATTTGACCGGGGCGATGACGCAACTCGCTGGCAAACATCCCATATCATTGGTGGGGATTCCCCTGCAGGAATCGTCGGATCGCGAAGCAATCGAAACGTTCTTCGAGCGTATCCCGAAGAGTGTCGAGCGGGACATATTAGATGAAAATGCCTCTCATTCTGAGATCGTTCAGGCCATCGCCGGGAACAAAGTGATGGTCTCCATGCGACTTCATGCGTCCATGTTGGCGTGGCGTTTGGGGGTGCCGTCCGTGGGTATTTCCTATGATCCAAAGGTCGCGCTCTTTTTCGACCAGATATGCATGTCCGGGTTATGCCTTTCGCTGGAATCTACTGAGTCTTCCATATTAGAAAAGACAACTTCGGCGATCGAGAATGCCCAGCTGCTGATTTCCCAGGCTTCCAACGCAATCGAACGCCTTGAACAACAATCCCTCAAGGGATTTGCGTTTCTCAAGCAATGGCTCGTTCATGGCTGAACGGTAAAATGCCATGGCATCGGCGTTTATTGTGGTGCTCATTCAAAGCAAACAACCTTAACGAGGTAAGTGTATATGGCTACAATATTCATGCCGACAAAAAATCGATCGTCGTCACTGGAACGCGTTCTTGCCTTCTTCGCCCGGACTGCGCCCGGATTCGCAATGGTGATCGCAGACGGGAGCAATCCAGAGTTTACTAAAAAAAATCGTACGGTGATCGATTCCTTTGCTTCCAAATTGAACATAGAGTTGAGGCAGTACGACGAAGCCACGCCCATGAGGGAACGTGTGGTTGACGGTCTGGAAGGCATAGATGACGAATTCGTCGCCATGGGCGCGGATGATGATTTTTTGGATGTTGGGATTATTGAGCGCGGAGAGAGTTTTCTTAAAACTCATCCAGATTATGTTGTTGCTATGGGCTACCGTGTGGATTTGGATTTGCGCCTTCGGGAGTATGTCCGAGCAACGCTCTTTCACGCATTTAGCATTGAAATGGATGATGTGCTTGAGCGTTTGAATCATTATACAGGCTGGTCATATGCCACGACATATAGCGTTTCTCGGAAGCAACATCTTCTCGAACGATATCGGAAGCTTTTTTCTATGGACTTCCGCCGCTTTGACCCTGATGCAGAGTTTCCGATGATTTACGGTTTTAATGATTACATCCTGGGGATATTCGATCTTCTGTGCGGCAAGATCAAGGTGTTTCCCGAGCTGAGTTGTGTTTCAACAAAACTGCCGGGTATGAACTACATGAGGTCGTATGACCCTCTGGGGCATCTGGAGCAAAGCGAAGGAATACTGTACCTGCGGGATGTTCTTACGGACGAGCTTATCAAATGTTGTGGGTATAGTGAGAAGCATGCCCATTACCAAAGTTCAATGTTGTTGCGGAAGCGGCTGGGTGAATTGTTGGGTGCAAATTTGACCAGCCGATACGACTTTATTTCGAGTTCATATTTCAAAGACCAGGATGTCATATTGCAACTACGGGAGTTTAACTGGATGTTTGAAAAAAGCACAGGAGAAGGCTCACCCAGCTCGAATCTCCTTGAAGCTGCACACGAGTTCCTCCTGCATATGACAGATGGGGATGCTTCGTCGGCATATGCAGGACTTCGGTTCAACGGGTGTGCCCGGGGGGGCGACTTGTCCACACCCATAATTGAGGAAGAAGTCGTGCGTTACAAATATCTGGCCCCCAAAACTTTGGAAGAGTTAGAAGAACTTCCCACTGGAGCCGTGTTGCGCTAGCGGGGGCCGTCTAGTTATTGAACAAATTCTTTCTTCAATATCGAGGTGATCATTTCGGCCGTATGCCCATCCCCGTAGGGAAATGCCTTGATGGATTCCGAATCCACGGGTGAATCCAGGTACTTTTGTGCTTGGCGCACAATGCGCTCAGTATCGGTCCCGACGACCTTGATAGCCGCCAAGTCCACCCCTTCGGGGCGCTCCGTTGTCTCGCGTAATACCACGACAGGCGTGCCCAAGGCAGGAGCCTCTTCCTGCACTCCCCCCGAGTCGCTGATGATCAGGTTGGCGCGCTTCATTGCAGCAACAAAACGCGAGTAGTCAAGCGGTTCGCACAACACTACATTGTCAATTCCCCCAAGTTTTTGGTGCACGACCGTATGCACATTGGGATTGGGGTGCGTTGGAAAGAGGAATGTTGCTTTGGGGTTCCTTTCCGCCAGGGTTTTCAGGGCCTGGCAAATGTTTTGTAACGGCTGTCCGAAACTCTCGCGCCTATGCACTGTGACCAGCACAAGGCGTTGTTCATCAGGAATCTCCAGCCCCAGTTCGACCTTCTGGGCTGCCGTCCATAACAACGCGTCAATCACCGAATTACCGGTGACGTGAATAGCGTCCTGAGCAATGCCATCGGCAAGAAGGTTTGTCTCCGCCCCTCGAGTCGGCGCAAAATGCCAGGAAGCCAGCTTGCTTATTATGACCCGATTGGCTTCTTCCGGGAAGGGGTGAGACAGGTTGCCGGTGCGAAGTCCGGCCTCCACATGGCCGATGGGGATTTGTGCGAAAAAAGAAGCCATCGCCACCGCCATCGCTGTGACGGTGTCACCCTGGACCAGCACCACTGACGGTTTTATGGTCTGCAGCAAACTTTCGGAGCGCTGGAGGATTTTTGCAGTAAGGCTCGCAAGTTGTTGGTTGTGGGTCATCGCATCCAAATCTACGTCTGGAACGATTTGGAAAAAATCCAAGACCTCATCGAGCATTTGCCGGTGCTGGGCTGTTGCCAGGACACGAACATCGGCCCATGATTCATTCCGCAGCCTGCGAATGATGGGAGCCATCTTGATGGCGTCGGGCCGGGTTCCCACAACGCAAAGGATAGTAATGGCCATTTCGCGTCCCCCTACCTCTTGTTGTGCAACGCACTCATCCGGGCGATAATCCTTCGGGGATTATCCACCGGCCTGAAGTGCTCCACTGCAAACTGGAACGCATTGTGCCCAAGGGTCTTCAAGGTCTGCAAATCAGCCAATTGGACCATGCCTTCTGCCAATGCCGCAATATCTCCAATGGGGACAAGTTGGCCCGTTTGGCAGGTTTTGACCATAATATCCCGCTCTCCCACGGCAAGGACAGGCCGCCCCAGGCTCATGCTTTCAATGATATCACGTCCCCAGGCATGTCCGGTCGTGTCCGGGCGGATAAGTAAGTGCGTCTTCCGCATTTCCTCTTCCGGGTTGTCCACAAAACCTGGAAAGCTCACAATGTCATCCAGTCCCGAGTTACGGATTTCATCGACAACCGCCCGGTAATAGCCCTCGTGAATGGGTACCTTTCCGCCATAAAGTCGGATTTTCACGTTTTTTTGCCGTAGCTTGTCCGCGACGAGAGCACAGGCCTTGACGCATTCCAGATGCCCCTTGACTGGAGTGATGTGCGAAAAGACCGCATACACCAATGGCCCGCTCTCAGGCATTGGCAGTAGCTCTTGCGGCTTTTCCGGCCAATTGAATACGGTGGTGACAGGGATGTCGAAAACCCGTTGTGCCTGCTCTCCTTCTTCAGGAGCAATGGCGATGATTTCGTCAATTCTGCGGTGCATGAGGAAGCGGACCACAGGCATGAAGTTGGAAGGTTCCACCATCACTTCCCTTGCGTGCAGAACCGAAGGATACCCCTTGAGCCAATGTGAGATGAGAAGAGTTGTGTAGCTGTTATAATGAATGACGTCCGGTTTCAGTTCGTGGACCCTGTCCGCAAGCTGTCGATAGACAGGAAGGGATCTCAAGGTTTTCGGGATGTTGCTGCGCAACGGTATCGGACAGACGTGTAGCTTCAGGGGGAAATAGGGTAAATCAAAATAGTCCACCTGCACGCCCATGGCCTGAAGCTCTTTGACTTTTCTTTTGGTCCTGGAGGGTTTCGCAATGCTGAGGATGTGCATGTCGTGCCCCTCTCTGACGACTTGCCGTGCAAGGAGGAAAAGGCTCTTGGCGGCTCCGCCACTGTCTATGTCAGGGGTTATCGAAAGTATTTTCATTTGGCTCCCTGTTTAGCGTACCATTCAGAAATTGAGTTGACGATGTATGTTTGTTGTTCTTCTGTAAGTTCAGGGAACAGTGGGAGCGAGAGTGTTGTGTTTTGCAATTCAAATGATACGGGAAAGTCTTGAGGAGTGTGCCCCATGCTCGCATACGCCGGGAGAAATGGCTGTGCAATCGGATAATGAATGCCCGTCTGAATCCCCCTGTCCACCAGAAAGCTTCGCAACTGATCGCGATTTTCACATTGTATGGCATAAAGATGGAACACATGGTTTTTTCCATCAGGAATGTTCGGGCAACGGATGGCCGGCAGGTGGGCAAGAAGTTGTTCGTAGCGTTTTGCCAATGCCTGCCGCGCCCTGGTCCAATGCTCAAGATATTTCAATTTCACCGAGAGTACAGCGGCCTGAATTCCGTCCAGCCTTGAATTTATGCCGGGAAATTCATGGTTGTATTTGTCGGTGCGTCCATGGTTTGCCCACTTCCTGACAAGGACCGAAAAATCTTCATCATTGGCAACCACCGCTCCTGCGTCTCCATACGCACCGAGGTTCTTTCCGGGATAAAAGCTGTAGCAACAGCAACCAAAATCAGCGATCTTTGCATCATTGATGGCCGCTCCATGTGCCTGGGCCGCGTCCTGGATCACGTGGAGATCATGCTGCTTGGCAATAGTATTGATGATGTTCATGTCCGCCGGGCAGCCATACAGGTGTACGGGCAATATCGCTTTGGTTCGATTGGTGATGCAGCGTTCAATTTCCTGTGGGGCAATCGTGAATGCCTTCGGGAGAATATCCGCAAAAACCGGTGTTGCCCCGGTCATGGAAATCGCTTCGGCCGTGGCCACAAAGCTCATAGCAGGGAGAACGACTTCATCTCCGCTTCCGACACCCGACGCTTTCAGAGCAAGGAAAAGTGCGTCGGTGCCGTTGCCAACGCCTATGCAATATTTTGCATTGCAATATTCAGCGTATGCCTGCTCAAAGCGGACAACCGGGCGGCCCCCGATAAACTCGGATTGCCGCATGATGCCTTCAACGACAGGTGTTATTTCATGCTGTATTTGCTTATACTGGGCAGCCAAATTCACCAAAGGAATATTTGTCATGGCAGTCACTATGCCTTGGTTGTATTGCGCTGTTGCAGGCAACCGCCTGAAAGTTCATACCGCTCTGCGACGATGTGATTCTTTTCACCGTTAATAAAGTAATAGGGAGGAGGAAACTCCGGCATGCTCGTGGCCCTGACGTGTGTATGAATTGTGTCGGAGTCCCAGGACAGATCAATCCGTTTCATGCCATTGATCTCTTCGCGAAAATGGAGTGATGTGGACCGTTCGGATACGTGATCCTGTTTGGTGCGGACGTAGTCTCCGTTCACGATATGTTCGACATGTTGGGAGAACAGCATCACCGAAGCGTCGACCGTCAATCCGTAGAGGTCTTCAACCCAGCAATTTTCGGGGATCGAAAACCGTTTTTCAAAAAGGATGTCACCGTGGTCGATTCGCTTATCCATCACATGTAATGTGGTGCCGAATTGTTTGGCATCATTAAGGATTGCCCACGAAAACTGGTTGCATCCCCGATATTCAGGCAAGGGAGCCATATGCAGATTCACATTAAGCTCCAACGCCTTTGAGAGCTGCTGTTCGGTTAGAATACGTTCAAACTGCACCGAAAACAAAATGTCAACCTGAGGGAGTGCAAGGTACTCATCAAGAGAAGTAAGGAGGGGCACATCCGCTCGTTCACACAATGAAGCAACACTCTCTTCTTCATCCAGTACATGTGGTGTGGAAAGAACTCCGACAATGTCGACCACCTCTTTTTGCCTGAGTCGCAGAAGGCTTTTAAAGCATTCCGCTGCAACGAGTTTTCTCCCCACAAAAACGACTTTCTTCATTTTACTTTAGCATCCTATCTTATTCCCGTGGTGACATCCGAGCTTGCAATGCGTGGATTGAAATTTGAGCTGCACCTCTTTTCCTATTTCAATGGACTCATACATGGCATTTATTAGTTCCAATGATTTCCGCCCCTCAAGACCGTCAACAAGCGAAGGGCTCCCCTTTTCAAGGCAGCTTACAACGTTGTTTAAGTATTCAATGTGGCCAAATCCATAGACGTCAGGAGGGTTTGTGCTACACTCGTTTAGAATAACTTCATCCTGTGGTTCTGATTTTTCAAAATTCCATGTTTTTATTTTATTGACGGCAAACCCGCCGATCTCCACGGTCCCTTTTTCGCCCAGGATGGAGATAGAGCCTTCTAGATCAACCGGCCGCGTGGCGTTGGTAGCCTCCACTACGCCGATAGCCCCGCTTTCAAAGGTGATGATTGCAACACCTGTGTCCTCCACCTCGATGTCAACGAGCGCGGTCCGACTTTTGGCAAAGACAGAAACTGGTTCGCCCAGCATCCATTCGAGCAGATCAATGTGATGGCTTGCCTGATTAGCAAAAACCCCGCCATCCATGGCCCAGGTGCCTCGCCAAGTGTCTTGGTCGTAGTATTCCTGCTTCCTGCACCACCGGACCCGCACCGTCCCCACGGTAATTTTCCCGAACCTGCCCGCATCCATGGCTTCTTTGAGTTTCATCACAGGCAGATTAAATCTGTTTTGTTTGACCACAAACAACTTTACACCAGCTGCGTCGCATCGTTTGATCATCTCGTCGGCGTCTTTCAGACGGAGTGCCATAGGCTTTTCCACTACCAGATGTTTCTTGAATCTAAGCACATCTATGGCTACCTGAGCATGGCTGCCGCTCTCCGTCAGGATCACCACGACATCAATTTCGTCGAAGTGCTTCTTCATCATAGAATTAATATCGGGATAGACAGGCACCTGAAAATTGTTTTCAAACTTGAACCGCCGTTCTTCGTTGATTTCGCAGGCAGCAATGAGCTTGGAATCCTTAATGCTATTTGCTGCGAACAACGAGCCATATTTTTGGGCAATTCGGCCACAGCCTACAAGCGCGAATTTGATCAAGGGTAGCCTCCAAAAAACAGGAAATTATGTTGAATTCCGTAAATTTAATTTTCCAATTGCCTCATCGACCAAAACACGGATTACTTTACTAGCTGCGAGCATAGTTTCCATCAAAAAGATTCATTAATCAAGCTAATTCAGCCTAGCGCTGGAATTCTGTATTTCATTGATCAGCGATAATAGGAGTAAACAGTATGCAGCTTCAAAGTTCATCAGAGTAAGAGAACCACCATGCACTGCATAGCTTTGGATTTGGCACGATGTGTGGCACCCTCGGGCGCGAAGGTTATTATTGATCTATAAGTCATCGTTTGGTCGGGATGAGAGGATTTGAACCTCCGCTCTCTTAAACCCCATTCAAGGAGTCACAGTTTACCCAAACTGCACATACAGAATCCAGAGTTAAATCATAAAATCTGTTGCATAACGACAGCCTCCCACTTGCTGAAGCGGGGTCAAAATGCTAGGTCAATCTACAAATAGGAAGAACACGCTAAAAAAAATACTTAAATAAAATCAACATATTGCCACGCCGCCGAAATCTGAAGAGTTCCGAGTCTTCTCTTCGGCACCAGTAAAGAACAAGGGCTGTGACATACGTCGCAGCCCTTTTTCTTTGTGATTCAAAAAAGCATTCCATTTGGAGAGATCCAACAAACTGTGTCCTTACATCGTATTAAATAACTGCAAGGAGACAATTTCTTCGACTGCAACAAATGAATCTATTCCTTTTTTTGGTACACAGTGATACATACCACATCCATAATCATTGAAAATTGATCTGCCATATTGATGTGGAGGATTCTGTGTCTCAATCTCGCTCCTTCCGACTGACCATAGTGACCTGCTTGCTCTTGCTCATGCTTTTCTCTGCCCCGTCCCAAGCCCAAGACCAGCTTGTCGTGGCCATCGACAAAACCTACGCACCGCTTTCTCTCATTACTCCAGATGGTAAACCCGCTGGTTTACTCGTAGAGATGTGGCAACTGTGGTCAAAACAAACAGGTATTGATGTAAAGTTCTCTCCCGGGACTTGGGAAGAAACCATTGAAATGGTGAAGTCGGGTGAAGCCGATGTTCACTCTGGATTATTCAGGAACGACAATCGGTCAGAATGGCTCGTCTTTTCAGACACCTTACACGCCATTAAAAGTACCCTGTACCACCGGGCACACTCGAAATGTCCTTCACTCAGCACACTCAAGAATGAAAAAGTAGGCATTGTAGCCGACACCTATCAGCAGGATTACTTACATAAAAACTATCCAGACCTCTCCATTGCCTCCTACAAAGATCACGAAGCACTGCTAACCGGACTTATTGCCGGTGAAATTGATGTCATCTTTGATGAGGTTCCGACCGTTTCTCGCAATCTGGCCCGACTTGGCTGGCAAGGACTCGTAGATAGGACTCCAAACACGGATGTCACCAACACAGTCCATGCTGCCGTATTGAAAACACGCACAGCACTCATCAAACGTATTGATGAAGGATTTCGCACTTTGAATCCGGCATTTCTGACAGCCATCGACAAACGCTGGATTGTTCATCCTCAAGATCGATTCTACCACGATGTAACGGCAGGACTAAAAATTGACCTGACAGACAAAGAAAAAGAATTCCTGCATGAAAAGACATCCATAACATTGACAGCTACCCCCAACTGGCCTCCCTTTGAAATGGAACAAGCCGATGGTTCTTACACGGGCATAGCAGCAGACTTTATACGAGTTGCGGCTGGAAAGGTTGGACTTACCATCAAACCAGTGTTCGATACAGACTGGGATGCCCACATGACCAAGCTCAAGAGCGGCAAGCTAGACGTAGCTCCCGGGCTGAACGAAACCTCCAAGCGCCTCAAACACTTTACATTCACTCAGCCATACATCGAGTATTACTCTGCAATATTTACCCGAAGTGACCGAAAAGACATAGCGACGCCTGAAGATCTTGCAGGCAAGACCGTAGCCCTGGAAGATGGTTACGCCATAGCCAGAAATTTACCCACCGACCGACCGGATATTAACATCATGCTTGTGAACTCGACGCAGGAAGCCCTTGAAGTCGTTTCTGCAGGCAAAGCCGACGCCTATATTGGCAATCAAGTCGTTGCATCATACTTGATCAAAAAATACACTCTTCCCAATCTGAAACTTACGAGCCTTTGGCGCACGGACCTTCCCGGTCAACTACGCTTTGCCGTAAACAAAGATGAACCAATCCTACGGAACATCCTGCAAAAGGGTCTTGATGCCATCACCAAACAGGAACGTGAAGCTATCCTGACCACCTACCTTGATGCCTCCGGTTTCCAACAAAAGGTCTTCTCACTCACAGATGAAGAATGGGAATGGCTGAATGCGCATCAGAGGATCAAACTCGGCATTGACCCACAAAGTGCCCCTTTTGAATTCATTGACGATCAGGGGCAAGTTCAAGGCATATCAGCTGAATACATTGCCTTCATAAAAGAAAAGATAAAAGTCGAGATGCCTCTGACCAAGGACTTGAGTTGGAGTGATGTTCTTCAGTCCGCACAACAGGGACGAATCGATATTCTCACTTCAATTGCAAAAACTCCTGCCCGTGAAGAGTTTCTCCTCTTCACGGAACCGTACATAGAATTTCCAATTGTCATATTCTCTCCCAAAGAAGCGCCACTGGTTAACGAAATTTCCGACATCGCCAACGGACACATAGCCGTCGTTAAAGGGTACGCAGCACAGGAATATTTGACATCTGAGCATCCAGAACTGGAACTCCTCACTTTTCCGACTGTCAACAAAGCCATCAATGCCCTTGCAATGGGAGAGGTGAACTGGTTCATCAATGACTTGGCCACTGGGATCTATGCCATTGAACAGCAAGGACTCACCAACCTGAAAGTCGCCGCTTCCACAGAGTGGAAACTATCCCTGTCAATGGCTGTACGCAAAGACTATCCCGAGTTGGTTAACATCCTCAATAAAGCCCTGAACGTAGTTACAGACAAACAAGCTGCCGAATTCAAGAACAAATGGCTCGCACTCAAATTCGAACACGGTTTGGACATGGCCACGGTGTTCACTTGGGCCTTGCCCATCTCTGGCGGTGTACTTCTGATCATTAGCCTTATCATACTCTGGAACCGCAAACTCGGCAGTGAAATAGCAGAAAGGGAAAAAGCGCAGGCAGAATTGGCTGACACCATGGAATCTCTTGATGAAAAGAACCAGATGTTGGAAGGACTCTCCTCAAAGCTGGCGAAATACCTATCCCCACAAGTGTACGATTCCATTTTTTCAGGAGACCGTGACGTGTCTCTTTCCACCGAACGCAAAAAGCTGACGGTATTCTTTTCCGACATCAAAGACTTCACCCAGACAACTGATGACATGCAGCCCGAAGACCTTACAGACCTTCTCAACAACTACTTCACAGAGATGTCCGCCATCGCGCTGGAATATGGAGCCACCATTGACAAGTTTATTGGTGACGCAATGCTCATGTTCTTCGGCGACCCTGAAACGAAAGGCGTCAAGGAAGATGCTGAACTTTGCGTACAAATGGCTTTCGCCATGCAAAAGCGTATGGCTGAGTTGGAAAAAGAATGGCAGGCTATGGGGTTTGACAAGCCATTCAAAATGCGCGTGGGAATTAATACAGGATATTGCAACGTGGGCAATTTTGGTTCCGACACCAGAATGGATTATACCATCATTGGCGGTGAAGTTAATCTGGCCGCCCGGCTTGAAGGTCAGGCCGACCCTGGTGGCGTCCTCATATCCTCAGAGACCTATATTCTCGTCCAAGACATTGTAAACGCCAAGGAACAAGAGCCTCTCTCCGTTAAAGGCATACGAAGAAACATTCGGCCATATTCCATTATTTCACTCCGAGACGACGAGGAAAGTTACACCGAACTCAAGCATACTATCAAACATGAAGAAAAAGGCTTCGCCTTATCCATCGACCTTGAAGATCTGACACCTGAAAAACGCAGGACGATATCATCACGGCTACTGAAAATTGCCAAACAACTGAAAACTAAAGAATAAGACAACCATACTGTTCGCAAATTATACGGGGTATGCTAAGAATTGAGCCAGCATTCAGCAATTTGCAACAAATTAACGGTCTATTCCTTCCATCATTCGATTCCGTGCGGACGACCTCGCATCTAAAGCCCGACAGGCATTATTTGCGATATAAGCTACCACATTCTTTATAGATAGGTTATGGCAATCATAAAATGCCACAACGAAAACGTATCGCTGCAAAGTTCTTTTCTAATTCAATGAGCAATAAGGGCTACAAATGAAAAAGAATATCCCCTTGCATGTCAATATTCTCACAATTTTTACAGTCTTGGTCTCAATAATAGTCTTAAGTGTGGTTGGTTACGGATATAAAAGTAACTCTGATGCCGCAGTTATTGCCGCGCACCAGCTCTTGCGTCGAGTCGAGACATCCGTGGCAGAAAAGACACAGACCCTTTTTGACACAGCATTCAGGACAGTAGATACCTATGTAAATTTTCAGGACATCGGGGAAAAAGCATCAATTCACTCACACCCTTTAGGACATGTTTTCTTTAGATTTCTTGAACAAAACAAGGACTTCACGTCCATTTTCATTGGTTTCAATGATGGTGATTTCTTTCTCGTTTCGTCCTTGCGTGGGCGTGATAAATTGAAAAGCAGCCTGAACATTCCTCGCACTGCTGTCTGGTACACACAAATAATCGCACATCTGGATAATGGGCAGCGATACGAACTCAGAAGATATATGGATGCTGGATTTGTCACCGTTGGCTCCTCCTCAGACCTGAATGTTCAGTATGACCCCAGACGTCGTCCCTGGTTCAAATCTGCCAGCACAACAGATGTTGCGACCTTGAGTGATATCTATATCTTTTCCTTATCAGAAGAGCCGGGAATAACTGTTGCTCGTCGCTTTGATGCGGCTGTGCAAGGCGTTATCGGCGTGGATTTGTCCCTTGCCAATGTCTCGCACTTCTTGAAATCACAACTTGTCGGCACTGGCAGCGAAATCATGATTTTTGATGCTGCTGGAGATGTCTATGCGTACCCCGACTTGAACAAGTTGATCACCAGTATTGGGGTGACGGAAAGCACGTCAGCTTCGAATGAAAAAGTCGCCGCACTGGACTCTCCAGCCCTGATGAATCTCATACAGTTATTTCAGAATAAAGAAGGAGACTCCATACACAACCAATCACTTCTTGTGGGTGACACCACACACCTTGTTGGCATTGAGGCGCTTCCCAAGGAGTATGGAAGAGAGTTGTTCATAGGCCTCACAATTCCGGAAACCACTTTTACCGGCCCTATAGCTGAAGTTGGTAAACGAACACTTTTCGTTTCCTTGAGCATGCTTCTTTTATTTTTACCAATAATATACTTCGTATCCAAACGTATCAGCCGCCCATTGAAGACACTTAGAAACGATGTGGAGAATATTAAAGCCTTCAAATTGGACACTCCAATAGACGTTCAATCAAAAATTCTTGAAATACGAGAGTTGAGCAAGGCGACTGAAACCATGCGTGAAGCCCTCAATGCCTTCGGGAGTTACATCCCCAAACCACTCGTCAAATCAATGATCGTCAACGACATTATTCCGACGCTGGGCGGCGACCGCAGGGAAATGACCTTTTTATTCAGCGACATAAAAGATTTTACCACGATCTCGGAGACACTGACGCCAGAACAAGTAACAAGTAGTATTACAAGCTATTTGGAAAAGATGAGTTGGACCATCCTCCAGAACAACGGGACTATAGACAAATATATCGGCGACTCAATCATGGCTTTCTGGAATGCCCCGGTGACCAATTCTGAACACGCATTCCACGCATGCCTCACAGCATTACAATGCAAAGAAGTACTTACGGCGTTCAATCAACACCGTCGGGACAATGGTGAACCGGAATTCCTGACCAGAATGGGAATGCATACAGGAGAAGCCGTTGTTGGGAATATTGGTTCTTCAGACCGCATGGACTATACGGCCATGGGGGCATCGGTGAATCTCGCCTCACGCCTTGAAGGACTCAATAAATATATGGGGACGGACATCCTCGTCAGCCGACCTGCAATGCTTGCCGCCGGAGAGGACTTCCTTTTCCGCTTTGCAGGCAAAGTAGTGCCAAAAGGGACGGCTACAGGGTTGTGCGTCTATGAACTGCTCGGAACCAGAAACGATGCGACAGGAGTGTATGCCCCATTCGCTGTATCTGACGAAATCATGCAAAAAACCGAACAGTGGGAAGCCGCTATCCGTCTCTTCCTTGCGCGAGATTTTATGGGAGCAAAGGCTGCTTTCTCTGCCCTTCTTGAAGAATATGGAACTGATCCTCTCATTAAAAAATATTTGGAGCTTACTCAGGAATTTTCAATGCAACCACCAGACGATTCCTGGAACGGCGAACAAAATTTCGATGTCAAATAGGGAGAGGTCATGACACGATTCAAGGCTTTGATACAGTGGTACGTGTTGGTTTCATTTTTCACGCTGTTCATGCCCATCTTCGCGACAGCAGCCACGCCCATCACCTTCTGGACAACAGAATTGGATGCAGACCGACAAGCGGTTATCAAATATCTCGCAGATGTCTTCATGATTTTCAACCCGGACATCAAGGTCTATATCGAGGGAGTTGGAGAAAACGAAATAGTTGCGACAGTGACTCAAGCCAGAAAAGAAAGGACTGGGCCGAATATCGTCAGCTGCGCCTCGGATCTGGTTGTCTCCTTTAGCGAATATGGGTGGATTAACAATACAGGGACTGAAGCCTGTATTCTCAACATAGGAAAAGACAGATTCTACTCGGGGACGCTCGACAAACTGCAGCACACAGACGGAGCATATAGCGGCATTCCCTTCAACGGATGGATTCAAGGTATCTGGTATAGAAAGGACTGGTTCAAAGAATGCGGTCTGGAGCCGCCTGATAGCTGGGAAAACATCCTGAAAGCGGCCAAGACACTCCATGCCCCGGAGAAGAATCAATACGGAATACTCATCGGCACGCAGGCTGATGTTTACGCCGAGCAGGTCTTTACGCATTTGGCCCTTTCTGCTGGAGTGAAAGAATTCACCCCGGAAGGAAAGGTCGTGTTTGACACTCCTGCAGCAATCAACACATTAAAATTCTATACGAAACTCGCCAAATACACACCTCCAGGCCCTCAATCTTGGCGTGGAAGAGATTTCTATTTTCAGGGTCAATTGGCGATGATGTTCTATTCGACATTCATCATGGATGACATGGCAATTCCTTCCATTGCCGCTAATTCTTTGACTGGGAATAATTTTGACGAACTCAATGGTGCTCCATACGATTATCAACTATTGAAGCATACCGGTTTTATTTCAAACATTACAGGCAGCCATAAAGCGAGCTACGGCGTTATCAATGCGCTGGGACTCTTGAAAACCGAAAATTCAGAGCAAAAAAAAGCGACTGAACGTTTCGTTGAATTCCTTTTTACGCACGACGTCTACATAACATGGCTGCACATGGTTCCCGGCGGCATGATGCCCGTCCTCAAGGATATTGCAGCCCATGACACCTTTTTCAGAGACCATCAGGGAGTTTTCCAACGATACTCCCGGCAACGAGTCCAAAGCATTCTGTCAGGATTCGATTCATTGAAAAGTTTCAGCTTTGTGGATGGTCATATCGTGCCACAGGCAGCGCAGGCTTCAGCCATGGGGCTGCTGGCCGAAATGATCCAAAAAACCCTTGATGGAAAAATGGTCCCGGAAGAGGCTGTTTCTCAGACTGCAGTAAAAATGCGAATGATCAACTCGAAAATATAAATCGAAACCCTCAAACGTCCCGCTTTGTTAAAACACCACCTGCGCTTCGCACATGAAGCTTTGACTGGAGGCATGCTCTTCAACTTCTCCCTGATACCGAAGAGATAAACTGGCACCCTTCTCATGAA
>Ga0070729_10004095_pt1 | contig 16184 bp, 8 predicted proteins | sample tdDd472_FD_66725 | JGI IMG/M metagenome (GOLD analysis project Ga0070729, IMG submission 66725) | Marine sediment microbial communities from the Atlantic coast under amendment with organic carbon and nitrate - tdDd47.2 | ecosystem: Environmental > Aquatic > Marine > Coastal > Sediment | place... | reverse complement strand
CACTTCCCCGGGATTGATTTCGTAGGGTTCGATTTCCGTTTTCCACTTGAACAGCCGGTCAATGGCGTAAATACCCAGGGCAAGGCGTAAAATATAGGCGTTGCCAAGCCCCTTCATGGTGGGGGGATCGGCGATGTTCAGCAGAGAAACTTCAGACAATCCAATACGCTGTAAAATCAGGTGCAACGTAAGCAGATACTGGGGCAGCAGGCACGAACCAAAATATGAGGGGCTGTAATAACAGGCGTTCTTGGGCTCAAAATCCGGTTGCCCGGCGGCTTTGAGTAAATCGCCGGTAAATGAAATAAAGGGATGACATTCCCGGCCATAGGCATGCTTGAGTCCCAGGTGCCAGCTTTCATCATCAGTGGGCGGCAACAGCACGGCTTTGCATCCCGAGGCCCGCAGGGCTCCGGTAAAGGCGTGGGAATGGTCGATGAATGCGGGGATGTAGTAGGTGTACTCCTGTAGAGGACGATTTGGAACACCGGTAAGGCCGCCGGTCACAGGGGGGACGTCCGGTTTTGAGTGTATGGAAAAGGTGCGGGAAAATGCTTCCAGCCTGGTTACCAGACCGGCTTCCGCCTGATGCTCGTCAAATTCCAGCAGAATATGGGGGGTATCCGATAGCTCGTGCTCAAGATACTGATTGACAAAAGCATCCGGGCCGCAGCCAAAATTGGTAACAATAACGGCTCCCAGATTGGGATAATGTTTTAGCTCCCGGGCTGCCTGAACCAGTTTTCTGCCGTAGCCCCAGCGGATACGGGACCATACCCCGGGCATGCGGTCATCGCCCAGAGGCATAAAGTCATAAGGTATTGGGGAGATATCGAGTTCTTGCAGCCGGCGGGCAAGGTTCAGGTTGGTATAGCGATCCGTGGTGTTATAGGGACGGCCTATCAGCACGGCACCGCGCCGTCCCTCGGCTTTCAATTGATCCAGCAGTTTCTTTCCTTCGGTACGGCAGCGGGTTCGGAATTCACGCTGTGCTTCCCATGCGGCGTACAGGGCTGCTTCCACCTCTGCTGCGTCAATGCTCAGATGTCTGGATACGGTTGTCTTCCAGTGTTTTGTTTCACCGTCCACCGGGTATTCCAGCGATACCACTTCGGTGCTGATGTGGGCGCTTACCACCGAAGGCGCTGCCTGGGTATAGGGGCAGGCATAGCGGGGCGTTTTTTCGCCCGGTGGGGTGAACATCCGCAGGTGTGGAATGAAGATTTGCTCAACTCCCTGTTGTTCCAGATAATGCACATGCCCAAAAAGTATCTTCATGGGATAGCAGAATTCAGCAGGTACATGGGCCAGTCCCCATTCCGCCATGTCACGGCGGCTGTCCGGGCTCATGATTATGTCATACCCCAGTGCATTGAAAAAAGTGTGCCAGAAAGGAAGGTAATCCGTCATGGTGAGGGCATAGGGGATGCCAATGGTTCCCCGGTTGCCGGTGGATGTTTCTGTTCCAAGGCATTCGTGCATGAGACGTTCCCGCAGGGCAAAGGCATCATTCGCCGCAACCGGTTGCGAGGTTCCCCGTTCAAAACGGCCACAAATACTGCCGAAGTAGGCGGTGTGTCCGTTGCGGGTGTCGATTTTTCGTATCTCGCAGAGGTTTTCGCAGGCCCGGCATTCAAAGGTGGTGGTATGGGCTTCAATCTGCAATTCATGCAGATCAAGCAACGGTGAACTCTGTATTTCCGCAGATTCGGCATGGGCCGTCAAAGCAGCGCCCAATGCACCGGAAACCTCCGGGTGGGGATGTACGGTAATGGGCTTGCCCAGCAGTTGACCGAATACCGCATGCACCGCTGCATTGCAGGCTACGCCTCCCTGAAACAATACCTTGTCGCCAATGGGCCGGGAGCCCACCACTTTTTCAATGTAGTTTTGTCCAATGGAATAGGCCAGTCCGGCGCACAGGTCTTCCACCGAGGCTCCGCGTTGCAGATGGTGAACCAGATCAGAATCCATGAACACGGTGCAGCGGGTGCCCAGCCGCACCGGCTGGGTTGCGGTAAAGGCTTTGTCTGCAAATTCCTGTTTAATGCTGATGTTCAGGCGTCCCGCTTGTTCTTCCAGGAACGAGCCGGTACCGGCTGCGCAGGCTCTGTTCATCTGGAAACGCTCAACCCGACCTTTTTGCATGCGAATGTATTTGGAGTCCTGTCCACCAATTTCAATGATGGTGTCAACATCCGGGAAGGCATGGGCGGCGCTTGTGGCCTGTGCGGAAATCTCGTCGATAACGCTGCCGGTGCCCAATAGTTCCTTTGCCAGATGCCGTCCCGATCCGGTGCATACGCAATGTGAAACCGTTGCCTGGCCGCCCATGTTGCTTACAAGGGTTTCAAGGGCATTGCGCACCGCTTCCACAGGTTTTCCTGCGGTGGGAACATAGCTTGATGCCAGCAGATTTTTATCTGTGTCGATAATGGCGGCCTTGGTGCTTACGCTGCCCACATCCAGACCAAGGTACATGGCTCCCTGGTGCCGGGGAGATGCGGCTTTGTCTGGCGCTGGCGCCGGAGACGGTTTGCGAAGCGGTGGCAGATCACTGGCAATTGTTTCATCAAGCTGTACAGCCTCAATACCTCTGCGCAGACCGCTGATGTTGTGGCCGGATTCACCATGGTGCTGCAATGCAATGCGTGCTGCACCCAATGCTCCCATAACGTTGTAATGCCGGGGCCTGATGAAATCATTGTCGTCAACACCCAGAAGCTCCTTAAAGGCATTCATGACGCCTTTGTTTGCAGAAACGCCTCCCTGAATCAATATGGGAGGTTCTGGATTGCGGCCTTTGCAGAGACTGGCGAGATAGGTACGGGCCAGGGCGAAACACAAACCCGAAGCGATTTCATCCTGGGGTGTGGCTTTTTGCTGTAGATGAATCATATCGCTTTTGGCAAACACGGAGCAGCGGCCCGCAACCCGGGCATGGGCCCCGGCAGCCCCTGCAAGATTTCCAAACTCGTCAATGGGCAGATCAAGCCGTTCCGCCTGCTGGTCCAGAAAGGCCCCGGTCCCGGCTGCGCACAACTCGTTAAAGGCATGATCCTGCAAATAGTGGGCACCTTCCGGTGTACGGCCAATGACAATATACTTTGAATCCTGTCCGCCTATTTCGATGACGCTGCGGACATCGGGATGCTCTGTCCAGGCGGCGGTAGCATGGGCCACAATTTCATTCTCGGTTTTGAAATGCAGATGCCCGGCCACAAGCTCCTTGCCGGAACCGGTTATCACTCCGGCGGATACATGTATATCGCCAAGTTGTTTATGGATATCATCCAGAACGGTTTTAATAGTGGCGACAGGCCGTCCCCGGGTACGGATATATGTTTGGTAAACCATGGTGCCCCGGGCATCCAGGACCACGGCGTTCAGACTGATTGAGCCAAGATCAAACCCAAGAACATACGATGATGTGGTATTCGTGGTTGTCATGACGTGCAAATACCTTCCCGCAGGTGAACGGAACAATCCTTACTGCGAAATCACCTGCTCCAATTAAACCCTGTGTTGCTTTACACCCTCAACAGCAGTGCATCGTATCTATTCGCCCCCCGGGAGTCAAACCCAAAACAATGGTGTGTCAGTGAGTCTTTTTTGCGTTTGGTGCGGTCACCGGCGGGCTGTCGGGGCTTGGCTTGCGCGAACCTGCCACGGCATCGGGCATGAGTTCCGGGAAGAACCGGGCATACAGCGCCGGGGCCACCACATACACCGCCATTACAGCCATGCCAAATCCCACTACGGCGTCGATGGCGTAATGGAAATGACCGTAAACCGTGGAGATGCAGAGGCTGATCCACACAGGTGCGGTTACCCAGAAGGCTTTGCGGAACATAATCCAGGTGAGGAAGAATATGGTCATGGTGCCTGCCACATGGCCCGAGGGCATGGCGGAACCGGGAACATCGGCGCCGGAAAGGAAGTTGGCTGCAAAAGCGGAAATAGGTCCGGCCACAAGGTGACCTCCAATGGAGGCGTCGTTATAAATGGGGCCTTCCACCGGAAATACCGACTGTACAATAAAGCAGGTGTACATCACCAGACAGGCCACAAAAGCGGAGTAGTAAAATTCCTTGCGCTTACCGGCAAAGTAAAAATAGATGGGCAGCCAGGGGGTCAGGTAATAGGAAAGATAGGACAGGTTCATGTATTCCGAAAGGAAGTAATTGTTACCCAACATACCGGCCAGGTCTCTGCCGGGGCTGAATCCGAAGAGCCACATATCGGCTTTAATCATCAGGGCATCAAAGGGTTCGGCAAAAAACATGTGGGAAACCGGCTGGGTCCAGTTGAAGAAAACGCCCAGCATAATGGCGGGATACAGGTAGCGCACAAATCGCACAACCGGGTTCTGGATGCTCCAGTGTTTGGTGCGGTCCATTAAAGGCACAATGGCCAGGACGAAGGCCAGCACCAGCAGATAATAGCCGCCGTAGGTTGCGGCGGTGGCAAAACCAAGAGTTCCCATGCGGGAAAATATAAGAAACGCTGCCACCGCGCAGAGGACTGCGGTAATAATATCCGGCGGATTAAGGGTTTTCCAGTACTTCATATGTTACAGTGACTCCAGTATTAAAATCCCAGGGCCCCGGGGGGCAAAGGTAAACATATCTACAGCATATACATGACATACATTGCCATGTTCATTCCTGTGAACAGTAGCGAATTGAAAATAAATGGGCAAGAATATTTTTTTAGGAGTTTTCTGCCTTTTTAGCGCCCCGTTCAATGGGAAGACGGTCCAGCAGGAAGGGCATCAGCAGCATAACCGCCAGCCAGCTTGTGGCAATGCCGATGGTGCCGAGATAACCAATGGTCTGCAGGCCCTTGTGTTCCACAAACAACAGGCCAACAAAACCCGCCATGGTGGTCAGGCTGCTGGCACTGATGGTCATGCCGGTGGTGCGGAAAATCTCGCCGATATGGCTGCCGGGATGCCCGGTGTATTTATGATACAGATGCACCGCGCCATCTATACCCACACCCAGTATCACCGGTATAACGATAATGTTGTACAGGCTGATGCGGATATCAAAGAATCCCATGATGCCCGCGCACCAGATACCGCCAACCGCCAGTACGCCAAAGAGCAGCAGGGTGGATTTCAAGCAGCGGCAGAACAGGTACAGGATCACCAGCAACACCAGCGAGACGATGATCAGCAGCCGCAGGCCGTCTGCTTTTACCATTCTCACCACATCGGACAGAATAAATCTGCTGCTGGCAATGGGCAGCCACGAGCCGTCAAATTTCAGATTGCCGTAATGCTCCTGAAATTCCTGACCGGAATACACGTTCCAGTCGTCGATTTTTGCGTAGATATGACCTACATGGCCAATGTCGCCGTTGGCTTCGGTAACAATACGTTTGGCCCAGTCCGGCAGGGCTTTATGGTCAAAGGGTGTGGCCTCGGTCATTTTTGTGAGTTCTGCGACCAGTTCGCCCGTGTCACCCTTCATGTCCTGCATGGCTTTTTTGCGAACCACTTTCCCTATCTGGTCGATGGTCTTTTTGCGCTGTAGTTGCTTCTCCATGGGAGGAACAAAGGTGTTGTAGGTAATAAAGCTCAGCAGGTTTTCATCCTGCTCCACCACCATTTTGTTCAGCAGGTATTCGTGGACTTCCTGCATCTGTTTGCGGCTTTTACCCAGCACAATGGCCGGGGCGGTGCCGCTGTCTTTGCCAATAGCACGCATGTACTCGATGGGGGTATCGGTGCCCGGAGCCATAATGTTGCGGATGTCGTATTCAAACTGGGTATCCGGCGCAAAGACTGACAGCCCCAGCACTACCAGCATGGTAAGACCAAAGGCGGTGGCGGCAATTTGCCGGATATTGAGGCCAAAGAGGGTAAAGGTATGGTCCCACTGGCGCCGGTCTTCCTTAATAGTGCGGCGAAGCGGGCGCAGGCGCTGGATAAGGAAAGCCATGGGAGGCAGCATCAGCATGGAAGATGCCACGCATATGGCCAGACCAAAGGAGGCCACAACGCCGAATTCCCGGAATCCTTCAAAGTGCCCGAAGAGCAGGGTAAGCATGGATGCGATGGTGGTTGCCGCAGCCACCAGCAGAGCCCTGCCGGTTTCATACAAACTGGTGGTCAGGGCGATAACCAAGTCCTTGCCCTCGTTGATCTCCAGCTTGAAGCGTCCAAACAGATGAATGCCGTAGTCAATGCCCATGCCCACCAGCAGCGCCAGAATAAAAATAGTCAGCACCGTGAGCCGCTGGTACGTCAGCCCCACAATGCCCATGGTGATAGATCCAGCCACCAGCAAGGGTAAGAACACCACCGCAATGGTGCGGAAGCTGCGGAAAAATAAGAACAGCAACGACAACACCAGCAGGACGCTGATGATGGTGGCGGTAGAGCCATCGCGGCTGATGGCCACGATTTCGAGGAACTTCCGGTAGGCTCCAACCACTTCGACTTTCATACCCGGGTCATACTGTTGCGGATTGATGTCCCGGATTAAGGCTTCGCCCCGGGCAAGAGCGGCTTTGGAATAGGTGATATCGGTTGATGCTTTTTCAAGCTTGACCAGCACCACGCCCACATCGCCTTCAGCGGCAATCAGACGATTGGCAATGATGGGGGCAATTTTTTCTTCGTCAATTTTCCCCGGGTGTTCTTCCGGGCATTCGGCGTCTTTACGGAAAAAATCGTTAAAGGATTTTCGTACCTGGGAGGGCAGGCCCATGCGCCAGGGAATATCCTCGCTGTACCAGCTGTCCAGCCCGGATTCTTCTTCGTCATCGTCCAGCAGGCTTACCATGCCCGGCATCTTTTTGGCCGATGCCATGGACAGCTCTTCCCTGAGAAGATCCCGCAGATTTTTGAGTTCCTGATCCTCAAGATAGTACAGGGCGTGCTTGCGGAAAAAGTCCGTTTCACGGCGGGTTTGCACCCAGGTGGCGTCTTTCCATTCCTTACGGATATGGTCTTCCAGGGCATCCTGCACCCGGGCAATGGCCTGAACGTCTTTGCTTTTGGATTCAATGGCAATGGTGAAATAATCAATGGCTCCGATGCGGGATTCGCTCATTTCCAGAGCACGGACCGAGTCAGTGCCTTCGGGCAGTAATGCTCCCAGATCGGTTTCTATCTGAATTTTGCTGGCCGCGACATACAACCCGATAGCTCCGGCAGCAAGAAACACCGCGAGAATTACAACCGGATGTCGCCGGGCAAGATTGATATAGGCGTCCACAAAGCGTTTGTACACGTGTTTCATGAATCGATATACTGCTTCTACACTTTCGCTGCCGGAACGCTGTGTTTCCGGAACAAAGGTTCTTTCCGCCCTGCGGTTTGCGGACGGGGTGTTTATGCTGCATTACGCCATGGATATGATTTCCGTGCGCCTGTTTGGCGACATGCTGCTCCAGGGGGGCACTTTACGCGGTTTTGTCCCGATAATCAACTGATTTCCCAAAACTTTCCTCCACAGCCCGGATAATGCAGTAATGGTGATGCCGGGGTGTCTTGACATGATGGTAGAAGCCCTTACTTATATATAAAGTAATAGCAATGTGAAAATATATGGTTAAAGGGAATCTGGTGCAGTCTGAGCAGGGAATATTGGGAGGAATGATGAAACGTAAACTGGAGTGGAAGCTGCTGGCGCTTGCAATGATGGCATCCTTTGTGCTGATACTGGGATGTAATGGTACAGACGATGACACTGATATTGACGGTGATATTTCCGAGATGGATGTGGATGATGCCGACACCGCTGATATTGTTGACGGTGACCTGACAGATCCTGATCCTGATATCGTTGACGGGGATGTGGCCGAAGAAGTACCGGAAACAGTGGAAGAATTGGAAGACGATACAGTGGCGGAGCTGGAGCCTGATGAAGATATTCCTCCCGGGCACACCGAGGATGTGAACGGCGTTCCCCATTTTCCCGGCAAGGAAGATCCTCTGACCAATTGCATGTCCTGCCATGGCACCGACCTGACCGGCGGCACCAGTATGCAAAGCTGCTATGAGTGCCATAATAATGATAATCACACCCTGAATCGTGATGGTGTGGACCACAACACCGGCTCAAGCTCCACATGCACGACATGCCATGGTCCGCAAAACAGCGGCGGTTTGGGACCGGCCTGCTCCAGCTGTCACTAACGGAACAGTGCTACATATATGCAAGGGGGAAAAGAGAATGAATATCTGTCTGTAATGCTTGCGAAATGAATATCTTCTGCTAGATTGTGCCTGTTGCACCGCCGGTATTCATTGCCATCCGGTTTGATCCGACGCAAACCAGTATCCACCATTATAATATGCGGTGCCCGCACCTTTTTGGAGGAATTCATGGACAAGCAGTATATCTTTCACATGCAGGGCCTTAATAAATACTACGGCCAGAAACATGTACTCAAAGATATCAACCTTAGCTTTTTTCCCGGTGCAAAAATCGGCATCGTGGGTGAAAACGGATCGGGTAAATCCACCCTGCTGAAAATTATGGCGGGAATGGACGAGGATTTCCAGGGCCATGCCGGTATCACATCCGGTTACAAGGCCGGTATTGTGTTGCAGGAGCCTGATCTGGATGACAGCCTGACGGTAAAAGAGACCATGCAAAGCGCATTTGCCGATATTCAGGCGAAAATGGCGGAATACGATGCCTGCGCCGAAAAAATGGCAGAGCCCATGGACGATGACGAAATGCAGCGTGTCATGGATCGTATGGGCGAGTTGCAGGATATTTTGGACTCCATGGATGCCTGGGATCTGGACCAGACCATTGCCGTGGCCGCAGATGCCCTGTGTCTGCCGGAAGATACCCGGGTTGTGGGCACTCTTTCCGGTGGCGAACGCCGCCGGGTGGCGCTGGCAAAAATTTTACTGGAAAAACCGAATCTGTTGCTGCTGGATGAACCTACAAACCATCTGGATGCGGAAACCGTGGACTGGCTGGAAGTTCAGCTTCGGGATTATCCCGGCACCGTGATCGTTGTTACCCATGATCGCTATTTCCTGGATAACATCACCAAATGGATTCTTGAGCTGGATGGGGGGCATGGTATTCCCTGGGAAGGAAATTACTCTTCCTGGCTGGAACAGAAACTTGCCCGTATGGTTGCAGAAGAAAAGAAAAATACCCCCCGCAAGCGGGCCGTTGAACGGGAACTTGCCTGGATTCGCATGAGCAATAAAAACCGTAGCGAACTGGCCCGCACCCGCTTGATCGAATACGAAAAGCTCATTGCCGAAGAAACCGCTCAGCGGGAACAGGATGGCACATCCATACAGATTGCACCGGGCCCCCAGCTTGGCGATCAGGTAATTGAGGTAAATCAGGTAACCAAGGGCTTTGACAGCACCTTGTTCAAGGATCTGGAATTTCAGGTTCCCAAGGGGGCTGTGGTGGGTCTTATCGGTCCCAACGGCACCGGCAAAACCACATTGTTCCGTATGATTGCCGGTCTGGATACGCCGGATGAAGGCAATATCACCGTTGGCTCCACTGTTGAATTTGCCTATGTGGATCAGGGACGGGAATCTCTGGCAGAAGGCGGGCAGCTTGTGAAGGCTCTGGCCGGTGACAGCGAAGAGGTGCAGCTTGGCAACCGTCGTGTGCCGGTGCGGCAGTATCTTTCATGGTTTGGTTTCAAAGGAGCCAGCCAGCAGAAAACCGCAGACAAGCTTTCCGGTGGGGAGCGCAACCGCTTCCATCTGGCAAAGACTCTGAAGGTTGGCGGCAACGTGCTGCTGCTTGATGAGCCCACCAATGATCTGGATGTAAACACCCTGCGCATGCTGGAAGATGCGATTTTGAACTTTGCCGGTTGTGTTCTGGTTATCAGCCATGACCGCTTCTTCCTTGACCGCGTGTGTACCCACCAGCTTGTGTTTGAAGGAGACGGTCAGGTCCGCTGGTTTACCGGTAACTACCGCGACTATGAAGAATGGCGTCAGCGCCAGTTCGGCGATGTGGCTACCAATCGCCGCAAGCGTTACCGTAAACTGGTTTCAGCCTGATAAAAAAACAAGCCGATGGCATACGAGTTGCCATCGGCTTTTAAGTATCCTGTGCCAGGCGCACCGGGGGCCGGACCAGTGGCTGCCTTCTAGCATTCTTCGTTTTCAATCCCCAATGCTTCATTGATGGCAGCCAAAAGGGCGGGGCGCTTGAAGGGCTTTTGCAAAAAATATGTGTGCGACGATTCATTCAGCTCTTTTGTTGCACTGTCAGAGCCGTATCCCGATGACAGGATAACCGGAATGTCAGGTTTCATGGCTCTCATGTTAGCCAAAACCTCGTTGCCCTGCATGTCAGGCAGGGAGATATCCAGAATTACAAGATCAATATCCAGGGGATTTTCCGAGAATGCGGCAATGCCCTCACTCCCCGTATTGGCTACTCTTGCTTCATACCCGGCATTTTTAAGGTAATGGGTGACGATTTTACACATTGATACTTCATCATCCACAACCAATATGGTCTTTGACGCTGATGATGGTGGTTTGTCGGCTATTTTCGGTGCTACAGGGTCTGATGACAACACTTCCCGTACCTTTGTCAGCAAAGCCTGGGCGGTAAAGGGTTTTTGAATGAAAACGGTATCCTCGTCCAGAATGCCCCGTGTAGCGATTGCATCATCGGTATATCCGGACATAAACAGAACCTGAATATTTTTCCTGCCAGAGCGAATTCTTTGGCTTAATTCTTTACCGTTCAATCCCGGCATAACAACGTCGGTTAACAGTAAATCTATGTCTTCCGGGTATGTCTTTGAGATTTTGCAGGCATCTTTGCCATGTACAGCAGGCAGCACGGTGTATCCATGCTCTTCAAGTATACGCTGCGCAAGCCTGCGTACCGTGTCCTCGTCCTCTGCAAGCAATACTGTTTCAGGACCTCCGTGTGCTATCGGTTGATTTGGTACATGTTCCGCAACTTCGGCATCACCTGTCCTGGGGAAATATACCTTTATTGTAGTGCCCTGATCTGGTTCGGAATACGCGAAAATGAAACCGCCATGTTGTTTGACTATACCGTATACCGTGGACATGCCCAGACCGGTCCCCCGTTCCTTTTCTTTGGTGGTAAAAAACGGTTCAAAAATGTGGGCCAGGGTCTCTTTATCCATGCCGCTACCGGTATCGCTTACCGCCAGCATAACGAAGTCGCCAGGGTGAGGAATCTGTGCGTGTCGTTTGCAGAAGTCATCATCAAAACTGACGTTTGCTGTTTCTATGGAAAGTCTGCCTCCTGTGGACATGGCGTCACCGGCATTTACCGCAAGATTGATGAGTATTTGCTGCATGTTTCCCGGGTCGGCTTTGACTGGCCACAGATGCTCTCCTGGCAGGAAAGCGATTTCAATATCCTCACTGATAAGTCTGCTCAGCATGTTTCTGGTTTTTTCAATTGATTCGTTGATATCCAGCACCTGCGGGACAATGATTTGTTTGCGGGAAAATGCCAGAAGATGGGCTGTCAGTTGCGCTGCGCTGTCTGCCGCCGAATGTATCTCTGCAATGTCCTGACTCAGGGGATCTGACGGATTAAGTTTTTCCTCAATGAGTTCCGAATAGCCGATTATTGCAGTGAGCAGGTTATTGAAATCGTGGGCAATGCCACCGGCAAGTATGCCGATGGATTCCAGTTTTTGGGATTGCTGTAACTGTTCCTCCAGTTTTCTGCGTTCGGTAATATCCTGATTAACCACAATGGCGGCAAGCATGGAGCCATCGTCATCCAGCACGGGGGCAGTAAAGTTTAGTAGGGTGCGGGTGATGCCGTCAAAGGCATCAATTTCCAGCAGTTCATCCCGGATGGTGACTCCCTTGTTAACGGTATGAGCCAATGCCCAGTCATCCGGGGCTATTTCTTCTCTGGAAGGAAGGCGGCGGGCTTTGAATACATGGTACTCTTCCTGCGGTACCAGAGGTGAGCCACCCCATATGCGGATACCCGCCGGGTTTCCGCTTTGCAGGGCACCTCGCTCATCGGCGATCCACAAGCCAACAGGAAGAATCTCGAATACCTTTCGGAACAACGTTTCGCTGCGCCGCAGGGCGTCCTCTGCCTTTTTGCGGTCAGTGATATCCTCGATGACCCCAACTATCCGTAAGGTATTGCCCTGTTCATCCTTTTCCAGTTCGGCCTGGGAACGGATGATACGCTGTGGGCTGCCGTCTGCCGGATTGATGGCAAATTCCAGGTCATAGGGCCTTTTGTTTTCAATCAGGTCGACCAGCGCCTGATTGACTTTTTCGCGTTCCGGAATACATGCTTCGATTTTGTCTATCGGCAGATTTCCTGTTTGCGGAGGTAATCCGTAAATACGGAACCCTTCTTCAGAGCCCCAAATATTGCCGGTTGCGGGATTGTATTCCCAGCTTCCGATGTGCCCTACTGACTGCGCTTTGTTCAGGCGTTCCTGATTTTGTCGTATTTCCACTTCCGCTTTTTTCTGTTCCGAAATATCAATGGATACCCCAATGGTGCCGCTGATGTTTCCATAGATATCATAATAGGGATGTATGGTGAATAAGGCCGCGAAACGTTCTCCGGATTTTCTGATGAGGGTTGTTTCTCCGGAAAAGCCTTTTGCCTTTTCTGTGAGTCCCTGTTGCATGGCAGGAAAGTCTTTTGCAACTTCATCGGGATGAAGTATCGCTACTTTTTGCCCGAGCACTTCGTCTCTTGAGTAGCCGAAAATCTTTTCCGCGCCAGGGCTGAATTCAAGGATTTTGGTGTTTTTACCTTCCAGATCTGTGACAATGAACGATACATTATCCGCTGCCTCGTAAATTGCCTGTATCTGGCTTTGGGTATGCCTGAGTTGTTCTTCCGCCTGTTTGCGCAGGCTTATATCCCGGGTGATGCCCAACACCCGGTCCGGCGTGCCGTTGTTGTCACGAAGCAGGGAGGCGATGATTTCCGTGGGCACAACCCCGCCGTTTTTGTGATAATGATCAATTTCAATAATACGGTGTCTGTCCGGGTCCACATCCGGTTCGTTGTCCCTGGCAAGTTCCTCTTGTAGTATGGCGGTGAATTTTTCCATGTCTTTTTGTGGGATGTGTTCCGGTATTTCCAGAGCCATGGCTTCTTGTGGTGTAAAGCCGAAGATTTTTTCCACCGATGGGCTGATGTAGGTAAAGCGCATATCTTCAAGACGCAGTATCCACAGGTTGTCAATCATGTTCTCGGCAAGGAACCGGTATTTCTCTTCGCTTTCCCGCAGTTCTTTTTGCTGCTGCCGGCGGGCTTCCATTTCTTCCACAAGCTGTTTGTTAGACGTGTCGATCTGTGCAGCTTGTTTTTTCATGGATATCCACATGCCGTGCTCTTTTGCAAGGGCCGATGACAGGGCCTTAAAGATATAGGTTACCGAAAGCGTGGTAAGGGTGCTGAGCAACATGAAGTTAAAAGAAACCACTACCCATTTTTTTATGGGGTTGATGGTGTGCTGGAACCAGTTGCCATACCCTGTAGATATGAGAATACCCACAAGAATAAGCACAAGGGCGTTGAGAACCAATGCAGCAATTGCAGGCCGGGTGCCAAGCAATATGCCGGTGAGCACCGGAAAGGCAAAGAGCCATACCGGTCCGCCGCCATGGGGGCCAAGCACCATCAACAGGTCAAGACCAACCACAAAGCTGAGAATGATGAAACCTGTAGCACGGATGTTGTAGGAACGGTATTTTGCAAAATAGATAAGAACGACCCAGCCATATATAACGGTGTTCAGGGCGGCTATGTGGTAGAGCTGCTCCAGGATCGCAAGAATGGTGCTGGGAATATAGGCAAAGAACCCCAGGATAAGTGCCCCAAAAATGAGGTTTTGAAGCAGTTTTTCCCGCCATATTGTTATGGCGCCTTCCTTTGGCGTGAAGGAGACTTCAGATCTCTGGGAAGGTGTGTCTGCTGAAGTGTTACTGGTCATTGGCACATCATCCTTCTGCCGGGCAATCCCTCGCATAAAACCCCGTTACACCGGAACGATAGCAATATCGCCATGTTAAAAGTATACTGTACTTACTTGTATATGGCAATGATTAAGCAGGTGAACGAAAGGGTTTTTACGGCTATTCTCGTAGCCGCAGCTTTTCAGGAATCAGACACCTCTGCCGCCTCGTCCTTCAGTTTTTTCAGGTTTGTGGGTATGGGGTATTCCCTGAGCAAATGAGCCATGTAGGCAACATTGTGCGCCAGGTACCGGGCGGTTTTATTGGTATAGAGGTGGCGTTCGCCCCCGGCTTTCAGGTAATCCGGTCCCGGACCGGCGTCTCCCACCCAGTAGCAGTCGCTGTTGGGGGGGATGGTGCAGCCCAGGTGTGAAAGATTGAACAGGGTGGTGCCTGCGGCATCATGTGCGCCGTCTTCGTTGCCGGTGACAATCACCGCTCCCACCTTGTTGTATAAGGGGAACTGCCCGGTATCCGGGTCACCCTCGGCATAGGTGCCGCCAAGGCGTTCCAGCACCAGCTGGGCAACGCTGGAGCGTACGCCGAACCAGATAGGAGTGCCGATGACAATGATGTCCGCGGCTTTGATTTTCTCCAGAAGCAAAGGCCACAGGTCTCCGGCTCCTTCGTTGCTGGTGACACCGAACTTGATGTTGTAGTCAACCACCCGCAGCACTTCGCACTCAACGCCCAAAGGCGTCATAAGGTCCACCACTTTGTCGATCAATGCGCGGGTGTTGGAAATATCCGGGGAGTATTTCAGCGTACAGTTAAGAAATACGGCTTTTAAACCCATACCAATCCTCCAACTCCAACAAACTGCCGTTTAACCACCTGCAAATATGTGCTCACATATATAATTGTTGCGATAATAAACTATTTGTCAAGTAGTACGCCCCCATTACATAAATATGGTGTGCTAGATCACCGGCGGTGTTTTTCCCCGCAGGGCATAAAATTCCGACCGGTACTGCATAAAACGGTCCTCATCAATGGCCCGGCGGATTTCCTTCATCAGGTTGATAAAGTAATGCAGGTTATGGGTGGTGTTGAGGATGCTGGCCAGAATCTCCTTGCTGGTATACAGATGCCGCAGATAGGAACGGGTATAATTGCGGCAGGTATAGCAGTCGCACAGCGGGTCCACGGGATTCATGTCTTCCCGGTAGCTGCTTTGTTTGATAACCACTTCACCCTGATGGGTGTAGAGTTTGCCGGTGCGGGCGGTGCGGGTGGGCAGGACGCAGTCGAACATGTCCACGCCCCGCATGACGCCTTCCACCAGATCTTCCGGGGTTCCCACGCCCATAAGGTAGCGGGGTTTTTCCGTGGGCATGTGGGGAGTGGTGACGTTCAGGGTCGCGTACATTTCCTCGTTGGTTTCGCCAACGCTCAGGCCGCCGATGGCAAAGCCGTTGAAGTCCAGGGAGCAGATCTGCTCTGCGTGTTGCTGCCGCAAATCCGCATGGGTGCCGCCCTGAACAATACCGAAGACCGCCTGGGTATCCAGACTCCGGTGATCCTGACAGCGTTTTGCCCAGGCCGTGGATAGTTCCATGGCCTTGACGATGTCCTTTTTAGGGCCGTCGGCCGCAGGACAAACATCCAGCACCATGGCGATATCGCTGCCCAGGGCCTGCTGTATGTCTATGGCCCTCTCCGGGGTCAGGCGCACCAACGCGCCGTCAATGGGAGAGCGGAAGGTAACGCCGTCGTCGTCCAGCTTGCGCATACCCGAAAGGGAAAAAATCTGGAACCCGCCGCTGTCCGTTAAAATCGATCCGTCCCAGTTCATAAACTTGTGGAGGCCACCGTGGGCCTTCACGATGTCCGGGCCGGGTTTGAGCAGCAGGTGATAGGTGTTGCCCAGCACAATACGGGCTCCCATATCCGATACCTGTTCCGGCAGCATGGCTTTGACCGTGCCCTGGGTGCCAACGGGCATAAACACCGGGGTTTCCACTTCGCTGTGGGTGGTTTTGAATACGCCCCGGCGGGCGCCGCTGGGATCGGTCTTTTTCAACGTAAAGGTAAATGCCTTCGACATATCGATATCCTATGTAATCAACATGGCATCGCCATACGAGAAAAAGCGATACCGTGCTTCCACGGCTTCCCGGTATGCCGCCATAATGTGATCCGTGCCGCCAAAGGCGCAGACCAGCATCATCAGAGAGCTTTCCGGAAGGTGGAAATTGGTGAGCATCATATCCACGGCCTTAAA
>Ga0070729_10004092_pt1 | contig 16189 bp, 16 predicted proteins | sample tdDd472_FD_66725 | JGI IMG/M metagenome (GOLD analysis project Ga0070729, IMG submission 66725) | Marine sediment microbial communities from the Atlantic coast under amendment with organic carbon and nitrate - tdDd47.2 | ecosystem: Environmental > Aquatic > Marine > Coastal > Sediment | place... | reverse complement strand
CCCCCCCATCGGGGCGTCATGGCGGCGCGGGAAAACGATAACGATACAGAGTCAACCACAAACCAGTGTGGACCACCGAAACAGCGCCGCTATGCACTCATAGTTCATGACAGGGCTGCGCCGCCAAAATTGGCTTGCACACAGCAGATCAACTGGAATGAATGATTTCATTCCGATCGAAACAAGACTCGAAATCGACCCGATGCCCGTCGGTCCGATCCGAATGTCGCCTGTCCCCCCAAGCGAGTGAATCGCAGGATTATGATTAGCAAGAGGCGGTGCGGAGCGGCAATGAAACTATGATGTTGACTCAGACATCGGGCGCAAAGAATCTCTCGCACCTGCGGAAAAACCGGACGCCTCGGCGCCAATGAAAAAAGGCGCTGCGAACCGCAACGCCTTCAAGCACAACAATTTTAGGTTGTCTCGCTCGCGCGTCATCCCAGCGCTTTGACGCGGGCCGACAGGCGGGACATTTTTCGGGCAGCGGTGTTCTTGTGGAACACGCCCTTGGTCACGCCGCGCATCAATTCGGGCTGAACCGCGCGCAATGCGGCCTGCGCCGAATCCTTATCGCCCGAGGCGATGGCCTCTTCGACCTTGCGCAGGTAGGTGCGGATGCGCGAGCGGCGCGCCTTGTTGACGGCGAAGCGCTGCTCGTTCTGGCGGGCGCGTTTCTTGGCTTGAAGCGAATTTGCCATATTGGGTCTGACCTTTTCGGGTTCGGTTACGTCTCAGATGCGTACAGCCGAACCCGGCCCAGACACCCCGGCGGGATGCGATTCTGGCCATAGCGGGCCGCACGCGCATGTATAGCGGCGCTCATTAGCCAACTTGGGCGGCTTTGCCAACCGGAAAATCGCGGTTGCGCCCAAGCCCGCCGGTTCACTTGTCGCGGAACTGGGCCTGGCGCTTTTCGAGGAAGGCGGCCATGCCCTCTTTCTGGTCCTCGGTCGCGAACATCGAATGGAACACGCGGCGCTCGAACAGGATGCCTTCGTTCAGCGTCGATTCGTAGCTGCGGTTCACCGCCTCTTTCGCGGCCATGGTCGAGGGCATGGATTTCTCGGCGATCTTCTGCGCCGCGCCCATCGCCTCGTCCATCAGCTTCTTGGCGGGAACCACGCGGCTGACGAGGCCAGACCGCTCGGCCTCTTCGGCCTCCATGAATCGGCCGGTCAGGTTCATGTCCATCGCCTTGGACTTGCCGACGAACCGGGTCAGCCGCTGGGTGCCGCCCATTCCGGCGATGACGCCGAGATTGATCTCGGGCTGGCCGAACTTGGCGGTGTCGGCGGCGATGATGAAATCGCAGGCCATCGCCAGTTCGCAACCGCCGCCCAGAGCATAGCCCGCCACCGCGGCGATGATCGGCTTGCGCACAGCGGCGATCTTGTCGATGGCATCGGCGAACAGGTTCTCGGTGAACACGTCGACATAGCTTTTTTCCGCCATCTCCCTGATGTCGGCCCCGGCGGCAAAGGCCTTGTCCGAGCCGGTGATGACGATGCAACGCACCTTGTCGTTCGCGTCCGCCTCCTGCAGGGCCGTGCACACCTCGCCCAGCAACTGGCCGTTCAGCGCATTCAGTGCCTCGGGGCGGTTCAGCTTGATTAGGGCGACGTGATCGTCCACTTCGACGTTGATCGTCTCGAAGGCCATTGGCTATCCGCTTTCGCTTGTTGCAATCTGGTGCGATTCCTTACCACGCGCGCCGAGCGGTTCAAGTTATCTTTGGCAGGTCGGGCAATAGAAGGTTGAGCGCCCCGACTGGACGACGCGGCGGATCGTCTCGCCGCAACCCGGGGTGTGGCAGGGCGCGCCCTCGCGCCCATAGACATCGAAAGCGTGCTGGAAATATCCAAGTTCTCCATCGGCTTGGCGGAAATCCTTGAGCGATGACCCGCCCGCCGCGATGGACCGCTCCAGCACGTCGCGAATCGCGGGGACCAGTGCCGCGACCCGTGGCGCGGCAATCCGCCCCGCCTTGCGCAGGGGTGAAAGCCCGGTGCGAAACAAGGCCTCGCAAACATAGATATTGCCCAGCCCGGCGACGATTCCCTGATCCAGCAGCGCCGATTTCACCGGCGTGTTCTTACCCCTGAAGGCGGCGATCAGGTAATCCTCGCTGAATTCATTGCCCAGGGGTTCCGGCCCCAGGGCGCGGAGCAGCTTGTGCGCCTCGGCCGTCGCGGTGGGCATCAAGTCCATCGCGCCAAAACGCCGCGGATCGTTGAAGGTGATGCGCGCGCCGCCCTCCATGTCAAAGACCACGTGGTCGTGTTTTTCCGGCATCGGGTGATCGTGCACGAACCGCCCCAGCCGATCGCCCGAAACCGTCATCCGCCCCGACATGCCCAGGTGAATCAGCAGCGTTTCCCCCGAATCGAGATCGCCCAGAAGGTATTTCGACCGCCGCCGCAATTGCAGCACGCGGGCCCCGGTCAGCCGTTCGGCCATGCGATCCGGGAACGGCCAGCGCAGATCGGGGCGGTTCACCGCGACCTTTTCCAACACCTTCCCCTCCATCACGGGGGCCAGGCCGCGACGTACAGTCTCGACCTCGGGCAATTCGGGCATCCTGTGCCTCCTCGTGCATCGGGCCGCATTGTGCCTGCCCGCAAGCACCCTATAACAAGGGCGGATCGCAACGAACGGCAAGACCCCATGGCAGACCAGACGGACAAGACCACGCATTTCGGCTTTCAGACCGTGCCGGAAGAGGAAAAGGCGGGGCGCGTTCAGGGCGTGTTCAACTCGGTCGCCTCGAAATACGACATCATGAACGACGTGATGAGCATGGGAATCCACCGGGTCTGGAAGGACGCGATGATGGATTGGCTGGCCCCCCGGCCCGGGCAGACGCTGCTGGATGTGGCGGGCGGCACCGGCGACATCTCGTTCCGGTTCCTCAAGCGCGCCGGGCACGGCCACGCCACGGTTCTGGACCTGACCGAGCCGATGCTCATCGAGGGGCGCAAGCGCGCCGAGGCCGATCAGATGGCAGACAGCCTCGATTGGGTGGTGGGCGACGCCATGGCGCTGCCGTTCGAGGATAACAGCTTCGACGTCTACACGATCAGTTTCGGTATCCGGAACGTGACCCGCCCTGCCGATGCGCTGGCCGAGGCCTACCGCGTGCTGAAACCCGGCGGGCGGCTGATGGTGCTGGAGTTCAGCCAGCTGCCCAACCCGGGGATGCAGAAGCTCTATGATCTCTACAGTTTCAACGTGATCCCGCGGATGGGAAAGCTGATCGCCAATGACCACGACAGCTATCAATACCTCGTCGAATCGATCCGCAGGTTTCCCGACCAGGAGACGTTCCTGCAGATGATCCGGACCGCCGGGTTCGAGAACGCCAAATACCGCAACCTGACGATGGGCGTCGCGGCGCTGCATTCGGGCTGGAAACTTTGAGAGGGCCGCACAACATCTGGCGGTTGATCCGGACCGGCGCCACGATGGAGCGGACCGGCGCGATGGGTGTGGTGCTCGATGCCTTCGAGGCACCGCGTTCGCTGCGCATCCTGGCCCATACGCTGGGCAAGCCATTTCAGTGGCTGGGCTACAAGGGCAACCCGGCGATGCCGCCCGCGACCCGCGCGCTGACCGCACTCGGCCCGGCCTATATCAAGTTCGGCCAGGTGCTTTCGACCCGGCCCGACGTGGTGGGCGGCGATCTGGCGAAACAACTACGGGTGCTGCAGGACAAGCTGCCGCCGTTTTCCCGCGATATCGCCATGGCCGAGGTCGAGCGTGAGCTTGGCTTGCCGGTGGACCAGCTGTTCTCCGAGTTTTCCGAACCGATCGCCGCGGCCTCGATCGCCCAGGTCCATCGGGCGCGGCTCTCCGACACCGGGCAGGACGTGGCGGTGAAGGTGCTGCGCCCGGGCATCGAACGCGCCTTTCGCCGCGACATCGACGCGTTTTACTTTGCCGCCCGCATCATCGACCTTTTTGCGCCGGGCGCGCGTCGGCTCAAACCGATGGACGTGATCACCCATTTCGACGGAGTGGTGCAGGGCGAACTGGACCTGCGGCTGGAAAGCGCGGCTGCCTCGGAGTTTGCCGCCAACACCGGCGACGACAAAGGCTTTCGTCTGCCGCCGATCCTGTGGAACCTGTCGGCGCGCCGGGTGATGACGCTGGGCTGGGCCGACGGCACCGCGCTGGGCGACAACGAGGCGCTGGACGCCGCCGGTCATGACCGCCGCGCGCTGGCCCAACGGGTGCTGACGCTGTTTCTCAGCCATGCGCTGCGCGACGGTTATTTTCATGCCGACATGCACCAGGGCAACCTCAAGGTTGCTGCCAACGGCGACCTGATCGCCTATGACTTCGGCATCATGGGCCATATCGACGAATATACCCGCCGGGTCTATGCCGAGATCCTGTTCGGCTTCATCAAACGCGACTACCGGCGCGTGGCCGAGGTGCATTTCGAGGCCGGCTACGTGCCCGCCGACCGCGATATCGACGAGTTCGCCCGCGCCCTGCGCGTGGTAGGCGAGCCGATCTTCGGCATGGACGCCAGCCAGATCTCGATGGGCCGGCTGCTGGCCTATCTGTTCGAGGTGACCGAACGCTTCGGCATGGAGACGCGGACCGAACTGATCCTGCTGCAGCGCACCATGGTGGTGGTCGAGGGGGTCGCGCGTTCGCTCGATCCGCATATCAACATCTGGGAGGTCGCCCACCCGGTGGTCGAGGATTACATTGCCCAGTCGATCGGCCCCAAGGCCGTGCTGACCGATTTCGTGCAGGCGGTACAGGTGATGTCACGCTTTGGCCCGCGGTTGCCCGGGCTGATCGAACAGGCGCTGATCGCGCAGACCCAGCGGCCCAAACGCAACGGGCGGTTCGGGCGCCGTGCGGTCGCGCTGGCGGCCGTCGGCGGCCTCGCCGCGGGGGGCGCCGCGGCGATGGCGGCGCTGATCCTGCTGGGGTGACCGGGGCGCTGTCTCCGGGCAAGCAGAGGGTGCGCGGCGCAACCAAGTGGTACGTCGATTTCGACAAATGCCTGCCGTTCTTCAACCAGACCAACGGGTGCGCGATCTGCATCGCCGTCTGTCCCTGGCCCCACCCCGAGGTGGGGTTGAACCTCGCCGCCAAGCTGGCGAGACGGTCGCAAAGAAAAGACGCGGCCGAATAGCCGCGCCCTGTTTTGCTGTCCGGCGTTTGCGCGTTACAGCCGCTCGATGGCCAGGGCGATACCCTGACCGCCGCCGATGCACATGGTGATCAACGCACGGGAGCCGCCAGTGCGCTCCAGATCGTACATCGCCTTGACGGTGAGCAGCGCGCCGGTGGCGCCGACCGGGTGGCCCAGCGCGATGGCGCCGCCGTTCGGGTTCACCTTGGCCGGATCGAAGCCCAGTTCGGCGCTGACAGCCAGAGCTTGCGCGGCAAAGGCCTCGTTGCTCTCGATCACGTCGAAATCGCCGACCGTCAGCCCGGTTTTCTTCAGCAAGGCCTGAACCGCCGGGATCGGGCCGATGCCCATCACCTCGGGCCGCACACCGGCATGGGCATAGCCCAGTATGCGCGCCTTGGGTTTCAGCCCGGCATGTTCGGCGGCAGCGGCGGTCGCCAGCACCAGTGCGGCGGCGCCGTCATTGATGCCGCTGGCATTGCCGGCGGTGACGGTGCCGTCCTTGCGGAACACCGGGCGGAGGCCGGCCAGCGCCTCGGCCGAGGTCGCCTTGGGATGCTCATCGACCTTGAACTCGACCATGTCGCGCTTGACGCGGACCTCGACCGGCACGATCTCGCGCTCGAAACGCCCGTCTTCGATGGCACGGGCGGCGCGGGTCTGGCTTTCCAGCGCAAAGGCATCCTGAGCCTCGCGGCTGATGCCATGCTCCTCGGCCACGTTCTCGGCGGTCACGCCCATGTGGCCGGTGCCGAAGGGGCAGCTCAGCGCGCCGAGCATCATGTCGAGCGATTTCACATCGCCCATCTTCGCACCCCAGCGTGCCTGCGGCATGATGAAGGGGCTGCGCGACATGCATTCGGCACCGCCCGCCAGGCCGAATTCGGCATCGCCCAGCATCAGCGATTGCACGACCGAGACGATCGCCTGCGCACCCGACCCGCACAGGCGGTTGACGTTCATCGCCGGCGTGCCGTTGGGGATACCCGCCTGGATCGCCGCCACGCGCGAAACATACATGTCGCGCGGCTCGGTGTTGATCACATGGCCAAAGGCCACATGCCCGATCTGGGCCCCCTCGACGCCGGAGCGTTCGAGCGCGGCCTTGGCCGCCACGGTGCCAAGCTCGATCGGCGGGGTGCCGGCCAGGGCGCCGCCGAAGGTGCCTATGGCGGTGCGCGCGCCGTCCAGGATTACGATGTCGGTCATAGTGCTCTCTCCCGATTCCAAGGTTGCGCCATTATGCAGATGCAGAATGGACGGACCAGCCGGAACGTTCCGTAACGGAAAGGCGGGGATTGACAGATGCCTCCGATCCCGCCACAAAATTCCACCATGACGGAAAAATTTGACGACATCCTGTCGCTTCTGCCCGCCCGGTTGAAACAGGCCCGGCGGGACAAGGGCCTTTCGCTCGAAGCGGTATCGCGGCTCTCGGGTGTGTCACGCTCCATGGTCAGCCAGATCGAGCGGGGTGAATCCAGCCCGACCATCGCCACCCTGTGGAACCTGACCCGTGCCCTGCAGGTGGATTTCGCCGGTCTGCTGGATCAGGACGAGGGCGGCGACCGGATCGGCGTGCTGCGCGCGTCCGAGGTCCCGCGGATCGACAACATGGGCGACGGCTGCCGCATCCGCATCCTGTCGCCGCCGGAGGAGGCGGGCCAGCACGAGGTTTATGACATCGCCTTCGATCCCGATGGCCGACTGGTGAGCCAGCCGCACCGGCACGGCGCGGAAGAGGCCCTGACCGTGCTGGAGGGGCGGGTGCGGGTGAGTTCGGGCACGGCGGTTGAGGTGTTGGAGGCCGGCGATACCGCGCGTTACCGGGCCGATATCGACCATGCGATCGGCGCAGAAGGCGGGGCCGCGCGGGTCTTTCTGATCGTCAAGAACGCCTGAAACGATCCGCAGTTATCCGTTAAAACAGAATTTCATCCGACTTAGCGTACATTTTCCTTTCGATCGCCGCCGCGCTGTGCTACCTTTCCGGCAACCGAGGAGAACCCGATGCCGGACCGATTCCTGAACCAGATGTCGCAAACGCTCGCCGAGATCGAGGCCGAGGGGCTCTACAAGCGGGAGCGGTTGATCGCCTCGCCTCAGGGCGGCGAGATCGCCGTCGGGGAGGCCCATGTCATCAACCTCTGCGCCAACAACTACCTTGGCCTTGCCGATCACCCGGCCCTGATCGCGGCGGCGAAACGAGCGCTGGACGAACGCGGCTTTGGCATGGCCAGCGTTCGCTTCATCTGTGGCACGCAGGACCTCCACCGCGCCCTGGAGGAACGGCTGGCGGAATTCCTTGGGATGGACGATGCGATTCTTTATGCCGCCTGTTTCGACGCCAACGGTGGGCTGTTCGAGCCGCTTCTGGGGCCAGAGGACGCCATCGTCTCGGACGCGCTGAACCATGCCTCGATCATCGACGGCATCCGCCTGTGCAAGGCGAAACGCTATCGCTATGGCAACAGTGACATGGCGAACCTGGAGCGGCAGCTGCAAACCGCGCGTGCGGACGGCGTGCGCCATGTCATGATCGCAACCGACGGGGTGTTCAGCATGGACGGCTACCTCGCCAAACTGCCGGAGATCCGCACGCTGGCGGATCAATACGGCGCGGTCCTGATGGTCGACGATTGCCATGCCACCGGCTTCATGGGGCCGAACGGGGCGGGCACGCCGGATCACTTCGGCACCAGTGTCGATATCCTGACCGGCACACTGGGCAAGGCCTTGGGCGGGGCCATCGGCGGCTATACCGCGGGCCCGCAGCCGGTGATCGACCTGTTGCGCCAGCGTTCGCGGCCCTATCTGTTTTCCAATTCGCTGCCGCCCGCCGTGGTGGCCGCCGGGATCGGGGCGATCGGGCTGATCGAACAGGGCGGCGCCCTGCGCGGGCGGTTGCATGACAACGCCGCCTATTGGCGCGCGGGGCTGGAGGCGCTCGGGTTCGACCTGCTGCCGGGCGAGCACCCCATCGTTCCGGTGATGCTGGGCGAGGCCAAGCTGGCGCAACAGATGGCGGCACGGCTGTTCGACGGGGGCGTCTATGTCTCGGGCTTCTTCTATCCGGTGGTGCCGCAGGGACAGGCGCGCATCCGAACCCAGATGAACGCCGCGCTCACGCGCGAGGAACTCGACCGCGCGCTCGGGGCGTTCGAGGCCGCCGGCAAGGCCTGCGGGGTGATTGCATGACCCGGACGATGAAAGCGCTGGAAAAGTCGCACCCGCGCGAGGGGCTGTGGAGGGTCGAGGCGCCGGTGCCCGAGATCGGCCCCGACGACGTGCTGATCAGGGTGCACAAGACCGGCATCTGCGGCACCGACATCCACATCTGGAACTGGGACGACTGGGCGCAACGCACCGTGCCGGTGCCGTTGATCACCGGCCACGAGTTCGCCGGCGAGATCGTCGAGCTGGGGCGCCACGTCGATGACCTGGAGATCGGTCAGCGCTGCAGCGGAGAGGGGCATCTGATCGGCCACCATTCGCGCCAGGTGCGCGCCGGGCGATACCATCTGGATCCGGAAACCCGCGGCATCGGGGTGAATGAACAGGGCTGTTTCGCCGAGTACCTGCGCCTGCCCGCCTTCAACGTCGTCCCCCTGCCCGACGCGATCCCGGACGAGATCGGCGCGATCCTCGATCCGTTGGGCAACGCGGTGCACACGGCACTGAGCTTCGACCTGGTGGGCGAGGACGTGCTGATCACCGGCGCCGGGCCGATCGGTATCATGGCCGCCGCCGTGGCCCAGCACGTGGGGGCGCGGCACGTGGTGATCACCGATGTGAACCCTTACCGGCTGTCACTGGCCGGGCGGGTCACCGATGTTGTCCCGGTGAACGTGGCCGAGGCCAACCTGCGCGATGTGATGTCCGATCTGGGCATGAAGCAGGGGTTCGACGTCGGGCTGGAGATGTCGGGCAATCAGGTCGCGCTAGAGCAGATGGTCGAGGCGATGGTGATGGGCGGGCGCATCGCCATGCTGGGGCTGCCGCCGGGCAAGTCGCAGGTCGACTGGCGCCGCATCGTGTTCAAGGCGCTGACCATCAAGGGCGTCTACGGGCGCGAAATCTTCGAGACCTGGTACAAGATGATCGCCATGCTGGAGGACGGTCTGGATATCTCGCGCATTGTCACGCACCGTTTCGCGGCGGAGGAATTCGAACAGGGGTTCGCGGCGATGCGCTCGGGCCAGAGCGGCAAGGTGGTGCTGGACTGGACCTGATCACCGGGGGCCCTGCCCCCGGACCCCCGGAGTATTTGCAGCCAGAAAAAGGGCGGACAGATGGCATTCAATTCGATCCTTGGGGCAATCGGCAACACGCCCTCGGTCTGGCTGGACCGGATGGTCGCGGCGCGCGGGCTGCAGGGGCGGATCCTGGCCAAGCTGGATTTCCTCAACCCCGGCTTTTCCAAGAAGGACCGCGCGGCGATGGGCATCGTCGAGGCGGCCGAGGCCAGTGGCGCGCTGGCCCCGGGGCAGGTGGTGGTGGAACTGACCAGCGGCAACATGGGCACAGGGCTCGCCATCGTCTGCGCGATCAAGGGGTATCCGTTCGTCGCAGTGATGAGCCGGGGCAATTCGCCGGAACGCGCGCGGATGATGGCGGCGCTGGGGGCCGAGGTGGTGCTGGTCGATCAGGCGCCGGGATCGGTGCCGGGCGAGGTCTCGGGCGCGGATCTGGCCCGGGTCGAGGAAGAGGCGCAGAGGATCACGGCAGAGCGCGGCGCCTTTCGTGCGGACCAGTTCGGGCATCCGGGCAACGCGGCCGCACATGAGCAAACCACCGGACCGGAGCTTTGGGCGGACTCGGGCGGCACACTCACCGCATTCGCTGATTTCGCCGGCTCCGGGGGCACCTACGGCGGCACGATCCGGGCGCTGAAGGCGCGCAACCCGGAGCTGCGCGGTTACCTGGTCGAGCCGGAAGGCGCGGCGGTGCTGTCAGGGCAGCCGCTGTCGCATCCGGGCCACCCGATCCAGGGCGGCGGTTACGCGATGGCCGCGCTTGACCAACTGTCCGGTGCGCCGGTGGACGGCTACCTCTCGATCAGCGGCGAGACGGCGCGGGACACCGGCCGCGCCCTGGCCTGCGAAGAGGGGATCTTTGGCGGGTTTTCCGGCGGCGCCAACGTGGCCGCGGCGCTGGATCTCCTGGCCGGTCCGGAACAGGGCGGCGTGATCGGTGTGATCATCTGCGACAGCGGGCTGAAGTATCTTTCGACCGACCTCTGGCCCTAAGGGATCAGAGGCACCCTTCCTGCGTCGCTGAGCAGCCAGCAATCGCGCCCCTCGAACACCGCCGGAACCACCGGGCGGCCATAGCCCGCGCCACCATCCAGGTCGATCCGGTTGCCGAAATGCCGGGGATACTCCAGCGCGGTGTGACCATGCACCACCAGCCACGGGTGCGGGCGCGGATCATCGAGGAAGGCACCGCGAATCCAGAGCAGATCTTCCGGGTCCTGCGCTGCAAGCGGCACGCCGGGGCGGATTCCGGCATGGACGAACAGCAGTTCGCCCTGCTCGATCCGGCGCGGCAAACTGTCGAGATAGGCCAGATGATCCAAGGCAACCGCACCCCGGGCCGCGTCGAAAAGCGCGGACTCCGGCGTCCCCTCCCCGGCCGCGATGCCGTAGGAGGCCAGCGTCGCCAGCCCGCCCAGACGCGGATGGGTCCAGGTCAAGCCGGACTTGATCCGCGCATTGTTCACCACGCCGCCGTGCAGGAATCGACGGAACATGTCGTCGTGATTGCCGCGCAGGACGCGCCAGGGCCTCCCCGCCGCCTGCCCCTGCATCAGCCGATCGATCACGCCGCGACTGTCGGGACCACGATCCACCAGGTCGCCCAGAAAAACGACCTCGGCCTCCGGCCCGCCATCGGCGGCGATCAGGGCAAGCGCGCGGTCAAGCTGGTTCAGGTGGCCGTGGATATCGCCCACGGCATAGATCGTGTCGGTCATGCCGGCTGTCCTTTCGGCGCCTTGATGCCCTAACCGTCCGGCGACCGAAAGGGGCGATCGGCCGCGGCGCGTCAAGCGCGGCGAGAATCTCCGCGATCCGGTCGCGCAGCCAGAGGTGCGCGGGGGATCAGGCCGCTGCGGCATCAGCAGTTCGGCGAAGAATTCGCTGCCGACATGCGGGACGACCGGCCCGCCTCGGCCGGATCAAAGCTCTGCGTGTCGGACAGCAGGCGTTCGACTGCGACAGCCTCACCTGCAACCCGGCCTCAGGTGTCGAGCAGGGCCCATCAGGGCATCGAGCACCCGCAAGAGATTGCGATCGAATCCCGGCAAACTCATCGGGCAAATACGATTCAGACAGAAAATTGTTTTTCAGATATGCCTTTTGCGTGCATCCTTTCACGGGATCGGGTGGCCACCGCCGAGAACCGTAGCAGGCGACATGACATCGTTTGCGCATCCGGAAACGGGCGATCGGGTGCCTGCCGCCCTTCGCGCGCGTTCCGACGGGCACCCGAAACCTGATTTCACAGGGCCGCTGCCGAGCGGCTGAAACAACAGGGGCGAGAATTGAAATGAACGGAATAGCACGATATTTCATGCTGCTGGCGGTGCTGTGGGTCATCATCGGAATGGCCTGGGGCATCCAGATGTCGGCGGCGCACAATCATACGCTGTCACCGGCGCACGCACACCTCAACCTGGTGGGCTGGGTCAGTTTCGCAATCTTTGCATTCTACTATCACCTCGTCCCCGGCGCGGGTGCGGGGATTTTGCCCAAGCTGCATTTCGCGGCGGCCGTGGCCGGTGTCGTGCTGATGATTCCCGGGATCGCCATGGCGGTCACTGAACGGGGCGAGACCCTGGCCAAGATCGGCTCGATCCTGACGTTGCTGTCGATGCTGCTCTTTGCCGCCGTCGTTCTGCGCGGCACTTCGGCAGGTCAGGCCGCGAAAGCATCCTGACCATCGTGCAAGCGATAGGATTCGACACCGATGTCTCCGCTCCAGCGCCAGAGGGCGACCACACCCTCCGGCCCGGTCTGGCAGGCGTGCGGCAGATAGGTTGAGTGATGCACCGAATCGCCCGGGCCAATCAGCTTGCGGGCATCGCCCGCCGTCCACAGGGCGCTGCCCGCAATGATGACATAGGTTTCGGCCGCCGCATGGGAATGCAGCGCATAGCGGCAGTTGGGCCGCTGATAATACAGGCCGGCCCGTAGATGCGCGGAGCGGATCGGAGAGTCCGGCCCCATCAGGTCGCACACCGCGTAGAGCTCCATGTGGTCGGCGCTGACCTGGCGCGCCACCGGATTGACGCCCCAGGGCATGCGGTCGTGCGCGGCCAGCAAGGCCACCGCAGTCGGATGGCCCGAGGCAAAAAGCAGGGCGCGAATCGCGGCATCGTCGGCGGCGGCCAGCGGATTGGCCTGGCCCTGGAACGGCGCGCTCTGCAGCGCCGCCGCCGTGGCAAGGGCATCGTCGCGGCGCTCGGCCCGAAAGGCATGCGCAATTTCGGCCAGCGCCCGTCGAATCACGTCGGTCATCGGCTTACCTCCTTGCAAAGCCGCAACTGACCGTGATGGGTAAAAAGAAAAGGCCGCCGCGACTACCTGCGCGGCGACCTTCGATGGGTCGTTTTTTGATCGCGGGTTGGATCAGGCCACGTCGAAGACCAGCGGGCGGACCTGACGGAACAGCCCGGTTGCCTTGAGCTTTTCGGCAACCTCGTCCGGCAGTTCCGCATCGACATAAAGCAGCGCGATCGCCTCGCCGCCGGCCGCCTTTCGGCCGAGGGTGAAGTTGGCGATGTTGACGCCGTTCTCGCCCATGGTCTGGCCCAGGGTGCCGATGATGCCCGGCACGTCCTCGTTGGTGGTATAGACCATATGCGCGCCGATCTCGGCGTCGATGTTGATGCCCTTGATCTGGATGAAGCGCGGCTTGCCGTCGCTGAACACGGTCCCGGCGATCGAGCGTTCGAGGGTGTCGGTGACGATGGTCAGCTTGATATAGCCCTCGAAGGCGCCCGACTTGTCCTGGTTGGTGGTGCTGATCTTGATCCCGCGTTCCTTGGCGATCACCGGCGCGCTGACCATGTTCACCTCGGGGTTCACGCTTTTCATGATCCCGGCCACGGTAGCGCAGTTCAGCGCGTCGAGGTTCATCTGCGAAGCGACACCGTCATAGAGGATGTTGATCGCCTTGATCGGCTCGTTGGTCATCTGGCCGATAAAGGCGCCCAGATGGCCGGCCAGCTGGATCCAGGGACCCATCACCTTGGCCTCTTCGGCGGTGACCGAGGGCATGTTGAGCGCGTTCTGCACCGCGCCGGTCAGCAGGTAATCCGACATCTGTTCGGCCACCTGCAGGGCGACATTTTCCTGTGCCTCGGTGGTGGCCGCGCCCAGGTGCGGGGTGCAGACCACGTTGGGGAGACCAAAGAGCGGGTTCTCGGTGGCCGGTTCCTTGGAGAACACGTCAAAGCCGGCCCCGGCCACATGGCCCGATTTCAGCAGTTCGGCCAGCGCCTCTTCGTCGACCAGTCCGCCACGGGCACAGTTGATGATGCGCACGCCCTTCTTGGTCTTGGCCAGGTTTTCCTTGCCCAGGATGTTGCGGGTCTGGTCGGTCAGCGGCACGTGCAGGGTGATGAAATCGGCGCGCCTGAGCAGGTCGTCCAGATCCTCGATCTTCTCGACGCCCATCTTGTCGGCCTTCTCCTCGCTGAGGAAAGGATCATAGGCGATCACCTTCATCTTGAGGCCGCGGGCGCGGTCGCAGACGATGCCGCCGATATTTCCGGCACCGATCACGCCCAACGTCTTGTTGGTCAGCTCGACGCCCATGAACTTGGATTTTTCCCACTTGCCGGCCTGGGTGCTGGCGCTGGCCTCGGGGATCTGGCGGGCAACGGCGAACATCATCGCGATCGCATGTTCGGCGGTGGTGATCATGTTGCCGAAGGGCGTGTTCATCACGATCACGCCCTTTTTGCTTGCCGCTTCCTTATCGACGTTGTCGGTCCCGATCCCGGCACGGCCGACGACCTTGAGGTTGGTGGCGTTCTCGAGGATCTTCTCGGTCACCTTGGTGGCCGAGCGGATGGCAAGGCCGTCGTACTGGCCGATGATCTCGGCCAGTTTCTCCTTGTCCTTGCCCACGTCGGGCATGAAATCCACGTCGATGCCGCGATCGCGGAAGATCTGGACGGCGGTTTCGGAAAGCTTGTCGCTGACGAGTACTTTGGGGGCCATGGGTCTGGTCCTTTGAATGGAATGTCGGGGGTGAGGCGGGCCAAGGCCCGCCCTTTGGGATCATCTCTGCTGACGGCGTAGGCCGGGCTTCAGCCCGGCCCCTGCCGGCCTAGTCCTGCGCTTCGAGCACGTCCTCGAAGGCCCATTTGAGCCAGACGGTCAGCCTTTCGACGTCGGCCGCCTCGATGGTGGCGCCGCACCAGACGCGCAGCCCGGCCGGCGCATCACGATAGGCGCCGATGTCATAGGCCGCATTGTAGTCTTCCAGCTTTTTCGCGACCGCCTTGGCGAATGCCGCCGGATCCTTGATCCGGTCGTCGGTGAACTTCAGGCAGACAGAGGTATTCGAGCGCGTCGCCGGATCCTCGGCGAGGTTGTCGATCCAGTCGTGCCGGTCGCAGAAATCCCACAGCACCTTGGCGTTGGTGTCGGCCCGTTTCATCAGCTCGGGCAGCCCGCCGATCGACCGCGCCCAGTCCAGTGCAAAGAGATAATCCTCGACCGCCAGCATCGACGGGGTGTTGATGGTCTCGCCCCTGAAGATGCCCTCGTTCAGCTTGCCGCCCTTGGTCATGCGGAAAATCTTGGGCAGCGGCCAGGCAGGGGTATAGCTTTCCAGCCGCTCGACGGCGCGGGGCGACAGGATCAGCATGCCGTGGGCCGCCTCGCCGCCCATCACCTTCTGCCAGGAGAAGGTGGTGACGTCGAGCTTGTCCCAGGGCAGGTCCTGCGCGAAGGCGGCAGAGGTGGCGTCGCAGATGGTCAGCCCCTCGCGATCCGCCGGGATCGCATCGCCGTTGGCCACGCGCACGCCCGAGGTGGTGCCGTTCCAGGTGAACACCACGTCATTGTCGAAATCGACGGTGGCCAGATCGACGATCTGGCCATAGTCGGCGGTTTGCACCTCGGCGTCGATCTTGAGCTGCTTGACCACGTCGGTGACCCAGCCGGAGCCGAAGCTTTCCCAGGCCAGCATCTCGGCCTTGCGCGCGCCCAGCATCGACCACAGCGCCATTTCGACGGCGCCGGTGTCCGAGGCCGGTACGATGCCGATCTTGTAGTCGTCGGGGATACCGAGGATCTCGCGCGTGCCGTCGATCGCGGCCTTCAGCTTGGCCTTGCCAACGGCGGCACGGTGGCTGCGGCCCAGCGGGGCGTCGGCCAGCTTGCTCAGCTCGTATGTGGGGGGTTTGGCACAGGGGCCCGAGGAAAAACGCGGATTGGCCGGCCGCGTTGCCGGTTCTTGCATAGCCATGTCAGCTACCCTTCCAGATAAGCGCCCCTCGTTGGGGAGGGGTGTCCCGCTACCGGAGATAAACGGGCGCCCGGGGTTCCACAAGCGCCAAAATGCCGCTAGAGCGCCGCTTGAGAAATCAAACGCGACATTCTCGCCGCCTATCGGAAACCCTGCCGCCATGATGCCCAAGTATATCGCCACCCTCCTGACCGACCCCGCCGGCCCCGAAATCGACCCGGCGCTGGTCTCCTCGCTGCGCAATGCCTGGGGCGGCGGCGATGCGGTCTGGCTGGCACCGGGACATGCGGCGGAGTTTGCCCTGCCCGAGATGCCCGGCAATCGCTGGGAGGTCTGGGACGAGGTGCAGAAGATGCGCGTCGATCTGGTGGTTCAACCCGTCGAAGGGCGGCGCAAGAAGATGCTGATCGCCGACATGGACAGCACCATGATCCAGCAAGAGTGCATCGACGAGCTGGCCGACATGGCCGGCGTCGGCGAACGGGTCAAGGAGATCACCGCGCGGGCGATGAACGGCGAGCTGGACTTCGAAGGCGCCCTGACCGAGCG
>Ga0070729_10004089_pt1 | contig 16195 bp, 8 predicted proteins | sample tdDd472_FD_66725 | JGI IMG/M metagenome (GOLD analysis project Ga0070729, IMG submission 66725) | Marine sediment microbial communities from the Atlantic coast under amendment with organic carbon and nitrate - tdDd47.2 | ecosystem: Environmental > Aquatic > Marine > Coastal > Sediment | place... | reverse complement strand
TGAATTTGTAATAGAGTTGGAGGTTTTCTTCATTTCCTTCCAGTTCATTATCCATCATATCCTGAATTTCGTCCATACTTAATGCTTTATCCCATGCAGATACTTCATCGATCCTTCCGCCAAAAACGAAATTAAAAGAGCTGAGGTTGCTTTTCCCAATAGCAAAAGGTACATCAGTGCTGGAAAATGTTCCTGATGCAGATGAACTTCCAACTAAAAAGCCGCCCACATATAAATTAAGCGAACTTCCATTGTAAACCCATGCCCAATGCTGCCATGCTTGCGGAACGATAGTATTGGCTGGGGTAACAAATTCATGCAATCCAGTCGTGGTTTTTAATCGGCATTCCATTACCCCATTGTTTAGCTGAATAAGATAAAATTCACCATCCCCAACTCCTGACCTGAATCCCATGTAGCCCTGGCCATAGGACAGTTCGTCGCAATAAAACCAACCGGTGATGGTTAGTTCACTGGTGCCATTAAGGTACTGGCCAGCCTGGTTTAAAATCACAAAGTCGTCAACCTTGTCGAAATGGAGATACTGGTTGGATTGGGATTGAACTCCCATTGTTAGCGCTATCATAATTAATGACAGCATTAATGTGTAAAGTTTTTTCATGATAATTTGTTTTTAATTGTGGTAAAATACTAATTGTGTTGATTGTATATAATTTATTATTGGTTTAATTATTCGTTTTGGATACACCTAACCGAAAAGGCATTTTCAATATTCGTATGGTTTCTCCTGGTATCGGCATGCCCATATGATATCAGTCTGAACCATGCATCCGAATCACCAAATTTAGAGGATGACCATAGGTAATTTGAGGCCAGTGTCTTGTCGAAAGTTCTGTCCTCGAAATAGCGTATGCCGGCTGGAATGGCACTAAAACCTACAGTATTGGTAGCTCCAATGTTTGGATAATACCAATCATTGGTTCCCATTTTTTTCATTACCCCACCGGCATTGTAGCCTCTCCAGCCAATGGTGTCCCAGATTGTATCATTTACGCTGTATAGGCTATCGAGTTCGCCTTCAAGGATTGTCCAGTCAGTATCTGTTGGAATGTGCCAGCCATCAGGACAGATGCCCTGTGCAACACTGTCATTAAATTTCATCAGTTCATTCCAATTGTACATGCCCCCAAAATGTTCACAATTTGCCATATCGTTGTTGTAACAATACTTTTCAATGGTGTCATTATTTTTAAGAGTGTCTGCCGATGCAATCATAACACCAATGTTTAGGTTTTCTCTCATCCAGCATTGTTCACCAATTTTCACGGTATTGTAGGTTTGGCCGCCATAGTCTACACTTGACATTCCGTCACAGGGAGTGCCATAATTTTCATCAATGATAACCGGAGCAGGAGCCTCCTCATCTTTGCATGAAGTAAGCAGGTACAAAATGAAGAAAAACAAGGCAGTGATAAGAAGTATTTTATTTTTGGTTTTCATATTCATCTGGGTTTTTAAGTGCCAATAGTGTTTTATTTAAACCTGGGTATGTAGTTTTTAGGATTAAAAGTTACAAGTTACAGATTCCAAGTTGCAAGGGATTTTACCAGTAACCTGGAACTTGCGTCCTGTAACAAGTTTTCTTTTTTAGTTTCTGAAAGTTGATTGTTATACATTTTGTTTTAGTTTATACTTGCATTTCTTAATTCATCCACCATACTTTCACCGTGGTCAAATCGCCACCCATTGATCCCGATTGTTCAGACCAGTTGGCTGTATTGTGTTCCGATTCTGATGGGGGATATGGTAGCCTGAAATAGTTTAATGGATCTTCTCCTTCCCATGGAGTTCGTCCCGTACGTCTGGTCAGGCTATAGGCCTCCCAGGGTTGCCTGAATGCATCAATCCATCGCTGGGCATAAATCAAATCCAGTTTTTCATTAGGATCTTCAAGGAAAAATATTTTATTGGCCACATCATATGGGTTGGTATTTTCATAATTAGGATCGGTATATTGCCATATGCTGGAATTATTCTTCAGGTTATCCCAATAGTCCATCGAAGCAATAACTCCTTCAAAATACTCAGATGCACCCAAAACCTCATCCACCGGCAGGCCAATCCCACGGAAGTAAGCCTCAGCTTTTATAAAATATTTTTCTGAACCTGTCAGGATAATTTCCGGAATGGTGTTTTCATCCCTGATGAGGTAATAATTAAAAGGAGAATAAATACAGGTCTCACCCTTTATTGCATAGTTTAAATCGCGATGGAGTCCATATGGAACACCACCGGAAGGTGTAGTGTTTGCATCGGGTATCTGAGGGTAGGATGCCCATTTATTATCGTTGTTGGTTTCGAAAAATATAAAAGCCCTTGGGTCGTAAAATCCGGTGCCATTGTTGCTGTCATTATCAGCCATCTGGTTCCAAAGGTTTGATCCCATGCGCAGGTGTTTGTGCTCGCGAAATGACCAGTTTGTGCTTTCCTTCAGCCAATTTTGTTCATGGGGCATCATTACCACATCTTCTCCCGGTTCAATAACCGGTAAGCCATTTTCAAAAATTTCAGCCAGGATACTTGCTGCAAGTTCGGGTTCCTTTTCAGCTATCCGCATTGCATGGCGCAACCTGAGCGAGTTTGCAAATTTTTTCCACATCAGCAGATTTCCGTTAAATAACTTGTCGTAGGATGCGATGCTATAATACGAGCCTCCTGTCGAACTTTGTGGATTCAAACTTATACTATCTGCAGCCCATTTCAATTCATCCAGCAAATACAAATAAATGTCTTTTTGGCTGTCGTAGTTAGGATGTAGATATTCAACACCGGTATAACCTCTTCCTGCTTCAAAAAATGGCATATCACCAAAGAGGTCGGTCACCCTGAATGTTTTGTAGGCCATCAGTACTTTTACCATTCCACGGACATTATTTAAGGAATCAGGATGATTGGGATTTTCCATCTCATCCAACCGTCTTTCAATATCACGAATATGCGCAAGTGCAATGTAGTAGTTCGACCAAATATTTTCGGTGCCAATACTTAAATTCGACCAGGCTTCGCTGGTAAGCGCTGCCAATTGACTTTGTTTATACAATACCTCATTGTGGATATAAAACTGTTCATCCCAACCAAGCCGTAGCGAACTTACAACGTTATTAAACAATGGTCCAACATGCGTAATTGTGGTAGCATAAGGGTTCTTGTTGATTTCTCCAAAATCCTTTTCGCACGAAATTAATACAGAAAGGCTACAAACCAGGATTATATTTATTATTAGCTTTTTCATTGTTGATCTGTTTTTCAATTTCATCAAATTAAAAAGATGCCGTTATTCCAAATGATACCGATCTTGTTCCTGGATAGGATGCCCATTCAAGGCCTTGCGCATTGCCTGATCCAATTAGCCCTTCAGGATTGATATTGTTGGGCAGTGAGGAATAAAAATAAAAGAGATTACGCCCTACAATTGACAGGGATATATTTTGAAACACCCTGGTTTTTTCGATAAGAGTTGCAGGAAAAGTGTAGGTCAATGAAATTTCACGCATTTTCACCCACGAATTTTCCATGATTCCCGGAGTAGAAATGATCTTACCCCAGCCACCGGCGTTTGGCATGTACTTAAAATAATAATGTACTACCTTGTCGTTGGGTGTTCCATCCTCGTACACTCCCGGTAGAATAACACCAACATTTCTGGTTTCACCTTCCTCATCCGTAAATGGCAGGCCACCACCTTCACGTTCCAACAGGGTTTCAGGTGCCTGGCCGGTTTGTAGCCCAATAACCTGAGAACCGCAATAAATTTCACCACCCCATTTTGTATCGACAAGGGTGGAGAGGGCGAATCCTTTCCAGATGAAGCGCATTGACCAACCTCCTAAAAATTTAGGAGAGGCATTGCCTATCGGCACCCTGTTTTCGGTAATTTTATAAGTAGTACCGTCATCACTCAAAATGGGTTGCCCGTTTTCGTGATAAACATAATCATAGCCTACGATGGTTCCGTATTCGTCACCTTCGCGAACAGCAATAGCCGGTCCGTTCAATCCCCAGATATTGGCCAATTCCAATGGTTCGGAACTCTCTCCAAGACTGATCACATAATTCCTGTTTCGGCTGCAGTTTAGCCCGGTTTCAAATATAAAATCAGGCCTGTTAATAATTACATAGTTTAAAATTAACTCAAGCCCTTTATTCTCAAGCTCACCATTGTTGATTATAATGCCGGTTGCTCCGGAGGAGGTAGGTACCGGAAGGTTTAATATCTGATTGTCGGATAAAATATGATAATAGGTAAAATCCAGACTGAGCCGTTCGCTAAACATTCCCAGTGTCGTTCCAATTTCCCATGATTTGGCCCTCTGAGGTGCAAGTTCCAGTGGTGGTATTGTAGGGTCCAGTTGTGATGTCTGAGCACTTCCAAAAGTACCCGAATAGTATACAAAATCCAACTGGTAGGGATAGGTGTCTGTTGCTGCCTGTGCCAGTGATCCCTTCAGTTTCCAAAAATTCAACACCTTCGATTTAAAATTAAAAGCTTCGGTAGGGATGAAACTCACTGAAGCGGATGGATAGAAATATGAATTGTTATCCTCAGGCAGGGTTGATGACCAGTCGTTTCTGCCAGTTAACTCCAGGTACAAATAGTCATCCCAGCCAAGGTTCAAAAATGAATACAGTGAATTGATATCTTTGTCGTTCCATTTTTCTCGCCTGTTGTTTACAGGATACGTGATTTGTTCAGAGTTTTCGAAGTTTGATGAATTGAAGAGCCACGGGTCGACCCATTTGCCTGATTTGGCCCTCGTACGGTAAAACCTGCGCTGATAATGGGTGCCGCCAACCGACCATTTAACATTGAGTTTGGTGTCAAGAAAACGATTCTTGTGAGCTGTTATTAGGAAGTCGTTGTTTATTACCTTCTGGCGTGACAATTCACTTTCATAAAAGCCATCAAGAATTCCGATTAAATCGGCGGGATTATTTTTTGTCTCGTAATGGTCGGAAGTAAAATCGAGCCCGAGGCGTCCCATAGCCGTCAGCCAGGGAGTAATGTCCCAGTTTAAACTAAATGATCCAATAAGTTTATCACGTGCAAGTGAGGTATTGTTATTATAAAACTCCCACCAGGTGTAAGGTGAGATGTACCAGAACGGGTAATTCCCACCCCATTCATTTCGCGTACCATCCGGGTTGGCATAATAATCTACTTCAAGCCCCTTCCAGCTTCTGGGCCATGAATACAGGTTGCCCTTGCTGAATGAACTGTATGATTCCCCGATGTTTGGGGTGTTGAGCCTGTTGTAATTGATATATGAAACGGCAACATCAGCTTTTACTTTTGAAGAAATGTTGATTACCGAACCCAGGTTGATAGTTGTTTGGTCATAGTTGCTATTTGGAATAATGGGCGTATGGTCGGTACGGGTCATCGATACCCTTATGGTACCTACCTCGCTGCCACCTGAAAAAGAGAGATTATGTGTGGCCGTACTTCCATTGTCGAAATACAGTTTCAGGTTATCGGGTTGGGGCGACCAGGGCCTCATTTCTCCATCCCACCATTTTACCATCTGTCCTTCCATCTTTGGGCCCCACGAAGCAGCAGTTCCGTAATATCCGAACAATTCAGAAGTCGGCTTGCCCCAGGGTCCGTTACTGGTGTGTGTTGAAGTTGGATAAATGTAGGTGCCTGAGCTGTCTTCCATAAAAGTTGGCTCCGAAAAGGTAAGAGGGCCACCTGCGCCGTAGGTGTTTTGAACATCCCTGTATCTGTAAGGACTAATAATTTTGTAATTGAAACTATAATTAATACCAATCCCTTTTTGTTTTTTTCCACGTTTTGTAGTGATCAGTACTACACCATTTGCTCCCCTTGATCCATAAAGGGCGGAGGCAGTTGGGCCTTTCAGGATGTTTACGTTTTCGATATCGGCCTGGTTGATATTATTGATTGCCGAACCCCAGTCTTGCCCACGGCCGATATCCGTAAGGCCAGGTTGATTTTCTATGGGTACGCCGTCAACAACAATCAAGGGTTGATTTTCTGTAGTCAGGTTGTTATTGCCCCTGATAACTATTCGTGTGGTCCCTCCTTCAATGCCATCGGGTTCTGAGACCTGCACACCAGCCGATTTCCCGCTCAGGGCAGTCACTACATTCTGGGCATTCGATTTCTGTATCTCATCACCTTCGAATGTTTGGGTGGTGTAGCCGATTTCTCTTTTCTCACGTTTGATGCCCAGGGCGGTTACAACTACACCTTTCAGCGATTGTGCCTGAGGTACCATTACCACATCAATAAGCGACCGATTACCTGTTACTTCTTCAATTTGAAAATATCCCATAAATTGATAAACCAGCGTGTCTGAAGACTTAAGACCGGTCATCGTGTAGGTGCCATCAATATCAGTTGTGGTTCCCCTGATGGTGTTTTTTATATATATCGAAACACCGGGTATTCCAAGCTGATCTTCAGATGATGTGACCGTACCGGAAACAGATAAATCCTGTGCCTGTAATGCCAGGGTTCCAACAACGAAAATGATAAATAAGAGAAGTTTTTTGTTCATTATTATGCTTTTGGTTTTTGTTTATCTATATCTAGGTTATTAGTTTACAACATGGTTAAAAAATGCCCCACATGATCTTCGCTCAATTAAATTTACCGGTAAAACTACCTGTCTCTTAATTCCATTCGTGCTTTTATCAATGTCTTCCAACAGAATATTAAAGGCAGTTTCACCGATATCTTCAACAGGTTGGGCAATGGATGTGATTGTAGGGTAGCTGAATCTGAACAGGTCGATATCATCAAAACTTATCAGGGCAATATCCTGGGGTATCCTTATATTCATTTGATTGAGGCATTCAAGGCAGGCCACGGCAATTCGGTTGTTCGATGAAAAAATAGCATTAACAGACTGAGGTGGTTGTAACAATTCCATCAATTTCTCACGAACATCATCAAGTACAATGTTATAATTGATATCCTGAATTAGTTTTGAGTTTTGCCTGATATTGTTTTTTTTGAGCGCCGCTTTATAGCCAGCCTCCCTGTCTTTTATTGTCCTGAGATGACCGGGTAAAATACTTAAAAACCCAATCTTCCGGTATCCATTTTTTATAAGGTGCTCAGTGGCCATAAAAGCACCCTGGAAATTATCCACGCCAACATAATGAGACGAAATCCTGGGTAATTTGCGATCAATCAGAACAAAAGGAAAGTTCTCTTTTTTCAATCGAAGAAATGAACTGACATCATTCTGAGATGTTGAAATGATCAAACCATCAACCTGTCGAACCCTTAACATTTCAATCAATTCAATTTCCTTTTGAGGGTCCTCATCCGAACTGCAAAAAATTATATTGTAGCCATGCCGACCTGCAATATCTTCAATCCTTTTGGCAATTTTTGAATAAAATTTGTTGGAAATATCTGCAACGATAAGCCCAATTGTTTTTGATGAGCCAATCCTCAGGCCGCGAGCAAACATATTGGGTGTGTAGCTTAACTCCCTGGCTTTTTCGATAACTTTTTTTTGTGTTTGGGTATTGATCCCCTTGGAATCACCATGGCCATTCAGTACCAACGACACCAGTGTTTTGGATACATTAAGGCTTCTGGCTATATCATTCAGTGAGGTTTTTTTCACGCTGAAAGAAATTACTAAAACGGTTTAGATTACTGTTTTTCTTCTTAATCTTTCAAAATCAGGTATTTAATAAAGTTGGTTTTATGTGGTGAACAAATATAGGTATGAATGGAGGTAAAAATCAATTGTTTGTTAAAAAACTTATCAACTTTGATGTTGATTACTTGAAATTTAGAATCGTTAAACGTTTTATATTTGTACAATTGATTAACACCATTTCAAATTGAAAAAGACAATATTTTCAAAATATTAAAACTGATATATTGTTTTGTTGAACAAGATAGTTCTGTTGGTGTTATTGTTGGGAATTCATCACCAAATCGTTTGAAAATAGATTAATGAATAAAAATAAATCAGTACATGTTTTAGGGATCAGACACATCAATGATACCACCTATGTTTTAAAGTTTGATAGAAATGAAAGGGATTTTATTCCTGGTCAACATGTGATCCTTGGCATAATGGGCGAGAACAATGCACGTGAGTATTCGGTTTACAGTGGTGAGCAGGATGATTACTTCGAAATTTTAGTCAAAGTAGTAAAGGAAGGGGATGTATCGAAAAGATTGAAATTGTTAAGGCCTGGTTCTGAGGTGGAGATGAATGGGCCACTGGGTTTCTTTACACTTAATATGGGGTATATCTCTAAAAAAAAGCATGTTTTTATTGCGACCGGTACGGGTATAGCACCTTTCCGGAGTTTTGTAAAATCAAACCCTGAACTGAATTACAATATCTTACACGGTGTACGCTTTGCTGGTGAGGCTTATGATCATGATGACTACCGCCCGGACAGGATTACCCTTTGTACCACGGGTGATAAACAGGGTGATTTCCATGGCAGGGTTACCGATTATCTCATGCAACAAACTGTTGATGCTGATGCAGAATATTATCTTTGCGGCAATGTAAATATGATTCACGAGGCATTTGATATATTGAAGGAAAAGGGTGTTTCATCCGACCAGATGCATGCAGAGGTTTATTTTTAATTTTGGGAGCGTAGGTTTCAATAAATGCCTCAGGATTTATTTATAATTTGTAAGATTAAAGAATAGGATTTTTATATGAAATACCATCTCATTACACTGGGGTGCCAGATGAATATGTCGGATAGCGAAAGGGTGAGAACCATCATCGAGACGCAAACAGGCTATCAATGGACTGATAATGAAGAAGAGGCCAATATGGTTGGCATCCTGGCGTGTTCAGTCAGGCAAAAAGCCATCGACAAAGTTTATTCCCGCATCCAGAAATGGAACAAATGGAAGAACAGGAAAAGCCTGATTACCTTTATTTCTGGTTGCATATTACCCAATGACATGGAGAAATTCCTGAAACTTTTTGATATTGTTTTCAGGATGAGCGAACTGGAAAGCCTGCCGGGCATGATTAAGCAATATGGCATAGTTACTCCTGCCTCACTGCAGCCAGATTTACAAACCATGCCCAAAAACGAGAGCATCAACAAATTTTGGAAAGTAACGCCTCACTATAGTTCGGATTTCGAAGCTTTTGTTCCCATTCAAAATGGTTGCGATAAATTTTGCACCTTTTGTGCTGTACCCTATACACGTGGCAGGGAAGTTTCCCGCCCATCGGCTGAGATAGTAGGTGAAGTTCAAAGGCTGGTTGAAGAAGGTTATAAATCCATAACCCTTTTAGGGCAAAACGTGAACTCATACGGCCTGGATAAAAAGGGTGAAGAAATTTCTTTTCCCGACTTGTTACGGAAAATTGGTGAAATGGGGAATGCCATTTCGAAGGAATTCTGGGTATATTTTACTTCACCCCACCCGAGGGATATGACAGAAGAGGTTATCGAAGTGATTTCGCAATACGATTGCCTGGCCAAGCAGATTCATATTCCTATTCAGTCGGGTGATGATAAGGTGCTGATACGTATGAACCGCAAACACAATGTAGAAACCTATCGAAAAATCATCCATTCCATTTGGAAGCACCTCCCACAGGCTACAATTTTTACCGACATCATTGTTGGCTTTACAGGCGAAACAGATGAGCAATTTGAAAATACTCGCAGGGTGATGGAAGAGTTTAAATACAACATGGCCTATATTGCCCAATATTCCCCACGTCCGGGAGCGACCAGTTCTCGCTGGGCTGACGATATTCCGCTTGAAATAAAAAAAATTCGCTATCACCAGTTGAGTGATGACCTGCGTAAGGTATCATCGGTACATAACAGGGAAATGATTAATAAGACTTACCGGGTGCTGGTAACCGGCCACGACAGGAAAGCGGGTTATTTTTCTGCCCTTACCGAAGGAAAAATAGTAACTAGGTTCGCATCGACAGACGAGCAGTTAATTGGCCGGTTTGTTGATTTGGAAATTACCTCATCCACCGATTTCTCCATCGAGGGGAAAATGGTATTGATGAAAGAAATAGCATGAAGAAAGTAGCATTCAAGACTTTAGGCTGCCGCCTTAACCAGTACGAAACTGATGCCCTTGCATCACAGTTTCATAAAAATGGATTTGAGGTAGTGGATTTTAATCAGCCAGCCGATGTTGTAGTGGTTAATACCTGCACTGTAACCAACCAGAGCGATAGTAAGTCAAATCAAACCATAAGGCAAGCCGCGAAAAAACACAAGAATGCAATGCTTGTGGTTACGGGTTGTATGGTAAACAACCATCGTGAAAAACTGGAAAGCAACAAGGAAAATGTAACCTGGTTTGTGGATAATGAGCACAAAAGCTCAATTTTCTCATTGGTTGACGGACACGCCAGGGGTGAGATCCTGCATCCCGAGCATTTTAACCCCAACCTTTTTAATTACGAGCCAGCCAAAGAAACTTTTCATACACGAAGTTGGGTGAAGATACAGGATGGTTGTGATAATTTCTGTACCTTTTGTATTATACCTAAAGTTCGGGGGAGGGCTGTCAGCAGGCCTATTAACGAGGTGCTCGATAATATCAGGCAGGTAATTGAATTTGGGTACAAAGATGTTGTGTTGACCGGTGTTAATATTGGACGTTATAGTTTTGAGGGTTACAACTTTGAAGATCTGGTTGAGCAAATCCTTGAATTACCCGGCGATTTTCGCTTGCGTATAGGATCTATTGAACCAGAAGGATTTGGTGAAAAATTATTTAACCTCTTTTCCCATCCAAAACTTACACCTCACCTGCATCTGTGCCTGCAAAGTGGTTCGGATAAGATATTGCTGGCCATGCGCAGGATGTATACGGTTGACAGTTTCATGGAAATCGTGAAAAGGCTTAAGAGCCGATATCCGGGCTTTAATTTTACTACTGACATTATTGTTGGCTTTCCAGGCGAAACTGAAGAGGATTTTCAACACAGCATTAAACTGTCAAAAGAAGTAGGGTTTGGACATATTCATACCTTTAAATATTCCATTCGCAAGGGTACCCGTGCCGAACGTATGGCAGAACAGGTTCCTGAAAAAACAAAAACCGAGCGAAGCGAAGTGATACGCCTGCTTGCGGAAGATGAAAAACTCAAATACTATTCGTCAATGATTGGATCAGAACAAAAGGTGTTGATTGAAAAAATTGTTAGAGGTGTTGCTCAGGGTTTAGGTGAGCATTACATTTCTGTAAAATTTCCTGCTCATAATTATTCTGTTAATGAGTTTGTAAATGTGAAACTTGTTGCTCTGGAGGCTGGTGAAGATCCATTTTTAACCGGCGTTATTGTTTAGGGGAAATTATTTGCAGAGGGCACTCGGAGTATTGCGAAATATATTTTAATCAATTGATAAGTAAATATTTATTCCTCAATCACTATTTTTTGTACCGAGAGCCCGGATTCAGATATGAGCGATAGGAAATGTATTCCCGGGACTGCATTTTTCTTAAACCCTAACTCCATCCAGGGTACAGTATGATTTCCCGGTTCATATTTCCCCAGGGCTATTTTCTCAATTCTTCTTCCAAAAATATCTGTCAATTCAACATAAATATCTGAATTATTCCGGAGAGTGAATTTAATCTGGCTATAAGCTTTTACCGGATTTGGGAATATCGAAAGCATCAATGTTTGATTTGAATAAAAATTTTGCACAGTGCTGGATTCAAAAATTTCATGCATTACCTCACCGGTTGCTTTTACAGGATCAACGCCCAAAATGTGAGCCGCCGTCACAGCCATATCGGGAATGGTGCGGTAGGTATTAGATATGTGGCCTTGTTTGATATTCGGCCCTAAGGCAAAAAACTGAATATGCCTGCATCCCTCGCAGCCGCATCCATGACCCTGAAATCCTCCATGTTCATCATCGTGCCTGCCGTGGTCGTTGGTGACAATCATAGTGGTTGTACCCTCATAGAAAGGATCATTTTGCAGATAGTGCCAGAGATCGCCAACAATCTCGTCCGCATTAGAAATAGCGGAAGTATACTCGTTCCAATCTCCTGAATGCCCCGCATGGTCAACATCGGGAAGATAAATCAATAAAAATTTTGGGTGGTAATTGTCGATAACAATCTTGGTATTTTCAGCCACATCGTTATCGTTTTCGCCCTGACTATAAAATGTTGGCCAATATTCTGGTCCATAGTCCACATCGAAGCTGGGAAGCCATAAGTTCGGAATATACGGGAGCATGTAATAGCAATCCGATTCCGGAGCAAGTTTATCTTTCCGGTAATACTCAAATAGGGTAGGTTTTTTGGCGTAAATGGTAGAACTACCATTATAGATTGTATCGATCGTAGCTGTCCATGTACCACACCATAATGCAGGTACTGCCCTTTTCGTGTAAGTAACACCATTATTAAAAAACCTGTTAGCAATGGTTCCATTGAATGCTAAATCCCACATGTTTGGGGTGTATTGGTTTGTAGTATCTCCAAGGGTTTCGCTGTACCGGGTCCCGTCAATGATTACAATCATAACTTTATGATCCTCACTGGCAGGCAGCTTATGTAAGCCAAGCAGAATTAGTGTAAAAATATAGAGGAGTCGGTTCATATAAAATCCTTGCTGATTATAGAGCGAAAGTACGAAAAAAAGGGCATGTCTCAATGTTAGTTAAATCGCCATTAAAGCACGAAACACAAGATTGTACTAAGAGTCAAATTACCGAATACAAAATATTTGTGAGTTTAGTGTCCTGGTGATTGCGTGGCAGTTTATTCTTATTCTTTTCTATTGAGGCACCCTCGGGTGCACAACAAATTGCGGTCAGGCTCCAGAGGAACCTGTATGTTGATGTCTATCAAGGCAGATAAAAATACCGGCACTCCAACAGGGTACAACATAAAGGTGAATCACTAAAGTATTTCATGCCTAAGGATGCAGCACAAAGCATTCATTTTTTGTATTTTATTAAAACCGAGAATGTCAGTAAGTTAATGTCATTATTGTAATTTAAAGACATGTCATTTTTATTAGTACTTTTGCCGAACTAATTATTACACAATTTTATACTAGAAATACTATTTACATAGAACATAAAAAAAACTCCCCTCATTATTTTTTTCATCCTGGCTTTCTTAATTACACCTTTATGCTCATTGTATTCCAGAAGGATAAAAAATCTGGGTATGCTTTTACACGTAAAAACAGGTTAAGTTTAATGCCAATGAACTAGGGAAATTAAAGAAACTACTTTAGCTACGAATTTGTGAAATGAGATTGAAAAAAGCACTTTTACTACTTATTATCCTTGTTACCTATTTTGCAGTTTATTCACAGGAGTTTCCCCATCCGGCTTCGGAGGAATATCAGATAATGAAGAAGCGTGGGTTGTTTAATAAACCCGAACCTGCAAAGGTTCAGAGTGATTACCCCTCTATTCCTGAGCCTACTGACGGGGGCATGCTGGTGCCGCTCGACGGAACATTTACAATGGCATTGGGGCCAAATGATGATGACTATACCAATGAAATTTTTCTGCCATTTAACTTTCAGTTTTATGGAAATACCTTGAGTTCATTTTATATTAATAATAACGGAAACATATCGTTTTGGGATTCATATAGCAATTATTCCACCACCGGTTTTCCTGTGGATAATTTTCCCATGCTTGCACCATTTTGGGCAGATGTTGATACAAGAGGCCAGGGTAGTGGGTATGTTTATTATAAGATAGAATCTAACCGGGCAACTGTGTATTATGACCACGTAGGTTATTATAATGAACACGATGATAAACTGAATACATTTGAAGTAATTTTTACTGATGGATTAGACCCTCTGATTGGGATTGGAAATAATGTTGCGTTTTGTTACGGTGACATGCAATGGACTTCAGGTGACCTTGGTGGCGGTAGTGGTGGGTTCGGGGGACTTCCCGCGACAGTTGGAGCCAATAAGGGTGATGGTGTGAATTATTTCCTCATTGGCAGGTTTGACCACGAGGGCACAGATTATGACGGGCCGGGTGGTAATAATGATGGTGTAAGTTATCTGGATAATAATTGCTTTGCTTTTTTCACCGGAGGCCTTTTCGATAACGTACCTCCTGTACCTGTTGGCTTCCCGGCCTTTCAGCCTATGGGTGTCCTTTTTAATTCAACATTTAATTTATCTGTTAGTTTTTTAAGTCCCGAAGTTGGTCAATCTACGAATACGGTTGTAAATGTTCCGGGGTCACTGAATGGATTTAACTACACAGTTACATCCGGCAACGTGTGCAACATCGATATGGACTTCTTTGCAGGCGTTGATAACCTGGGTTTGCATGAAATAGAGTTTATTGCCACCGATGATGGTATTCCACCAAAGTCAACAACAACCTATTTGTCCTTGCTTGTTTCAGGGGATTTGGAACTTCAGGTTGATCCGGTTTCTTTGAGCGAATCATTATGCATAAACAGCCAGAGTTCACAAACCCTGACACTGAAAAATACAGGTGCCGGGGATGTTGATTTTACACTTAGCACACCAAATCCATGGCTGAGCATCAGTCCCAATTCGGGGACTGTAGCACCTGGAAACAATATAGATATACAGGTGGATTTCAATACTTCAGCCCTGGCATCAGGAAATTACAACGGAGAAATACAGGTTCATTCAAATGTTCCTTCGCTTCCAATTATTACGGTTCCTGTGGATCTGGAAGTCCTGGCGCCAATGATGTTTTTGTTATCTGCCGAAATTGAACAGCATAGTTGTCCTGGCAGTGAAATAATTCTTGAAGGTTGGCAAAATGGTATAGATTACTACATTTATCATTATGAGCCTTCCGGCAACGTAATAGTTGATGGACCTGTGCAAGGCAATGTAGGAGAACCAACCCTCACATTTGGCCAATATTGGGTTGAGGGTTTATATAAAGTACTTGCAGTAGATCCACTAAGCAATTGCGAAGCCTGGATGAATGATAGCACAACAATAGTTCCAGCTCCCCAGGTTTCCAACCTACTTCCAACTGGCTGGGGGTGCCAGGAAGTTGAGATCACACTTGAAAATTCTGAACCTGGTGCGATGTATAGATTGTTAAGGGATATCAATGATGGTAATGGTCCTACCTTTACCGGCATTGAAGTTCCCGGAACAGGCAATGTTATAAGTTTTGGCACTCAATCTGAAAATGGAATCTATACTACAACTGCATACTTTGAATACCTTAATGGCGTACAATGCTGGGCAGATATGGATGGTAGTTATGAGATCAGTAACAGCCCTGTGTCTTATATTTTGGATCCCAGCCAGGGAATCTTCTGTGCCTGTCAAGACATTACCTTGGATGGTTCTGAGCAAGGTGTTAATTACTTTTTGATGAACACCACCACAGGAAATATCTTTCCGGACCCAATAATTGGGATTCAGGGAACAGGAGCTCCAATAACCTGGTTAAATGTTTGTGAGTCGGGCGACTATGTTGCTTATGGGGTAAGTGAACAGAATGATGAATGCATTACTAATATGCTTGGGGAATTTACAATAAGTACTTCTCCTCAAATATTTGAGCTATTATCAGATCCCTCCCCGGCAACGTATTGCATTGGCGAAAATGGTGTTACACTTAGGTTGGCCTCGTCCGAAAACTCAGCTGTGCAATACCAGTTGTTCCAGATTCAGGCAACTCCACCGGATCTTCCTAATGGCCCACCTACTTTAGGAACAGGAGCGACGCTTGAATGGACAAATATTACAGCTGGAGAATACTACCTTGTTGCACAGTATATCAACGACCTTACATGCCCGGCAACAATGCAGGACACCATTTTGGTCGAAGAAATTCCTTTGCCAGTAGTAAATGCCGGTGATGATGGCACAATTTGTTTTGACGATACCTACACTGTACCTAACGTAGTGATAGCCAATGTATCGGCCTTTGAGTGGACAGTTGATCTTGGTTATGGAGAGTTGGATGATCCTACCAGGATTGACCCGACGTATTTTCCTGATGCACAAGATGCCGGAACTTCTGTTAGGCTGTTGCTAACGGCTGATGGAGCCACATCGTGCAACTATACATCGGCAACTTCCACCGTAAATATTGAAGTAGTGGCAATGCCATCAGTTGATGCCGGCCCCGGTGCTACAGTTTGTGTTTCCGACCCCGGTGGCATTGAAATTACAGGTTCAGCGTTAGATCATGGATCACTCCTTTGGGAGCTTGA
>Ga0070729_10004086_pt1 | contig 16197 bp, 13 predicted proteins | sample tdDd472_FD_66725 | JGI IMG/M metagenome (GOLD analysis project Ga0070729, IMG submission 66725) | Marine sediment microbial communities from the Atlantic coast under amendment with organic carbon and nitrate - tdDd47.2 | ecosystem: Environmental > Aquatic > Marine > Coastal > Sediment | place... | reverse complement strand
CGTTTGTTGATAACAACAATGGAGATGTTACTGCCGATTTAAGTTTTGCAACCAGTAATGTTATGGTAATTCATGCAAGTCCGGATGCACCGGAAGTTGATTTGTATGTTAGTGATGGGTTGGCAGGTGAAAATTTACCATATCTCGCAAATACAGATTATTTATCGATAGATGCCGGAACAAAAAACATTAAAGTAAATGTAGCGGGTACCACAACAAGCGTTATAGATGCAGATGTTAGATTCAATGCTTATAAAAACTATTCTGTTTTTGCGACGGGTAGTGTAAGCGATATTCAACCACTTGTTCTTGAAGATGATTTAACAACTCCGGTGACAGGTAAATCACATGTGAGGTTTATTCACCTCTCACCTGATGCTCCGGCAGTAGATATTACTTTGACTAATGGTACGGTTGTATTTGGCAATAAATCGTTCAGAGAAAATACAGATTTTACTCCGCTTGATTCAGGAACTTATGATCTTCAGGTGAGAGTGGCCGGTACAAACACCGTAGTATTAAATCTTGATGGCATTAACTTAGAGTTGGGAAAAATCTATTCCGTGATTGCGAAAGGATTTGTAAACGGTTCTGACGATCAGAGATTACAAGCTAATATTATCATGAATAATTAAAATTTTATGTAATCGTGGAGGTTTGATTTTTATAAGCCTCCACGTTTACTTGTTCAAACTTAATCACAAAATCTTCATTCAAAATATATTCCGGTACAATAATAATAGAAACTTAGGTATCACTTTGTACGGTCTGAAGCAGAGAACCTGAATAATATCGCTGCAACTAGTAATAACCCTCCTATGACAGAGTTTATTAAAAGCACACGGTTCAAACCGAAAGGGTCGTGCAACGATGAATTCCAAAAAATCATGGCGATCACAGGGATTATAAGGTGAAATATTGTTGCAATAAAAAGTGTAGTTGACAACCCCCGGGGTTTAAGTCGAGAGATTCCCGCACCGGTAATTCCAATTAAAAACACAACAATGTAAAGCAAATTTGCGGGATTATCTTCAGCTCCGATGATACCGACCGCTAGATTAATCCAGATTATTAGAAACCCTGTAAATATTGTAATAGCTGTAGCAACCCGATAAGCAGTGTTGTCGGAGATTCTTGAAACAAGTACGTATAACATTCCCGTGCCCGAAATTAGAATTCCCATAACAATAAAATCAAAAATTCCCCAATTTACCTCGGTGGTCATAATCATTGCGAGGAGGGGAATCATTAATAAAGTAGAGGTTCCCATTGCGACATATAACATTTGCCTGCGAATGCTACCTCTAACTTTTTTTATCGTTTTCATTTCCAAATCGGCAGACGTGCTGATTGATTCAGCAATTGTTAGGGTATCTGTTTGCCCGGCTCTTATTATTTTGGCGATCCGGGGATCGGATTTTGCATATTCTTCGACTAATTTACGTGTTTCCTGGCTCGCTTCACCGGCGATATATGAAGGCAATAAATCCATAATTACATTTTGGTGTATTGATTGCATAACTTTCTCCAAATAAATTCAATTTTAATCTTGTTCGCGGTTTGCTCTCCATTGCGCCAGTTTTAATCTTACACGATGTACTCTTACTTTTGCCGAAGCGATTGAAATGTTTAAAGACTTTGCAATTTCAGCATAACCGACACCGTCACCCCTGAGCAGTAAAGCAGAACGGTCTATTTCATCAAAGGTTTGTAAGTAAACAATAAGAGCTTCCAATTCAGTTTTAGCAATGACGGTTTGTTCAAGCATTTGTTCTGAACCCTTGTGATCAGTAGATAACTTGTAAAATTGTTTTCGTTTACGAACTGACTCAAGAAATAAATTTCTGGCAATCGTCAGGAGATAACCTTTCGCAGTGCTATCAATTACGGGAGATTTTCCGGTAATTGCTCGTGCAAAAGTTTCAGCGGTTATATCCTCGGCATCTTCAGAATTACCACATAAAAACAGAGCAAACCGATAAATGTCCTTAGCATAGAGATTATATAGTGTTTTAAAATCTGTCATTACCAACCGTTTTTTATACAATATGAAATATTGGCAAAAAAGTTACAAGATTGCTAAAAGTAATTATTTATTCTGGTTACCGTAACAGTAATCGATACCCCGCATTTTTAGTGTGTGGACTACAGCCCAATAAGCAGTCATCTCGTTTTTTTAATGTTTGGATTAATAAATCACTTGTTCAGTTGATTCGCTCCAAATTTCATAGTTTGATAAAAAGTTTTTTCAGCATAAAAAAATACTTCTTCCTTATATTTAAAATCTGTAATTCAAGTTCCAGAAAGATAATATGATTTAGCAGTATTATATCTTTATTGAAAAATATGAGCAAGAATGTTGCACGAAATCATAATAAGAATGTGGGTGTGAAAGGGTAATTAAAAATATGAAAATTAAAAGAATCACTACTGTTAGCCTCTTCCTGGCTTTTTTAATTCTGACAGTTAATTCCACACTCATGGCACAAAAGTATGTTGGAATTTTTTATTCCTGCTGGGCAAATGAATGTCTTAATACGACATACGGGGATGATGTTTACATCACGGGAACAACGCCATATAGTCCTTATCCCCAGTGGAATTGGTGGGGTAAACCATTGTATGCAGCAACTCATGGCGACGGTACAATAAAAAATAATTATAAAATGTACTTTGACACCCCGGAAAATCCAAACAACGGGTTAATAGATTGGCACGCTGAGCTTTTATATGATGCCGGAGTTGACTTCATAACATTAGACCTTACCAATGGTACGCAAACTAAAATTGTAGATGGCGCAAAAGCGATATGTAAACGATACGAGGAGAGGTATAATCAAGGTTTAAATTCACCCAAAATAGTCTTTTGGGTACAGGATAGTGTCTGTTTGCAGAAAGTTGAAACAGAAATATTTAATATATCTCAAGATGATATTTTTTTCGAGTATCTTGGAAAAAAACTGGTAAATGTGGCCGGAGGTAATGTTCAGCCCGCCATTCCGGAAGAGGGGATATTTAGTAAATATACTTGCCGAAGAATGTGGGGCTTGGATAATTCGGGTAAATTCTGGCAGTTTAAAGTTAATTCAGAAACTCCGCCCCCACCTTTCTATTATAACGGGGAACCTGAGCAGATGTGTGCCCCGGTTGCAACTCAGGCAACTTATATGACTACTGACGGGGTAAATCCGGCACCCGGAGCTGTAGGTCGCCAGAACGGTGTTTACTTTGTGAAATACATGGATGCCGCGATAGCAAAAGATGTAAAATTTGTTTTTATTCACTCCTGGAATGAATGGACGGCGCAAAATTTAGGTACCAATCTAATTCCAACATTTGTAGATCAGTGGACTCCAGAATACAGTTCTGATATTGAACCTGTCTATGGCGAACATGGCTGGCAGTATTATGATCTTATGCGTGAAAAAATAGCTGAGTTTAAAGGGATTAGCAGCAGTGAGAATAATACCGGAGCGACTTCAAGTTATATTTACAAAGTGCAACAAAACTTTCCTAATCCATTCAATCCCCAAACATCAATTAGCTACGAACTAAAAAACAATTCACACGTTTTACTTGAAGTTTTTAACTCTCTGGGAGAAAAAATTGCGACACTTGTTGATGAAGAAAAAAGTAAGGGAAAACACATTGCGGTTTTTAACGGAGCCAATCTTGTCACGGGAATTTATTTATACCGTCTGGTAGTGAGTGATGAAACCGGAACGTATCTGTTATCCCGCAGTAATAAAATGCTTTTACTCAAATAATTGCAGTAAATGTTAATAGTGAATATCTGTTAGCGGATTAGGAAAAAGAGTGCAATAAACATTGGAAAAGTAGTGAACAAGTTTTGTTTATCAGGCAATGGAAGTGATGAAAATTATTTGTTAATATTTGTTACTAAAGAATTGATTAATAGACTTATGAGTGTTATTTTAAGGTAGGAATCTTCTTTTTTGGGCAAAAGATTTCAGGATAGTTGTTATTCAATAGAGGTGGGCAATGAAATTCAAATCAATTCAACTAGTGATATTCCTATTTTTAATTATTTTATTTTTCGGCGGTTGTGCAAGTGGTCCTAAAAGTTTCAAAGACCGTACACTTGATGACATGTATGTAATTCTCACGAAAGACCAATACAAAAAACTAAAATCACTCGAGACTGATGAAGCTATATACAAATTCCTGGATGAATTCTGGGCAACAATGGATCCAATCCCGGATACAAAAGAGAATGAATTAAAAGATGAATATCAGCAGCGCCTTAAATATGCAAATGAAAATTTCGAGGATCGTAAAGGGTGGGGCAGATCAGATAGGAAAAAGATTTATTTGCTTTACGGGGCACCAACTTATATAGAGCGAAAGGAATATGTTGATGTAAGGATCGGCACTTTTTCCTCCATGAAATCAATTGAAATATGGTATTATTCATCACCCGCAAAAAATTTTGTTACTGAATCGTCACTTGATGTTATTGAAACCGGTGAGCGTTCATTTGTATTTGCTGAAGTAAATGGAATCGGAGTTTACGAACTCCTTAAATCAACAGAAGATATTAGCGATATTGATGCAAGGTTGTTGAATAAATTCTGATGTTACCTTGCTAAATATAAGAAGTACGGATTCATATTGTTCATCAATAATATCTTTAGAAGAAAAAACACTCACCTTTTCAAATTCAGGACAGCCTGAAATATTATTGTGCAGAGATTCAAAAGTCAGTTTTTTAGAATCCTTAGAACCTCGCCTTCCTCTAGGTATGAGGAAAAATCTATCTTATCAGAATAGTTTTATTAAATTGCAAAAAAATGATACACTCTTGTTTTTTAGCGATGCAGTTACGGAAAGCTTAAATACCAGCGGGAAACAATTTGGATATGAGAATATAATTAGTTCCGTTGAAAGGTATTCCGGTGGCTCTATACAGGAAATTTGCAATGGTTTGATTAGAGATTTGAACAGCTTCATACAAGATGCCGGGCAATATGATGATATGACTCTGGTTGGTATTAAAATATTATAACAAAAATTCCGGGGAGCAGTTGCCATAATATTTTATGCTGCTTACAGGCATCTCAAAAGAATGTGTGAACTATCCCCAAAATCTTTTTTTACACTCTATCCGGGATTAATTGAGTAGAATTATTTTTGAAAATATAGTTGTATGGTGAGCAACATTTTAATATTTTAGTTGTATATGCAACTAAAATATTTAGAGTATCAAAACAGGCAAAATATATATGGCTAAGAAAAATCAAAACCTCACCGAAGGTAATATTAAAAGCCAACTATATCGATTAACATGGCCGATGTTACTGGGTATGATGGGGATGGTGATTTTTAATCTGGTCGATACATATTTCGTGGGTCAGCTTGGTTTACACGAGCTTACTGCAATGAGTTTTACATTCCCGGTGGTAATGTTTCTTAATAGTCTCGCGCTTGGAGTAGGAACAGGAACCAGTGCTCTGGTTTCCAGAAATATTATCAGGTCGCAGAAAAGTGAAGTGAAAATGATGGCTAGCAGGGCAATCTTACTGGGCGTGATAATTGTACTTGTTTTCGTTTTTGCGGGTTTACTTACTATTCGTCCGGTATTTACCCTTCTGGGTGCCGAGAATGATATTCTTGATTTTATCAATGATTACATGTTTATCTGGTACCTCGGAGTTCCCTTTGTTGTGATCCCCATGATAGGCAATAATATAGTGCGGGCCACAGGTGACACTTTCACGCCGGGAATGATAATGGTTGCAATAGCGGTTGTAAATGCCATTCTTGACCCTTTATTGATATTCGGTTATGGCATTTTTCCGGAGATGGGAATCAAGGGCGCAGCTTTGGCGACGGTAATCTCACGCGGAATTGGTTTAATTATCATTTTATACATTCTTATTGCACGCACAAAATTGCTTACAATTCATATTGGGAAAATTAAAGAAATTTTTTCAACATGGAAGGATGTGTTATACGTTGCCGGACCGGCATCCTTGACGATGCTGATAACGCCTATTTCTATTGGATTTATAACAAAAATACTCGCGGGATTTGGGAAAGAGGCAGTTGCAGCATTCGGGGTTGCCTCAAGGATAGAAATGTTTGCACTTATGGTTATTGCGGCGTTAGGTTCTGTATTGATAATCTTTGTAGGTCAGAATTCGAGTAAGCAGAAGTTTCAACGAATAGAGGAGGCATTAAAAATCTCACTTAAATTTTCCCTGATATGGGGTGGGATTGTATATTTGTCGCTTTTGTTTTTTGGAAAAGCAACGGCTTCAATATTTACTGATGAAAATGGAGTTATCGAGATTGCTAAAAACTATTTTTGGATTATAGGAGCAAGTTATGGTTTTCAGGGACTTGTGATGTTAAGTACATCCGCTTTTAACGGGATCAACAAACCGTATCCGTCGGCATTTTTCTCGATTATCAGAATGTTTGTGCTTTACGTCCCGTTAGCCATGATTGCATCTGCCATATTTGATGTGTACGGTGTATTTTGGGCAGGTTTTATTGCTAATTTGGTAGTAGGTGTACTTTCTTATAAATATCTCTTTAAGACCATCGGCAAATTAAAATTCACACTCTAGGGAATAATGTTAAATAAGAAAGTGTTCGTTTTATTGAAATTTTTCAATTAAAGAATAAATACCCTGGCGATTGTTATGACCATATTGATGAATCCGACTTTTCACAGATGATGCGCCAATCATGAAAATATTTTTTTTTGTATATTCTAATGATAATTTCCGGAGATGAAAGTCTCTTTACCAAAAAGTTGGTTGGTAAACATGAAACTGCAATTATTTTTCATTTTTCTTATTGTCAACTTTCACTCTATTACGCGGGCACAAGATAACCTGTTGATAAATATTTACAACAGAGAATCTGTAAATCTTAGTGGAAGTTGGAGATATATAGTTGACCCTTATGAAAACGGCTTTTACAATTATCGTTATGAGCCATTTGAGAATCAGGAATCCCCGCCGAGAAGTGCCTTTTTCACAAACTCAAAGCCTGCAAATAAACAAGAATTGATCGAGTATGATTTTGATCTCAGCGATAGTATAGATGTTCCCGGGGACTGGAATACACAAAAAGAAAAATTATATTATTACGAGGGTACGGTATGGTATAAAAAATCTTTTGATTTTAAGCTTTCGCAAAACAATCGTTTGTTTATTTACTTCGAGGGAGCAAATTACCAAACTGATGTTTACTTGAACGGGAAGAAATTGGGGCGGCACACCGGCGGCTTCACCCCGTTCAATTTTGAGATTACTGATCTTATTCATGAAAAAGATAATTTTATAGTTGTGAAAGTTGATAACAAGAGAGTAAAGGAAGGTGTCCCCACATTAAATACAGATTGGTGGAATTACGGAGGAATAACCAGGGAAGTCAGGTTGATCGAAACCGGAAAGAATATTGTGGAAGACTATTTTATTCAATTATCTAAAGCAGATAACACCAAAATTTTTGGACATATCAAACTGAATGGCGAGGATATTTCCGGTAAAAATGTACAAGTTCTTATACCGGAGCTGCATGTTGATGAAATGTTTGTAAGCAATACAGAAGGGTATGTTTCTTTTGAGTTAACCCCTGAAAATATTCAATATTGGTCGGTTGAAAACCCACACCTCTACGAGTTAAAAATTATAACAGATGATGACTATATTACAGATCAAATAGGTTTTCGTACAATTGAAACAAAAGGCCCAAATATATTCTTGAACGGAGAAAGGATATTTCTGAAGGGAATATCTATTCATGAAGAAAGTCTAATTCATGATGGTAGGGCATATTCAGAAGATGATGCCCGCGAACTGCTTTCGCGAGCAAAAGAACTGGGGTGTAATTATGTAAGGTTAGCACATTATCCCCATAATGAAAATATGGTTCGCCTGGCAGATCAAATGGGGATGCTGGTATGGGAAGAGACCCCGGTTTATTGGTCTATCGATTGGGGAAATGAAGAAACATACCATAATGCGAAAAATCAATTGACAGAGGTTATAAACAGGGATAAAAACCGGGCATCTGTAATTATCTGGTCAATGGCTAACGAAACACCCAATAGCGAAGCCCGAAACTTGTTCCTAACCAATTTGCGCAATCATACACGAAAATTGGACCCCACGAGATTGATTAGTGCAGCATTGGAACAAAAAAATTATCAAGGGGACCCGTATGTTAAAATTATCGATGATCCCATCGCGGATTTAATGGATGTTCTAAGTTTTAACCAGTACATTGGTTGGTATGACGGATTACCTGAGAAATGTGCTAAGATTACCTGGAAAATTGATCAGGAAAAACCGGTAATTATTTCAGAATTTGGTGCGGGTGCTAAGCAGGGATTTCACGGTACTGAAACTGAAAGATGGACAGAAGAGTATCAGGAACATCTGTACGTGGAAACATTGAAAATGATTGAAAAAATTGAACAATTACGGGGGATATCCCCATGGATAATGGTCGATTTTCGCTCCCCGAGAAGAGTACTTCCCGGTATTCAGGATGATTGGAACAGAAAAGGACTTATCTCGGAAGATGGCAAAAAGAAGAAGGCATTTTTTGTGCTGCAAGATTATTATAAAAACAAAGAATTTCCCTGATAATAATAAGTAAACTCTTTTTCCCACACACGTTTCTTCAATTTTGCGGAGTAAACATTTAAGATTACATTAAGTTGAAATTTCAGGTATGGTCGACTATTAATTTCCTATAGAAATAGAGCAAAAATTAAGAACTCTAATATTTTGCCAATCAATACATTTTTTTTATTCAATGTTTTTTATATTTACAAATCCTATTTTAATAAATTTACTAATTTAAATAAGAGTTAAACAAGCTCACTCCCTCTTTATAAAGAGGTGTTGCGCCAGGATCATTAAGTGATCTTTAATCGATTTGTAAATAAATATTTTTGATTGAGGAATTGATGCTGAAAGAATTGGAAAACATAATAAATGAAATTCTTTTGAATAAAAACAAAAAGAAATTAGAAAAGTTATTGCCAACAATGTCTCTCAGAAATGAAATTGGCTTAGACTCATTAGATTTGGCTGAGTTAACTGTTAAAATTGAGTCTATTTATGACATAGATATTTTCGAAGATGGCATTGTTGAAAATATTCAGGAAATTTTGGATAAACTAGATAATGACTAATTATTTTTTTATTGACGAAAAAAATAATGTATATAAAAGCTATGATGACCTATTAAAGGATATCAATGATACCAAAGAACTAAATTCCTTGGTTGATTTCTCGGAATATTATGAAATATTTAAAGCAATTATAATTTCCATTATCTACGAAAAAAAAATAATAATATTGGATAATGAGCTTTCCGAGATTGAACGTAAATTGCTGCTTGAAGAAACCGATATTCCTAACAACTCTTATGTTTTAGATAAAAAGTTTGAAACTATTGGTAATATACTAGAAGCTGTATATTTTGCCCAATCTTGGGAATTGACTTTATTTACGTCGGGCACAACCGGTAAACCAAAAATGGTTAAACATAATATAAAGTCACTCTGCAGGCAGGTTAAGACCGGTGAAAAATACAGAGAAAATATTTGGGGGTATGCATACCATCCTTCTCACATAGCAGGAATACAAGTATTTTTGCAAGCTTTATTTAACCAAAATTTAATTATCCGTCTTTTCGGAATTCCCGGAAAAATGATAACAAAGTTGATTGAGACTTATAATATCACGCATCTCTCGGCAACTCCAACTTTTTATAGACTATTACTAACTGATAACATAATACTCGATAAAGTCCTTAGAATTTCTGTTGGTGGTGAAAGATTCGACTCACACACCATGGAAAAAATAAAAAAAATGTTTCCAAATGCAAAAATCCTTAATATATACGCTTCAACAGAGGCGGGGACTATTTTTGCATCCAAGGGTGATACATTTACAGTAAGGGAAGGAGATGATAATTTTATCAGAATAGTAAATGGAGAATTACAAATTCACGAAAAGTTGCTTGGAGATTTTGATAGAAGTAAGAATTTTCAGGACCATTGGTACTCCACAGGTGATCTGGTAGAAATTGAACAATCTCAACCTCTTAAATTCAAAATTGTATCCCGCAAATCGGAAATGATCAACGTCGGCGGGTATAAAGTTAATCCTGGTGAAGTAGAAAATTGTATTCGCGAAATGCCTGAGGTGAAAGAGGTAAGGGTGTTTGGGAAAAAAAATTCTGTAGTTGGTAACATTATTTGTGCTGAAATTATAATAAAATCAGGAAACATTTCTGAAACTGATATAAGGCATTTTTTATTAAATAAATTGCAGGATTTTAAAATTCCAAGAGTAATAAGGTTTGTTGATAGTTTTAATTTGACGCACACCGGTAAATTAAAGAGAGCATAAGATGAGCAGGAATATTTTGGTTACTGGTGTTTCTAAAGGATTGGGTCTCGAAATTACAAAAACATTGTTGGAAAATAATTATAATGTCTTTGGAATTAGCAGAGAATTTAATGATAGTTTATCTGAATTGAAGTCAATATATGAAAAGCAATTGCATTGGATGTCTTACGATCTGGAGTTACCCGAAAACATCAGTAAAACAATATTTAAAAATTGGATTGGGTTGGATAAACCTCTACATGGTTTTGTTAACAACGCTGCCTTTGCTTACGATGATTTAGTAACAAATATTAATTTGAAACAATTGGAAAGAATGTACCGGGTTAACGTTTATTCACCAATGATTTTGGTGAAATATGTCATAAGACAAATGCTTCTTCATAAAGTAAAGGGTTCTATTATTCATATTTCCTCCATAAGTGTTCATACCGGTTATAAAGGTCTTGGTATGTATGCATCATCAAAGGGTGCATTGGAAGCATTTTCAAAAAATACTGCCAGAGAATGGGGAAGTATTGGAGTAAGATCAAATTGTATTGTTGCTGGATTTATGGAAACAGAAATGAGTGCTTCTCTCTCAGACGAACAAAAAAGTAGAATATATAAAAGAACTTCACTGAAAAAAGAAACCAGTATTCTTTCAGTTTCAAAAACAGTTGAATTTTTACTTTCTGATAATTCTGATTCGATTACAGGGCAAAATATTTTTGTCGATTCAGGTACAATTTAGTATTGAATAGCACAATTCTAAGTCAGTTCAGAACTAGTTTAAAAAGTAATTATGCCTATTAATTTTTATACAACAAACCAGTTACCGGGTGATTTGTACACCAGCTTGATTGAATCTTTTAATAAAGCATTCGGGTTGCAATTAACTAAAGAGTATTTCGATAATTATTATCTGAGCACTCCCCTTGGCGAATCCTTGCATGTTTTGTTGGAAGAGGATGGTATCGTTGCCGGTGTGTTTACAGTTATGCCAATGGCATATACAGTGTCGGGTAAACACCAATTGCTAGGGTTGGCAGTTGGTACCTTTATTCTCCAGGAGTATAGAACTGATCCATTAATGTTAAAAAGAATGTTCAACAAGATGAAACCACATCTATTGGAGCGAAATATCGAGTTTATATATGCAATTCCAAACGATAATGTATACAAATATTGGAAAGCCGTGGTTAAGTGGAATGATATTGCAGAATTGGATTATTATATTCACCCGGTTTCGGCGACAAAATTATTAAAATTTCAAATGTATCCAATCAATAAAACCATTTCTAAATTATTAAACATCCTTACAATTTTTCGGAAGAACAGGGAATACAAAATTTCAAAAAATATAAAAATTGTTAGAGATAATTATTTTAATAGTGCACGGCTAAAATATTCCGAATCCGTTGAAGATTCTAATATAAAGATTAATTACAGGGTCCATGACGAAAAAGGTATAAAAATTGCGTATATACTTGATTATAATCCGCGCACCATATTTGCGCTTGAGAGAGGGGTGAAATTATTATCCGATAAAAAAGATTCCGGAATTGATTTGATCGCCTATATTGGTTTATCTGATATTACTCCACTTAATATGCTAAAGCTTCCCAAAAAACTTGAACCCAGGAAATTGTATTTTTCGGGTATCGATCTTACCAGTACAAACGAAGGATTAAATTTTTTCGACAGGACAAATTGGGAAATTGAACTTTACAATTTTGACGTAAAATGATCACTTCCACAATTGTTTTTAAAACTTGGAAATATACCTTCCACTTAGTGTTAAAATTCTTAAATGTAGAAACGTTAAAAATTTGATGCTATTTACAAAGCTTACCGGAATATAATTAACAACTTGAATATCTGAATTCCACATCCTCCTAATATTCCCTTAGCTAATTTTAAACTTATCTTTCATTTTTATTCTTGTTCTTTTTATTCATTCTTATGACAAAAATGAGGTTTTACATATAAAAAAAATATATTATAAATTAACCAATATTTGTCCGTAGCTAGTGATCACTTTTTTTTATGAGTTGGATAATAAAAATGCGGTTAAGTAAATAATCACGTTAACCGCAATACTTAATTTAAACTATTATAGAATAACAAATGTAAATGTAATCACCTCTTGCACCGGAATTACAATCCTGGTCTATTCTTTCAAATCCTTCAGGAGGGTAAACATCAGGGAACGCAGCACCAACAACCATGATATCTTTCAGTGCGTTTGTTACATCTCCTTCAGTGCCGTTTTTATAACACACGTAAATATAGTCACCACCTGCACCTGCGTTTAAATCTGAATCAATAAGAATGTAACCGGTAGGTGGGGTATTTCCTATTACCACCTTTAGACCATTGATTGGTTTAATTTTTCCTGATATAATATCCGCTTCGTTCATCTTTTTATAACAGATGTAAACATATTTACCTTTTGCGTTACGATTCAGATCAAAATTTACTTTTTCAAATCCAGTGGGAGCCTGGATTTCACTATAATCACCGCTAATAACAGTAATTTCTGTTATATAATCCGGTAAAATTTCAACCTCTTGGGATTTAGTTGTGGCGAAGGGCACGTATGCGTTAACTAAATCCTGCTTTCTTTTTGGGTCTGTGCAAAGTTCCCAGATAGGGGTCAGGGCTTTATCTTCGGTAAAATCAATAAATACCGGATTATTGCCAACACTATCCGACCAGTTTTTGTATCCGTTTTCTATGAGAAGGTTTGGTCCACCCAATTCTGCAAGACCTCCGGTACTTTGGATTTCTGTCTTCGATTTTGATTCAAATGATGAAATAGTTTCGGCATATTTAGTTTTATTTTCGGCACTTATCTGGAAAGTTAGGCTTTGATATTGAAGTTCTGAAATTAGTTCAAGGTCATAACTGGATTTAAATTCAACCTGATTTGTTGCCGAGTTCATCATTACTTTGCCACCAACAATAATGCCGGTTAGTATATGAGTTCCGTATTTATCAAAAAGGTCCTCGGGAGCAAGTGTATCTATATCGGTTTTTACGCTTGGTTTCAGTAATGAGAGAACATCGTTAACATCAAATTTTAACGCCCATTTTGCGATATCCTGTTGTACAGTTGAAAATTCGTTCTTAGAATCGCGTAATTCCGACATATTAAAATTTACGGAAAGTGAGCCGGAAAAATAGCTATATGAACCCGACAGTTTCGTGTACGAATTTAAGTTTGATTGAAAGCTTTCCAAAGAAGTGCCGGACATCTTGCGATACTCGGAAATTTCCAGGTGTATTGGATTAACCTTGTCAGGAACCTCCATGGTTTGATCGAAGGGAACTTGGACCATTGTCGCATTTGTCCAATCAAACAATTGCATTGTGATAGCATTTGGATCCGCATATTCAGCAAATACGTCATACCCGGAACCAAGCGCGCTCATACCCGGTATCAGTTTTAACCCCGAAACCTCAGGTATCTGGAACCTATTGTGTCTAACTCTATTAACCATACTACTACCTCCATGATATTATATTAGTGTTTCCCGTAAAATCATGGAGAGAAATTTGTTCTCTATAAGCAACCCCGTATCCTATTATAATATTTTTTGTTTCCTCATGAAATATAAAAGTTCAAATTTTTATAATATTATCTTAAAATTAATTCTAAAAAAGAGAGATTCTGTTATTTATATATTTTGTATCTTTCTTTTAACTATACAGATGAAGCATTTGATAGACATAGTTGGCTGTAAAAGTTGCGAAAATTGATGAATTTATTCTTTTCATGGAAATACAGAACTATCTTTATTTTTTTTTAGAATCATCATTGAGTGACTTCACTGACATTTCAAAAATTACTCAAAGCTTTTTTTTATCTTGGCACCAATCGACAAGAACTTTTTTTACATTCAGAATGTAAAAAGAATCAAAACAGGAGGATCAAATGAAATATAATTATATCGGCAAAACCGGATTAATGGTTTCTGAAATATGTTTCGGGACAATGACGTTTGGCGGGCAAAATGCAGGAATGTGGGATAATATCGGTAAACTTCAGCAAAAAGAAGTAAATGATATTATGAAAGTTGTACTCGATTCAGGGATTAATTTTATAGACACAGCAAATATATACTCATTCGGGCAGTCGGAAACACTTCTGGGTCAATCTCTAAAAGATCTGGAGGTAAAACGTGATGAGGTTGTAATCGCCACTAAAGTTCTTGGCAGAATGAAAGAAAGTGCCAACAGCCTGGGCCTTTCACGATACAATATTTTCAATTCTGTTGATCAAAGTCTGAGCCGCCTTCAGCTTGATTATATTGATATCTTGTATGTTCATGGCGTGGACCCTAAAACTTCAATTGAAAATGTCGTTAAATCGCTCAATGATATTGTAGAAACCGGTAAAGTGCGATATGTGGCAATATGTAACTGGCCCGCGTGGATGGTAGCTAAAGCAATGGCAGTTGCTCATTATAACGGTTGGCATAAATTTATAGGATTGCAATATTATTATTCGGCGGTTACGAGAGATATTGAACATGAGCTGGTTCCGATGGCAAAAGAGCATGAGCTCGCGATATTCCCGTGGAGCCCGTTATCAGGCGGATTTTTAACCGGAAAATTTACCCGTGATGGTGAAGCTGCCGGTGGTGCGCGTCGTGCAAATTTTGATTTTCCCCCAATCGATAAAGATAAAGCTTACGATCTGGTAGACGTTCTTAACGAAATTGGGGCAAAACATGATGCCTCGCCTGCTCAGATCGCGTTGGCGTGGGTTAGACAGCAACCGGGAGTTACCAGTACTATTATCGGTGCAAAAACAGTTGAGCAATTAAACGATAACATCATTTCAACGGAAGTGATACTTGGGGAAGATGATCTTGAAAAAATAGATAGTGTAAGCCCTCTGCCAATGCAATATCCCGGTTGGATGGTAAAAGCTCAGAGTGGTTACAGAAGTTAATTATCATATTAATTTCATGTTTACAAAAAAGTTGTCCATTATCTTGGCAACTTTTTTTGTTTCAGATAACATCTAAAAATCAGGCTCTTCAAAAGATGGCTTTTCAGTTTTAAAAATATAAATGTGATTGTTCTTAAAAAATCCATTTTGACCTGAATGATTTATAATCTGAATATTCCCATCATCTATTATTATTCCGGTGGACTAATAAAACATTCACCAGGATTTGTCATGATTATAATTTTCTTTTATTCTCTTCACATTGCGCTACTTCTTGAAATTGGATCCTTTATCGGCTATATTTCAGGAAAAGGAGTCACAAAATTTTCGGTAATAAATGCAAAATGAAATTGTAAACCTGATTTCCAGGTATATCAGCCTGAATGAAGAAGAAACTGGAGCGATAGCTGAATGTATTCCGATAAAAAGTTTCTCGAAAGGAACAATTTTATTGAAGGCCGGCGAAATATCTACCGATTCTTATTTTGTGATAAAAGGGTGCGTAAGAAGTTATTTTATAATAAATGATGAAGAACGTACAACTGCATTTTATATAGAAGAGGATGCTGTAGCCTCCCTGACCAGTTATACAAAACAAACACCGGCTAAACATTTTTTATCCTGTGTTGAAGATTCGACCCTGGCAGTTCTGAATTATGAAAAAGAAAAGGAGCTGTACGAAAGGGTCCCGAAATTTGAGTCACTTTGCCGGATCTCGATGGAGCAAGATTTTGGAAAACAACAACAGGAATTAGCCGATTTTATTACCTCCAGCCCGGAAGAGCGTTATTTGAATCTTCTTGAAACCCGACCCGAACTCTTAAACCGTGTGCCACAGTATCACCTTGCAAGTTA
>Ga0070729_10004085_pt1 | contig 16198 bp, 15 predicted proteins | sample tdDd472_FD_66725 | JGI IMG/M metagenome (GOLD analysis project Ga0070729, IMG submission 66725) | Marine sediment microbial communities from the Atlantic coast under amendment with organic carbon and nitrate - tdDd47.2 | ecosystem: Environmental > Aquatic > Marine > Coastal > Sediment | place... | reverse complement strand
CTTTCAATTGGCCACAAAAATTGTCACAGAAGGTTTTAAATTAAACAACTTTTTAAAGTTAGCCAATAATGGATATTTACCAAAATTGGATTAAAGATTACTATTAGGACTAACAAATAAATCGAGAGTAACAATCTGCTAGTCCAGTATCCCTAAAAAGCCTCTTTTAGTCTGTCATTTTTTGAGATCGAATATTATTCAGTACACGCTCTTTTACCTTGAAAATAGTGCCATGTCTGGTCCCTTCGGGGAAGTTAATAGTATCAGAAATATCTGTCCAATTTTCTAAATCAGAAGATTTGATCGCCCCCATTTTATGTCTGGTATACTGATCAAAGTAGACCAGCCATTCATCATTAATCTTGATCGAAGTAGGGCCTTCGACCCAATCAACACTTATCGGTTCGGATGCCGGAGAATAATTGCCAAAGAGGTTCGTACTAGTGGCAATTCGTATGTTTTTTTCGGCCTTAGGTAGTAGTGTTTCATCCTTTAAAAACATATAATAGGTTCCTTCATTTTTTAGAATGGTGGCGTCTATGACATTAAAGCCATCATCATAGAATAGTTTTGTATCGCTGAAATCAACAAAATCTTTTGTAGTAGTATAATACATCCTGTGATTGTATTTATCGTCTCCCAGCGTCTCGGTTTCAGGGAATCGCCCAGGGATTGTCGTTGCCCAATTGATCAGGTATTGCTTGGAGTCTTCATCATAAAAGATCTCAGGCGCCCAGCAATTCCTAGCACTAGGCTCGTGCTCCATCACTGGGATATATTGTTGCTCGGACCAATGAATCAAGTCGGTAGAGTTGGCATAACCAATCCCTTTTTCATTCCAGCTTACCGTCCAGACCATGTGGAACTTATTATCTCCCCCTTTAATGATACAAGGGTCGCGCATTAATTTGTCGTTCCCAACCTTGGGACTTAGGAATGACTCGTTGTTATTAAGTGCCGTCCAGTTTAAGCCATCTGTACTGGTGGCTAGGTGTAGGCCGTCTTCGCCGTTTCCCTTAAAGAAGGAAAAAAGGTAAACTTCTGTTTCTTGTTTTGTACATCCGAGTGCCATTATTAAAATGGATACTAGTAATAGTTGATTTTTCACGTGTGTTGATTTATTGTCGCCTTGAAGTAAGATAATGGTTCAGTTGATGCCTAGTTCTCTTTTTTTACTATTTCGTACCACAATTCTACCATTCCATCTCGGTAAGTTGTTACGTCTTTTAGGTGTAGTTTTTGTTCTTGCCCAATGTAGTCAAAAAACAGTGTTCCTCCTCCTAGGATGACAGGCATGATGGAGATGATGATGTCATCTGCCAGGTTTAATCGGATAAAGTCTTTGGTGGTTCTAGCTCCTCCGACCATCCATATATTGCTATACTTTGGTTTTAATTGGTCGTTGACAAGTTCAGCTAGGTCGCCAGCGTAGAACGTCACATTTTTTCTATTGGCACTCAAGTCTCTATTCGTTAATACGATAACGGGCACTTCACCATAAGGCCATCCAAGTTCCAAGGCTTGTTCATAGGTCTTGGAGCCCATAACATAGCAATCAATGGCCTTGATAAACGCTTCTACCTCTTCTTCGCTTAGCGTAATACCTTTTTCGTAATGATCGGTGGAAGTGAGCCAATTAACATTCCCATCTTTTTTAGAGATGAAGCCATCAAGGCTCGAAACCATATGTATGGTCACTTTGGAGGTGTTTGTTTTCATTTATCAAATATATCAAAGATTGGGGATCATAAACTTTAAGTCCACAAATTTTGTCAAGATCGGGCAAGAAAAAAACTACCGCTGTTGGTCCTAATTCTCAAGTCCCAATTGTCAGTTTAAGGAAGGCCTAAGAGATTACTTCAATTAAACAGATAATTATGAAAATTCAACACGAATTGAGTATCAAGGCAGCCCCCGCAGCTGTTTATCAAGCCGTCGCCACCCAAGCAGGTATTACAGGCTGGTGGTCAAAGGATTGTGTAGTGGGAGAGCAAGAGGGCGAGTCCTCGGCACTCAAGTTTGTCAAAGAAGGGAATGTAGTAGAAATGGGTTTTCGTACCCAAAGCTTGCAACCCAATGAGAAGGTAGTTTGGGTGTGTACGGAAAACCCCAATCCAGCCTGGTTAGGGACAGAAATTGTTAGTGAAATTTCAGCTGCTCCAGGCGGTACAAAACTTGTTTTTTCTCATGCCAAATTTGATGAAAAATGGAAAGGGCAAGATCCTTTTGAAATGACAAAACAAGGCTGGGAGCACTTTGTACAAAGTTTAGTGAGTTTTTGCGAAACGGGTGTAGGGCAAGCTTGGTAGGGTCTTAGTTAGCCATGGCTACCCGACAGGCTTGAATCTTCTGCTGAATAAAAGCAATTTCAGAAGCTGAATCAGTCAGCTGCAAGGCCTGTTCCAGAAAGAGCAGGGCTTGTGGGTAGTCTTTTAATTGCAACGAAAAAATTCCCTGTGTGGCCGGTAAGAGGTAGTAGTTGGCTAAATCACCCGCTTTTGCTAAATGGGAAAGGGTTTGTAAAGAAGCCCTTTTTCCATTTAGTTGACTTTCAATAATGGCTAAGTTGAGTAGAATAATGGGGTTAGGTTTTAGCCGATGCAAGAGTTGGTATTGTTTTTTGATACTCGCCCAATTCGTTGCGGCAAAGCTATCGGCTAGGCAATGTGCTGCGGCTATGCCTGCTTCGAGGTGATAGGCGCTTAGTAGGCTTCCTTGCGTAGAGCGACTTAAATATAGCATGCCTTCAGTGATTAAGTCCCGATTCCATTTTGAGCGATCTTGTTCTTCAAAAATGATGATAGCTCCTTTATCATCTAGTCGAGCTTCGAAGCGGGCAGAGTGAAAACACATCAATGCTAGCAGTGCACTCAAGGTATCTTGTTCGGGGAAATGATCTACTAGAATCTTGGTCAATCGCATGGCTTCCAGGCACAGCTCTTTTTGAATGAGTTGGTTCCCTGTGGAGGCATTGTATCCTTCATTGAACAAAAGGTATAAAGACAAGCAGACGGCTTCTAAGCGAGGCGCTAGCTTTTTTCCAGATGGAATAAGGAAGGGAATTTCAGATTGGCGGATTTTTTGTTTAGCTCGGTATAATCGTTTATTGATAGTGGAGGGGGTGGATAAAAGGGCCCGAGCCACTTCTTTGATGCCAAACCCACATAGGGTTTTAAGGGTTAAGGCAATCTGCGAGGCCGTGTTGAGGGAAGGATGACAGCAAGTGAAAATCATTCGCAATTGGCTATCTGCAATCTCGTGAGACAGGAAAATAGTATCGATCTCTTGATGATAGGATTCACTGCCGGCCAATTCACCCTGATGATAGCGGAGTATCATCTTTTTACGCTGCATCTCATTTAGCGCCTTTCGCTTGGCTACTTGCCACAACCAGGCTTCTGGTTGTTCAGGTATTTTATCGGTACTCCAATGATTGATAGCTGTGATGAGTGTATCCTGTACAATATCTTCGGCCAATTGAATATAGGAAGTACCAAATAGACGAGTCAGTGCTGCTACCATTTTACCAGCAGTAGTACGAAAGAGATGCTCGACTAATGGGTTGGTATGCGTTGACAAGCCTTATTTCATTTTTGGAAAAACCAGGGATCGAACTTCTATTTGATAAAGCCCCAGATGAGGCGATCGTTTAGCTATTTCATTGGCTTCCGCTTGATCCGCTGCTTGAATCATGAAATAACCCGCAATGATCTCCTTGGAAGCCAAGAATGGGCCGTCTGTCAAAATCTCTTCAGTTGGGTTCGTCAATAAGGCTCCCTCTTCTTCCAGGCGTTGTCCCCCCAGGTACTGCTCACCGAGTTCTGCCACCCACTTCTGATAATTGGCAAAAAGCGCTTGTAGTTCATCCGGAGAAAGATGATTCATGCCGTCTCCCCTTAGAATCAATAGAAACTCTCGCATACGTCTGTTTTTGTCTGGTGAAATCAATGATAGCCGGGCTGAAATCCTGCCTAGCTATTTATACAATATACCAAGTATGACAATCCAGTTGGCGTATTTAGGACAGCTTTCTAATTTTTTCTGGAAAATTATATTCTCGCTTGATAAGTATACAATTCAAAATAGCGCCCTTTCTTTTCGATCAGGTCATCGTGGTTTCCTCTTTCCACAATGTGTCCTTCTTCTATGACTAGGATTTGAGTGGCCTGTCGAATGGTGCTCAGACGGTGGGCAATGACAAAAGTCGTCCGGCCCTTCATCAGCTCATTCAAACTTTTCTGAATCAAGGATTCACTCTCGGTGTCCAGGTTGGAAGTGGCTTCATCCAGGATAATAATCTTAGGATCGGCCAATATGGCGCGTGCAATAGTGATCCGTTGTCGCTGGCCACCCGAAAGTTTGACGCCCCTTTCGCCAATTAAAGTATCTAAACCTTCCTCAAATCGATCCGTAAATTCATTGACATAGGCAGCATTGACGGCTTGTACAAGCTGAGCTTCTGTTGCATTGGGACGAGGGAAAAGTATATTTTCCCGAATGGTTCCTTCAAAAAGGAAGTCATCTTGCAAAACGACACCCAGGTGTTGGCGGTAGCTACTCAAACTAACGGTAGATAAATCAACACCATCTATTGTGATTTTTCCCGAATTAGGATTCAGAAAAGTAGCAGCCAAGCCAGCGATGGTCGATTTACCAGAACCGGAGGAGCCCACCAATGCGGTTACCGAGCCCTTAGGCGCATCAAAGCTGATATTGTGGACTACCTCTTTGTCTTCGATATAGGCAAAGGAAACATCTTCAAATTTGATATCTCCTTGGATGTCTCCTAGTTTGACAGTTCGAACAGTTTCGTCATCTTCAGGATCCATGTTCATGATCTCTTCTGTACGATCCAGCCCCGCAAAGGCTTCGGTCAGTTGACTGCCAATATTACTCATCTGAACGATCGGAGCAATCATAAAGCCAAGGTAGAGGGTAAAGGATAAGAATTCCCCAAAGGTCAAGTTGTCCTGGATGATTTGATATCCACCGATGCCCATAATGCCTGTCGTTGCTATTCCCAATAGGAAGGTAGCTGAACTCGTCATGATTGAAGTCGCAGTCAAACTCTTTTTGACATTTTGAAATAGTGTATCCACCCCTTCGGCAAAGGTGGCATTTTCCTGCTTTTCGGCATTAAACCCTTTAATGACGCGAACACCATTTAGCGTTTCTACCAATCGACCTGTGACTCGTGCATTAAGCACACCTCTTTCTCGGAATATCGGCCGGATATACCCGAATGCTTTCAACGCTATATAGGCGAAAATACCAACGGGAACCAATACATAAACCGTCATCAAAGGGCTAATACTAATGAGTAAAAACAGCGAGACAACCGAAGTCAAGGTTCCTCCAACCAATTGTACTAATCCTGTGCCGACTAGGTTTCTAACGCCCTCTACATCCGTCATGATACGAGATACTAAAGCTCCTGATTTGGTATTGTCGAAATAGCTGATAGGCAAGGATAAGACCTTTTCTTGCACTTTGGCTCTCAATTTGGAGATGAGTAATTGTGCCTCAACGCTCAGCAATTGAGTGAGCCAATAGGAGGTAATCGCTTGAATTAAAATAGACCCTGCGACGACTAGCAGCAGCACTTTCAACATCTGCATATCCTTGTCGACGATTACATTGTCCATCAGGTATTTACTTGCACCTGGGAGCACCAGACCGGCCAGCCGGCTAATTACAATCAAGAAGAGTCCTAATAGTACTAATTTTCTTCGTGGCCAGATAAATTCACGAAAGGCTTGCGCAGCAGTTACTTTACTTTTTTTTTCGGTAGACATAAATAGGTGTGGCAGTTATGTATGTGTGTGTATAGAGCTTTAAAACAGTTGGACTTTCCTAAAAGTTGTTCACCTCATCAGTGGTACGGGATGTATATCGTATTTTTATTATGTTTACAATCCTAAAGTAAAGCGCTACTTCTATCCCAATAACTATAATTTAAGCCTTGCACCTATGAAATATCTTTTCGGAGTACTCCTACTTCAAAGCTTCTTTTCTTTTCCCATTCAAAAAGCCATTGCCGCAACCGCTGATGCTGAGCAACTGAAGACCCTAAGTGAGTCACACGAGCAGCCGACTACAAAGTGGCTATCTCCTGAAAATACGGACACTCTTATCTTGACAATTCCAGATTTGGAGGCAGCAATGGGTGACACCTTTACTGTAGCTATACGAGTAAAAAACTTTAGCCAAGTGGCTTCTTTACAATTTGACTTTCGATTTGATACAATGGCCATGTCTTTTGTCGGCTTTGGGCTAGGTGATTTTGAACCTTTAGGGATTGGCAGCTTCGGTTTTACTAATGTAGATGAGGGATCCCTTCGATTTGCGTGGGCGGATTTTTCTGACAATGCCCATTCATTAGAGGATAATGCCTTGTTATTCTATGCAGAAATGGAAGCCAAACAGGCTATTGCTAGTCTTTTGCCTTATCTGTCGCTTTCAGATGAGATTATTGACTTGGAATATGTCAACAGTGATTTGGAAAAGGGGGCAGTTGCGCTGCAGATAGAGACGCTTTCTAGTATCGTTCCTGTCCAAAATGCTTTTTACCTGGGCGCTTGCCAACCCAATCCGTTTCGCCTCGAAACGACAATCCCCTTTAAAATACCTAGTGCGGCCAAGCTTTCATTACAGGTCTATAATGGATGGGGGCAAGTGGTTTTGAAAAAGGAAGCTCGTTTTCCCGCGGGAACGGGTTCATTTAATGTGAGTTTGCCTGAGCAAGGTGTTTATTTTTACACGCTTCATACACCTTGGGGTAGTCAGACGCGAAAGATGGTAAGTCGGCCTTGATTTGGGGCTGAGATTCACAACCCAGCGAATCTCTTTTCTGATAATTGACCTCCGACTTCTTCTGGTGATTATCTTTGATCGTTCCACTTTTACGCCTTCCGCACATGGATCGATCGTTTATTGGTGTACTATTTCTTTTTAGGTAAGGCAGTGTCTACCCAACTTTTTAAAACCGCTAATTCCTGTTCGGTTAGCTTAATTTCGTCTCCTTTGGGCATTCTTTTCTTGATGAAGACTTGCTTGTTAATCTTTTTAGCATTTGTATTTCATTTTTGATCAATTTCAGCATTATTATGAGGTTCTCGGACAATTTTTGTGTTTTGAGTCGGCGTTTTAGCTGAAGATAGCGCTTTTTCTAGCCGCAAAAATTATCAGAGCAGGTATTATTAAAGTTATTTCAGAACTCACTTGAATCATGAAAATAGAACACTTAGCTATCTGGGTACAAGACCTGGAAAAAATGAAGGACTTTTATACCCGATATTTTGAAGGGCAAGCAGGAGCCAGGTATCGCAATGAAAAAAAGAACTTTACCTCTTATTTTTTATCCTTCAAAGAGGGCTGTCGATTAGAGTTGATGCATAAACCTGAGATTCCTGCGAATGCCAATGACCTTAGCAAGGAATATATCGGTATTATACATTTTGCGGTATCGGTAGGCAGTAAAGAAAAAGTGGATGAGCTGACGGAAAGGCTACGAACAGATGGTTACAAAGTAGTAGGAGAAACACGTTGGACGGGCGATGGTTACTACGAAAGTGTGGTGTTGGACCCGGAAGAGAATCGAATTGAAATTACCATTTGATCACGGCGATTAATTTATCCATTCAGATGTTTTACGGACTTGCCACACGCCATTAATAAAGGTAGAATACCTTGATGGTTGCTGTTCTCCGGTGGAAAAAACCATGAGATATAAGCATTATAATAAATAGCGTCCAGTATTCCTTTGGTCCTCTTATCATATCCATTTTTTTTAAGATGTTTCTGTCAGTTCTATTTTCCTTCCATCAGGATCTTTCACAAGGGCGGTGAGCCCCATTCTTGTTGTTGGGGTAGAGAGATAATAGCCCTTGCGTCGAGCTGTGGCAGAATAGCCGCTAGCTTCTGTACTGCAAAACCCAACCTGGTGCTCTTGTCAACCTCGACTAACGCTTTAGGTAGTGGGTAGATTTCAAATACAAATCTATTCATTTCGGCGGAATAATGGAATGGCCCATTTCCATGCTGATGGTGCGTGAATTGGAGACCTAATTGTTGGTAAAATTGACGTACGTTTTCCATCTGATTCGTCTTGATAACAAGGAGGTTTAGTCGCATCATTTCATGGATTGTTTTGGTTGTTAAATGATAGCTAATTTAATATTCCTGGTCGACTGACCGAACATCTGGAGCATATTTAGGTTGAATAAGTAAATAACCAATTTATTTATATTAAAATTTATTTCATGAAAAAGTTAACACTATTGTTAGCCTGCCTATGCTTTGTCTTGGGACAAAGTTTTAGCCAGGTCGACGCATCTACTAAAAGTTATTCCGAGGAAGAATATCAACGTTACTATGAAGCCCGCCTAAAGGTGGATATCCGTAATTACATGTTAAGGGCATTGGATCTTGAAGCAGCAGAAATCGAAGCTATCGATCCCTTGATGAGAGCTTATATGAATGAGCGTGTCGCATTGGCCGAGCGCAAAATTAAAATGGTCGAAGACTATGAAGAAGAAATGAAAGAGGATGATAGCAAAGCTGATGAGATAGAAGAGACCGGTGACTTTATTGAGAATTACTGGGAAGCCTCCATCGATGAAATGCAGCTAAAGAAAAGATACTTTGATGCTTTTGAAAATCGAATTCCCTACCAAAAGGCCTTAGAATTTTTCATGTTGGAGGATGAATTGCAATACCAAATTACCCGTCCTACGATTTTGCGTGTAGCCCCCGTCCTATTGAAAATGGAAGAAATAACAGGAACTAGCTCCAAACATTCTTGGGAAAAAATGGATCATTCAGGTATGGGTTATAATAGCTCGCCTACCATTGATAAGCCCCTTAATACTATTGGAAATACGGAAATTGAGGTAGAAAAAAATGGAGCGGAAATGAATTCAGATATAGCCATAAAGAATCCAACCATCTACCATAGTAATCCTAATAATTGGAATAATGCAGACCACTCTGATCAATCAAGCTCAACTAACAATTGGCATACGGCCGATAAAGAAGAAGGAGCAGGAGCTGATTTTTTCGCCTGGACAGACTCCACTGAAAGAAAAGTAGGCCTCGATCACGAGTATACACATGATGTATTAAATGCGATGACGGCTGCCTTGCGTGAGATGAATGAAGGTGATTTCTTTTCTTCAACTGATGTAGAAAGTAAGTTGACCAGCATTGAAGCCATTGCAGACAAACTGCAAGAAGATTGGACCTCTACTAAACACGCTGACTGGACTAGAGAAGCCTTTATCTCGATCACCTCACTACTTGAAGAAGCACAGAAAGATGAAAGATTTACAGAAGCCAAAGAAGCTGTAGCCAAAGCCGCTTCTGCCGCCCGAATGATCGATGCTAATCGTCTGATGACCGATCAAGCTGCTACGATTTACACTTTTGTTGACACCGCGAAAGAAGCCATGCAAGTGCTGAAAGAAAATTTGATGTCGGATAATAGTGAAGAAAGTACCGCAGATAGAGATTGGTAATCCTTGACCAGGTTTTACCTCCCCAAAACCATGAACATAGTGGGACGCTTAATACGCCCACACAACACCAAAAACTCAGCGTACATTTATGCGCTGAGTTTTTTTTATGAGACTAGTGCATACAACTGGACAAATAGGGTTTATCCGTTGAAAGTTTAATTCCCTAGTATGAACCTTCAACCCTAAACTTTTAAACCCCGTTAGAGTAAAAGTCCAGTAGTCCTTTTGAGGAGAGTACTAGTAACTATCCCATCTCGCCCGTTTCCCCCTCACATCAATATGCACTGTCCGAGACCAGGGGTATCCCCCGATCCCACCTTGGTTACCGATGATTTGCTTTTCACAGATATCAAGTACGATATTCTTATCCTCTTTTGTATATCGGCTATCTTGATTGATATCTTTAATCACAAGATCTACTGCATCTCCACGCAGATGGCGACTCTTGGGCGCACCTCCTACCTTTAAATTATACTGTGGATGCCGATGACCATATCGAATCCAAAAAGCATCTCGATCATAGCCCTGTTCCTCTAGGACATCTTGCAGTGCTAAGACCTTATATAATATCCGTTTATCGATGCCCCAGTAGAGTGTCTCATGGCTAAATAGGGATGGTTTTGTTACTACTATTTTGATGCTTAACAGAATGCATCAGAAGTCAAATAACAAGGGGTAGCCAAACTGAAACGGATTCTGTATCTTTGTTTATATTTTTATTTGTGATCCAAATTGTCAGGGAATCTAAAATATGATAATGGATGAGTATTCAAATTAATCTTCCAGAAGGCCTAAAGATTAGTCCCTTTGAATTGAATATGTTAGTCGCAGCTAAATTATTTGATGAAGGCCTGATAACTTCCGGGCAAGGAGCCGAAATGGTTGGACTGTCCAAACAAGCATTTATCGAATTACTGGGTAAGTATAGTGTATCTATTTTTCAATATGATGTTGATGAAATAGAAGAAGATATCGCCAATGCCTAAGAACGTAATTATTTCTGATGCCAGTCCATTAAAGGAACCATTGGAATCATAATCAAAGCTAAAGAATTAGGACTCATTGAATCTGGTCGGACAATATTAAGTAAATTAGAAGAACATGGTTTTTGGTTATCTGAGCACTTAAAGAATGATATTCTAATCAGGTTAAAGGAATAGAATTCCTGCATAGCGAAGCCTTTTCCACTATCAGAAAATCGACAACAAACTCAGGATCAAGATGCAATTTGAACTCGTTCCCATCCTTTCTGTGATGGAAGAATTATATGAAACACCAATATCTCCAGCACGATTCAAAGAATACCTCGCCAAACTACAGGGTGGAACAAAAGGCGACATGGTTCTGCCGATTGGCGGGTTCAATCCCATGGCCAAAGAACATATTCTAGAAAAGATACATGAGCTACAAGCGTTGGAGGCAGAAGATTTAATCAGAAAAACGCTAGTAGAACTCAATGCCAAGCAGCAAGACCAGCCAAGCACCTTCATCAAAGTTGTTTTGAACCTCGCGGATGATTTAAAAGGGGGCTGGACCAATCACTATACAACGGATTTTGATAGCAAATTCAAAATAAATGCCTTGGTCGTTCGTAATTTCTGCACTCCCTACTTTTGGACGAGCGAAGACTACACCGCTACTAGCATCGAAAGAAAAACCCTCGAGTATGCCTATCGTACTATCTATTGGAAACAAAATCCAAAACCCCAAACCCTGGCCGATCATTTTGCACAAGAAGTATTCGTACAACAGCAAATAACTCCTACCAACACCATTCCTGATACAACGGATTGGAGAGAGGTAGAAGAATTATATCAAACTTTCAAAGATTCAGATGACTATAGCTTGTTATTTAACTTCTTCTATGGGGATGAAGCTTCTGCCTCATTAGGCTATGCTACTTTTGGTATGGGGGAGAGGGCTGGCTTTGAATATGCTCGGATTGTAGCGGGGCATGAATGAGGAATAGCTTGGTAAAGACTTCAGCAATTTTCTCTGTCGCTCCCTAGGAAACCTCTGAAGTCTCAACTCATGTTGCCATTGTAGCAAGGCATCAAAACAACTGTCCCATTTTGTTGTTACCTATACATAATTTGAAGCTATATGCCCGAACTACCCGAAGTTAATACGTTCCAAAAATATTTTGACGGTACTTCCTTGAACCAGCCCATCGAAGCCGTGGAAGTATACGATGACAAGATTATCCGTAATGTGAGTGGCGATGAATTTATCGACAGAATGACGGGCCGTACCTTTGTGGGGTCCTACCGGCGAGGGAAGTACCTCTTTGCTAAGTTGGATAATGGCGAACATTTGCTACTCCATTTCGGGATGACCGGCGATCTCAATTACTACGCCGAGCCGCAGGAGCGCACCAAGCATGAACGTTTCGTTTTTCACTTTAATAATGGACAGCATTTGGGCTTCGATTGCCCGCGCAAATTTGCCAGGATTTTGTATATCGAAGACCTGGCCGTTTACTTATCGGATAGCCAACTCGGCGAAGATGCGCTGGTCATCACCAAAGCTGATTTCTTAGAACGAGCCAAGGGCAAAACAGCGACCATCAAAGGATTCCTGCTGAACCAAAATCAAGTAGCAGGCGTAGGTAACCTATACGCTGATGAAATTTGTTATCAAACTGGCATTCACCCTGGGGCGCGAGTGAATAAGCTGTCAATTCAACAACTATCGGAGATTTACCAAGCCATGCAGCGCATTCTCGAGGAGGCCATCAAACGCAGCGCCTACTATAAAGACTACCCAGAGAATTGGTTTTGGGAATGGCGAAAGGAAGGAGAGCCAGGCCCCAAAGGCAAAGGGATTGTGCAGCGTACGAAAATAGCTGGGCGTACGACTTATTTTATTGAAGGGGTACAGCTGTTGTATTGAGTGGCTAAGGCTATCCGAAGAAGTGGGCTTACCGAAGACGGTTAATGATCTCCAAAACTTTTTTAACTTCTGCTTCAACAAGGCAGGAGCTTTTGATGCCATAAATGCTTGGTATTCCTGGGCCATATAATCGGGCTCAATCAACCAGTTTAAGGTGCGCTCAAATACGAGATACTGCATGTAATAAAGCGGCGGGCCGAAAAGAAAACGACTCAGAAACGCATATTGGCGCTCGCCACCCGTCCGCAGTTCCCAATCCATTGGTTTTTCCAACTTATAAATGATGAAAGATTCTAAAAAAAGCTGATAACTGTCCTGTAAAATGGCGCCGGGGTTGTTGAGCCGTATGCCTTCCAGGAAAGAATAATAGCTGGTAGAAGGATGTCGGTTTTTTGCGCCATCATGCAGTTTCTGAAAGACGGAGGGATATCTCAATAATTCCGTCGCGTAGGTATATGCAATATCATTTCGAAGCCACTGTAGTAGCTGCGGGGGCAACTCAATGCCGGCAGTCGAGGAATAATTTTCCAAAAAAAGCTCTCTTGCTGCCCGATTTCTATCGACTAGCCTCCGGTATTCCCTAGCGGTCGACCGAGCTAGTCGGGTGGAATCTATCGATGGTGCTTCCTCTTCAAGAAACTGACTGTATTCTTGGAGCAGCGTGTTGCCCGCTCCGCCTGCTCCAGCGAAAAGTACCTCATCGGCTTCCCTATCGTCGGCCGTAAATTCGAGAGAAAAAGACTGGTCAGGTACAATAAAAATGGGGATGCTGAATCCACCGTGGGTAATCACAGCCGTCGTCGCGATCTTGGTGCGGATGGCAAAACCAAATTCATCGGCGGCGGACAGGCGGGTGCTGACATTCCTCGATTCTCCTCCCAGACTGGTAGGCGGAAAAAGGAGTGTAACAACCGTATCCACTGGGTGATGAATCTTACCCAAAATCTTGACCTGGCCATGCAAGCCGGAAAATGAAAGACATAGTAGTAGCAGCGGGAAACTTATTCGGTAGAGGTACATAAGATAAAGTTTATCGATTTGGAATCAATCCCAATCTGGCTTCTGGCCTCTCCTCTCTCCAGTAGCACATGCGTTTATCATTAGACTATAAATAAACGCTTTATAATCCAACTGTTCATATTAAATGATAACCCTTTCATAAGATCTGCATATTAAGGTGAATCAATTACAAATACCTTAAATATTAAATGACTTATGAAAAATCAAAAATTAAATTTCGATGCGATTGACCGGAAACTTGTGTTTAAAGAGGATAGTAATGGCGGATTACACATCTTTTTAAGTGCACAATATAACCTACCAACTAGAAAGGACTTCAAATTGTTGGTAAAGCATTCTCGGCATAGCTTAAAGCGAGCTTCTCAACGTTCCTTTGATTATGATACCCTCTTAAGTGTCCTAATTCTTGGGACGCCGTTTTACAGACAAGGAATGACTTTTTATACCGTGATGGAGCGAGATCTCCCAGAGGACTTAGATCATACATTAGTAGAAAAAATTAAAAACCTGGTGGTTGTGCTAGGCGATACCAATAAACAAATCGTAACTTGCTACTACGCTGGCAATGCTGTACGACACCTCAAACGCAAAGGCAAGGAGTTTAAAAGAAGGAGAGCCTCCTAGCTATTGGATCAATACAAAGCCAGCCCAATAAAAGGGAGGGTAAATTTTTTTCATTTTTAGTTGAGCTTTGCGAAGAGCTTTCTGTGGGGAAAGTTTCCTAAGCAAAAAACGATAAAAATAATCCATTAATTCTGCAGTTTGGTTATCGGGAATTTTCCATAGACTCATGATGAGACGGTCGGCGCCGACCAATTTAAAGGAACGTTGTAGTCCGAAGACGCCTTCTCCATCCGTTACCTTACCCAGTCCAGTTTCACAAGCAGAAAGTACTACTAGTTTAGTCTGACTTAGATCTAGATCGGTAACCTCTTGTGCTGACAAAAGGCCATCTTGACCAAAGCCAATTTGGTGTTGACTGCTCCAGGTCGAGTTGGCTCCTGTTAGTGCTAAGCCAGTTCTTACCAATGGATTTTTTGTAGTTTTTAGTCTATCTTCATAGCTAACAGGTTGCTGAATAGAGGTGTCTTTTTTTAAGAAGTAGCCATGAGTTGACAAGTGAAGGATATCTATGGCTGAAGTGTTCAGATACTGCTTGATCTGATCTTCGGCGGCTGTTTCTCCCTTGAAAATCTTGAATTTCAACTTTTTCTTTTCCAAGCGCTTACTGATAGATGAGACTTCCTTGTCTGCTCCATCTAAAGGAGCGAAATAACTTCTATTACTGCTGCTTTTATCATGATCAGTAGCCCAACCCTTTATAATCTGTACGCCTAAAGGCTTATCAAAAATAGGAGCACCTACTATCATGGCTGTTTTGAAATGAGCAGAAGCATTTTCCCGTTGAATGAAATCGCGCAAATTTGTATAGTAATTAAGTTGATAATTGTTCAATAGCGTGTTCTCTTCACTTGAAGGATCTGTAATCAGACCGCCAAATGATAATTGATACAATAAGCCGTCAGGGGAAAGATGGACGGTTGATATACCTTTAAGAAAGGGTTCCAGCGGTTTCCATATCAAGTTGTACAACTGGTGGCTTGCCGTAATGTTTTTTGTATAATGAGTATAGGAGTTGAAAATGCTTTCCAGTGACTTGTTATCAGTGAGAAATATCAGTTCAGGGTGCTGAGAATCAGATTTAGTGAGTAATGCAAAATAGAACAAACTATCCTTTGTGAATGTATCTTTAGCGTGATGCCTAAATGTTAAAAAGTCGACGGTAGCTTCCCTGGGTTTGATTTTGTCAACAAGATCTTCAAATACAAATTGCTTTCGGCTATTAAACCTTCCTGGGGACTGTCTAATCAGCGCCCGCTCATATTCTTGAACACGTAATTCCAGGCTATCAATTAAGTCTTGAAAATTCGATCTTTCTACCACCCCCCAATTATAGGCATTGGACAGTTCCTGTCTAGTCTCAAGCCAATTTTTCTGTAGTGCTTCGGACGGGTTATTGTTATCAGAACCAGCTAGTTCTTTGGTCTCGGTGGCATAGTCCAGGACGAGGTTTTTTGTGGCTAAGGTTAAGTTTTGAATTTCTGTATTCAGAGAAGGGGAGGGTGAAAAGCAAGCATAATTAAAAAAAACATCGAAATTGCCGAGGGCTTGAAGGCGATAATCCAAGCGGATTTGCTCGTCAAAGCTGGCAAAATAATTATTTAGCAATTCCAGCTGTAGGCTATTGGCTATTTTGTAATATTCTGAAGCTAGATCAATAGAATCCATAGAGACAGAAATACGTGCCAGATTATATATAGTCGTAAGATAACTAGGATGTTTTTTACCATAAATTGCCGCTGCAATAGCCAGTGATTCTTGATACAGAGCCGCGGCCTCTGCCTTTTTATCAAAGTATTCATAAAAGTAGGCATGGTTATTTATCGCATTAGAATAGTGGATATTAGTTTTACCCGTTACTAACTCCAACATGGCTTGTTCTTCAAAATATAAGCTATCAGCGATTTCATACTTATTTGCATAATCATTGACAGTCGCAAGGCCATCCAATAGTAAGGCCTTGATTAGACCTGGTTTTGCTTTTCCAAAAACCGCAGTAATCTGTTGGAGGCCTTGTACGAAGTATTCTTCTGCCAATGGCAAATTCCACAGCTCAATATTAATCTTACCTAATTCATTCAAAGCAGTAGCTACTTCTTTATGTTGTCCTAGCTTTTCAAAAATAGATTTGACCTTGGAATATAACTTAG
>Ga0070729_10004084_pt1 | contig 16198 bp, 13 predicted proteins | sample tdDd472_FD_66725 | JGI IMG/M metagenome (GOLD analysis project Ga0070729, IMG submission 66725) | Marine sediment microbial communities from the Atlantic coast under amendment with organic carbon and nitrate - tdDd47.2 | ecosystem: Environmental > Aquatic > Marine > Coastal > Sediment | place... | reverse complement strand
GTCGGGACGGGATAGTTGCGTCCTTTTTTGAGCATTCCCCCAGTTGATCTTTACTTCTTCCTCAACCCCCCTTCCCACACACAAAAAACCGCTCTTTTCATCAACCCAGAGTTAAACATACACCACTGAAATTACAGCCCATCTTCCCACGCCACATGCAACGTTACCCCATATGATCATTGTTAAAACAATTTGCTTTTCGTTTTCATTTTTGCTAATTTTTATAGTTTATCAGTGATATTTCCTTATAATCATAGGTTTTCTTGAAAATAGGGAGCGTCCTGGTAACTGGTTTCCACCCGAAACGGTGTGGAAATCAGAAAGTGGAGAGACGTGCAAGGAGGCTCCTGCACCTTTTTCCAACCCCGAAAACCGCCCGGAGGCATAGCGCTTGAGTCACCTCACTGCAACGTGCCCCGGAAGTTGGCGGGTCGTTTTAACTTGGGTTTAATAACCACCACACTACTTTCAGGAGGCGTGAATGAAAAGAGTACTGATACCTGTCCTGGCCCTGATGTGCCTGGCCCTGTGTGCATCCACCGGGATGGCCGCTGGCGCTGACAAATACACCGTGAAACTCGCCATGGATGCCGACCCGGTCTCCCTTGACCCCCATGTTCAGCTCTCAGGCGCCATGCTCGCATACTCCCATGTGGCATTTGACCCACTTGTTCGCTGGACCCAGGACATGAAGCATGAAGGTCGCCTCGCAACAAAGTGGGAGCGTATCGACAAGCTGACCATGCGTTTCTGGCTGAGAAAAGACGTGAAGTTCCACAGCGGCAACCCCTTCACCGCCAAGGACGTGGCCTGGACCTTCAAGCGCCTCCAGAAGAGTGTTGACTTCAAGGCGATCTTCGAACCCTACGAAGCCATCAACATCATCGATGACTACACCATCGACATCGTCACCAAAAAGCCCTACCCCCTTCTCATCAACACCGCCACCTACATCTTCCCCATGGACAGCGCCTTCTACTCCGGCACTGACGAAAACGGCCAGCCCAAGGACGCAATCATCAAGAGCGGCCCCTCCTTCGCTCTCAGCCATGCATCCGGAACCGGCCCCTTCAAGGTCACCTACCGTGAGCATGGTGTAAAGACTGTCTACGAGCGTTTTCCCGGCTACTGGGACACCAACTCCCCCGGCAACGCACAGAAGATTGTCCTGACCCCCATCAAGAACAACGCCACCCGTGTGGCGTCTCTGCTCTCCGGAGACACCGACTTCATCTACCCCGTCTCCCCCCAGGACTTCAAGCAGATCGAAAAGAACAAGAAGACCAAGCTGGTCACCCTTCCCGGTGCCCGTATCATCACCTTCCAGATGAACTCCAGCCGTCGTCCTGAATTCAAGGACGTACGCGTTCGTCAGGCCATCGTTCACGCCATCAACAACGAAGGCATCGTCAAAAAGATCATGAAAGGCTTCGGTACTGCCGCTGCCCAGCAGGGTCCCAAGGGTTACCTCGGTTACAAAGAGGAGCTCACCCCCCGCTACGACCTGAAAAAAGCCAAGGCCCTCATGAAGGAAGCCGGCTACGCCAAGGGTTTCGAGTGCTCCATGATCGCCCCCAACAACCGCTACGTAAACGACGCCAAAATCGCCGAAGCGGTTGCCAACATGCTGGCCAAGATCAACATCAAAGTGACCCTGAAAACCATGCCCAAGGCCCAGTACTGGGATGAGTTCGATGCCAAGGTTGCTGACATCCAGATGATCGGATGGCACTCTGACACCGATGACTCAGGAAACTTCAACGAGTTCCTCACCATGTGCATCAACCCCGAGGCCGGTTACGGCCAGTACAACAGCGGCACTTACTGCAACGTGACCGTGGACGCGCTCACTCTGGCTGCCCAGTCTGAGACCGACGTCGAAAGGCGCACCGCCATTCTCCAGGAGATCGAGCAGGTCCTCTATGACGATGCAGCCTTCATTCCCATGCACTGGCAGAACCTTGCATGGGCTTCTGCAAAGGGCCTGAAGATCGAGTCCATCGTTAACGAACAGAACTTCCCCTACCTTGGCGATCTTGTTGTCGAGTAATGGTTTGAAGTGAACGACCCTGGCCGGTTCTGCCGATATTTCATTGGCAGAACCGGCCATTTTTTTAGTGGATTCATTTGCATTCCACCGGAAAAGTATGGTTGAATGCTGGCGTTTCATTCACTGTAGAGGGAACTTTCCTCCCTTGCCGGCTGTACCCGCTACCTTCCGGTGCCCACACGTAAAGGACACCGGAAGGTAGCGGGTAGAACACCCAGGGCATCAAGCCGAAACGCGGCCTTAAAAAAGGCTTCGCTTCGCACCGCCGACACGGCGGTTACCCAATGTATCGTTAGAAAAGGACGCAACCAGACCCATGTTTGCATTTACTGTTAAACGCATTTTGCAGGCCCTGTTCGTTATGCTGATCATCAGCTTCCTGGGCTTCTCCATCAAACACCAGTTTGGGGATCCCATACGGGACATTGTGGGGATCCAGGTCTCCGTCAAGGACCGTGAGATTCTCCGGGAAGAGATGGGGCTGAACGACCCCTTCATGACCCAGTATGTAAGATTCCTGAAAAACGCTACCCACGGCGATCTCGGCACCTCCTTCTTCCACAAGAAACCGGCCATGGACGTCATCCTCGCCAAGGCACCGGCCACCATCGAACTGGTGTTTGCGGCCAGCCTCATCGTCATGTTCGTCTCCATTCCGGCCGGCATCTTCGCCGCCATCAACCCCAAACACTGGTTCTCCCGGGTCACCATGGGGGGGAGCATCGTGGGGGTCTCGATACCGGTCTTTCTTACGGCCATCCTCATGATCTATTTTTTCTCGATCACATTGGAGTGGTTCCCCTCCTACGGCAGGGGCGAGACGGTCAACCTCTGGGGATGGCACACGGGCCTTCTCACCATCGACGGCCTCATGCATCTCGTCATGCCCGCCGTCGCCCTCTCCTCCATCATGCTGCCACTCTTCATCCGGCTCATTCGATCTGAAATGATGGAAGTCCTGGAGACGGAGTACATCCGCTTTGCCTACGCCAAGGGCCTCAAGAAGCGTCGCATCCGGTACGTCCACGCCTTTAAAAACACCCTGCTTCCCGTCATCACCGTGGGCGGCGTCCAACTGGGCATCATGCTCGCCTACACCATCCTCACCGAAACGGTCTTCCAGTGGGGTGGGTTGGGCTTTATGTTCCTTGAGTCTGTCGAACGATCGGACACCACCCTTTTGGTGGCCTACATCATCTTTGTGGGCGCAATCTTTGTCATCGTCAACACCTTCGTGGATATCATCTACGGACTCGTCAATCCCACCATCCGGGTCTCGGGGAGAAAATGAAACAGTCGCTACAAAATTTCAAAGATTCGTATCTCTTTTACAGCTTTAAAAGAGACAAAATCGCCATTATCAGCTTTGCCATTCTGCTGGTACTCGTGGTCCTGAGCTTTTCAGCCCCGCTGATCGCCCCTTACAACCCCTACGATGCCGAGTCCATCGACATCATGAACTCCGAAATGCCCCCGGCATGGATGGAGGATGGATCGTCTGAATTTCTCCTGGGCACCGACCAGCAGGGGCGAGACCTGGTCTCAACCATGATGTACGGCATGCGCCTGTCGATTCTCATCGGCCTGGGTGCCGTCATGCTGCAAGCGGTCATCGGCATCAGTGTGGGCCTCATCGCCGGGTACTTAGGTGGGAGGCTCGACAACTTCCTCATGCGCCTGGCCGACATCCAGCTATCCTTTGCCACCATGCTGGTGGCCATTCTTGTGAGCGCCATCTTCCAGACGATGTTCGGGGCGAGCCGCTACAATGAACTGGCTGTGCCCCTTCTCGTTATCATTATCGGCATCGCCGAGTGGCCCCAGTACGCACGTACCGTGCGCGCCTCGGTTCTCGGAGAAAAGGGCAAGGAGTATGTGGAAGCCGCCAAGGTGGTGGGCCTTTCCAAGGTACGCATCATGTTCCGGCACATCCTGCCCAACACCATGAGTTCGGTTCTCGTCATCTCCACCGTGCAGGTGGCCAACGCCGTCATGAGTGAAGCCGCCCTCTCCTTTCTGGGCCTCGGCATGCCGGTGAACCGCCCCTCACTGGGTTCCCTCATCAACGCTGGATTTGAATACATCTTCAGCGGTGCCTGGTGGATCACCTTGTTTCCCGGCATCTTTCTGGTACTCCTGGTCCTTGTCATCAACCTTCTCGGGGACTGGCTCAGGGATGTGCTGAACCCCAAGCTTTACAAAGGATAAAGGTGACGTTTGATTATGGAACCGATACTCGACATAAAAAACCTTGATGTAAAATTCGCCCTTCGAACCGGCGAGGTCACCGCCATCGACAACCTCAACCTGTCCCTTAACAAGGGGGAACGGCTGGGCATTGTGGGGGAGAGCGGGGCCGGCAAATCAGTCCTGGGCTTCTCCATCATCAACCTGATCCGAAAACCCGGTTTTATCGGCAACGGGTCCATTGACTTTCGGGGCAAGCAGATCTCCACCTACTCGGAAGAGCAGATCCGCAACATCCGTGGCAACCGTATCAGCATGATCTTTCAGGACCCCATGATGGCCCTGAACCCGGTCCTTACCATCGGCACCCAGATGACCGAGGCCATCTTCGCCCACATGGACGTAAGCCAGGAGGAAGCCGAGCGCATTGCCCTGGAAAAGTTGGCCAAGGTGCATATCCCGGCCCCTGAGAAACGACTGAACCAATACCCCCACGAGTTCTCCGGGGGCATGCGGCAGCGAATCATCATCGCCATCAGTCTCCTTACGAGCCCGGACCTCATCATTGCCGATGAGCCCACCACGGCCCTGGATGTCACCATCCAGGCCGAGATCATGGACCTGCTCATCGAGCTGTGTGAATCCGAAGGCATGAGCCTGATTCTCATTACCCACGATCTCGGGGTGGTCTCAGAGGTCACCGAGCGCATCGCCGTCATGTATGCCGGTCGGGTGATTGAAAGTGGCCCCACCGAAGCCATCATAAAAAACCCACAGCACCCTTACACCCAGGGACTCATCAAGGCCCTGCCTGAAAGCCGCAAGCCAGGAGAGCCCCTCTACCAGATTCCGGGCATGATGCCGACCCTTACAGATATCCCTCCCGGCTGCGCCTTCAACCCCCGCTGCCCCATGAGGGGAGATATCTGCATGACGAAACGGCCCGAGGCGGCCTTTGCCGATGAAAAAACAGGCCACATGGCCGCCTGCCACCTTGTCTCGGGAGACCTTGCATCATGAGCACACAGTCCAGCACACCCATTCTGAGCCTTAAAAACATCGTGAAGCACTTCGACATCTCCGGAGGCTTCCTGGAAAAGCTGCGCTTAACAGATGGCAAACTGAGCCTTCAAAGCACCATCGTCAAGGCGGTCAACAGCGTCAGCTTCGATATCCTGGAAGGGGAAACCTTAAGCGTTGTGGGGGAAAGCGGTTGCGGCAAATCAACCCTGGCCCGATGCGTCATCGGCATCCATGAGCCCAACAGCGGGGAGATCTACTTTCGGGGAGAACGCATTGATGAGCTCTCCCCCAAGGCGATGATGCCCTATCGCGCGAAGATGCAGATGGTTTTCCAGGACCCCTACTCCTCTTTGAACCCGCGCCTGACGGTCCAGAAAACCCTGGAGGAGCCCTTCAGGTTCCACAACCCGGGCGTGGGCAGCGGAGAGGTGAAAGACCGCATCGACGAAGTCATGGAACAGGTGGGCGTAGACCCCAAGTGGGCCCTTCGCTATCCCCATGAGTTCTCCGGCGGCCAGCGCCAGCGCGTCAGCATCGCACGGGCCCTGATGGTGGACCCCGCCTTTATCGTGGCCGACGAACCCATCAGCGCCCTGGACGTCTCCGTACAGGCACAGATCCTCAACCTGCTGATGGAAACCCAGGCAAAGCGCGGCCTCTCCTACATGTTCATCTCCCACGACCTCTCTGTGGTACGCCATATCAGCAGCAGGGTCGCCGTCATGTACCTGGGAACCCTCTGCGAGCTCTCCGACTCGGAAAGCCTCTACAACGAGCCGAGGCACCCCTACACAAAGGCCCTGCTCAGCGCCATCCCGCAGATGGGCGGAAAAAAAGGCCACATTCGCCTCAAAGGGGAGGTCCCCTCTCCCATCAACCTCCCCACGGGATGCGTCTTCCACGGCCGGTGCCCGTATGCCGATGAGCGATGCGAGCAGGAGGTCCCCGAGGCAAAAGTCAACGGCTCCAGCCTCGTGGCCTGCCACCGGGTGGAAGAGGGCGCTCTCTAAGAAAAGAGCCACTCATCTTTGCAGATAAAAAAAGGGCGTAAACGGACAAACAGCCTTCCGTTTACGCCCTTTTTGTTTTTAACGCCTCCGGCGGCCAGGGGGTGACCCCCTGGACCCCAGATTGCGGACGAGTTTGACCCTCGTTCCTCGGGACGAACTCGTCCGCGAAGAAATCGAAGCGCTCTTCAGACCACACAAAAACGATTGATCCACATCAGCAGCTGTTCACGGGCGTAGCCCGTCAGCAAATATGATCGACCCGAGGAACGAGGGGCGGGAGTATTCGCAACCCGCTTTCAAGGTGTTTTCCGCTACAGTGGCTTCGCCACCCTCGCCGCCGGAGGCACTCTTTTTAACCCTGCGGTAGCTTATTTTGTCTCGGAGTCGGTTTGATTGGAGGTGCGGTGGGCGATGAAGTACTTGAGCTGGGCCTTCTGGTTGGCGTTAAGGCCCACGAACCGGACCCGCCTCTGGCGCATGATGATGGTGGACAATGAGGAGGGGTTGTCGATTTCGACGTCTTCCACCGTCTCGTAGGGCATCTTTTCGAGGTAGAACCCGTTGTCCCCCACGTAAATATGGGTCTCCACGGGTTCTTTGGGCTGATCGTCATGGACGATATAGCGAAAGCAAAGCCCGTTCATGCTGATGTCCACAATGGGGCCCACCTTGCTCGAGTCCGGAGACAGGGCAGCATAGGCACCATCACTTGCGCGATAACGTCTGTGGGCACGTCTGTCAGCCATCTCCTGGGATTTTCCGATCATTGTGGCTCCATGGCGAGTTCGTATGGAAAGGGTGCCTTTATTATTAGGCATAATTAGAACATTTGTAGCACAATCCTACCGGCAAGGCAAATCGAAATACTACCTAAATCAAACCATAGCGGGCTTTTCATTACTCTTACCAAACAACAGTTCAGTCATTACCTGAATTTAAAACAGAATTAAAAAAGGGTGATGTTGTAGTGATTTACCTTAAAAACAGGTTGCAGGAAGCCAGGCGAAATGCCACGACTGCGTCAGGCGTCATCGCCCAGTGGAAATCGTGGCAGAAAAAGCTCGGCAAGCGCCATATCATCCGGTGTGGTAATTTTGATATTGCACCTGCTGCCCGTGATGACAGTGACCGGATCCCCCATGCGCTCCACAAGAGACGCGTCATCGGTCCCCAGCGCCTTATCCTCCCGCGCCTTCTCATGGGCCCTGGCAAGCAGGGAAAACCTGAAAACCTGAGGAGTCTGAGCCATCCATATCCCGTCACGGGGGAGGGTGGCCGCGATGGTTGTCTCCTCGTTCACATGCTTGAGGGTTTCAAAGGCAGGAACCCCCAGAATCGCGGCGCCGTCCATCTCCGCCTGCTCCAGGACGCGTTGAATCTCGTCATGTGAGACAAAGGGGCGAACCCCGTCGTGGACAGCCACCAACCCCTTAAAAGAGGCCCCAAGAGCCACCAGTGCGTTGTACACGGACTCCTGGCGTTCGGCACCACCGGCAACAAGCTCTATGCGATCTCCCCCGGTAACGCTTTTCAAAAGGTCTGTTCGGATAAAAGGGAGATCGTCCCCAGGGGCAGCCAGGACGATTCGATCAATCTGTGGGCAGGAAAGAAAAACGCGTAGGGTACGAACAAGGACAGGAACGCCGCCCAGCTCCAGGTACTGCTTTCGGGTGGCGGCTCCCATGCGGAGACCTTTGCCTCCGGCGACAATGATGGCGGCGATACTCATAGGTTGAGGACTCTCTCAGGTGAACGGATCCACAAGACCGCCCCGGAAAAGGCGAAGGTAAAGACGGGTGCTTGAACACACCCTACTTGAGGTATTTGAGCTCTTTGGGAAGGGGCAATCCCTTTCCCATGGAATCTTCGGCGTAATTGACAGAGGCGAGTATCTCTATGTCGGCAAGGGCCCTGGTGTCCCCTTCAAAGGTCACCTCCCTCACCTCCTCCTTCTGAATTTTCCCACCGGCCCACTGAATATCCAGGACGCTGCTGGCATCGAACCGGTCGCCGTTAACCACCAACTCGACCTCACCGCCATAGTTCTGAACAATCTTGGCCACCATGAGGCTGGGCCTTGCATGAAAGCCCCGTGTCTCAGGAATCCCTACGGTGATGGAACCTCTTTCAATGTTTTCGTTCAGCACTTCCTTGGCCAGGCGTTTGCCGCAGCTCATGAAGTGACAGGCATAAAAAAGACCGTAGTTGATGGTTCGGTCCAGAAGCATGTCGGGATCAACCAGATCCAAAAGCCGGCTCCGCACTGAGCGGTAGGTGGTAATGGATCCGACCTCATGGAGGTGGCGCTCGTAAAAGTGAAGCAGCCGTCCCTGAACCTCGAGAATATGCAGCACCACGGAAAAATGGGCACGAAGCTGTTTGAGCTTGCGATTGCCATGCCTGAAGCCCCCTTGAATAACGTAGGAGTCGAAGGAGGACTGGAGGTTGTGAACCACCATTTCAAACCCTCGGATCTCGACCTCGTTGACCTTGGCTGGAACCATTTCACGGATCGCGTCAAGGGATTGGGACTCATAAAAGGTAAAGGGGGCAAAGAGCTTGGCAATGCTCAGAAATTCACTGGAAATCTTGACAATATGCTTGCGCTGGTCGTGACCGGCATCGTCATCGATATTGTACTCAAGCATTTCGCCTGACACCACGCCGGGAAAGTTCGCCTGATCGTACCCGCCTTCCGGAACGCGAATGTTGAGGCGCTTCGCCTCTTCGATGACGGCCGGTGCGGCTTTTCTCAACACATCATTCAAAAAATCGAGGGTTTTCTGGCCCTCGTTTTCAAAGTCTGCAATGTCGGGAAGATCGTAAAACGCCATGCGATTGGCAATGTGGCGCTGGGAGTAGCAGCTGATGCTGATATGACAAACCAGGGACGTCAGCTCACGGTAATAAAACCAGTCCCGGTTGTTTTTGGCACCGTGGAGGTCAAGAAAATCCTCCAGAAGATGGCTGGTGGCTCTCAGGCGTGAGTAGAGCTTTTTGGTAAAAGGATTCTCACCCCTGTCGAATCTTGCAATATAGACACAGGCCTTAAGAAAATCGTGGGAATAAATCTGCACTTTTTCTTTAAACGTAATGGAACATGCCGTCAGTTTCTCTGCCATAAAGCCTGTCGCCTGCCTGTGTTTCGAAAAAAAGCCCTTCCAGGGCTTTTTTCGGATCAATCCATAAAAAATGAAGACGGTTGAAGGGGCACGTAAGCCGAATTTTGTTCCCCGCCTCGGTTACCCGAAGACGAGGCGATGATCATTCATCTAGGATGCCGGTTACCCGACACCTCACGCGACCTACCCGGAAGCTCAGGCGGGCAGCCCTCAAACACTTCCCTATTTGGTCTTGCACCGGGTGGGGTTTACCCAGCTTCTCCGATCACCCGGAGAACTGGTGCGCTCTTACCGCACCCTTTCACCCTTACCCCGTACCCGAAGGTACGTGGCGGTCTACTCTCTGTTGCACTTGCCTTCGCGTTGCCGCGACTCCACGTTATGGAGCACCCTGCCCTGCGGTGTTCGGACTTTCCTCCCGGTTGCCTTGGCAACCCGGCGATCATCTGTGCCCCTCCAACCGTCTTTCGATTGTTTGACCGTGTTATACCCCAAAATGAGGGAAAGGAAAATGACCATTTTCACCTTGACGCACATCCTTTCCAACCCCCCATCCAACAGCCTGTCCCAAGGGAGGGTCAGGCAGAGTTTTTACTGTAGAGAACGCGATGGCACCGGGGGCAATGATGGAGCCCGCCGTCCCTTTCAATTTCAATGGCTTGCTGAGGGGGAATGTTCATAAAGCAGCCATAGCAGGTACCGGCAGCAACCGCTACCACGGCAAGTCTGTCACTGGTTTTCAGCAGCTTCTCATAATGCTCCAGAAGACCCGGGGGCACATTTTTGGCGACCTCAACCCGCTCGCTGGCCATGTTTTCGATGGATTCACGCTCCTCGGCGGTCTCATTGTAGATCTCTTGCTCAATGCTCTTCACCTTCTCTGATTCGGCATCATGAGCGCTCGTGATCTCGGCCATTTTTTTCTCACGGCCTTCCAACTCATCCATCATGAGGATCAACACCTCTTCAAGCTCGCCCACACGCTTGGTGTTGTCGTCCACCTCCCGTCGAAGAACCTGGTAGTCCTTGTTGTTTGTCACAACGCGAAGGTACTCCTGACTTTTGGTCACACGGGTATTGAGCTCGACAATCTCCTCTTCGATGGCCGCATATCGCTTCTTTTCACCGGTCAACTCCTCACGGGCGGCTTCAAGCTCTGCTTCAAGCTCCTTCAAGCGCTTGCCCTGCACCGATGTCTTGGTGCCTACCCCTTCCAGCTTCTTTTCAATCCGCGCCGTCTCAGTCTCAATCTCCTGAAGACGCTTCAGGGCTACGATATGCTCCTGGGTCACGTTAAGATTACGCATGTAAGTTTTAAGCCTCCAAGGTCTATGGACCGGCCCTAAGCCGGTGGATGTGTCATTATCTAATGGGCTGCATCGCCGCCCTTTTATATATGGCCTGCCTCACTGCATCACGCAGCGCGGTTGTCAAACAAAGGCAAAGGGGTCTTTTTCCATGGTGCTCGCCACAACGTCCACCCCAAGGCCCCTCTCTTTGATTTTCGCCTTGAGAAGCCGGGTCAGGAGGGTACACACAAAGTGCTCCGTCCCAAAATGGCCGGCATCCACAAGCCCCCGCCCCTTCTCAAGAGCTGTTTGGGCATCATGGTACTTCAGTTCACCACTGATAAACACGTCGGCCCCGCTTTTATAAAAGTTCTTCATCAACGAGGCGCCGCTGCCGGTACAGACAGCAGCCCGTGTTACCGGCATATCGGGATCTCCGACCACCTTCACAGACGGCATGCCAAACACCTCTTTCACGCGCTCGGCAAGGAGCTTAAGTGTTGTGGGAGGCTCAAAACTCCCAACCCGGCCCATGCCCGCGCTTGCTTCGTCACCGTCAGACGTCCTTACCATGGGGTAAATGTTGTACTCCATGGTTTCATAAGGGTGAACATCCCGCACCACAGCCAGCACGTGATCGATCTGGGACCGTTTCACAACGGTCTCCACACGGATCTCGTCCACGCAACTCATCTCGCCCGAACTGCCTTCAAATGGTTCGGCGTCACTGCCTGGCATGTACGTCCCACGGCCGGGCGATGAAAATGAACAGCAACTGTACTTTCCGATGGAACCGGCCCCTCCGGAAAAGAGCGCCTTCATCACCTTGTGACGGTACTCTTCAGGGACAAAAAAGACGAGTTTCACGGTTTCAGCGTCGGAGGAGGGCACCAGGGGGGCTAACCTGTTCATCCCAATCATACGGGAAAACGCAGCATTGAGCCCTTCGGGGGCACTGTCTAAATTGGTATGGGCTGAGTAAATGGAGAGGGGGGAGGAAACGGAGCGGGAAAGGATATCGCCAAGGGGGGAGGCAAGATCCAGGGTCTTTATGGGGGCGAAGATCAGAGGGTGATGTGTAATCAGCATCTCCGCCCCATCGGCTGCGGCTGCAGCCACCACCTCCGGGGTGGGATCGAGGGCGATGTGAATCCGAGTGACGACCTGGTCTCGCCGGCCAACCTGCAGCCCCACATTGTCCCACGATTCGGCAAGGGATGGTGGGGCCAGCTCCTCCATTATGGAGATAATCTCAGAAACGGTAACGCTCATCTCTCCTCCATTCGTCTCGAAGGCCACTGCCCCATGCCACGACTTCAGGCAAAGGCACAGACGCCCTCTCAATAAAAAAGGCGTGGTGGCCTTTCAGCCAGCACGCCTTGGTGTCTACAAACTGCTTCGGCATTTTGCTGCATCTTGCATGGTGCATCATCCGCCTCGGTTCATGGAAGTGAAGTGTGTGAATGCCCCTGTGACAGGCTCTTTCCTTCCATGGTAATTTTTGCTGGTGGGCCCACCTGGATTCGAACCAGGGACCGACCGGTTATGAGCCGGTGGCTCTACCAAGCTGAGCTATAGGCCCTTGCATTAAAGGTGAGTATCCTTACCCTTGGCGCGCACCTTTTGTCAAGTGTTATCCACCTTGAAAAGGTATGAGCTGCGCCCCCCTCACCGCTTGCGGGGACGGGGGCGACTCCGCCTTATATTTCGATAAAGCTCTTGAGCTTTTTGCTTCGGGTCGGGTGTCTCAATTTTCTCAGGGCCTTGGCTTCAATTTGTCGGATCCGCTCACGGGTGACGGCAAAATCCTTGCCCACCTCTTCCAGGGTATGATCCGCCTTCTCACCAATGCCAAAGCGCATTCGAAGGACTTTTTCCTCCCTCGGTGTAAGGGTGGCCAGAACCTTTCGGGTCTTTTCGGCCAGGTTCATGTTCACCGCCGCATCGGAGGGGAGCATGAACTTCTTGTCTTCGATAAAATCGCCAAGATGGCTGTCTTCCTCTTCCCCGATGGGGGTCTCGAGGCTGATGGGCTCCCTTGCGATTTTCAGAACACGACGGACCTTATCAAGCGGGATCTCCATCTTCTCAGCGATCTCCTCAGGGGAGGGCTCACGCCCGAGCTCCTGCACCAGGTATCGGCTGGTCCGGATCAGCTTGTTGATGGTTTCGATCATGTGCACCGGAATACGAATGGTGCGCGCCTGGTCAGCAATGGCCCGTGTGATGGCCTGTCGAATCCACCAGGTGGCATACGTACTGAACTTATAGCCCCTTCGGTATTCAAACTTATCCACCGCCTTCATCAAGCCGATATTGCCTTCCTGAATCAAGTCGAGAAACTGCAGGCCACGGTTGGTGTACTTCTTGGCAATACTCACAACAAGGCGAAGGTTGGCCTTGACCAGCTCACTCTTGGCCTCCTTGGCCCGAACCTTGCCTTCCTCAATGGATGAGGCGATGCGGGAGAGAATACGACCGTTGGCCTTGATGCCGAGCTCGCGTTCTTCAATAAGGTTCTGCAGGTAAACGAAGTCGGGGTAAATCTCACGGAGCTTCTCTTCACCCATGGCACTCTTGTCAGAGGCCCACGCCATGAAGGTCTCCTCATCGACAAGCTGCCCCCTGAATTCTGTCACAGAGGTGCCAAAGGTGTCGGCGCAACGGCCCATCACCTTGTTCATGGCATCAAACCAGCCGATGTTCTCCAGAATTTTGGCATCGATGATGTCGGAGACACTCACCTCAAGACGCCACTCCTTCAGGAGGTTGAATATCTTTTCGGTTCGACGGCTCACGGAACGCCTGATCTTGCGCTGCTCATCCGAAGAGAGTTCCTCGGTAAAGATTCGGTTCCGAAGACCCGTGTTCTCTTCATGGACGGTGCGAATCTCGGCAATGGTTTCCAGGAACCTACCAACCAGGTTCTGCTCATCGGCAGCGCCGTCCCCTTCGTCCACATCACGCAGGACATTCTTGGGGCGAAGCTTTGTGCATGAAATACCGTCGGCAAGGGAGAGGATGTAATCCACCGCAATGGTGGTATCGAGCTGATGACGCAGAACTTCCTGGTCTCCCAGCTCAATCTTTTTGGCAATCTCAATCTCCCCTTCCCGAGAAAGGAGGGTCACCATGCCCATCTCACGAAGGTACATCTTCACGGGGTCGGTTACCGTCCCGTAGTCTGCCACGCCATCGTCGGAAACCGTAGCGGCCTTCCGTTTCGGAGCAGCCCCAGAGTCCATGGGCATCTCGGAATCCAGCTCGGCGGGTTCGTCGTCTTTCTCATCCCCGTCCTCGCTGTCCGAAGCGCTTTCCGCCACCACCTTGATATCCATTTCCTGAAGCATCACAATGATGTCATCAAGCTGATCCGAAGAGCCCACCTCATCCGGAAGCGCCTCATTGATCTCATCGTAGGTAAGGACACCGGCTTTCTTTCCCTTCACAAGCAGTGCCTTAAAGGCCGCTTCCTGGGCCTTCTTGGCCTTAGCGGGAGTGGTATCGGACTTTTTGGTCATATGGTTTTGCCTCCTGAAACCCCGGATTGATGTTTAACCTTCCTGGCTTGATCCTGACGTTTTTTCAAATCCTGAGAAAAACGCCGTTTCTCTTCCAGCAGGGAGAGCAGAAGTTCATGATCACCATGCGCCTCCGCCTCCCTGATTTTTTTTGTAAGATCATCGCCCAGTCTGTATTTATTTCGGACATACTGATCAATCAGAGCTACACACTCTTTATGAACGACCGGAAACTCGTCGATGGCAAGCCGCGCCACAAATTCCCTCTGCCCATCCTCCCGAAGGTTCAGAAGAAGCCAGTCCGTCATGGCCTCCGGAGGTCCGTCGTACGCCAGGGCAAGGGAGCAGATCTCCTTCAGCCCCGGCTCTTCAAAATAATCTGTCACACCCACATCCCTGCAATAGGGATGGATCCCCGTGTACCGAACCAGGTTGGAAACAATCTGCAACTCCAGGCTGTTTTCCACCGCAATCCGTCGCACGGGCTGTTCGTTATGATCCACCCGGACATGCCGCCCCTCCACTGCAGGAGACTGGTGAATTTTTTCACTGACCGCCCCTTCGTCGATGCCCACCTTATCGGCGAGCACACGAATATAAAGAGACCGGGCCACCCGGTCCTCCATGGCAAGAAGCGGTTCCTTCATATCGGAAAGGACCTTCAAGCGCCCTTCGATGCTGAGCCCATGGCGCCTAATGGATGCGTCCATCAGAAACTCAAGAAGATCCATGGCATTGTCTGCCATGGCCAAAAATGCATCCGGGCCAGACTCACGCACAAAGGAGTCGGGGTCGTGACCCTTGGGGAGCACCAGCACCTTGGCTGTCATATACTCCTTCTGGAACACCGGCACACTGCGAAGGGCCGCCCTGATTCCCGCCTCGTCTGAATCGAAAACCAGAACAAAACGTTCGGCACCGCACCGGGAGAGAAGACGCACATGATCCCGGGTCAAAGCCGTACCCAGCGTGGCAGCCACCTGGGTAATACCGTTCTGAAACAACGCGATGACGTCAAAATAACCTTCAACGACAAATGCCGTCCCACTTTGCCGGATCCCCTCGCGCGCGGCGTTGAGTCCGTAAAGGGAACGGGCTTTATGATAAACAGGCGTCTCGGGCGAGTTCAGGTACTTGGGCAACGAGTCATCCATGACGCGACCCCCAAACCCCGACACCTGCATAGCTGTATCAACTATCGGAAACACGATGCGATTTCTGAAGCGATCATAAAAACGCCCCGTGTCTTTAGCAATGAGAAGCCCACTGCCCACCGCAATGTCCACCGGCACCCTGTTGGATGAAAGACACCGTGACACCGCATCCCACGAATCCGGGGCATAGCCGAGACCAAATCGTTCGATGGTCTCATCGGTGATGCCTCGATTGCGCAGATAGGCCAGGGCGTCTGCACCCACGCCCCCTTTCAGGGTCTGAGAAAAAAAGTCGGCAGCCAATCGATTGGCGAGGAAAATCTTTTCCCGGGCACCAATTTTCTCTTTCTCTTCGGGGCTCATGGGACGCTCCGGCACATCGATGCCGCACCGGCTGCCCAGAGAACGAACCGTTTCGGGAAAGGTCAACCCGTCACGCTTCATGACAAAGTTGAAAACACTGCCCCCGGCTCCGCATCCGAAGCAATAGTAGATCTGTTTTGTCGGACTGACAGTAAAGGAAGGGGTTTTTTCGGAATGAAACGGACAAAGACCAGCAAAATTGCTTCCCGTCTTTTTGAGCTGAACGGTTTCAGAGACAACCTGAACAATATCGGTCGCGTGCTTAATATCTGAAATCACTGCTTCGGGAATCAAGTGCAAAAAGCTCCTGTCCGCGAGAGTCCGGTATCCAATCCGAGAAAAAACCACGTCGATGGCTCAAAAAAAGGGATAGGCGAACCATCGTCAAGTCGTCTGTCATGCCATTTTATATATAAGTGAAGCTCTCACCACAGGTGAAAGCCGATCACGCTTCCTGGTGCCGTTGGACCTGCCACCAC
>Ga0070729_10004083_pt1 | contig 16198 bp, 7 predicted proteins | sample tdDd472_FD_66725 | JGI IMG/M metagenome (GOLD analysis project Ga0070729, IMG submission 66725) | Marine sediment microbial communities from the Atlantic coast under amendment with organic carbon and nitrate - tdDd47.2 | ecosystem: Environmental > Aquatic > Marine > Coastal > Sediment | place... | reverse complement strand
TTACATCATCTATTGATCTGTAAACATTGAAGCCTAAATTTTCCAATTCTGATTCTGTAGTCCATTCCAATAATACTCTGCCATTTTCTTCTTTCACCTCGAATCCAGCCAATTCTACAGGTAGTGAACTATCATCAACAACATTCAATGTACAAGGAACAGTAACTGTTGAGTTTCCAGGATCATTACTGGAAATATCAAGATCTGCAGTGTACATACCAAGAGAAAGACCAGTTGCATCAAAGGTAACGTTAATTGCTTGATCTCCTCCAGCAGGTATACTTCCTGATGTTGGATCAACACTAACCCATGAAGGTGGGATTTCATCAATGACCATTCTTATATTCCAATTAAAATCGAATCCATGATCTTGCAATTCTGTCCAAGAACCTATATTCACCCAATCTCCTTTTCCATCAATTGCAGGACCAGCATCAACTCCTGCAGGGTAAGTACCACCAGTAACTTGATAGCCAACCCAATATTCGTTGTCTGTAACAATAGGAATAGATGCAGTAAGAGAAATTTCACTCCAATCTCCAACTGTAATTTGAGAAATTACTTCTTCTCCATATATTTGTGTACCAGGATCCCCAAAGGAACCACCTTCCCATATTGCAAGAATAACAGAAGTTGCTGCATCATAAATAAATAATTGCACTTCATTTATTTCATGAGTATCATAATATGAACTTAACTCATCTGAAGTATATCGGGCTGCAACAATAAAACTACCACCTCCAATTCCTATTGCATTACCATCATGTCCACCATCATGATTCACAATGGCCTTATCAATTGAATTTGTTATTGGTGATTCTTCTGAACTGTTTTGAGAATTAATATCTATTTCATTTTTATTGGCAGATAAAATTCCTCCAGTGCATAGACTATAATCTATATCTCTTCGCAATGCAGATTGTACTGGTTGACTTTGATTCATAATTGACATTGTCCAATCCAACGTAGCATCACCAACATTACTTATCACCAAATTCTTAATGCTAGTTTGATCTATTTGAAGTGATTCTGTTAATATTGTTGGATTTACAGAAATTTGAGGAGTTGGTGTTGCTCCCACGGAATAATCAAAGGTAATTACACCTGAATTTTCAACGATACTAGTAATAGTTTTACCTGAATTACTTCCATTCCAGTCTTTTGAACTCGGAATTGTCAAATCAGTAAAAGATGTGGTATTTGAAGCTCCAGGAAAAGGACATCCAGTACTATTAATACTACCATAATCAGAAGGAGTAGCGGAAGGTTCAGTTGTCGCACTTGCACAGACCGGATACATATATTGAGGATGTGTTGCATTTATTTTATTAGTTGGATCGTAGGCATCTACATTATCCTGATCAACATGATAAATAATCATACCTGAACCTGGAAGTGATCCATCAAATCCAGTTTGTTGTCTGTTTTCAACAAGAAAATATTCATTGGTAGTAGGAGTAGTATAGTAATACAAAGACTGATTATCTTCAATATTTAATAGGGTAACATTTTGAGTAGTTGAAAGTAGAGTAGGTGTTATCCAACCATAATAGTACCACTTTGTAAAACCATTATGATGTGCAGGTGTAGCACCATTATTGTTCCAGGATCCACCAGCCATCATATCCCATTGACCTGTCCCAGAATATTGTCCACCTGTTGCATAATCAGTATCATAATAATCAGGGGCTCCTAACACGTGTCCAAATTCATGACAAACAACTCCGATTCTGGTAATTCCTGTACCTGAGTTACTTCGTAATTCAGCAGAACATGAATAACTTGAAATATTTACACCATCTAAATTTACAGTTGTAATTGACCAGGCATGTGCCCATATAGCATCTGATGAGGCACCTGCCTCTTCGCCATATCCAGCATAAATAACATATACACCATCAACATTGCCATCACTATCATTGTCATAATCTGCAAAATTCACATCCACATCAGCAGCATTTACTGCCTCAGTTACCAATTCTCTTGGTCGTTCGTCATATCCTGCTGTATTGTTTGCTCCATAGTAAGCCATTGTATTTGAAGCTGTATAAGGCCCTGCAATATCTACAGTGAGATTGAATTGATCCCAAGAATTTTCAAGATAATAATCTTTTACACTTCCGGTAGCTCCATCAACACTATAGCTAACTTGATTAAATAAATTATCAAATTCTGTTTGTGTTTTTGAAAATGCCAAGTCTGAATACCCCATAAGGATACATATTAATTTTCTTGATCCAGTTGTAGGAAATGCCTGTGTTCTATTATTGAAATCTGATCGCACTTTACTTAATTGTCTTAAAATTGATTGTTGTTGTTCATCAAAGGATAATTTTTTATCAATTGTGGATAGAAAATTATTATCTAATGATGTTCTTTCAATTAAGTCATTTGCAATAACTCCAGAAGGTTCCAATCCCCCAATGGAATTTAATTTTGCATACTCATAATCGCCTTTTCCATTTACAATCAAAGTATAACCATCTACAGATTCAACCCAATGATGATGTTCATCACCATATAGTTTAATAGTTAGTTGTGAGCCATCGGATTGTTTTACTGAAATTGATCCAGGATATGCTTGTGAGGCATATATCATTTCAGATGGCAAAATAAATACTAAAAAAACTAAGCAAATCAATAATTTTATAAATATTCTAGAGTTAATATTGATATTCACTAAAATTTCCATACTTTTCCTCCTTTATACTTAACTTTAAATACAATCTAAACACATATAACATAGCATGTTATATTTTTGATTTAGATTGATTAAGAATGCACTAACAGTAACAATTTTCGGTTTTAAAACTTCTACCGAGTGATTAAGATCTTACTGATTTTAATGATAATAATTATAAAAATTATGCCTAATTAGCATATGATTATCATTATCTAATTTTTGTACCACTTAATAACTTTAAAAAATACACTTATATTTTAGAAAAACCAATCAATTTTAGTAAAAAATTTTATTTACACTATATAAAACCAACCATTTCGTTAATCGTTGTTAAACTCATTTCATATTAAAATAAAATTTTTTTTACATTATCATAATTGCCTGTTTAAACTACAACTATTATTATTTTAATATACTATTTATTAATAAATTTTAATGAACTACCTCGAGGCAGAGCCTACGAGATATCTTAATTGTTTTTTTATATATGAGACACCAAGGTTTCTCATACTCTTCCTTTACATTGTAACCCAGAGGTAGAACCTACGGGGAATTCTTTCGATTAAAGATTACCAAAAAGTATTTATATTGGAATGACAATTATTACATTGCAAAGAAAAAATAATTTAACGAATATAGATAAATAGAAATTTTGGAGTAATATGAAAAATAATTCTAAAGAACTCAGTAGACGAAATTTCCTAAAATTGTCGGGTGTCGGCGCAGCTGCTGCCGGTAGTATAGGATTAGGTTTAGCCGGTTATCAATCTGGTAAGGATTTTGATAATTATCCCGGAAGAGAATCATTTCATGGCCAGGCACAGGATTTCAACAGAAAAAAATTTGAAATAGATGACAGTCCCTACACCCAGGTTGATAGAACTGAACGTGTTGATGCGAGAACTGGTGTTATCTTCGCCAGATCATCTTTGCTAAATAGACATTGGAATGAAGCAACAGGTGTTGATGGTTTACCTGAGCCAATTCGATCATTTTATAAAGAACATCCCGTTCTACTGGAAGAGGATCTACGATTCAGATCTGAAGTAATTCCAAATTTCAGAAAAGATAATCAGGAATATGGAGATGAATTTATTCTGGCTCAAGCATGGTCTGATGCAATGCATGCTGTTAGTCCAGAAATTATTAAAGGCGATCCAAAAATCAGTGATTTTCCAAAAGGTCCAAGATATGGTGAACCAACTGAGCCTTATAAACTCAAATCAAAAGGAAAAACCTCTGAACTAATAAAATACATGAGTTATCAATTTGGCTCTCAATTAACAGGAATTACTAAGCTAAATCCCAATTGGGTATATAAACATCAAATGCCAGGAAGAAGTGAATCCAATGATGAAGAATTCAAAGTTCCTGATCACTGGAATAATGCAATTGTTATAGGATCACCAATGTCATGGGATCCAATGTTTGCCAATCCCAATTATGGTACATCCTACGATGCTTATTCCAGAATTACTATAACGGCCTATCGTCTTGCAACTTTCATTAGAAAACTTGGATATGCAGCACGTCCACACACTCCCGGTATGGACTATGATCTTATGGTGGTTCCGGTTGCTATTGATGCCGGTCTTGGCGAACAAGGTCGAAATGGTTGTTTGATTACACCTGAATTTGGTGCAAATATTCGTCCTGCAATAATCACTACAAATATGCCTCTCTCCTATGACAAACCAATAAAATTTGGTGTAGATAAATTTTGTGATACATGTAAAATATGTGCTGATAAATGTCCTTCAGGTTCAATTTCTAAAAGAGACAAATCAATTGTACGAGGGTATAAACGCTGGAGTATTAATGTTTCCACTTGTTACAATTTTTGGTTCTCCAATCTTGGAAATATTGGTTGTCGTCTCTGTATTGCAAATTGCCCCTATACCAGAAAGAGTAACTGGCTACACAGATCTGCATTGAACCTTACTTCCAATGATCCCACAGGTTTGTCACATAAAATGTTTACAGAAATGCAAAAAGGATTTTACCCATCTCCTGACGCACAGGAATACTACTCTCCATCTTTTGGTGGTTCCAATGCATCCTATAGAGAAGCGCCATGGTGGCTGAAAACTGATGATTTTTTAAAACTATAAGGAGAGAATGAAATGGATTTTTTTAATAGTGGATTATTCTGGTTTATTGAAGGTATTTTATTAATTATTACCATAATTGGCTTGAAAATTTACCTACATGACAAAAATATAAAAATGAATTTATGGAAATGGTTTTTTATTTCGGGATGGATTTTACTTTTCAGTTTTACCATCGGATTTATCACAACTTCAATTGGTGAAAATGAACCTATTGCAGCATTTCGAGGTGGATTAATTTTTGGATTTATTACTTTGATTGCTGGATTATTAGTATTAAAAATTATGCAAAAGTAAAAAGCCCCGAAACTCGGGGCTATACATCCCTCATCTATCGAAGATTACTCTTCAATAATTACGTCAATATCTGAACTCAATTTGAATCTCATTATAGAATTATCACCTGAATTGACAACGTAAATCACACCGTCATCGACATAAATTCCTCGAGGATTATTGAGTACATCATTATAATAATTTGTTACAATTGTATCTTTTTGATTGATTGTGGTATCAATTTGTACTGAGCGGATTCCGGCTTTCCTGATGAATGATCCACCATTATCAAATACCTGCACTTCATTATCACCAGTATTCAGTACAAATATATTTCCATCATCATCTACAGCAACATCCGAAGGTCTGGAAAATCGCTCCAGATCAAGAATTTCATTTTGTCCAAGGGTGAACATGGATGCCCATAGTCTGTCCTCTACAGAAATTTCATTAATTTTGTGAAAACCAAAATTTACTCCAGTTTGAGTATAATAAACATTCCCGCTTGGATCTGCAAAAATACCTGTGGGATCATTTACAGTACCTGCTCCTGTTCCAGCTGTAGCAATTGTACCATAATTATAACCTCTATGTTGCCATACAGTTGTTCCATCACCAAGTTTTAAATAGGCTGATCTGACAACTAAAATGCGATGTATAGTTTGGCTTCCTTCATCAGTGACATAAATTTCACTTTTTTGTGAAGGACCTGCTGCAACACTGACAAATTTTGAATCAGTTTTATCTTCATCTACATAAAAAGGATGAACACCAAGGATACTGTCAGTTTTAGCTGGATTATATTCATATGTGACTTTATTAATGATATAACCATCTTGTTCTAGTAAATAAGATAATAGAAAATTAGTAATTGATACCAATTCACCAGTGTCCAGATTTCTATATTCTATACTTGTAGCAATTGAGTCTACTCCATTACCAGAATTACTTGAATTATTAACAAATTGGTTCCATGAATATACAGTATTGGACTTATCTGTCATAAAAAGATTCAATTTGGAATCAACGCATAATCCAACAGGACTAAAACCTAATTGTTGCAAGGCTGAAAAATCATTATTTGATTCATCAGTTACAACAGCTTGACCAGTTTTATCAAGGACTACAACTTGTGAATTTCCACTATCTGCAACAAAGATATAATCATCATAAGAAATGAAAATATCGATTGGATAGGCAAAATTATCCCAAACAGGATTCATCTGAATATATTTGATTTCACCTGTATTAAAAATTTGTGATGTATCATTGCTATTTGGCATTACCAATCGTTCATAAGAACAACTTGTAATTAACAAGTAAGCAAATACTATTAAAGATGTAATTAATATTTTTCTCATTTTATCTTCACTGAAATTTGAATTTGTTGAATATCACCTAAAACTCCAAAATCTGACCATGCATAATCAGCTGAGAGTCCAAATTTTCCCATTGGAATAAATGTACCTGCACCGACAGTAAAATTTTTCTCTGCCTGGTTTGCAATATAACCACCACGTAGGAAGAATTTATCTTTGTAATTCTGTTCCAGTCCTGCGACAAAATATTCGCTATTATCAACAGGATGGTTTAATTGACAAGATAGTAATGTTTTATGATCACCTTTGTCAAAAATATCCATTGCTGCACCAATACGAAACTCTGTAGGTGGTGAGAATAATGAATATTTTGATTCTTCTTCTCCACCATCTTTTAATGGTTTGAAGTATGTACCATCAGGTCTGGATTGAGATCCAAAATTCACCAGAGATACACAAAATCTCAAGGTTTTATATCCGGTCCAATAAAAAGTTCCAAAATCTACTAATACTGTTTTCATATCGAGATCATCAAGCGTTTCTTCTACATATTTTACAGTAGTTCCATAGGAAAATCTATCAGTCATTTTATGAGAAAATGTTAATCCCATAAATATATCACCATAATTAAAATATTCACCAGTTCCATATGGATGGTAGGTTGTAGTAACTTCCATTGGATCAGTGTATAATGCACCACTACTGAAGCCAAGATAGATATTCTCATTGAATTTATGAATGTATCCAATATAGGAATATTCAATTTCAACTGGATACCTTGTATGGGAAATTGTCAATGCACTTTGATCAACCTGAGATGCTGAAGCAGGGTTCCAATAAAGCGATGAAGCATCATATGCAAGACTTACACCGGCATTTCCCATGGCTGCTTCACGTGCTCCGACACCAATTTTGAGAAAAGTAAAAACCGAAGTCCCCGCACGCTGTCCTCCAAGATTTGGAAAGAGTTCAGCGTAGGTAGATGAAACTAAAATTGTTGATATCATCAAGGTAATTATTAATACTTTCCGAATTCCTGAAAAGCCTTCGAAATAGTTGTATTTATTTGAGAACACTACTATTTTAAAAGTCTTGAGACTATTTAAAAGGTATTTCATTTTATTTATCATAATATTTAGAATGAACATGATATCCCCAATCTAATGCTTCTAGAACTATAATATCTGGATGGATCATAGTTCGGGTTAGGTTTATCAAGATAACTATAAGCCACAGGTTCACCAGGATCAAAAGGATCACCTGTGTATGGATTTATATATCTAGGTTTCTTAATGTCAAACAGGTTTTTCACATCAACGAAAAAACGAGCATTAAAATCGCCTTTTTGATACAATTCCTTATAAAATTTCATATCAACAGTAATGTTACTTTTTGCTAATTCAGCGTAAGGTTCATCGGAATTTGATGGTCCAATGAGGTAAAGCAATTCATTGCTGTACACGGAATCGATAATTGTACTTTTGGTATATCTTCTTCCTGATTGATATTCTACGTGAAAATTCGCTCCCCATTTATTTGGTAATGGTACTTTATTGAACAACCTGATATTATGATTTTCGTAAACTTTGAACCGTAAGTTTGCAGAAATCTGTATTGGTCTATCCCATCGCAGAAAATTTTCGCTTAATGGTTTAGAAGAAATTCTTCCGGCTGCTACAAGTAAATTAGCATCAGGTCGTGAACTTTTTCCAGTTACGATAGAATAGGAAGCATTAATATTTCCAGTAAAGAAACGTCCATATCTTTGACGATAGATTACTTCCAATCCACGTGAACGAGCATAATCCATATTGATATACATCAGGAAACTATAATTACCAAGTTTTGGATTAAAAGTGGTAATACTCTGAGAAGTTTCATAGTCAAACATATCTTTGTAGTAAGCTTTGAACTCAATAGCATTATGTTCTGAAAATTTATGTTTAATACCTAATTCATAAGCAACTGTAGTTTTTGGATTCAGATTTGGATTTCCAATTAAGTTGTATGTTGCTTCTGAGTTACTGTTCAATTTTGCATATACATAACGATAAGTTGGTAACTGAGAAAAATGTCCATAATTAAAGTACAAAACATCCTGATCCGTTACCGGATGTGAAATACCAATTCTTGGTGAAAGATGTGCTTTATATTTATGACCAAAGAGTGAATTGGTCTCATCCTCAAATTTTTTGCGACCTTCTGTAGTAATTGTGAAAAGATCTTCATTATCAACAGCATCTTCGATGTATTTTCCAGGAAACCAATAATCATATCGCATACCTAAATTGATAATCATACCTTCAAAAATTATTCGATCCTGAAGATATCCTGATCCGGAAATCGGAAATACACGATACATATCCCAACTTTGTCCAAGTCCGGAACTACCAAGCCAGGGTTTATAAATATCAACCATCTGAAGGTCAGTATACATCGCCTTGAATCCGGCTTTGTAATGATGTTGTTCATTGGGAGCATAACTAATATTGAAATCAAAGGAATAACTATCACCAAAATAATCATAATAATGCGGATCATCTCCACTGTCCCAATATTCATCACCCTGAAGAATACGAATATCACCATCTTCGGTATATTTTGTATAATCAACAGGCTTCAAATCCAATGTTTCATTATATTCTTCATAGGATTTACCCTGAACTGCTCTGTGTTCAAAGGTTAGGAATTTTCCAACATTGATGTTATAAAATGCTTTTGCAGAAAGTGTATGTTTCCAGATCAAATTGGTTACATAAGAACCTCGGGAAACTGTCAGATAATTGTCCAATATTTTCTCAAACTCATCTTTGTAACCGCCAGATGAAAAATATCCCTGATCAATATTTAATGAATTATTCTGTGAAATTGTCAGTTTGTGTTTCTTTGTAGGAGCCCAGGTTAATTTGCTCATCCACGACCAACTGTTGTCGGTTCTTTTTGCAAATTTATCCATCCAGTTTTCTTTTGGATAGAGGTTGTCAGCATGTGGTAAATAAGTATCGGTAATATTCATGTAACCACTGAAAAAGTAGTAGAATTTACCCGGTAGATATTTGGATGTAAATGGCTCCATACCACCTAGAGTAAATTCCAGAATATCAGTATTGAATCCGTCTAGTGCGTCTCCCAGATGATCTGTATTATACCGGAAACTTCCTTCTATGTCTTCGCTACCTTCTTTCAGTTGTACATCAATAATTCCTGACATTGCCTGACCATATTCAGCATTAAATCCACCAGAGATGAAATCCAATTGTTTAATAGCATTAGGATTCACGTAGAGATTATTCACTGAACCAGTCAATGGATCTTTAAGTGAAAGACCATCAACAATAAATTGACTTTCATCAACACGTCCACCGCGAATATGAATTTCATTGTCTGATTCAACAACACCTACTTCATCACTAATTATATCGCTGATACTTTCAGCAACTTTACCAGAAATATCCTCTGAGGAAAACTCAACCGAAGATGATGTATTGTCTACATCAAGAATTGGCTTCTCGCCTACTACAATAACTTCTTCACCGGCCGCAAGAACAGTTTCTTCCAATTCCAAATTCAGTGTAGTTGTTTCATTCTCTTTTACAACGATACCAGCAAGGATCACTTGCTTGTATCCCATCATAGAAATGCTAATATCATAAACACCAGCAGAGATATTTCGAATATTGAAAGATCCTTGCCCATCTGCAGCAGTTCCATAGTAAGTACCTTTGACAATGATATTTACTCCGGGAATTGATTCTCCTGATCGTTTATCAGTGATCTTTCCGGCAATATTTCCAGGTTCCTTTGCGAAAAGGGAACACGCAAATATCAAGGTTACAAATAAGTACTTTAAATAATTAATCTTCAAATACTTCATTTAATATATATTCCAATACTTCTTTTATATTATCCTGTCCATAACAATAGTGCAATGGCAGTGAGAAATAAATACTTTGTCCATCGATATAAGATGGAGCGTAATGAATGGCAACACTTGGTGTACCCTGATATGGAACTGCAACAGAAGCACTATCAGGATGTTCCATTGTAAAAACAGAACTAATACCTTCTCCTGATCCAGGTATCAATGCAGATACACGATTTCCAATCAATTGACCAACTTCTAATGTTAAATCATCATTCACTGATTCATCAAAATTGGCATTTACTTTAATACCAGGAAGCAGTCTTCCACTTGGATTCAATCGATAAACGGAATCAATACTAGTAAAAGTCCATGTTGTATCAGGAATATTTTCATTACCATTGGAAATGAAGATATTTCCACCATTTTTCACATATTTAGTTATACTTAGACCTGCATCAGATATATGAGGTGTTCCCAGATGGCTAAACCAAATCACTTTATCGAAATACGCCATAGTTGCTTCAATATCTGTTGGTGAATATGGAAGAGCATTTTCACGATTGACCGCATTTTCACCAAAGGTACTTCCAATTTCCCAAACAGAGTATCCTTCATCACCATAAAGTTCAGTAAGAATACCAGAATATACTTTTTGAGTTCCTTTACTGATTTGGTCCTGAGCAAAATCATCAATAAGTAAAACATCACCTTTGGGTGCTTTTACATACCAATTGTTTGGAATCTCATCATCATTTTCATCAGGAAACATGATTATCCGACTTTCAGCACTGGCAATATCCTGTGCTTTCACAAAAAATTGATGATATCCTTCACTTAATTGGTCGTCAGTTAATGTGATATAATCAGGTAAAGTACCATTGGTTCTCTCCATCTCATTCCATTCTGTAGTATCATCCAATGCCCAGAGAATTTTCATCACGGTTTCATTACCATCAGGATCAAGTGCATCCCAAACAAATGTTCTTGTTGGAAAAGTGTAACTTATTGCACTTGAATTATTTGATGGTGGATTACTTTTATTTCTAAATGAAATTGTTGGTGTAGAGTTGAACACTGGAAAAGATAATTTTGCAGGAACAGGGTCAACAGCACTATCATTATCTACTGCATAAACTTCAAATTCAAACACATCATATTTCTGACGAATTGGTACATAAAAGGTAGCATATTCTTCAGTTGTAAATGTTGGTTCATCTTGAAAATTCCAACGGTAATAATAACCAATGATCTCACCATCAGCATCTTCTCCCCACCAGTGAATTTTCTGTTTACTGGCTGTAGTATCCAGAGATGTGATGACGGTATCTCCCGCAGTAATTATGGTGTCATTTTTAAAATGCAGAAACAAATAGGTTTCAGGTTCTTGATTTTCATAACCCTCTGACTTTTTATCTTCAAGAAACGGATTCTCACATGAAATGATTATCATAAAGATGACGAAGATCAAAAACGTAAATTGTATTTTATTTTTAGTATTTTTCATTTCTTTTTTCGTATAACTAAACTTTTAAAAATTATTTCTCGTTCCCAAATAAGATTTGGGAACGAGAAAAGTAAAATATATTATTTCATCAATAACATTTTGCGTGTTTGAATGAAATTTCCAGCTTTGATTCTGTAAATATATGTACCAGTTGGAACTGATGCACCAAAATCATTTTTTCCATTCCAATTCAATGTATATCTACCTGCAGCAAAACTTGAATGTTCAAGTGTTCTTACTTTTTGTCCAAGAACATTATAAATGGCCAAAGTAACCATTTCAGTTTTTGGAATTTCAAAATAGATTCTTGTTGAAGGATTAAATGGATTTGGAAAATTTTGTTCCAATTTATATGTACGGGCAGTGTGAATTTCATTGTCGATTTTAACATCAGCACCAGTATCGCCCATATCTCTTAGTTCGATTTTGTATGAACCAAAACTAAAAATCCATACACCAGTTACATTTGTAATACCATCACCAACCAGAAGTGCATCAAACCAAGCATCGATACTTGCAGCATCATCATCAATTAGACATGCACCACTACCATCATCAATTGACCAATCATAAGAGTTGATTGAGGTAACTTGTACATCAGAAACTGTTACTAAACATCCTTCATACATTTCAGGATTTGTTGCGAGTTCACCTGTTGTTAATGCTATAGGAGCAGGAACATCATTTCCAGTAGAAAGTACTACAGCAGAATCAGCAACGATTAGAGTATTATTATCATATTTAAAATGATAATCATCCCAATATTCTTCAACAGTACCATAAACAGTAATTTCATCACCTCTGCTAAGCATTTCAGAAATACCATTTACAGGAATTCCATTCCATGCACCAGTACCATCCTGAATTACATAACCACCAAAATTATTTTTAAAAGAAGTGTCTACTGTCACAATACCTGTAACTTCAACGACTGCTTTATCAAATGGAGAATCAGCAGTGCTCCATGGAGACCATTGAATATCAGCAATTGTTAGGGCTTCATCTTTTATTACATAACCATATTTTTTTACACTTGTATCAGCAGGCATTAATGATGATTTACCATCAGTATCTGTTGCTTCAATAAAATATTCAATAAAAGTTCCAGCATCCAAATATGGAATACTAGTTATATATTTGTCGCCATCACCTTTTGTCATTTCCTGTATATGAAGTGCTCCACCATCAGGAATATAAAATAGGTTTACAATATCTATAGTAGCATTTGTTGTAACATCAAGTGAAACTTCAACAAAATCAGTACTATTTGGAACCATAGGATTTCTTACACAATTTTGTAATGCAGGAGGACCTGAACCTAATACAATGTCTTCAACATAGAGAGGACAAAGTTTATATGTATCTTCTGCTTCATGAGATCCATAGTGATGATATACCCAACCTTCAATAGTTTCAAGAATTGCTCCAACTGGAGGATCAGGGTAATTTGTTAAACTGTCTGAATCATCATCAACAAGTACAGCGCCTGTACCATCATTAATTGAAAACAATTCGTATCCAGGATCAACATCTTCTACAACACCATCTTTAATGATAACAAAGTTATTTCCCCACTGTTCAGCAGTTACTGGTAATCTCAAATCACCTGTAGTAACAGTATCAAGTGGAGGTAAAGGCTGTCCAAAATTCAAAATATTGATTGGACTTGTGATGAAAAGTTCAGTCATGTTTGCAGAACCTGTTCCGTATTCAGCAATATAACCTTCAACATCGATTACATCACCTTCAAAAAGCTGAGGGTATGCTGTACTATCACTATTGTAAGAAAGAACTGAACTCCAAGGTCCGCCTTCTTCTTCCTGAAAGATAAATTTGATTCCGGCACCTGCATAGGAAAGTCCGGTAGGCATTGTTACAATACCTTTGATCTTTACTGTATCACCAAACATATAAGACATATCTGATTCAGCATCAAATTGTGCTTTTATAAGATCGCTATAACGTACTTGTTGTATTCTTTGAAGACGAACATATTCATCATCTTCAACAACATCCATAGCCAATCTTGGTAAGATTTTATGATCACTATATGAGTATGTCAATGGACCTGTTGCAGATTTTATGGCTGTATAAGCAGTAGCATCAAAATAATAATCAGCATCATCATCAAGCATTACTTCACCAGTACCATCATCAACTAACCATTGACCATAACCGGCATCACCATTAGTAATGGTTGCATTTTCTACAGTTACTAATACACCTTCATAGGCTTCAGCATTAGCACCGCCAGTACCAATTTCGCCAGTTGTAACAACAACAGGTTCAACTGTTTTATTTGAATCAAGTTTAATATACTCAGTAACATTTGATAACTGAGTCAAACCATAATATTCGCTAACAGTCGCAGTAATCATTACACTGTCACCATAAGCATTTCCGCGGTCTGCATCATAAACTTTAATTCCACTCCACATACCTTCAGCATCTTGCACAAAGTAGGATGAATTTCCATAAGCCCAAGATTCAGCAGATACAATACCTACGATGGTAACTTCCTGATCTTTCAATACAGAAGCATCACTACCTGAACCTGTAGTATCTTGAATACTAGCAATTGGAGTGATATCGGCTATTACTAAACCGAAAAGCATTGAAGTAATTAAAAAAACACGTAACAAAGTCTTCATACAAATCTCCTCTTTAGATTATTTGATTACAAGAAATTTGCCTCGTTGGATTTTTCCTGAATCCAAGTCTTCGACAGTATATAAGTATAATCCGGTCGCAATTGCCTGATCCCATTTAGTGATAAGATCCCAGGCATGTTCCCCTCCGGAAAATACAATATTTTTATCTGTTGCAATATTTGCAAGGTTTTCAATATCTTCGCCAGCGTAAGTGGCTGCATCATGTGTAAATTTATCTACAAGTTCTCCTGAAAGTGTAAAAATAGTGACTTTCGCTTTAGCAGGAAGATTATAAAACCAGATCATTTTTTCACGTTCGCTAAACCCATCCCAAACAGCATGTGCTTTATATGGATTTGGATAAACGCCAACTTTTGCTTCAAATTTATCTACCTGTGGCTTTTTACCAGCAATTACATAAGTCATATTATCAATCTTGTTGCTCTCCATTGACTCAAGTCCTGTTGCAGGATCACCTTGATCAAAAGAAGTAACAGAATAGACATTTCTTTCAGGCCAACCACTCTGAATACCTTCATTTACAAATCTGTAATACATTGTGTCTGCATCAAATATTTTATAATAAAGTGTATCAGCATCTTCTAATAAATAGTTGTAAAATACATTTCCATCTTCTTCAATCATTGATTCTTCTTTAGTTATTCTGATTGTAGAAATTCCTGTATTGTAGCCGATATCATTTATTAAATCAAATTGTCCAAGTAAAGTCCAAGTTTCATTATTGGTTGAAGTTTTACTTCTTCCATAAATTCTATAACCTTCGAAATCTTCTCTCTGTGTCAATGGATCTTGTGAGCTTTCTGGTTTCTTTCCCCAGTAAACTGTTGCTTTACCACTTTCGGAAACAATTTTTACTTTTGGTGAAGGTGGTGGAGCAGGAAGAATATATCTATCCATTATTCCATCCTGATCAGTGTCTTCACTTGGTTCAAGATAACCATTACCGTTTACATCTTCACCATTGTAGGCTGTTTGTGCCCAATCTGAATTTGCATATAACATTGCTTTTCTTGCTGGGCTGTCAGATAGTGTGGAATTTGCCCATGGAGCACATACAATTGCAAATGCGAGATTTACAGATTCGCCTGGTTTCAATATCCAGTTTGTTGAGTCAGCATCTGGATGTTTTCCAAAAGGTCCTGCAGATAGCAAAAATAACCAACTGTCAGGCGCGTCTGGATAACCTTCAGCAGTATAGCCATCTTCACCAGGTTTATAAGGAACCGATGTCTGCATAAAATCATATCTTTGTGCATCATCAATTGGCATTACATATTCTTCATAATTCATATTTGAGGATGTTGACCAGACCCACTGACGATAATAAGTATCCCAATAATCACGAGGAACATAATCAGTTCCCAGTACTCGAAATCCAATATAACTCTGTGCATAACCATTATCACCATCCACATCATATTGGTAAGCAATGTCTCGTTCTAGTCCGTAAAATTCATCATCTGGATATGCGTCATAAATTGATTGATCAAATCCATCCTGATTATCGTACCAGGTAAATCCACCACCTGGCTCATATATACTTGTATAATTCATATTGGCAACTGATGCATCAGCCCAGATGCCAGCATATAAGTTTTTGATGTCCCAACCTAATCCTTCCGGATCAACTAGATTAGATTCATTATATATTGTATAATCCATAATCACAAAGGCATCAGCAAATGAATAACTCCAGGCATAGGATTCCTGATGTACTCGAATTCCCATTGTTTTGTGATTGATAATATTATTGAAATCAGTATAGTCACAA
>Ga0070729_10004078_pt1 | contig 16207 bp, 11 predicted proteins | sample tdDd472_FD_66725 | JGI IMG/M metagenome (GOLD analysis project Ga0070729, IMG submission 66725) | Marine sediment microbial communities from the Atlantic coast under amendment with organic carbon and nitrate - tdDd47.2 | ecosystem: Environmental > Aquatic > Marine > Coastal > Sediment | place... | reverse complement strand
TTGCTAATGCTTATTTTCATGGGGCTATAGGGTCCGTTTAGCGGTTGTCTGGGTGAAATCGCCTTGCGATGAGTGCCGAGATCCCGAAAAGCCCGGCACAGAGCAGGAGAAGGATGAGGGCGGCGCCGTAGCCTTGTGCAAGCTCTTCAGGGCCGGCGTACTCCGAGGCGATGGCAAAGATGGCAAAGGGGAGGGCTTCGAACCGTCCGAAAAGGGCGTAGGGGACCCCGGCAGTGGCCACCACCCCGGTGAGCATGATGGCGGCTGTGTCTTCGGCGCATCGCCCCAGGGCCAGGATGGCACCCCGAAAGATGCCGGGGGAGGCCATGGGAAGGTAGACCCGGACAATGGCCTGGACCGGTGTGGCCCCCATGGCCGTGACGGCGAGGCGGGTTTCCAGGCCGATGGCCTCAAGGGCGAGTTGGGTGTTCCGGACGATGCCTGGAAGGACCAGCACGGAAAGGGTGGTGGCCGCGATAAAAAGGCTGGGCCCGATCTCTCCGGCGGTGGCTTTGTGAAGGATAATGGCAAGGGAAAACCCGAAGAGGCCCACCACAATGGAAGGAACCCCGGCAAGGGTATCGATGCACAGGGAGAGGACGGCCTTTGCCTTTCCTTTGCCGAAGTGACTCAGCCAGATGCCGGTGAGGAGTCCTGTCGGGAGGGCCAGCGCCACAGAGAGAAGGATCAGGCAGACCGTGCCGTAGATGGCGGGGAGGAGCCCGTCAAAGACCCGCTCCTTTAAAAACAGGGCGTCGATTGGGGAGGCCTCCCCAAAGATGAGGGCCAGGGAGAGGGTGGGCAAGCCTTTGAGGACAATATTTCCCAGAAAGACGAAGAGCCCTGACAGGAGAATCAGGGTGGAGAGACCCGCTCCGCCACGCAGAAGAACGCGTTGAAAGGGTTTCATGCCTCCGGCCCCCGCGTGAAACGCCGGACCAGAAGGGTCAGGCCGAAGATGATCAGGTAGAGCAGGATCCCACAGGCAAAAACGGAGCGGAACTCCAGGCTGTCGAAGTCTGCGGCCATCACGAGGGCAATATGGCTGGTAAGGGTGCGGGCCGGTCCAAACGGATCTGCGGGGGCCATCACGGCATTGCCGGCCAGCATCAAGGCGATGAGGGTGTCTCCGGTGGCCCGGCCCAGGCCCAGGAGAAGGGCTCCGGCCATGGGGCGGGTGGCAAGGGGGAAGAGAAGGTGCCATACCGTCTCCTCTGGGGTGGCCCCCATGGCGTCAAAGCTCTCCTGCCACGCCCTGGGCACGGCTTCAAAGGCGCTGATGAGGACGAGGATCATGGTGGGGCTGATGAGAAGGGCCAGGACCAGAACGGCGGCGGTGATAGAAAAACCCGATCCCCTTCCCGCCATTTCCCGAACCAGAGGCACCAGGAGAAAGACAGCGGAGAATCCGTACACAACGGTGGGGATGCCGGTCATCAGGCCGGCAATTCCTTTAAGCAGGCTTCGGACCCGCGGCGGGGCGAGATGCGTTGCAAAGCAGGCAAAACCCAGGCTCACGGGAAAGGCGATAAGTGTCGCAGGAAGGGCCACGGCCAAGGTTCCCCAGATCATGGGAAGGATGCCGAATTGCCCCCGGGCGGGTTGCCACACCGAGGTGAACAGGGTGGTGAGGGTCTCCCCACTTAAGAGGGGACGGGCAAGCCAGCCCAGAAACCCGAAGATGGCAAGGGTGAGGCCAAACGTGACAAGGGCCGCCGATGCGGCAGCCCCTTCCCCGGCCCATTCGTGCAACCTGCGGCGTGATGTCATGATGGCCTCAAAATACGGTCTATGGTTAACGTGAGTGGAAAAAGCATTGCCTCCGGCGGGCAGGGGATAAATCCCCTGCACCCCAGGTTCGCGAATGCTCCGGGCCTTCGGCCCTTCACATTCGCTGACGGGCTACGCCCGTGGATAACGATACCGTTTATTCAGGCGTCTTCATGGAGCCCGAAGGGCGCTTCATGCTCTTCATGGTTTTCTAAACCAAGCTGTAAAGGCAATGCTGTTGAGCGTTGACGTTTACCGGAATAACTCCGACGGCGAGGTGAGCCACCTCGAAGGCAGGTTGCGAATGCGCTTTGCCCTTCGTACCTCAGGGCAAATCACATCCGCCTTTGGCTCTGGTATCACTGTGAAGGGGTGTAAAAATCCTGTTGGTCAAACTTTTCAAAAGTTTGGCCCCCGGCAGGGCCGCCGGAGGCACTTTTTTTATCCCTTCACCGGAATGAACCCTTTGGCGGCAATGATCTTCTGGCCTTCGGGGGAATAGAGGGCGTCCAGAAAGGCGCGGGCAAGGCCTGTGGCTTCGCCTTTGGTGTTGCTGTAAAGCCCGCGGGCAATGGTGTACTTACCACTCTTCACGTTTTCAAGGGTGGGGGAGACGCCCTCGATGGCAAGGCCGGCCACGGAGGCGTCCAGGTGGCCCACAGAGAGGTATCCGATGCCGTAGGGGTCCCCTGCCAGGGCGCTTTTCATGGCCCCGTTGGACTTGACGAAGTTGGCCCGTTCATGAATATCCCCTTTGGCAAGGGCCTTTTTCCAGAAGACGGAACGGGTGCCGCTGGAGGCGTCACGGGTGTAGAGGTTGATGGTGCGGTCCGGACCTCCCAACTCTTTCCAGTTGGAGAGGGTGCCCGCATAGACCTCGCGAAGTTGTGAAAAGGAGAGAGCGCGAACCGGGTTGTCAGGGTGCACGGCAACGGCCACACCGTCTACGGCCCAGCGATGGAGTTTCAGGCCATACCTGGCGATCTCCTCTTTCTTGGGCGACCTTCCGGAGTTGCCGATGGCCACGATGCCTTCCCCCACCTGCTTGATGCCGAGGCCGGAGCCCCCGCCGGCAATGGAAATTCGAACCTTGGGAGCTGCCTTCATTACGTTGGTGGCAAGGGCCTTCATCACGGGGATGTGGGCCGTTCCGCCGGAGATGGTGAGTTCCCCCTGAAGGGGTGTAAAGGCGTCCCAGGTGTCTGCCTGGACGCCGGAGGCCATGGGGGTCACAGCCCAGAATAACAATGCCGTAAGAATCAGGTATCTACGTTTCATGGTCGCCTCCTTTGGCGTTTCTATCATGGTTTTTCGCAACGCTTCATTGTAAAATGGTGAGCGGCTAATTTTGCTACCACAAGCGCCACTCTTCCTCAAATTGATTGATTCTATACAGACCTCCTTTCGTATAGCCTGCCTCCATAGCAACGGCCCCCTTTAACTCCAGACAAGGGAGTGACCCTATGAAGCCGGACAGACGGCAAACCCGACCTTTTCAGGAATTGGACAGCCTCTGGCATGCCATGCAGGGACGATGGACCATGAACTTTTCTCCGGTGGCAACAGGCCTTGCGTTCAGCGACTGGCTGCTGCACCTGGCCAACTCTCCGGGAAGTCAGGCTGCGCTGTGGTCAGGACTTTTCGGGCTGACCACCGAGGCGTTGTCCGAGCGGGTACGCCCTCGGGTCAGGGAGCCGGGGGAGGGGCAGGGGCGTTCCGTATGCCGGTTTGATGATCCGCTGTGGTCCGAGGAACCCTTTCTCTCCTATCGGGTGCTCTATGAGAAGGGGTGTTTGTGGTGGGAGCATTACGCCACCGATGTTCCGGGGATGAAGCCACGCCATAAAGTGTTTATCTCTTTTCTCGGGCGGCAGATGCTCGAGCTTTTTTCCCCCTGCAACCACCTGCTGACCAATCCTGAGCTTCTGCGCGTGACCGGTGAAGAGGGAGGGGCCAACCTGGTTCGGGGTTGGGTGAACCTGGCAGGCGATCTCATGCGGCTTGGTGGGGCCCCGGTTCCCGAAACGGACCCTCAGTACAAGGTTGGGCGCAACCTGGCCGTTACCCAAGGGAAGGTGATCTATCGGAATCGCCTGATGGAGCTGATCCAGTACAGCCCCTCCACCGAGGAGGTGTGCGAGAACCCGGTACTGATTATCCCCGCCTGGATCATGAAGTACTACATTCTCGATCTCTCTGCCCACAACTCCATGGTGAAGTACCTTGTGGACCAGGGACATACGGTGTTTATGGTGTCCTGGAAGAACCCGGGGTATGAGGCTCGTGACACGGGCCTTGAGGATTACATTGAGCTGGGGGTCATGGAGGCGGTGGAGAAGGTTGAGGAAGTGGTGCCGGAACAGAAGGTCCATGCAGTGGGGTACTGCCTCGGGGGGACCATTCTGGCCATTGCCGCTTCGGCCATGGCCCGGGACGGGGACGATCGTCTGAAAAGCCTGACCATGCTCGCCGCCCAAACTGATTTTACCGAAGCCGGGGAACTGATGCTCTTTATCGGCCATGCTCAGCTCAGTTTTCTGGAGGACATCATTCGTTTTCAGGGGTACCTCGACACCGGTCAGATGGCCGGTGCGTTTCAACTGCTCCGGTCCTATGATCTCATCTGGGGAAAGTGGGTGAACCGATACCTTAAAGGGGAGCAGGAGTTCAGGAACGATCTGATGACCTGGAATGCTGATGCCACGCGCATGCCGAGCCGCATGCACAGCCGGTATCTTCGAGATCTGTTTTTGAACAACGACTTTTTCGAGGGGCGTTTCAGGGTAAAAGGGCGCCCGGTGGTGGTGAGCGATATCCATGTTCCGGTCTTTATCGTGGCCCCGGAAAAGGACCATGTCTCCCCCTGGACTTCGGTGTACAAGTTCCACCTCTCATCCGATGCTCGCTCTGTGACCTTTGTCCTGACAAAGGGTGGGCATAACGCGGGTATCGTCAGCGAGCCGGGCCATGAGGGCCGTTCCTATCGCATCGCCACCGCCCATGAGGGGCAGAGTTATGTGCCCCCTGGTCATTGGTATCATGATGCGCCTGTCAAGGAAGGGTCCTGGTGGGTGGATTGGCAGAAGTGGCTTCTGGGCAGCTCGGGGAAAAAGGTCACGCCGCCTGTGATGGGGTGCTTTAGCGGTGAAGGGGACGGCTGTCTGGCTCCGGGAGAGTATGTCTTTGGAAAATAGCTGAATCGTTTCAATTGGGAAAAAGCGCCTATGTATGGTGCTTGTGTTTCTCAGGTGGCTTCGGCCACCTGATCTTTTGGGGACAATCGCGAAAGGGTAAACCACAGCTCTTGTATATGGGGCAGAGCCTTGCGACTCTTTTTGTGTCGGATACATATCGGTCTGTCATTTTTTAATCATTTATATCTCAATGATATGTTTGCCCGGCCGCTTACCATGCGCAGCATCAGAGCACTAAGGCAGGGGCAGGGGATATGAGTTGCTGATATGATGAGAAATACGACGAAAGGTATTGTGGAGGACACGTGGGATTTGGCATACCGTAAATGCGGCAGAGGAATCTGGCGCCGTGTGTGCGGGGAAGGGTGAATGGGAGACTGCGCTAAACCCGAAGGCGGGTTGTGTCGAAAGCAGAGTATGTACCCTGCAAGCTGATGGTGACGCAGGGGCGCAACCTGACGGAGGGAGAGTGGTGATATGAAGGGATCAACGCAGTCATGGGCCCACAGGGCCCTATGCGTGATGATGGCGGCGGGGCTGGTGATGGGCATGGCCATGTGCGCTGAAGCGGACGTTGAACAAGCCCCACGTCTGGTCATCGGTCAGGGGGCAAGCACGGCTGAGGACGGCAGGGCGGCAGCCCTGGAAGCGGTGGCGCGTTCACGCACCGTCCTTGGCAAGCGATCTGTCTCTTTTGTGATGGTGGCGTCATCCGAAGGGTATGATTTTGACCACGTCATCTCCGGCATTCGAAAGGGGTACGGCAGCGGTGTTAAAATCTGGGGCCTCACCTCTCATAAGGGTGTCATAACCCGTGATGGCTGGCAGAAGGGCAAAGGGCTCTCTGTGATGGCGTTCTCCTCGGATCACATGGTCTTTGGCGTTGGGGACGCAGAACTGGATAACCCGGAAGCGGCGGCACGCGCTGCCTGTCAAATTGCCGTGAAGGACGCCGGCAGATCCCCAGGCGAGAAACCGGCCATGATCCTGATGACCGCCTCCTTTGGAGAGGAGGAGCGACTGGTCGATGAGATCGACGCTTTTTTTGGCGGTGGCGTTAAAATTTTCGGGGGCTCGTCCGGGGACAACAATTTAAGCGGGGAGTGGCGCCAGCTTTCATCCCGTGGGGTGCATAAAAAGGGCGTGGTTCTGACCCTTATTTACACGGATCTGAAGATCGGCACCATGTACGGAAATGGGATCGGGTATGTGCCCACAGGCAAGCGGGGCACGGTGACCCGCTCTGAAGGCCGCGTGATCTATGAGATTGATAACCGCCCTGCGGGGGAGGTTTACAATGAGTGGTTGGGTGGAGCCATTTCTGAAAAGGTTAAAAACGGCGGTAGCCTTATGTTTGAAGGCATTCTAAATCCCCTGACCCAGACGGTGACCTCCCCGGACGGCACAAGCCATAACCTCACCATTCATGCCGTGGAAATCAACAAAGAGGATGGGGCCCTGACGTCTCTTGCCGTAAGCAAGGCAGGCGAAGAGATCTCGATCCTTCGTGGCAGCTCCGATGCTCATTTCAACCGGCCCCCCATTGTGGCCATCATGGGACGGACCGACGGGCGCATCGCCCCCGGAGAGGTTGCCGGTACCCTCTTTTTTTGCTGCGCCTGCACCCACATGGTTTTGGAAGGACGGGTGGGGGGCTTTATTCCCATGGTGAACCGTGTGTTGAACAAAGCCCCCTTTCTCGGGGCCTTTACCTTTGGTGAGCAGGGGTTTATTCCCGGCGTTGGGAATCGCCACCAGAATCTCATCAACAGCATGATTGTTTTCGGTAAATATTGATTCACAGGGGGACCCTTGGTGATGATGCGTTTTCGCAGCAAGTTGATGCTCTTTTTTCTGCCCTTTTTTGCCCTCTTTTCCATTGTGGTTTTCTTCTACAACCACCTGGAGAACAGGGACATGATTCGTGAAGAGATCCGCGGGAAGGGTCGCGTCATGGTGGAGAGCTTGAGTCACGCCTGTGAGTTCGGTGTCCTGTCTTCAGATGCGACCCTTCTCAACTGGGCCACCCGGCACGTGGCGGCCCATGATGGTGTTGTGCTTCTGGTGGTTTACGATGCTTCGGGAAATGTGCTGCTGGAACGCAACCAGCGGAGTGTGGCGCCCTCCTCTTTTCCCGGGGCCCCTGAGCCGGGCAAGTCGGTTCGGGAACGTGAGGTGAAACGCGATGACCGTCTTGTGGCACTGGATTTTCTGGCTCCCATCTACCATGCGTCGTTTTATGACATGGGCTCACCTTCCGGGTTGCCGGCAAAACAGGTGATCGGGTACATCAGGATGGGTATCTCCACGGAGGACCTGGATCGGAAGCTTCAGTCCAGTTTTATGGGCTCCCTGGCCATTGATCTGGCTTTTCTTCTGCTCGGTACCTTGGTGATCATCATCTTTTCAGGGCACCTGACCAGGCCCATTACCCGACTCTCCAATGTGGTCAGGCGATTTGGTGAAGGTGAGGCTACCTTGCCAGTTGCGGTTGATACCAGGGATGAGATCGGGATGCTGGCCGATAATTTTAATGCCATGGCTAAGAGCCTGGAGGAGTCACGCCTGGCCCTTCAGGCGCACCACGATGCCCTTGAAGAGACGGTGATGGAGCGGACAGGAAAGCTGAAAGAGAGTGAAGAACGCTTTCGTCAGCTGGCTGAAAACATCAGCGAGGTATTCTGGATCCGTTCCCTGGACTGGAAAGAGGTGTATTATGTCAGCCCCGCCTATGAAACCCAATGGGGGTACAGCTGCGAAGATGTCTATGCCGATCCCTTTTCCTGGCTCGAGCACATTGTGGCAGAGGACAGGGAGGGCGTGGAGTCCTGCCTGAGAAGTATGGCTTGTGAGACCCGACCCGTGGTGTTTCCCGAGTTCCAGGCCCGGTGGTCCGACGGTTCCGTCAGGTGGATTGAAGTGCGGTGGTTTCCCATTGCGGATGACGACGGGGTTCCCAATCGTATTGCCGGGATCGCCCGGGACATCACCCGGCATAAAGAGTCCGAACGGGTGATCAAAGAGAGCCAGGAACGGACGTCCCGTATGAAGCGGATGGAGGCCCTGGGGGTTATGGCCAGCGGGATTGCCCATGATCTCAACAATATTCTCTCGGCCATTGTGGGGTACCCGGACCTTATTCTCCTGGACCTTCCCGAAGAAAGCTCCATGGCCCGGCCTTTGAAAATGATCAAGCAGTCCGGTGAGAGGGCCGCGGACATCGTCACCGATCTTCTCACCGTGGCCCGGGGGGTGGCCGTGGATAAGGACGTGCACAGCCTGAATTTGAGCATTCGTGAGTATGTCGCTTCCGCCGAATTCCGAAAGCTGGAACACCTTCACCCCGATGTGGTCTACACCCTGGATTTGGAGGAGGCCCTTCTCAATGCCCGCTATTCGCCTTCCCATATCCGCAAGAGTATCATGAACCTTGTGACCAACGCGTCCGAGGCCATCGAAGGCGCCGGTGAGGTCACCATCTCTACCCGAAATATCTACCTGGATCGCCCTTTGTCCGGCTACGAAGATGTGAGCCGAGGGGAATATGCCGTCATCACCGTTCAGGACACAGGCTCGGGGATCTCCCCCGAAGATCTTGAACGGATCTTTGAGCCCTTTTACTCCCGAAAGGTGCTGGGACGCAGCGGAAGCGGGCTGGGCCTTTCCGTGGTCTGGAATACAGTTCGGGACCATGGCGGGTATATCAATGTGACAAGCGGCGAGGCGGGCACGGCCTTTGATATTTACCTGCCTGTAACACGGGATGAGAGCTCATCCCATGAAGAGACGCGGGACACCCTTGATCTGAAGGGGGGCGGAGAGAGCATTCTCGTCATTGATGACGAACCCCATCAAAGGGAGATCGCCTGCCGGATGCTCGCCTCCCTGGGGTACACTCCCCAGGCGGTGAAGAGCGGGGAAGAGGCGGTGGAGTACCTCAAGCGGGTGAAGGTGGATCTGTTGCTTCTTGATATGGTGATGTACCCGGGCATGGGTGGGGGCGAGGCCTACAAAAAAGCCCTGGATGTGGCTCCGGGGCAGCGCGCCGTCATCGCCAGCGGCTATGCCGATTCCGAAGCGGTGAAGGAGGCCCAGCGCCTTGGCGCAGGGCCCTATATCCGAAAACCCTACACCCTGGAGCGCATCGGGGTTGCCATCAAGGAAGAGCTGTCCCGGGAGAGGTAGCATGAAAGACATTGCCTCCGGCGGCCAAGGTGCGGGCACCTTGAAACCCTATGGCGAATGCGTGTAGGTCGCCGTGATGCAATCGCTTTTGAGGCATTCGCGAGGAGGTTAAGGTATGGCGACCGTTCCTGAGAAGAGACCTGTTTCATTTATTGCGTAACGACAGCTCCCCGATTTCGTCTTCCCCGGCTGTCCGGCTGTCCTGAAGTACCAGGAAAGCTTTTATGGTGCGTTTCATGGTCGTGTTGGCGGATCGAGTGACCGGGGATCCATGTTTGCAAGATGAGACTGGTTGACGCTCCTTTTGACGGTTGACGTTCACCGGAATAACTCCGGCGGTGAAACAGGCAAAGGGTTCTTAAGTTCTGTTTGTCAAACGTTTCAAACGTTTGGCCCCTGCCAGGGCCGCCGGAGGCCGTTTTTTCTGGAGGGCAAGAAATTTCAGCTGTTGTGGCTTCGTCCCCCTTGAAAACCAGTAACGATAACGCTTCGGCCTTATTCCATTGGGTTTTGGGCTGCATCAGGCCCCATGCTCCATGCGTACCAGGAGGAATCGAAGTTTTTCGCCCCTTCCCAGCCCAGCATCCAGGCGTAGAGAAAGGCGAGGCTGGAGCGCCAGGCCGTGCCGCAGTAAAAATAGGGGGCCTTGGTCCCTGTGATTCCGTGACTTTTCCACATGGCTGCCACGTCAGCCGGCTCCTTCAGGCGGCCCTCTTTTCCGGTATAGCTCTCCATGGTCCAGGGGCCGTCTCCGGCCTCTCCCCATAAGGCTCCTTTGATACGCCCCTTTGTGGGGATGTAGCTGTAGGGGGCTGCCTTTCCTTCATATTCATCCCGTGTTCGAATATCCACCATCACAGCGTCCCGACGTTTTTCCAGAACCACACCCCGGACAGTTGCAATGTTTGCAAGGTATTCAGGATGGAGAGCCTTCTCCGACCCGAAGGATTGGGCCGGTGTGCGTGGTTGGGGTGTTGTGGAGACCGGATAACCCGCCTCTTTCCACGAGGCAAGTCCCCCGTCCAGAATACGGAGGTCATCAATTCCGGCATAGAGAAGTGCCCAACTCAAACGGGCGGCTGCCGTGATGTCATGGCTGTAGACGATGACGCGGGAGGTTCGTGTGATGCCCATGTGGGCCAGGGCAGGAAGGAGGTAGCGGTCGGGGTAGAGGTTCCAGTAGTTTTTCGGCAGGGTCGAGTCGGGTGTGAGCCCTTTGGCCAGATCCTGCTCGGGGGTGGTGCTTCGGCCGAGTTTGCCTGCCGCAGTTTCGGTCCTTGAGTTGAACTCGTCGTACTCGATCTCATCGGTGTTGATATGGATGGCGCCCGGGATGTGGCCTTCTGCATATTTGTCCCCCTTCCCCCAGCTTACCTCAACCACCATCCATGGATTTGCAGTTTTCGGGGTTTCAAGTACCCCTGTGATCCATTCGGGGGAAACCCGAATGTCTCTTTTCGTATTGCCGGCGTAGAGGGCTGTCGTGCCCGTCAATCCAAGAACAAGTAACCAGAATATAACGCGTCGCATGGTGTTCTCCCGTGTTGCGCAGATCTTCAGAAGGTGAAAGATAAGGCTTCGTGTGTGGGAAGCCTGTAACCGGAGAGGGATCATGGCACAGCACTTAAAAGGAGTCCAATTGCTATGATTGATGATGGTTTGAGAGGGTATTGATTGTTTCGATGGGAGGGGGGCTTACGAGCAGAGACAGGCCTTGGGGGGGGGAGGCCTGTCTGCATGGCTCGAAGGGAGGCTCAGCTTTTGTTCAGGGTCTGCTTTGCCTGGCGGTACTCTTCCGCCGAAAGTTCCCCACGTGCAAACCGGTTGTCGAGAATGGATGCGGCTTCGTTTCCTGCGGGGGAGGACGGAGCGGCAACCTGCCGGGTGACGCGCTTGATGGTCCAGATGATGAAAAGGATGAGGGCTCCCCAGAAAAGGAGGTGGAAAAGTCCTCCCCAGGGGTGGAATCCCCCCATGCCGGAAAACCCGAACAGCGTGTTGCAATTCCACATGATGGGTTCCTTGGTCTGTCAGGGTGAATGGCCGGCATGGCAGGGTGGTTGTTGTGGGTGGCGAACCAGACCGCCGCATGCCATGCCTTGTTAAGACGTGCCTACCAGTTGCAGTTGCCCTTGCCGGATCGGTGCCCGTCACCCATTCCGTGTCCCATACCACGGCCTTTGAATGGAACCCCTGCTGCCACGGCTTTTTCACGGAGCTGGTCTTTCAGGCCGGCGATTTCACCAGAGAGCTTGCCCGCTTCCTTGGGGTTGGGGTTCTCACCTGCCATGAGGGCTCTGTACTCGCCCCTTTTAACCGCGAGGTTCTGGCGAAGATCGGCCGTGTCTTTCATAAATGCCTGGCGGGCTTGGATTTGTTCGTCGGTCAGGTTTTGATGCTGTTCGTAGCCCATGCCGTGTCCGTCCATGGAACCATTGTGTGCGCGCCCGGCGAGAACCTGGGTGGCAGAGAATCCGGTGATGGCAACGGCGATGAGGATAAGAAGGGTCTTTTTCATGGTAAAACTCCTTTATTTAAAGAAAGTGTAAGGTTGTGTTGTTGTTTTAAAGCTGATGCCGATGGTGATGTCGGCGTTTCATTTGAGAAGTAGATAATCCAAGAGTCGTGCCAAGATATGGTAATTATTTTTAAGGCCCCGTGGTTAAAGGCTATTTAAGTAGATGCGACTGGGTTGAGGGTTTGGCAGGGTGATGGAAGGTGTGGTATATTGCCCCACCTTGATTCGCCCGATGTGGGGTGTGTCCAAAAATGCCCCACATCGGATGAGGTCAGGGATAAGCCCAGCCCCGTGGAAAATGGGCGAATACGTCGAAAAGGCCCGGTGGCTTTGATTTTGCATGCAACGTAGGGGGCGCTCAAGTCCTCCTCTGCACTTGAGGTTGCCCTAACAGCCGGGGAAGACGAAACCAATGACGTGCCGTAACCTGCGTTCGAGGTGGCTCACCTCGCCGCCGGAGGCATGCTTTTTTCATGCACCTTAACCATAGAAGGCAATGATTCCTGTATGAAACTGACCTTTGAAAGATCATCAAAAACGAGCCGATCCGGTCTCTGGGTGGCGGCTGGAGCCGTGGTGATCCTTATTCTGGTGGTGCTGCTTCTTGCGGTACGCAACCATCGACGGGAGGTGGAAAGCGCCGAGTGGCATCTTCTGGAGAAAGGGGATGCCCTGATCCGGACCATCGAGGCGGGAACCCGTGCGGGGATGCTGCGCATGCGGTGGGGCCGGGGCCAGCTCCAGCATCTGCTGGAGGAGACGGGGCGTCAGCCGGATGTTCGGTTCATTGCCATCGTGTCTCCGGAGGGGCGTGTCCTTGGACACAGCATCGGTACGCAGATTGGCACGCACCTGATGTTTCCCGATGGGAGCAAGGATAGGAGAGGCCTGTGGTCCGCTGAGCTCGAAGAGGGCGAAGGCAATCGGACGTTTCTGGTGTGGCGCGAGTTCAAGCCTCTCAATCGTCAGGCCATGGGAGGCCGAATGGGCGATCACATGGACCGGATGCATGGGGGAGATCACATGGGAGGCCGTAAGGACAGGGGCGAGGACCACCGGCTCTTTCCCGAGGAGATGCAACAACCCATGATTGTTCTTGCCCTGGACCGTTCCTCCTATGACATGGTTCGAAATCGGGATCTTCGAAGCACATTTGTGATTTCCGGGCTTCTGCTTCTTCTGGGCGTGGGAGGGATCGTCTCCCTGTTCTGGTTTCAGAACTACCGCATGGCCCAGGAGAGCCTCAAGGACACCAGCGCCATGACCCAGGAGGTGGTGACCTCGCTTCCCGTGGGGCTTATGGTTGTGGACAGGGCCGGGGCGGTGGCTTTTATGAACGCGGCCGCTGAGGAGATCTCGGGTCTTGACGCGTCAATGGTTCGCGGGCAGCCTGCCGCTGACGTACTGCCGGATCTGATGGGCAGCGTGAATGCCTCACTGGATGCCGGAGGCACCCTCCAGGAAGAAGAACGGCTTTGCCGGTTCCAGGGGGACAGAAAGGTGCCCTTAAGCATCAGCGCCTCCTCCATTGTTCATGAGGATGGCTCAACCGTGGGGCGCGTGGTGATCCTGCGGGATTTACGGGAAGTGAAGCGCCTGGAGAAAGAACTCCGCCAGAAAGAGAAGCTGGCCGCCATCGGCGACATGGCAGCAGGCGTGGCCCACGAGATCCGAAACCCCTTGAGCTCCATCAAAGGCATCGCCACCTATTTTCGGAGCCTGTTTGACGAAACCCATGATGCGCAGGAGGCTGCTGGCGTCATGATCGATGAGGTGGATCGCCTGAACCGGGCTGTCACGGAACTTCTCACCATTGCCGCTCCCACCCGCCTGGTGACGGCACGCCAAGACGTCGGTGAGCTGGTGGAACGTTCCGTTCGCCTTGTGGAAGCCGAGGCCGAAGCCCTGGGCGTCACCCTCTCGGTCAACATGCCGGAGGGACGAATCATGGCCGATGTGGACGCGGACCGCCTCACCCAGTCCCTTTTGAATCTCTTTTTGAACGCCTTGCAGGCCATGCAGGAGGGTGGGGGGACCCTTGCCGTCACCTTGAGTGCAAAGGACGAAATGGTTCACATCGCTGTTTCGGACAGCGGGTGCGGCATGGAGGCCGCGACCATGAAGAGCATCTTTGACCCCTACTACACCACCAAGGCCGAGGGAACCGGACTGGGCCTTGCCATTGTCCATAAGATCGTGGAGGCCCACGGCGGGACCATCGAGGTGGCCAGCCGCCCCGGAGAAGGGGCGCGCTTTGATATCTGCCTCCCCGAATGAGGGGCTTCGTAAGATGCCTCCGGCGGCCAGGGGTTTTTAGCTATAGTGGCTTCGCCACCCCTTGGAACCCAGGTTAGCGAATGCTTTCGCCCCTCGCCCCTCGTTCCTCGGGTCGATCACATTCGCTAACGGGCCGCGCCCGTGAGTAGCGGGTGAGGTAGCTTAATTTTTTTTATGACCTTGGGGGGTGCAAACTATGTGCTCGGATGTTCTCTTACACATTGATTTAACCGGTTACGCACAGAATACGAAACCGACCCCACAACGCTTGTGACTTGTGAAAACATGTGACTAAATCACCACCATTGGTGGCGGGCGCAGCCCGCGGTGAAGGCCCATGCGATTTGACCCGAGGAACGAGGGACAAAGCGCATGGGCAACCTGCTTTCAAGGTGGCACACCTTGCCGCCGGAGGCACGCTTTTAAAAACTCCTGACCATACATGGCGAAGAGAGAGGCAAGATGGATAGAAAGATACGGGTGCTGATTGTGGACGATGACCACGGCCATCGGGTGACCTTGAAAACCCTGATTCAGAGCTGGGGCCATGAAACCGGCACCGCCGAGGACGGGCGTCAGGCCGTGGACCAGGTGAAAGAGGCGTCTTGGGATGCGGTGCTCATGGATGTGCGCATGGCGGAAATGGACGGCATCGCCGCCCTGAAGGAGATCAAGGCCTACAACCCGGCCATTCCCATTCTCATCATGACCGCTTACTCCTCGGTGGAGACGGCGGTGGATGCGTTAAAGTCCGGGGCGTACGATTACCTGATGAAGCCCCTGGATTTTGATCTCCTGCGGCTGACCCTGGATCGGGCCGTGGAGCATGCGGGCTTGAAGGAAGAGAACAAAAAGCTTCGTGCCGATCTCGGGGAGACACCCCTGGATGACATCATCGGCACCAGCGCGGCCATGAAAACCCTCGGGGAGATGCTCTCCATGATCGCCCCTTCGGAAGCCACCGTCCTTATCACCGGGGAGAGTGGGACGGGCAAGGAGCTTGTGGCCCGCCTGATTCACCGGAAGAGCTCCCGGAGCCGAAAACCCATGGTGGTGGTGAACTGTGCCGCCCTGACCGACACCTTGTTGGAATCGGAGCTCTTCGGCCATGAAAAGGGTGCCTTTACCGGGGCGGATCGGCGGCGCGAAGGGCTCTTTATGCAGGCCGACGGGGGGACGCTTTTTCTGGATGAAATTGGAGAGACATCGGCCGCCATGCAGGCCAAGCTCTTGCGGGTGATCCAGGAACGGGAGTTCCAGAGAGTCGGCGGTGAAGCCGTTATTTCCGTGGATGTGCGCATCATCGCGGCCACCCATCGGGACCTGGCTGTGGAGGTGAAGGAAGAGCGGTTCCGGGAAGACCTCTACTATCGCCTTAATGTGGTTTCCCTTGCCATTCCCCCCTTGCGAAAACGTGATGGCGACATCCCTCTGCTTGTCCAGCACTTTGCCGATAAATACGCAGAGAGAAACAGAAGGACCGTTAAGGGCATCACCCCCGAAGCCATGGATCGCCTGGTGAAACACCCCTGGCCGGGCAACGTCCGTGAACTGGAAAATACCCTGGAGCGTGCCGTGATCCTCATGTGCGGCGAGTATATTTCTGAACGGGAACTCCCCATGACCCTGGCTTCGGCAGGGGAGCCCGAGCCCCAAGCCCACACGAACACCGCCATGGCCGGAAGGCCCCTGGCCGAATTGGAAAAAGAGGCCATCATAGCCACCCTTGACGAGACCGGCGGCAACAAAAGCGAAACCGCAAGACGCCTTGGCATCAACCGCAAAACCCTTCATCTTAAAATCAAGAACTATGGGCTGGAAGAAGGGTGAAAAAAATAGAAAGCGTGCCTTATGGGGTGCAGGGGATGATCCCCTGCACCCCATAAGGCATCCGGTTCGCTGGCGCTCACCGGTTGCGAGGTCGTATGGGGTTCTATTGCCACGAGGGAGGTTGAGGAGTAGACAGGGGGGAACCCTGGCTGTCCTTTTACTTGGAGCGCCACCATCGCTGGACGTTTTTTTCTATGATGCCATAAGCCTCTGCGAGTTGTGAGACGGATACGGTGATATAGCCTTTATCGTTTGACTGTTCGCTACAGAATACCTTTAACACTCGCACTTGGTGCGTACCCTAAAGTAGCTATCACCGATAGCGCGAATGCGAACGCGAGGTGCTTTGAATCATGACACCCGTCTCGCATTCGCAAACCTTGGGTTCCAGGGGATCATCCCCTGGGTTTTTTACCCGCACATATGATATAAA
>Ga0070729_10004076_pt1 | contig 16208 bp, 14 predicted proteins | sample tdDd472_FD_66725 | JGI IMG/M metagenome (GOLD analysis project Ga0070729, IMG submission 66725) | Marine sediment microbial communities from the Atlantic coast under amendment with organic carbon and nitrate - tdDd47.2 | ecosystem: Environmental > Aquatic > Marine > Coastal > Sediment | place... | reverse complement strand
TTGGCTGGGGCCTTGCTGCTGGCGCGGATGCATTCCGAAAAGAAGGGTGCTTGAGGAAAGTTTGATGAGTGATGTGATCGAACATACTTCGACCCTGATGTACCGTGAGACCCATGAGGCCCCGGCGGTGGTCGCTCTTCAGAAGGAGAAGAACGACACTGTGTGCGCCAAGCTGGCATCCCGGTACATGACGGCTCCACCGCGCCTTGTGGCAACCTGCGCACGCGGCAGCTCCGATCATGCTGCCAGTTATGCCAAATACCTCATGGAGGTTCATCTCGGTGTGCCGGTCATGTCCGCCGCACCTTCAGTAGGGTCCATCTATGGCAATCCCATGAACCTTGAGGACTGCCTGTTTATCGTTATTTCCCAGTCCGGCAAAAGCCCGGATTTACTCGCCAGCGCACAGTGGGCGCGGGACAATGGCGCATTTATTCTCGCTCTGGTCAATCAGGAGAACTCTCCGGCGGCCGATATGGCCGATGCTGTCATTCCGCTGTTGGCTGGACCGGAAAAGAGTGTGGCCGCCACCAAATCATATATCGCCTCATTGAGTGCCTTGCTTCATTTTACTGCAGCCATGTCCGGGGATATGGCTCTGGGCAACGCCTTTAACGGGTTGCCGGAGAATTTGGAGAAAGCCCTTTCGTTGTCTTGGGATGAGGCCGTTGAGCCGTTAGCCGATGCTGACAATCTTTTCGTGGTCGGGCGTGGCTTGAGTTACGGTGTGGCACTGGAAGCCGCGCTCAAACTCAAGGAGACATCTTCTTTGCATGGCGAGGGCATCAGCGGTGCGGAGATCATGCACGGCCCATTGGCATTGGTTCGCCGTCGCTCGCGGATTTTGGCGTTCAGCCAGGAAGATGCGACCCGCCCCGGTCTGCTTGAGTTGGCCGAGGTCCTGCGCGGCAAGGGAGCCAAGCTGTTCATGGCAGAGGAGGGCGCTCCTGCGTCCGGTCGTTTGCCCGTGGTTCCCGGCATGCATCCGGCAGCCGCACCCATTGCCATGATTCAATCTTTTTACACCATGGCTAACCAACTTGCGTTGGCGCGTGGTATGAACCCGGATAATCCACCTTCTCTCAAAAAGGTGACGGAGACGCTGTAATGCGCAGATATTTTGCCAATGGGCGAATTTTTACAGGCGATACCATCTATGACGGCTTGAGCGTGGAAGTTGAAGATGGGAAAATTGTCGCTTTGATTACTGAAGGCGGCATGGCCTGCGGGGTCGAGGTTGTGGACCTCGGCGGTAACCTGCTGGCACCCGGCTTCATCGATGTTCAGGTTAACGGCGGCGGTGGTGTGCTGTTTAATGACAGCCTCGACTCGGAAGGTCTCAGGACGATCCTCAACGCGCATCGTCAATTCGGTACTACCGGATTGATGCCCACACTCATTTCTGACGGATGGGAAACCATGCTCAAGGCGGCTGAGGCTGTCCGGCAGGGAGTGCGGCAAGGGATGCCCGGATTGCTCGGTGTTCATTTCGAAGGTCCGTATATCAACCCCGTACGTAAGGGGATTCATCAGGAAGCTTTTATCCGTGAGGTGGATGAAGGCGCACTGAAATTGCTGTCTGCCGATGATCTTGGCGTGGTCATGACCACGGTGGCCCCGGAGCGAGTGCCGGGGGAATACATCCGTTCTCTAGCAGAAGCCGGGGTCAGAGTGTGCATCGGGCATACAGCGGCGACCTATGATCAGGCCCGAGAAGGTGTCTGTGCTGGCGCTACCGGGTTTACTCATTTGTTCAATGCCATGTCGCCGTTGACCAGTCGTGAGCCCGGCGTGGTTGGTGCAGCTCTGGAAGACTCTGAAAGCTGGGTCGGTATCATCGCGGATGGACATCATATTCATTTTGCTTCTTTGCGGGTGGCGGTTGCCGCCAAGAAACGGGGGAAAATGATGCTGGTCACGGACGCCATGCCGAGCGTCGGGGCCAAAGACAAGAATTTTGTTTTGCAGGGTCAGCCTATCCTGGCCGACGATGGTCGATGTCAGTCCGCAGAAGGCACCCTGGCAGGGTCCGATCTCAATATGGCTGATGCCGTTCGCAACGCGGTGGAACAACTGCATCTTCCTTTGGAAGAAGCTTTGCGTATGGCCTCATTGTACCCGGCGACCTTCCTTGGGCTGGAAGATCGTCTTGGGCGTATCTCCATTGGGGGACAGGCTGATTTCGTATTGCTGGATGACGGGTTCCGTGTGCTTGATACGTGGATTGCCGGAGATAATTCTTTATAAATGAACAAGGTTGAATAATGCAGGAACGAGTCAAGATATTGGTTGTCGGTCTGGGCACAATGGGGTGTTCACATGCCAAGGCGTATCATGCACTGGATGGTTTCGAGATTGTGGGGTTGTGCAGTCGCCACGCCACAACCATGACTGACCTCCCGCTGGAGCTGGCCGACTATCCTCGATATGATGAGTATTACGAGGCTCTGGAGGCCGTAAAGCCTGATGCGGTGAGCATCAACACCTATCCAGATAGCCACGCGGAATATGCGTGCAGTGCTTTCGAGGCCGGAGCACATGTCTTTCTGGAAAAGCCGATGGCTCCCACGGTTGAAAAATCCCAGCAGGTTGTGGATGCAGCTATCAAGGCGAACCGTAAATTGGTGGTCGGGTATATTCTCCGTCATCATCCGTCTTGGGAGAAGTTCGTTGAGCTGGCTCAGGGATTGGGCAAGCCGTTGGTTATGCGTATGAACCTGAATCAACAATCCAGCGGCAGCGAGTGGGGTGTGCATAAGCAACTCATGCAGTCCATGTCGCCTATTGTTGATTGCGGCGTACATTATGTGGACATCATGTGTCTCATGAGCGGTGCAAAGCCTGTGAAGGTCAATGCCATGGGCGTACGGCTGACAGATGAAGTCGCCCCTGACATGTACAATTACGGCCAGTTGCAGGTTTATTTCGATGATGGTTCTGTGGGCTGGTATGAAGCTGGCTGGGGACCGATGATGAGCGAGACCGCCTTTTTTGTGAAGGACGTTGTCGGCCCTGAAGGATGCGTCAGCATTGTGGCCGCTGAACAGGCAGGACAGGGGCCGGGATCGTCAACCGTGGAAGGTCATACCCAGGCCAGCCGATTGCGGTTGCACCATTCTAAGACCAACGAGGATGGGACTTTTGCCAGAGAAGACGAATTGATCCAAATGGAAGATGAACCCGATCATGACGATCTGTGTTTTCGTGAACAGGTTTATTTCCTCAAGGCGATTCAGGAAGACATTGATTTGACGGAGCATATGCGTGATGCAGTCAACAGTCTGCGCATCGTTTTGGCCGCTGATAAATCGGTTCGTACGGGGCAGCCTGTTTCTCTTCAGGAGTAATCCTAGAAAATTATTTACCTTTTGATCCATTGAAAAGGGCGCACTCGATTGAGTGCGCCCTTTTTGCGTTTTTGAATTACAGTGCCTGGTTGTATTTCAAGCCGAAAAAGTGGCGTTGGAAGAGTGCAGCACCATTCCCCAAAAAGTAAAAAATGTGTTTAAAAATGACAAAATTCATACTTTTTTGATGGGAATTAATTCTCTATCAAAAAAGTATGAAAAGTCTTGTGAAACCTTGCTCAAAGTAGTGAATTGAGAACGAATTTCAAAATACCTCCCAGCTGGGTTCCGTCGTTATTTTAATATGTTGTAGCTATTATGGTAATTGTTACTAACAATTGAAAACAGCTTGACGGTAGTGATGGAATTAACATACCGGCTCGGTATGGATAAAAACCTCGTGAATAGGTGGGTTATTAAACCTACCAGTTCAGGAGGAGTTTTTGACAAGATTTAAGGCGCGTGCCGGATGGCCGCGTCAGGGGGCCGGAAGAGGACCCGGAAACGGGACCTGAAGAACGGGCTGAGAGGTCGGTTCGTTGCCATCAACGCTTTTGAGGAAAGGGATCACACATGGCAAACGGTAAAAGGATGTTGCGATTTGCTGCAATCATGATCGCGCTGGTCGGCGTGCTGGGTTTCCAGATGGAAGCCATGGGCATGCTCGATATGGCGGAGAAGGCCACGGGTAGGCCTGACGTGATCATGATCGACACCATCGCCAAACTAGAGTCACTTGAACAGTCTGCGGCCGTGTTTGAACACGACGCACACACAAAAGCCCTGAAAGAACAGGGCATGAGCTGTAATTCCTGTCACAAGAAGGACGCAGAAGGGAATATGACCCTGGCCTTCAATCGACTGGAAGGCGAAGGACAGCCCGAATTGTCCGCGTCCGAGCTCAAAGACATTTATCATGACGGTTGTATTTCCTGTCACGTCGAAAGCGGCGACAAGGGATTCAAGACCGGCCCCATGGTGGGCGAGTGTCGTAGCTGTCACCAGGCCAAGCCTGAAATCGTCGCCGAGCGCGTCGAGGCTGGCATGGACAACACGCTTCACTTCATCCACTGGGATTCCAAGATCATCCCGGCTGACGCGGGTGAGCAAACCAATTGTGGCGCTTGCCACACGGTCTACGACGAGACCACCAAGAAAGCCGTTTACAAGAAGGGCGAGGAAGACAGCTGGCGTTTTGCGACTGTGTATTCCCCTGAAGAAATGGCGAGCCTTTCCACTAGGGAAGTCTTCCACAATCAATGTGTGACCTGTCACCAGACGCTCATTGAGAAGAAGGCTGAACGCAGTGGCCCCGTTGATTGCGCAAGCTGTCACGAGGCTAAGAAAGTGGAAGTCCGTGAAGCCGAAAACGCCAAGAGCGTGAAGGCCATGGGCGAATTGCCGCGCTTGCCTCGCAAGCAGCCTGACGCCGTCCTGATGATGGCCAAGGTTGAAGGCCCGGCATCTGAAAAGGCTACCGGTATGGCTCCTGTCGCATTCAATCACAAGCTTCATGAATCCGAAGTGGACACCTGTAACGTGTGTCACGTTCAGGGCGTGAATGCTCCCATGGACAAGAGCTTCAAGGCCATGCATGACGTGACCTCTGATATGTCCTGTGTGGGTTGTCATGCCAAGGAACAGAAGAAGCCTGAATGTGCCGGCTGCCACGCAGCTCGTCCCATTACCAAGGCCAACTCCGAAGCCACATGCAAGAGCTGCCATAACGCAGCACAGCCCGCGCCCGGAGCAACCAAGGAAGCCATGCAGGCCGAAGCAATGACTCTCATCGCCTCACGTCCCGCAAGTCAGGCCATGGTCGCAATTAATGACATTCCGGAAACCGTGACCATCGGTGTCATCTCCGACAAGTTCGAGCCGAGCAAGATGCCTCACCGCAAGATCGTGCTCTCCATGGCGAAAGGCATGAAGGACAGCCCGCTGGCTAACACCTTCCACGCCACGCCTGAGGCCATGTGCGCTGGTTGCCATCACAACGCTCCGGCATCTGTCACTCCGCCCAAGTGCGCGAGCTGCCACGCCAAGCCGTTTGAGACTGAAGGCAAGCCCGGCCTGAAGGCTGCGTATCATGCCCAGTGCATGAGCTGCCATACTGAAATGAAGCTCGAGAAGCCCGCTGCCACGAACTGTGTCGCGTGCCACGAGAAAAAAGCCAACTAACCGAAGGAGAACGTTAGATGTTACGTAGAACATTCCTCGGACTGTTGGGCGCCGCTGGCGCGAGTGTCGCGCTTCCCACGTCGGCAAAGGCCGGAGGAAAATCCTTTGGCCCGCATCCCGACACGCAGGCCGTGCTCTTTGATGCCACCCGTTGTATTGGCTGTCGCAAATGCGAGCTGGCCTGCAACGAGGTGAACCAACTGCCCGCACCCGACAAGAAGTTCGACGACCTGACGGTCCTCGATACCAAGCGTCGGACCGATGAAAAGACCTATACTGTCGTCAACAAGTTCCAGGGAAAGACCTCCCCGGTCTTCGTGAAAAAGCAGTGTAATCACTGCCTGGAACCTGCCTGTGCCTCCGCCTGCTTTGTCAAGGCGTTCAAGAAGGAACCCAACGGAGCTGTCAGCTATGACGCTTCCGTCTGTGTCGGCTGCCGTTACTGCATGGTCGCCTGTCCCTTCGAGATTCCGGCATACGAATATGATGAGCCTCTGACTCCCAGAGTCATGAAGTGCACCTTGTGCGCCCCCCGTCTGGCCGAGGGCAAGCTGCCCGGCTGTGTGGAGCGCTGTCCCAAGGAAGCACTGACCTTTGGCCCTCGGGACGAGATCATCAAGATCGCCCGTGCGCGCATCGCCGCTTACCCTGATCGTTACGTGGACCATGTCTACGGCGAAAGAGAAATGGGCGGAACCAGCTGGATGTACATCTCCGGCGAGCCGTTCTCCGAGATCGGTATGCGTGAAGATCTGGGCACTGCCTCCGCACCTGAGCTGACAGCCGGTGCACTCGCTGCGGTTCCCATCGTGGTCGGTATGTGGCCTGTGCTGCTCGGCGGTATCTACGCCGTGAGCAAGCGCAAGGACAAGATTGCCAACGACGAACGCGTCGCGGCTGTCAAGGATGCCCTGACCAGAGCCGGTGAAGAAGCCGAGAAGAAGTTGCATGAGCAGCTGTCCAAGGCTGAAGTCGCCAACCAGCGTCGCATCGAGGTCGAGGTCAAGAAAGCCGTTGAAGAGGCTCTTGCTCCCAAGGAAGAAGAAGCCGAAACCGGTGAGGAGGAATCCTAAATGTCTGTCGACACCATTGCGGCTGAAAAGAAATCCTTGTTCACGCCGTTCAATATTATTGCTGGAGTCATTCTCATTGCCGGACTTATCGTTACGGTGATGCGTTTTACCGGCGGCCTCGGTGCCGTCACCAACCTTGACCAGAACAATCCGTGGGGCATCTGGATCGGTTTCGATCTGATGTGCGGCGTCGCCCTGGCAGCCGGTGGGTACACCACCTCGGCAGCCTGCTATGTGTTCGGTCTCAAGAAGTTCCATGCTGGCGTCCGTCCGGCCATCCTGACCGCATTCCTTGGCTATGCCCTTGTGGTTTTTGCTTTGGGATACGACGTCGGTCGTCCCTGGCGCTTGCCGTACCCCCTCTTTGTTCAGCAGGGAACAACTTCTCTGCTCTTTGAAGTGGGGCTGTGCGTCATGCTGTACCTGACCGTGCTGTTCATCGAATTCACTCCGGCCCTGTTCGAATGGCTCGGTATGAAGAAGATCCGCAACACCGTGGTTAAATTGACCTTGGCCCTGACCATCTTCGGTGTGGTCCTGTCCACCCTGCATCAGTCCTCTCTGGGCGCTCTGTTCACTATCGCGCCGTCGAAGCTGCATCCGCTCTGGTATTCGCAATACCTGCCGGTATTCTTCTTCGTGTCGAGCATCTGTGCGGGTATGTCCATGGTCATCTTCGAAGGAACACTCTCTCATAAGCCCATGCACCACTTGATGGACGAGGAGTACCTGAATAACCACGATGGTCTTATCCTTGGATTCGGAAAGGCCGCTTCCCTCGTGCTGTTCGGGTACTTCTCCATCAAGGTTATCGGCCTGGCATACGACAACAACTGGCATTACCTGACCACCGGCTACGGCGCGTGGTATCTGGTTGAAATGCTCGGTTGCGTAGCCCTGCCTTCTTTCCTGTATGCCATCGGCGTCCGGGACAGAAATATCACTGTCATCAAATGGGCCGCAGGACTGACCGTCCTCGGCATTATCGTCAACCGATTCAATATCTCCATGGTTGCCTTCAACTACCATCTGCCTTCCGCAGAGCGGTACTTCCCGAGCTGGGGCGAGATCACCATCTCCCTGTTCGTTGTCACCATCGGCGTGGTTGTTTTCCGGTTCATCAGCACCAGGATGCCCATTTTCTACGAGCACCCTGATTACAAGGGCGAACACTAGCCTGGGGAGGTATTGAGATGGAATTCTTTAATTTACAGGATTACTACACCTTCACCAAAGGCACTGTGTATCTGATCATGGGCGCAATTCTGGTAGGGGTCACCCTCTATTGGCAGTTCCTCATGGGCGGAAACAAAAAGGACGACTAGGCGCTTAGGCCATCGTTTTATAACTAACGATATGACAATCAAGGAGAAGCGGAAATGTACGATTTCCTGACAGGGCCCATGCTCTGGGTGACGTTTCTCGTCAGCTTTGGCGGCCTGATCGTTCGCGCCGTCATGTATGTCAGGGGCCTGAGTTGGCAGCTTGACAGAGTGGCCTATCGCCCCAACATGAGTTACGGACTGCGCGGCGGATTCCGTTCCATTCTGGCCTTTATCATTCCGTTCAAGGCCCGTTTGTGGAGGGTTCGCCCCGGTTTTACCATCATCTTCTTTGCCTTCCATATCGGACTGCTTGTCACTCCGATCTTCCTGGAAGCACATAACGTGATGCTGCAAGATGCATTCGGATTCAGCCTGCCTGCGCTGCCCACTTTTGTGGCAGACACGTTGGCCTGGATATGCCTGGTCGGCGGCCTGTTCATGGTTCTGCGCCGTATTGCATTCCCCGAAGTGCGCATCATCACCACCTTCTACGATTACCTGCTGCTGGTCATTACGGTGATGCCTTTTGTCACCGGTCTGATCGCACGCTACGAGATGGGCGATTACAACTTCTGGCTGATGGCACATATCATCAGCGCGGAAATCTGGTTGCTTTGTCTGCCTTTCACCAAGCTCAGTCACGCCATCCTGTTCTTCATGTCCCGCATGCAGCTGGGTATGGACTACGGTATCAAGCGTGGTGGCATGAAAGGCTCGGACATGTCCTGGTAATCGGGATTGAGACACAGCCCAAGATAATGGAGAATCACAATGCCTGAAGGAAAACTTTGCAACAGGACGCCCATCAAGACCGATGAACAGCTCAAGCTGACTCTCGGTGACAAGGGCGGAAAGCAATATTACGAAGAAATGAACCACCTGGATGTGGATTCGGAAAAGCTGTGGGCAACCATACAGAAGACCATGAAGTCCAGGATCAAGACCTGGCTGGAAATCTGTGCCCACTGCGGCCTCTGCGCCGAGTCCTGCTTCCTGTACCAGGTTAACGGACGTGTGCCCGAACAGGTCCCGTCCTATAAGATCCAGGCCACACTTGGCCAGATCGTCAAGAAGAAGGGCAAGGTCGATAACGAGTTCATGCAGATGTGTATGGAGACCGCATGGTCCAAGTGCACCTGCTGCAACCGTTGCGGCATGTACTGCCCTCACGGCATCGACATGGGTATCATGTTCAGCTACCTGCGCGGTCTGCTGTACTCTCAGGGCTTCGTGCCATGGGAACTCAAAATCGGTTCCGGCATGCACCGCGTGTATCGCGCTCAGATGGACGTTACCACTGAAGACTGGGTCGAGACATGCGAGTGGATGGCCGAGGAGACCGAAGAGGAATGGCCGGGTCTTGAGATTCCTGTCGACAAGGTCGATGCGGATATCATGTACACCTGTAACGCCCGTGAACCCAAGCACTACCCGGAAGATATCGCCGAAGCGGCCATTCTCTTTCATGTGGCCGGTGAAAACTGGACCGTTCCTTCGGAAGGGTGGGAGCAGACCTCCCTGTCCATGTTTGCCGGTGACTGGGAATGCTGTAAGGACAACGTCCAGAATGTCTACGACGCCATTGAGCGCCTGAAGCCCAAACGCGCTACCGGCACCGAGTGCGGTCACGCACATCGAGCCACCGTCATCGAAGGCCCTTACTGGGTCGGTCGTGAAGATGGTCAGCCGCCTGTTCCGTACGTTCACTACGTGGAATGGCTGGCAGAGGCGCTACGCACCGGCAAGCTCAAGATTGATCCTTCAAAGCGGATCAAGGAGCCGGTTACCTTGCAGGATTCCTGCAACTACGTGCGCAACCAGGGCCTCAAGGACGTTACCCGCGAGATCATCAGCTACATCGTGGAGCCCGGCTATTTCGTTGAAATGGCCCCCACCAAGGAGCACAACTACTGCTGCGGCGGTGGTGGTGGTTTTAACGGCATCGGCAAGTATCGTGAACAGCGTAACATGGCACTTCGCAAGAAGATGGATCAGATCCTCGATACGGGCTGCAAGCTCGTCATCGCCCCGTGCCATAACTGCTGGGACGCCATCCGTGACCTTGAGGAAGAGTATGAAATCGGCATCCGCTGGTCCTTCCTCAAACCGCTGGTGATCAAGATGCTGGATGTTCCCGAACATCTGCTGCCCAAGGACGAGTAACCAAAGGACGAGGTGAAATATGTTCAAAAAGATTCTACTGGCTACCAGCGGTGCTCCGTCCACCTTCGGTGCCGCCCGTGTCGCTTTTGACATGGCCAAGCGCTACGGCGCAGAAGTCATTGTCTTCAACGTCATGGGTGTGCCCACCAAGGCCTTCTCCCAGGAAGTCAACGACGTCCGCACCGGTGAGAAGATCGAGGTCGACGACGAATACCGCGCCTGGGTTGAAGAAGAGTTGAAAAACACCTTCGCAAAACAGATCGAGAGCGTGGAGTTCTCCAAGATGATCCTGACCACCGGCGTGCCGCATCGTGAAATTCTTCGCGCTGCCCGCGACGAAGATGTGGATTTGATCGTCATGGGTGCCAGCTCCGGTGAATCCTCTGCCTACCGTATGGGGTACCCCGGTTCCACCTTGCAGCGTGTGGCCAAGGCCGCTCGTTGTCCGGTGATGACCGTGCACCGCGAGACCGCGTCCTACTGGGGTGGTTTCGGCAACATCGTCTTTGCCACTGACTTCTCCAAGCAGGCAGACAACGCGTTCAAGTTCGCTCTGACTTCTGCCAAGGAGCTGGACTGCGACCTGACGCTTCTGCATGCGCTGGATATCAGCGGCAAGGTGTTGGACCAGAATTCCATCGAAGATGAACTCATTGCGACGCGTAAGCGTATCCGCGATACGTATGTTCCGCAGATGGGCGACTTCAAGAACTTCGATATCGAAGTTTGGGAAGGCGTTCCGTATGTGGAGATCGTCAAGATGGCTCGCGAACGGTCTGCTGACCTCATCGTCATGGCGCACCATAGTCGTGAACTGGACCCTGAAAAGGCTCGTCTCGGTTCCACCATGGAGCAGGTCATCCTGCGCGCCGGTTGTCCGGTGGTGAGCGTCAGCAAGCCTGACAAAGTATAAAAGTGTGAAATGCGTCCGGCCCTGGCTGGGCCAGACGCTCAAATATTAATGCCGCAGTCGGCCTTGGCGGGAGCGACTGCGGCAAAGTCAAGAATCAAAATAATGATTCATGCGTACCAGGAGGGTTGTTATGTCCAAGAAGATTCTCATCGTTGATGACGACAAGGAAATCCGTTCTTATTTGTCCGAACTTCTCAGCGACAACGGTTATGAAACCGTGACTGCCGTGGATGGTTCCGAAGCTGTTGAGATTGCAAAGCAGGAAAAGCCTGATCTTATCACTCTGGATCTGGAGATGCCCAATGAGTGGGGTCCCAGATTCTACCGCAAGATCAGCCAGGACGAGGCACTCAAGCGTACCCCCGTTGTGGTGATCAGCGGACTCAACTCGATCAAATACGCTATTCCCAAGGCGATCGCAAGCCTTACAAAACCTTTTGAACCTGCTCAGTTGCTGAAAATCGTCAAGGACGCAATCGGCTAAATTGCAGGTGTGGGGGCATGCCGACCCGCGGATTTCCATAGTCCGCGGGTCGGATATTCATGCTTGAACAAGTGTGCGGGTTGAGTGTACGTTCCACGGGTTGCGGGAAACTTAATACCTAGAACAACAGGTAGAACGAATGCCAAAGAAAATCATGGTGGTGGATGACGATCCGGATATCGTCGACTACCTCATCAACGTGTTCGAAGATCACGGATACGACACCTGCCGCGCTTCCGACGGGATATCGGCGTATGATGTGGCCAAGGCTGAAAAGCCTGACCTCATAACCCTTGATATTGAAATGCCTCACGAGTGGGGACCCAGATTTTATCGTCGGCTGACAAGCGAAGAGGAATTCTCGGATATTCCGGTGATAGTTATCAGCGGATTGTCCGGAATACATCTGGCCATTCGGCGGGCTGTGGCGACCATCAAGAAGCCTTTTGATCCAGCCGATGTGATTCAGATAGTACACGAGGCGTTGGGCGATTAGTACTGACAACGACAGCTGACGGTTCAAGGGTGCCGTAATGGTCGCATACAGCCGGGGGTGGCTGGAATGCGGTTGGCATACCGGGGGTATAATGGACTTCAGGAAATTGATGCTCGTGGATGATGAGGAGGGAGTTCGACGCTTCCTTGGTCTTTCTTTCATGGAGCTTGGGTACGAGGTCAAGACGGCTGCCAACGGCCAAAAGGCTCTGGAACTTTTTAACGATTTCAGGCCGGACATAGTTTTCACAGACATAAAGATGCCCGTCATGGACGGCATTGAGTTGCTCAAGAGCATCAAGGCGCAGTCCCCGGACACCGAAGTGATCATGATCACCGGTCACGGCGATTTGGATCTGGCTATTGAATCGCTCAAATTCGATGCTTCGGATTTCATTACCAAGCCCATCAATAACGATGTCCTCGAAGTTTCTCTCGAACGAGCCCGTGCCCGCTTCAACATGAAGCTTCAGTTGCGGGAGCACACGGAAAATCTGGAAAAAATGGTCGAGGAAAAGACTCGACGCATCGTTGAACTGGAACGACAGAACGCGGCTTCCCAGGTGGTGGAGGGGTTGTCAACGGCCTTGTCCAATGCGGCCCAGGAAGTGGAGACCGGTTCCGGTTTGTTCAACGAACTTCCTTGTCTCGTTTCCATTCATAATCGATATCTTGAAATCGTGGCCCATAACACCTTGTTTGAGGAGCGGTTGGGCAATCAGGTTGGCAACAACAGTTTTGATATCTATTCGGATCGGGATTCTCCGGGCAACGCCTGTCCTGTGCAGAAGACATTCGACACAGGTAAGGGACAGCGGAGTAAGGAAAATTTTCTCGGCAAGGACGGGGAGGAAATCCCTGTAACGGTATATACAGCTCCTTTGCCCAACAATGATGGCGAAATCGAATTGGTGCTGGATATTTCGGTGGATATGACCGAGTTGAAACGTCTTAAGGACGAATTGCTCACCACTCAATATAAATATCAGCGGGTGTTTAATGACGCTCCTTGTTATATCACCGTTCAGAACCCTGATCTTTCCATCGCTGAAGCCAATCATCTTTTCAAGAGAGACTTCGGGCAGTCGGTCGGCAGACATTGCTTTGACAGCTACAAACATCGAAATGAACCGTGTTCGGATTGTCTGATTCGCAAGACCTTTGCGGACGGCAAGACGCGCCAGAGGGAAACCGTTGTCACCACTTTGTCCGGCGAACAGAAGAACATGCTTGTTCAATCCGCGCCCATTTACGATGCGGCCGGTGATATTGTGCAGGCCATGGAGATGTCCACGGACATTACCGAAATCCGTCGGTTACAGGATCACCTGACATCACTCGGCATCATGCTCGGTTCCATGTCGCACGGTGTCAAAGGCATGCTTACCTCGCTTGATGGTGGTATCTACAGACTGGAGTCCGGTCTGAAAAGAAATGATGAGGCTCGAGTCAAGGATGCGACGCGTGTCCTCAAGTCCATGATCGGTCGGGTCAAGAAAATGGTTCTCGACATCCTGTACTATGCCAAATCCCGCGAGCTGGAGACCGAAGTATTGGATGCTTCTCAGTTCCTCAGGGAGACGGCTGATATTGCCGAGGCCAAGGCCGAGTCTGTCGGAGTGGAATTTGTCTGTGACATACCTGACGGTTTGGGTGAACTCAAACTCGATAGTGCCGCCATGTCAGCGGCTCTCGTCAACTTCCTCGAAAATGGCGTGGATGCCTGTGAAGGACGAAACGTTGATGGGGGAGGGCGACTTGAGTTCTCAGCTGACCGTCAAGCCGACAACCTGATCATTTCTGTGGCCGACAACGGTATGGGCATGGATCAGGAGACACGGGAAAAGATATTTACCCTGTTCTTTTCGTCTAAAGGCAAGCGCGGTACCGGTATCGGGCTGTTCATCTCAAATCAGACCATTGAGCAGCACGGCGGCTCCATCGAAGTGGTTTCTTCTCCTGACAAGGGGTCGAAATTTATTGTGACGCTGCCGTTGAAAACAGACGGATAATCCATCGGGATACCCCATATCGGGGGCGTTTGATTGTCTGATGGATTCTGCTATGTTTCTGAGGCGTTTCAGCGCACAACACGCATTCGCCACGAGATAAATATTTATGAAACTGACTACACGCAGCAGATATGGCACACGATTGCTTTTGGATATTGCCTTGCATTCCAAAGATGGGAGTCCTGTGCCGAGCAAAGACACCGCGGCACGAGAAGGGTTGTCTCTCAAGTACCTCGAAAAGCTTATTAAAATGCTTAAGCAAGAGGGGTATGTTGTGGGCAAACGTGGGCCGAATGGTGGTAACGTCCTGGTTCGGAAGCCGGAAGATATTTCTATTGGTGAGGTCGCTCGTATTTTGGATGGTGAAGAGCAGGTTCTCGGATGCGATGGGGATGTTTCTACCTGTCCGCGTGCGGCGGTTTGCCTGAAACGTTCCATATGGGATGATGCCAGCATGGCCATGTACAAGATGCTTGATTCTTTTTCCCTGGCTGATCTCATGAAGGACGCATATTTGTGTCCGCAGAATCCCCCACCGAAAGAGTAGCCGCCAAGGCGACAAAACGGCATGCCATGAGGGAGGCGTCGTGCTGTTCAAGAGATTTCGCGAAAGTCTGATTGCCAAACTGATACTCTTTGGAGGCGTCACTCTTCTTTTGTGCGTCATTCTCTGGTCGTGCTTTAATATTTATCATTTTAGGCGACACGTTGTTTCCAACGCCATGTCCGACATTGAGTTGGTGTCCGATACCATCATGCTCGCGCTTCATTATGCCATGATGCTGGATTCCGAAGAAGATATCGAAGAGAATATCAAGAATATCAGCCGTCAGGAAGATATCCGTAGCATCCGTGTATACAATAAGGCGGGCAAGATAGTTTTTTCCAATATTCAGGAAGAAATTGGTACCGTCATTGAGGTGGAGTCGCCTTCATGTTGGACGTGTCATCAATACACACCAATACCGCCGACCATGCCCTTGAAGCAGCGGACGCGAATGATTGATGGTGAGGGCGAACAGCTCATGTCCATCATGACGCCCATACCCAATTCCGAGGGGTGTTCTCCCGGGCCGTGTCATGTGCACAAAAAGGAAGAACAGGTCCTTGGGCTTTTGGATGTGACTGTGACCATGGGCAAGAAGAACGCCACTATCGCCATGTTTGAGCGAGCCAATATTTCTATTTCCGTGGTCGTTTTCATAGCGACGTTCATCGCTTTGTTCTTCTTTACCTATCGATTCATATTCAGGCCTATCAAACGGTTTATCATCGCTACTCGTGGATATAAATCCGACGAAACTTTCACCGCCATCGAAATAGAACAGGTGGACGAGATAGGTACTTTGGGCGAGGCCTTCAATCTGATGGGGCAACGAGTGTCCGACAAGCATCGGGAACTCATGGAACAGCGTGAGGAATTCCGTAATCTGTTTGATAATGTTCCCTGTTTGGTCAGTGTTGTCGATCTCGATTACCGGGTTATTCGCCATAACAATGAGTATGAACGACATTTCGGTTTGCCCATGGGCAAACGGTGTTGGCAGATCAACAAGGGGCGGTTGGAAAAATGTGAAGAATGTCCTGTGGATCGAACTTTCATCGACGGGTTTTCTCATATGAGTGAGGAAGAGGGATTGTCCAAGGAAGGCAAACCCATCCACTGGATCGTGTATACTTCGCCGGTGCGGGATAAGCAGGGCAAAGTAGTGGCCGCCATGGAAATGATGATCGACATCACTCGGCGCAAGGAGCTGGAGCACAAGCTGGCCGCGTCCGAGCATCGCTATCATGCCATTTTCGATTCCATTCCGAACGCCGTATTTGTGTTGGATCGTGACGACCTTGAGATTCTCAATTGCAATGAGGCGGCAGAAGCTGTCTACGGCTGGACTCGGGAGGAGATGACCGGACGATCATTTATGCAGTTCTTCCGAGAGGAAGAAGCTACGGATTGGGAACCTGCCTTGCGGACGTGGTCCGAAATTGAGCTGTGCACGCATGTGACCAAGTCGGAGCAACCTATTTTTGCATCCCTGCGTATTTCTCCGGCCCGGTTTGAGGAAATCGACACGTTGATCATTACTTGTACCGACGTGACCAAGAAGATGGAGGCTGAACAACAACTCATTCAGGCGAGCAAGATGACGACACTGGGCGAGATGTCCACCGGCGTAGCTCATGAGTTGAATCAGCCGCTTACCATCTTGAAGGC
>Ga0070729_10004075_pt1 | contig 16209 bp, 9 predicted proteins | sample tdDd472_FD_66725 | JGI IMG/M metagenome (GOLD analysis project Ga0070729, IMG submission 66725) | Marine sediment microbial communities from the Atlantic coast under amendment with organic carbon and nitrate - tdDd47.2 | ecosystem: Environmental > Aquatic > Marine > Coastal > Sediment | place... | reverse complement strand
ATTCCGGTATATCACCTGAAAAGGGAATAAACGCACTTTCTGCGGCTGTAAAAATAATCAAGGAAATACCTGTCGGGAGAGTAAACCGCGAAACCACGATTAATATCGGCAAGATTGCCGGAGGGACTGCCGTAAACGTGGTGCCTGAATATGTTGAATTCGAGGGAGAGGTTCGTTCTTCGGGGGTTGCCAGGGTGGAAGAGCTAATTTACGAAATAGAAGAAAAGATAAAACACGGATGCGATTTTTTCGGCTGCAGGTATGAGTTTGAGTTCAGGTGGGATTTTAAACCTTTTAAGTTACCTGAAAATGCGCCAATAAAAAATGTGGCAAAAAAAGCTGTTGAAGAAGCAGAACTTGAATATGAAGAACTTACCTCGATGGGCGGGAGTGACGCAAACTCTCTTAATGAGAGAGGTATCCATGCATTAAATTTTGGCATTGGTGCTCAGAATCCCCACTCGAACGATGAGTTCATTTATCTGGTTGACCTACAAAAAAGTTTTGAAATTGCTAAAAATCTGGTAAAAAAATGAAAAAAATATTCACCGTATTACTTTGTGCAGTTTCTATTATGTTCGCGCAGGAAAATAACATTGGTAATCTGGTTATTATCGGGGGAGGTAAACGTCCTGCAGAAGTTCTGGATAAAATAACTGAACTCGCTGGTGGTGAAAAAGCAAAATTCGCGATTATCCCAATGGCAAGTTCTGTACCCGAAGAAGTGGGAAATGAATTACTTGAGGAGTTCACCGATGCAGGGGTTAAGAATGTTGTTGTGATCAACTGCGATTCAAGCGGTGCTGATTCCGATTCTGTTTTATTTTTAATGGAAGGGGTCACAGGCGTGTACTTCTCAGGCGGCGACCAGAATAATCTTACAAAAGCGCTTCTTGGTACAAAACTTATTGAAAAAATCCATCAAATTTACAATTCGGGGGGAGTAATTTCCGGAACGAGTGCCGGGGCGGCTGTTATGAGTGAAATTATGATCACGGGTGATGAACTTTTGAATGATCCCGACCGGGAATCGTTTTCTACAATCAGGGCAGGAAATATCAAAACTACCGAGGGATTCGGGTTTGTAAAATCGGCTATAATTGACCAGCATTTTGTCTACAGGAAAAGACATAACCGGCTTTTATCAGTCATGCTTGAAAACCCGGAACTCCTTGGTATTGGTATTGATGAATCAACCTGCATCTGGGTAAAATCGGATAACACTTTCGAGGTGATGGGAAAATCACAGGTGATAGTTTACGACGCCGGGGAAACCGAAATTGTTAAAAACGGAGAAGGCTGGTTTGGAGCCAAAAGCGTGAAAATGCATATATTGCTTTCAGGTGATAAATATTCATTAACAAAAAAGGTAATTCTTAAATGATTTTATCAAAACTGAAAGCCCCAAATACGTTTTTAATAATTTCCATGATTATTGTGTTGATCGCAATAATGACATGGATTGTACCTTCAGGAGAGTTCGACACAACAGAAAAAAATGGAAGAACAGTAGTTGTCAACGGTACTTATCACGCTGTTGAAAAAAATCCGCAGGGAATTGGCGCGGTTCTAACAGCACCAATTAATGGTTTTATTGATGCGGCTGCAATAATAGGCTTCGTGCTGATTGTTGGTGGCGCATTTGGTGTTTTCCAAAAAACTGAGGCGGTTGATGCCGGAATTAAATCTATAGCCAAAACATATAAAAGTTCTGCTCTGGTTAGGAAAACTTTAATACCACTCTTCATGATATTGTTTTCTCTTGCAGGTGCAGTGTTCGGGATGAGCGAGGAGGTTATTCCTTTTGTACTCTTTTTTGTTCCGATGGCTTTAATGCTTGGTTACGACTCCATAACCGGTGTGGCGATTCCTTTTGTTGGTGCAGGTGCCGGATTTGCAGGTGCGTTTATAAATCCTTTCACACTAGGTATCGCACAGGGTATTGCTGAACTTCCAACATTATCCGGTATAGAATACCGGATTATTGTTTGGCTACTAACCACAACGGTTGCGATAATATTTGTAAAAAGGTATGCAGAAAAAATAAAATTAAATCCGGAAAAAAGTATTGTATATAAACTTGATCAGGAAAAAAGAAAAGAATTGCACACAGACGAGCTTGATAAGTTCGAGGGGCTTGATTCTCATCACAAACGTGTTTTGTGGGTATTCCTTAGTGGATTAGCGGTACTGGTTTTTGGAGTACTGGAATACCAGTGGTTTATTAAAGAAATTTGCGCCGTTTTTGTAGTTACCGGTATCGCTGTGGGAATTGTTGGAAAACTTACAGTGAATGAGATAACGGATTCATTTATCTCGGGAGCTAAACAGTTAATTTCCACCGCCCTTATAATCGCGCTCGCGAGAGGTATTTTTATCGTAGCAAATGACGGAAAGATTGTTGACACAATTTTATATGCACTTTCCGGGATAATTGAAGATTTCCATCCCGTGGTTTCATCTCAGGCTATGTTTCTTGTACAATCAGTCCTAAACTTTTTTGTTCCCTCGGGGAGCGGGCAGGCGGCACTAACAATGCCAATCATGGCTCCGTTAAGTGATCTGGTGGGAGTTTCACGCCAAACCGCAGTTCTGGCATTCCAGTTTGGTGACGGGTTTACTAATCTGATAATTCCTACATCGGCAGTAACAATGGGCGTTTTATCGCTCGCGGGTATTCCCTGGGAAAAATGGGCTCGCTGGATGTTACCATTACAATTGATTTTTATTCTTGTCGGCTTATTGCTTCTAATCCCGCCGTTTTTCTTTAGCTGGTGATTCTAACAAATAATTCACAACAGGAGGTTCACGATGTTTTTTTTACAACGTATTATTATTTCAGCGGTTATTCTAGTATTAGCCGGGATAACTGTTTCAGCTCAAACCTACAATACCGGCACGGTAGGTGTAGCGGTTAACGATTATGGCAGGGTTCGATTGTACACCCCGGATGTTGACGGTGCTCGTCAGATTGAAAGAATTTCGTTGCTCGCGGGAGTTGATGCATCCTCCGTTTTTGATTATTACAATGATGGCGATTCAATAACAGCGGCTTATTCCATGGATGTACCAACTTATGGCGATTTTGAGGTTGTTGCCCAGACTAATAATAATTATTCAGGTTTACCACCAAACGTAATTCTGAACATCTACTCATACGGATGGCAGGGAGAACCTTTCACTCTTGTTAAATATGAGTTCATAAATAAAAATGAAGCTGCAACAACATTCCAGTTCGGTTTTGAACTTATCCCTATAGTTGACGGGGCGTATGGTTTTGAAACAATTAAATATGATGCTTCAAAAAATATTGTGTCGTATTCTATTGACGATACCTCAACAAACGTAGGCTTCCAGGTTTTTTCACATGATTTGGTTGGGTTAAAATCGTTTGAATGGTACGACGGTTATAACAGTGATGATGCCGATTTATTCGCATGGTTAACCTATGGCGCTATTGATACTACTTACACCGCGGGAGCCGATGGTTCAACAGCAATATTATCTGTTGGTGACCCGATCGAGTTACAGGCGGATGAATCCGTTGATATTTATGTTGGAATGGCAGCAGGAGATGATTATAACACGATTGCAGCGGCAATGAAAATTGCAAAACTGAAATACGAAGATATGGTTACTTCCCTGGATGCAAAAAATGATGTAATACCTGAGAATTATTCTGTAAGTCAGAATTACCCCAACCCATTCAACCCTTCAACAAAAATAAACTTTGCGATTCCGGAACAGGAATATGTAACTCTAAAAGTTTACAACATGGTTGGTGAAATGGTTGCTGAACTAGTTAATCAGGAGCTTACGGCCGGTGATTACACGGTTGATTTTAATGCATCGAATCTTTCCAGCGGAATATACTTTTATAATATTACTGCCGGAGCCTTCAGTAGAACCGGTAAAATGACACTTCTAAAATAAGATCGCGGTGGGATAACAATTTTTAATTCTGTTATCCCCATTTTTTAATAATAATAGTATAAAGAATGAAAAGCAGCTATAAAGGGGTTTTAGGGAAAATAGAAACGAATTATGAAAAACTTCCCAAGAACCAAAAAAAGATTGCAGATTATATCATCAACAATACAGATGAAGTTCCGTTTAAAAGTGTAAACGAACTTTCAATTTCCACTGGGGTGAGTGTTGCCTCGATCGTGCGATTTGCGCAGCGAATTGGTTATAAAGGTTTTCTGGAGTTAAGGGATGATATATCGGATTCTCTGAAGACAAGAATCCAGAATAAGGAAATATTTTCACTATTCGAGGGAAAAAGTATCAATTCTGATACGCTTACTTCTGTGGCAAATCAGGAAATTTCAAATATAAACGATACACTTAATCTGATCGACAGAAAAAGTTTTGATAGTGCGGTTTCTAAAATTTTAAAATCGGAAAGAGTGTACACCGCAGGATTAGGGATATCCTATCTTCTCTCGGAAATTTTGGCTTACCAATTATGCCAGGTTGCTGTTGATGCTGATAACATGCGGCATGATCATTCCTCATTCATGGAAAAGGTGATGTATCTCAAGCCAAAAGATCTGGTAATTATTTTCTCTTTCCCCCCTTATTCCAAAGAAACAATTGAAACCGCGCGGCTTGCTAAGGAACAGGGAATAGGAGTTGTATCGATCACGAACAAAAATGCGGCTCCGGCTGCAAGGTATAGTGATGTAACTCTGGTAGTAAAAAGTGAAAATATGCTCTTTACAAATTCTTTTTCAGCAATATCGGTTTTAATTAATGCAATAGCTACAGAATGCGCACTAAAGAATAAAAACAAAGCAAATCAAATTTTGAAGAAACTTAACGAGATTACGGAAATTCAAAATCTTGTTATATCAAATGGAAATAATTGACAGGTGAAAAGGTGAAAAAAGTTTTAACCTTATTATTCCTATTCATTGCTGGTAATATTTTTGCCGGTACTACCGGGAAAATTACAGGAACAATTATCGAAAAAGTATCCGGTGAGCCAATTGTTGGTGCAAATATTCTTATCGTTGGGACCTCTCACGGGGCTGCCGCTGATCTTGACGGCAATTATGTTATTTTGAACATCCCACCGGGAACCTATGATGTTAAAATAAGCAGCATCGGTTACAAAAGTGTGCTGGTGGAAAATGTAAAAATTGTGGTTGACCGCACCACGGAAATATCAATGGCGCTGGAGGTTACAAGTCTGGAATTTGATGAGATAGTGGTATCTGCTGAAACACCGCTGGTTCAAAAAGACCTTACCAGTTCTGTATCCGTGATGACACGTGATGAAATTGAAGAACTCCCGGTAGCAGATTTCACGGAACTCCTTTCACTTCAGGCTGGAGTTGTTGGGAGCGGCGGCAATTTGCATATCAGGGGGGGGCGTTCGAACGAGGTTGCATACATGGTCGATGGTATGTACGTGCAGGACCCTCTCCTCGGCGGGTTGGCAACCCAGATAAATAACGATGCCATACAGGAATTGAGTTTGCTGAGTGGTACATTTAACGCAGAATATGGTAACGCACTTAGTGGTGTTGTTAATATTGTCACACGTGACGGGGCTGATAAGCTTACCGGGAAAGTGGAAATGCGTACCAGCGAAGTTGGAATAGAGAGATACCAAAATTTGCACGAGATGAGAATTAATGGTAATCTCAGCGGACCATTATTTACGAAGGACCTGAAGTTTTTCCTATCGGGTGAGCAGGATAGACGGGGCTCGTACCTCCCGTTCGGGTATAATATTGAACGTTCGTTTTTTAGTAAACTAACCTATAATGGAATTTCCGATATTAAAATAACTGTTTCGAACCGGGGAAGTATTGGTGACAGGCAATCATACAGCCACTCATGGAAATACATCCCTGATCAATATCTGAAAAGGAATACAGACAGCTATCAGGGCACAATTGCTCTCACGCATACAATAGGAAGTAACTTCTTTTATGACCTGCGTGTTTCCTATTTCAATCAGGGATATTACAGCGGTATTAATAAGGATACGGCAAATTATATTTCATCGGCAGATCAGGAATATTTTGCGGAGTATGGTAACGGGTTCGAATTTTACAGCAAGGCTGATCCTCTTTCATTTACAGACAGCAGGACTGCTACTCTTGATGCGAAAGCTGATCTGGTTTGGCAGTTTGGGCAGATAAATGAAGTGAAATTTGGGATGCAATATAAAAAACACTGGCTTCGTTTGTATAGTGTTTATGACCCGAAAAGAAATTTCCCTTATATAAACAATTACGAAACAGAGCCATTCGAAGGAGCTGCATATATTCAGGATAAAATTGAGCTGCCATACCTTATAATCAACCTCGGCTTAAGGTTCGATTATGTAAACGCTAATGTTAGCTTCAGGGGTGACCCATTACAACCCGGGAATCTTGTTAATGCCAAGGCGAGAACACAAATTTCTCCCCGGATAGGTATTGCTCATCCAATCTCGGAAAAGACAAAATTACATTTTGCTTATGGTCATTTTTTCCAGAATCCCGATTACCAGTATTTATTTGAAAACAACCAGTATGATTTAAATGTACGTGAGCCGTTATTTGGCCAACCTGATCTTGATGCACAAAGAACAATCGCGTACGAAGTGGGTTTATCGCATCAGTTTTCTGACAGGGTGGCAATGAATATAACTGCATATTATAAAGATGTTACAGGACTGATTGGTACTCGTTATTATTTCCCGTTTGTTGACGGGAGGTACACTGGTTATACCTTGTACGTGAATGAAGATTATGCCAACATGCGCGGTTTTGAAGTAAACTTTGATGCACGCAGCAGTAAATATTTCAGTGGCGGGTTTACTTATACATTTTCCGTGGCAAAAGGAAGTGCTTCATCTGAAACGGAACAATACCCCGGCACACAGGAATCAACACAACTTTATTACCTCGATTTCGATAAAACGCACGTTGTAAATGCCAGCGCCACATTTTATATCCCTGAAAACGAGGGACCGGAATTATTTGGTGATAAATGGTTTGACGATATGGATTTCAGCTTCATATTCAGAGGTGCTTCCGGATACCCGTACACACCGGGCGGTAGAGATATCGGGTTTGTAGAGAGAAATTCTCTAAGAATGCCGGCAACATATACAATTGATGTTGAGATTGGTAAAAATTTCAAAGTAGATGGTTTCTTCGATGTGCGGTTGTTTGCTGAAATTCTCAACTTGACAGATCAACGGAATGTACTCTTTGTATATAGCGATACAGGTGAACCCGATGTAACTTATGTAGGTGCGCTTTCACAGGAATATATGCGGGATCCTTCCAATTTTGGTCCGCCCCGGTCAGTAAGACTTGGTGCGTCGGTGAAGTTCTAATAATTATTTAAGAATGATTTTCGGGAAAAATATGAAATTCAAAAATTATCTCTGGTTGTTTATTGTTGCCTCGTTTGTAATGATACAAGCGCAGGATACTAAATGGCAGGATAAAGGTATTGCGAAAGAATCTGCCATTGAAGACCGGGCAGGGGGAGTGCATAATGCGGGGAATATCGGACTCTTTTTCGAGAACCGCGGGAAACTTTATCCCAGAAGAATATCGCAGGGACCCTCGGGTGAGTTTCCGATAAATAGCGGTAAAAACTATATCTACCGTATAAATCCGATGGTTGGAATTCCGGGGAATGTTATCCAGGGGCGTTATACGGAGAATGAAGAATGGGAAGCCGCGTATGGTTACCATAACCGTGAGGTTTCGAACATCGCATTTAGTGACAACCCGAAAACATGGCCCTCTTCAGGTTGGCCCGTGAAGGATGAATACGGTAACCCGGTTTTTAAATCGGATCAGGATAGTTATGCAGTTTATACTGACAGCAATAACACAAAGCAAATATTAAATATAGAGGTAGCACAAACCGGGTATGCTTATGGTGTATCATTTGCTCAGGATATCCTGTTTTTTACTTACGAGATTAAAAACAACAGTAATGAAACTTATAACGATCTTTATTTTGGATTGTATGCTGACATTGATGTAGGCAATATTTCGGGTGGTGTCGCTGAATATGATGATGATTTTGTTGATTTCGATAAAGCAAACGAACTATTGTATTTTTATGATGACGGGGTTTCCACCGAGTGGCCTGATAATAAAACGGGCGTTTTTGGAATAGCCTTTTTACGCACCCCGGATATTGATGGTAAGATGGCAGGCATCACGGATATGCACTATAATCTGTACTTTGATGATCGGGATATAGATTCGGTGCAGTATGGTATTATGTCGTCCAGCACATCTTTATATAATTCAAGTTTAGGAGATGCTTATTTTCATACCGGGGGGAATTCAAATCTGCATTTTGACGACCCGTCAACAATTCCGGCCGGAGGATTAGACCTCGTTGCAACTGTGGCAAGCGGACCTTATACAATTAAACCGGGCGAATCAATCAAAATAGTAACTGCACTGGTTGCAGGGGAAAATAAATCCGAAATGTACAATGCCCTGCAAAATGCACAGAAAATTGTAGATTTTGATTTTGAAATAAGTAAACCCCCTCTTACTCCCACTTTAAGCGGAATTGCAGGGGATAGCGAAGTAACCTTGTACTGGAACTCTGATGCCGAATTATCAAGAGATAATTTTTCCGGCGAGTATGATTTTGAAGGTTACCGCCTTTACAGGAGTAACGACAAGGGGATAAATTGGACCGAACTTGTTGATTACGACCTGAAAAATAAAATCGGGTTGAATTTAGGACTCGAGTACAGTTATACCGATACAAAGGTTACCAACGGGTTCGAATACTGGTATTCTGTTACTGCATACGACAGGGGGGATAGTATAGTATCAAGTCTCGAGAGTCCGAGAGGTTCTAATATAGATGCCATAAATCTTGTAGCGGTTACTCCGTATTCTGCTCCACTGGGATACAATCCTGCGTCTGCCTATGAGGTGATTAAGCTGGAAGGGAAAAGTAATTACAATGTTTCAATCGCTCCGGTTGACAATGAAGAAATTTTTGGAGATGAGTATGAACTGGGCTTCACCTACGTTGCCAGAACGGAAATAGGTCGGCTTAATACTCTGGTTGAAATTGTAATAACTGATCCTGAAAATACTGTTTACAATAATTGGGGACTTGAGTGGACTGCCCCGGACAGGATACAGTTTATTGATTTGACGACAGGGGATTATCTGCGTGCTGACCCATACACGTACAGGACAGGCGTACCTTATAAACTGAACAACGGGCTTTCAGTAAAATTCCGTGAACCTGATCCCAATGCTTCACCCGAGTTGAAACCTAAAGCAGGCGATTATATCAAGGTATCATTTGCTTCTTATGTTGTAAAAAATGGTACTGATACTGTCGTTTCACCCCAGCCATTTGAAGCGGGTAAACTAAATTCTACCCCGGGTGGTGTTTTATTTACTTTGAACAGACCGGATTATTTTAGTGATGTTTCGAGAATTGGAGGGACTGATAAATTTGACATCAGGCTCGCGCTTGAAGATGAAACTACGCTTTTGGATACAACATATTTTGTTTCGGTTACAGGTAACGGCACAGACAACAACGGTACCGGATTTATTTCTGTTGAGATGAAATATTCTGACATGACACTCGTTACTTCCATTGATACATTGTACAATCTGGAAACGATAAACTTTAACGGTGTAACTGTGAGCGTTGAGTTTAATTCAGAAAAGCTTCCGGCTTCCGGTAATACATATTCATTTAAAAGTATTATCCCTGTATTGCCAAATGTAACCGATAAATACGGGTGGAAAATTGCGGGTTCTTCGATAAACAGGGCAGCTATTAAAGAAGAGATAAATAATATAAAAGTTGTTCCCAATCCTTATATAGTTTCATCTCTTTATGAGCCTGAATATGGTGAGCTGAGAAAAGAACCATTACGACAGATACAGTTTATTAATCTTCCATCGGAATGCACGATCAACATTTTTACAATAGATGCCGATATGATTAAAACAATTTATCACAGTTCATTAAGTGGTACCGCTGTTTGGGATTTGCGCACTGAAGGCGGGCGTGAAGCCGCCCCGGGAATCTACATTTATGTGGTAAAAACACCCGAGGCAGAATATATGAACAGATTTGCCATCATTAAATAAAGTTTAAGTAGAACGGATTTTAAGATGAAAAAAGTATTTTATTTAGTTTTGATTTTATCGTTGCCCCTTTTTGCGCAGAACCCGAATCTTGGGAGTGCAGGCGCACAGTTTCTTGAGATACCGGTTGGAGCGCGTGCTGCAGGGCTTGGTGGTGCGTTTGTAGGGATGCAGGGGGATGCTTCATCTGTATTCTGGAACCCGGCGGGGATCGCGGATGTGAATTCCAAGGCGGTTCATTTTTCATACATGGAGTGGTTTGATTATTTTGATCTCAATGCTGCATCGGCGGCTGTTTATTTCGATGGAATTGGTACTTTCGCTGCAAGCGTTATTGTCTTTTCCATGGATGAGATGGAAATTACCACGGAAGAAAACCCCAATGGAACAGGGCGATTCTTTGATGCACAGGATGTTATGGTGGGTATTACTTATGCCAGAAACCTGACTGACAGGTTTTCCGTGGGGGTTTCAACAAAATTGATCTCGCAGCAGATTTGGAATGAAACTGCTTCCGGATTTGCATTTGATATCGGCACAAGATACAGGCTTGATTTTCAAAATCTTACCATCGCGATGAAAATGAGCAATTTTGGACCCGATCTTAAATTTGAAGGGGAAGACCTTAATGTAATTTATGACAAGAGTGATATATATCCCCTAAACCGACTGACACCGGCAAAACTTGAGACCGAGGAATATCCTCTACCGCTTAACTTTCAGGTAGGGATAGCATTTGACATTTATAATGCGAATTTTGTGAAAATAAGAGGAGCGATTGACGCTGTGCATCCTAATGACAACGATGAGAGGATAAATGCCGGTACCGAGATATCATTTTTCGACCGGCTTTATTTGCGCGGCGGTTATCGTTACAATTACGATGATGAAGATTTTACTTTTGGTGCAGGGGCAAATGTACCATTAAATGACACGTTCATTTATTTTGATTATTCTTATGCCAATTATGATATACTTCCAATCGTACATCGAATTTCTGTCGGACTTAATTTCTAATTTATGAAAAGGGCGGAGTTTTCACTCGCCCCTTTTTCTATTTCACTTTAATAATCTTAATTATAATAAAATCTAAAATGAAAAAAATATTCGTGATATTATTACTTAATGTTGCGTCGATATTTTCGCAGGGATACTTGTGTGTAATCGGCGGGGGAACCGAAAACTATAATGACTGGAGTGATGCGCCATATTCCTGGATGGTGGAAAAGGGGGATTCAGGAAAAGTGCTCGTTTTGTTTTATGACGATAAAACAGACTGGCTCATAAATTATTTCCTTCATTTTGGTGCTTCCGAAGCTGCTAATATTAAAATTGATAATGGAGTTACCGCGAATACTCAATCGATTTATGATGAGATAATATCAGCAGATATCATTTTTCTCCCGGGGGGAGACCAGTATCAATATATATCACGCTGGAAAGGGACCAAAACTGAAGAGGCAATAAAATACGTGTATGATAACGGCGGGGTTATCGGTGGTACTTCAGCCGGGGCAATGATATTGGGAGAAGTTGATTTTTCCGCAAGATCAGGGACGGTTTATCCTGATGAAGCACTTGAAAACCCATTTAATAATTATATGAAGTTCGAGGAAAATTTCCTTAAGCTTCAACCAGGGATCATTTTTGATACCCATTTTGTAGAGAGGGGAAGATTTGGCAGGATGGCGGGCTTTTTATTCAATCTTTACAGAACCGGGAAAGAAGTTACCGGTGTAGGGATTGATGATCGTACCGCCTTGTGCGTCAACCCGGATGGTAATGCCACAGTAACAGGTTCAGGTTCGGTATGGGTGATGAGCAAGGGTGAGTCAACAAAAATAGACAATCAACTTCCTGATGGATATTCTTTCAAGAATATTAAAATGGATTTACTCGTTGAAAATTGGAAAATCAATCTAAATAACTTTGAAATTACTCCGCCTGCAGATGCTCAAACTTATGAACCAAATTATGAAGAAACCAGCGTAACGGGTAATTTTGCATTAACGGGGAGTGAAGATATTACCGTTTTTTCCGAAAACGTACTCACGTATTATCTAAATAAAACAACGGTACAAAAATGTGCAATAATATATAATTCCGGTTATGAGGTTTTTCTGAATCCGGTTAAAGAAGTATTAAATAATGCCGGAGTTAGTTTTACTGATGTTGCAATAGAACAGAATAATCTCGATGATGACGTGTTAGCCGGGAACATAGAAAGCTCGGACTTATTGATCATAGCAGGTAATGACAATCAGAAAATAAAATTGTTAGCTTCCGGAACTGAAAAGGTTGTATTAGCGGTTAGGATGAAGTTGAATGACGGGATAAAAATACTATACGGAGGGGAAACAGCTCCGGTGGTATCAGACTTGTTTATTGACAATGTATCTAACAATCCTAACGCGGCTAACAGGGGATTGTTTTCAAAAAACGCGGGTTTGGGGCAATTATCAGGAATAATTCTTCAACCCGCGATTTTTAATAACAGCAATTATTTTGAAAACAGAACGGCTGCACTTTTCTGGGGATTATATCAGGATAAAGCCAATCTGGGACTTTTTCTCGATGATACTCAAACTGCCGAATATAAGCCGCAAAAAAATAATCTAAGGGTAAATACAGGCAAGATGCCTGTAATGCTTGTCGATGCTTCCGCATGTACTTATACTGATACTGCACGAACTCCTCTGCTCGGCAGCCAGAGACCACGGCACGCTGTTGCAATGACAAATCTTCGTTTTTCACTTAGCAATATAGATAAAGATATTGATCTTAATTCAGGTGAGATTACTTTACTTTCCGAAAATGAACCAAATCACCCGGGTCTTTTTTCTATTTCTGATAACTTTCCCAATCCTTTCAATCCCGGAACAAACTTTTATATCACTAAAACAAGCAGCATTACCGGGGTTGTACTCTTTAATATTGCCGGGGAAAAATTAAATGAGTTCATACTTCCCGCGGCTTATAGCGGAAATTATTACCTGAATCTCACGGGGTATCCGGCAGGTATTTACCTGGTAAGGTTTTCAAATGCTAATCAATCGATAATAAAAAAAATTGTGTATCTGAAATGAAAAACATTCTAATTATTCTTTTGCTGGGCGTTCTCTTTTTTCAGGGGTGCGACATGGAAAAAGTTGAAGCACCCGAAAAAATTACATCTTATAATGATTTGGTTGACGACTTGGAAGATGCCGTCGCAAAAAATAAAATGATGGAAATCTCATATCCGTTTTCTTCTGTTCAGGGAAGAGAGATACCGTTAATATTTTATGGTGACGCATCCGATACATCCAGATTAAAAATGTTGATATTCGGTCAGCAGCATGGTAATGAACAATCAGGTAAAGAGGGTTTGAAACAACTGGTAAAACAACTCGCGGAAGGGAAACTGGAAAATATTACATCAAATCTTAATTTATGGATACTGCCACAATTAAATCCCGACGGTGCTGAAAAAGATAAAAGAAGAAACGGTGCAGATTATGACCTTAACCGCGATCACCTGGTATTGTCGCAACCGGAGACAGCCGGATTACATAAATTGTTTGATAAAATTCTTCCTGAAGTTACTCTTGATGTGCATGAATATTCACCGTACTCGGATTCATGGATAAAGTATGGTGCGTTAAAAAATTGGGACGAGCAGTTGGGAATGGTATCAAATCCAAATGTGAGCAAAGAAATAAAGGAAATATCTAAAAGAGAACTTCTACCGTTCATGCATTCTAAGCTTGAAGATATGGGATTTACTTTCCACGAGTATATACTTAATGGTCCTCCTGACATGGAACGTTTAAGATACAGTACTGTTGATATTAGCGACGGGAGAAATTCTTTCGGGCTAATGAATACCTTTTCGTATCTGATTGAAGGTAAAAACGGGAAAACTTCCACGGACAATTTGAGCCACAGGAGTTCAGGACAATACAAAGCAGTGGTTTCTTTTCTCGAATTTTTTAACGAACATCATAAAAATGTAAAATGGGTCGTGAATAAAAATAGGAAAATATTATCCGGGTCACTCAGAGATTCAGTTACCGTGATGGCTGATTATAAAGGGAATGGTGAGTCTATTGAATTAAAGCTAAAATCAGTAAGTACGGGTGAAGACACAATAGTAACAACAGAATTATATCACCCCGAGGTAGAAGCATTAAAAAACATCGCCGTTCCAGAAGGATATCTAATACCGAAAAGTGAAAAAATGATAACCGAATTTTTGGGTTCGCATTCAATTATCACCTCAAAAATTCCCGAGGAGTATTCGGTATATGAATACGAAGTGAAAGATTCTTCATTTATTGTATTGGAAGAACTGGAAACTTTTGTTCCCCTGTTATCAAAATCCGGTATAAATGTTAATATTGAGAATTATTTATATGTTCCTTCAACCCAGTTAAAGCAAAACCTGATTGTACTTGCCTTTGAACCCGAGTCACAAAACGGTTTAGTGCAATACCCTGAATACAGGAATTGCTTAATTAGTAATGGAAAGTATTTAATTCTTAGGGTTGAAAAAAAGTAAAGCCCCGGGGAGGGGCTTTCGAATCAATTCAGGAATGAATTTTCTCTCATTTCCAGCATTTTTTCGGTGGTAAAATAACCCGCTTTTTCTTCAAGCTGACTGGTTATTTTGTTCAGGTGGTCTACTGAATCGAGTATCTGTTTCACTGCTACGTCGAAATCTTTATTAATACTGTAGATATTTTCAATATTGGAAACTATTTCAGCACTGGCGGTAGCCTGTTCTTCACTTGCAGCGGCAACCTGCTGAATAACGCTGTTTAATTCTTTGGAATTATCATTTATTTTGGTGAGAACCCCGCCTGCCTGCTCAACAAGCGTAATACCATTTGCGACTTCTTCTTTTTCTTCAGAGATAGAGAAAACTACCGTTTCTGTATCTTTCTGAATTTGTTTGATCATTTTGGAAATGTCGTTGGTTGCCTGTGTTGTCTTTTCGCTTAATTTTCTTACCTCATCTGCAACAATGGCAAAACCACGGCCATGCTCACCGGCTCGGGCAGCTTCGATAGCAGCATTTAAAGCCAAGAGGTTAGTCTGGTCGGCAATGTCATTAATAACACCGATAATCTCACCAATTCTTTGACTGCTCTCGCCGAGATTTTGAACAAGGTTATTAGAATTATCGACAGAAGAAGCAATTATCTGCATTTTTTGTATTACTGCATTTACAACACTGGCGCCCTCTTTTGCCTCTTTCCCGGCGCGTTCTGACGATATAGAAACTGTTTCAATATTTTGAGCCGTATCATTTATGGTTTTGTTCATCTGCTCAATAGATGCCAATACATCATTTAATTGAAAACTCTGGTTTTCAACGCCATGATATACATTATCAGCTTCTTCTTTAATTTGTTGGCCGGACTGGTTGGTGTTATCTATGGTTGTAATGATGTCGTCAAAAACTTCTTTAATATTGTTTATTGCAGTATTAAACCCGGCAAACAGTTTCCCTATTTCATCATCGATATCGTTAGACAGATGCACTGTGAGATCGCCTTGAGAAAACCGCTCGATATTTTGGAGCATGTAATCGGTACGTTCGGCAAGATAGGCTTTTTCATTCTCGATAATTTGTTTTGCCTTTTCCATTTCGGACATCATTTCGCGGGAACGTGCTTCACTTTGTTCTGCTTTCTGCTTGTTTATCTCGGCTGTTTCAAGATGACCCCTTAATTCATCTTCGCGGGCTTTCATCATTTTGATCCTGCGTTTATAAAAATAAAAAACAGCTGAACCAAGAATAACAACAAGCAAAGCATAAAACCATATTGTTTGATAGAAAAAGGCACCAAATTCAAAATCAATACTGGCACCTGTTTCATTCCAGATACCGTCATTATTGCTTGCTATAACTTTAAACTTATATGTACCGGGAGGAATATTATTGTAATATGCCGTCCTGCGATTACCGGCTTCTATCCAATCTTTATCAAGTCCTTCCAGCTTGTATTTGAAATTGATAATTTCGGGGGCAACGTAACTTAAAGCAGTATAATGAAACTCGAATTTTTCGGTACCCGGCTCGATTTCAATCATGGAGTTGGGATCGAATGATAAG
>Ga0070729_10004073_pt1 | contig 16221 bp, 13 predicted proteins | sample tdDd472_FD_66725 | JGI IMG/M metagenome (GOLD analysis project Ga0070729, IMG submission 66725) | Marine sediment microbial communities from the Atlantic coast under amendment with organic carbon and nitrate - tdDd47.2 | ecosystem: Environmental > Aquatic > Marine > Coastal > Sediment | place... | reverse complement strand
GGAAAAGGTCGGCTTGGTGCGTTTGCTGGCCCCGGCCATGAAGGCTTGGGCGCACGTCGGCAACGGCAATATAAAAGGCGCCATGGACACCTTGGAAGACATGAAGTCCCAGGCCGGGTTGGTGCCGATCGCCGAATTGCAAATCGCCATGATCAACGAGATCGCGGGCAACGCTGAAGAAGCCGAACAGCACTACTTAAGGGTCCTCGACAAAGGCGGTCTGACTCTGCGCGTGGCCGAGCTTGTGGGCCGGTATTACGAACGCATTGGAAAGTTCGAAAACACCCGCGAGCTTTACACCAAATACGACAGCGACGGTGAAGGCCCGCTCTTGCTGGCCCAAGCCGAAGCCCGCCACAAGGCCGGCAAGCGCCCGCCCCTGGATATTCGCACGCCGAGCGACGGCGTCGCGGAAGTGTTCTTCAACTTCGCCGGAATCCTGCAAGTACAACCCGGTGACGAGCGCGCCACCATTTTGGCGCATCTGGCCCTGTACCTGCGCCCGGACTTCCCCCATGCGAAGCTAACCATCGCGAAGGGCTTGGAAGAAACCGAACGCTTCGCCGATGCCAACGCCATATACGCAGACATCCCAAAGACTTCGCCTTTGAGTTGGATGGCGCGGCGCAGCATGGCCGACAACCTCGACCAAATGGGCCAGACGGATGACGCGGTACGCTTGTTCAGGGCTTTGGCCAAGGAACGCCCCGGCCGGGTCACCCCGTTGGTGGAGTTGGCCAACGTTTTGCGTCGCCATGAGCGCTTTAAGGATGCGATCGAAGCCTATAGCGAGGCTTTGTCGCGCGTCGAAAAAGAAACCGAACAGTTTTGGACCGTCTACTACACACGCGGCATCGCTTATGAACAGACCCAGCAATGGGCCAAGGCGGAAAAAGACTTCCTACGCGCCTTGGACCTCAAACCCGACCAACCCGAGGTTTTGAACTATCTCGGCTATTCGTGGATCGATCAGGGGCTGCATTTGGAAAAAGCCATCGCCATGATCGAAAAGGCCGTGGACCTGCGCCCGCGCGACGGCTACATCGTCGATAGCCTGGGTTGGGGGCTTTACCGTCTGGGCAAATACGCCGAAGCCACGAAAAAGCTGGAACGCGCCGTGATGCTGCGCCCCGCCGACCCGGTTATCAACGACCATCTGGGCGACGCGCTGTGGCGGGTCGGACGCACGCGCGAAGCGCGCTTCCAGTGGGAACACGTCAAGACCCTCGGCCCCGACGAAAAGCTCATCGAAACGCTCAAAGACAAGCTCCAGAACGGCCTCAAAACCCAAGCCGTCGAGAAGTGAGCGCCCCAACATGAGCGCGCCTTTGACGACCCGCACCATCACCCGCTTTGCGCCCGCCAAGGTGAACCTCTATCTGCACGTCACCAAGAAGCGTGACGACGGCTTTCATGAACTCGACAGCCTCGCCGTATTCGCCGATATCGGCGACACCGTCACGGTCGTCCCCGGCCAGGGGCTGAGCCTCTCCATCACCGGACCGTTCGCGGACGATTTGGACGCGGGCGAAGACAATCTCGTGCTCAAGGCTGCGCGCGCCCTGGCGACCCACGCCGGGGTACGCCGCGGCGCGCACATCACGCTCGACAAGCACCTACCGGTGGCGTCGGGAATTGGCGGCGGTTCGGCGGATGCGGCAGCGACGCTCAAGGCCTTGGTGGATTTTTGGGGCATCCAGCCCGCCGACGACGACATTCATCATGTCGCGCACGATGTGTCGTCAACCGCCGACAACGCCAGCGCCTTGGCCGCGCTGTTGACCGTGTGGCGCGACGACGTGGACACCAACCGCATGCGCGCCATCGGCCTGGAACTGGGCGCCGACGTGCCGGCCTGCCTGGAAGGCCGACCCGTGTTCATGGGCGGTATCGGCGAGCGCCTGACCATGCCGCCCGATCTGCCGACCGCATGGCTGGTGCTGGTCAATCCGGGCGTGGCGGTCTCGACACCGGACGTGTTCAAGGCGCGCACGGGCGATTTTTCCGATCCGGCCCGATTTTTCGAACCGATCCCCGATGTCCAGGCCTTGGCCGAAACGCTGAAAACCCGGCGCAACGACCTCGCGGCCCCGGCGATCGCGCTGTGCCCGGTGATCGGCGATGTGATCGCGGCCATCGACGCGCAAACGGGCTGCCTGCTGGCACGGATGAGCGGTTCGGGCGCCACCGGCTTCGGCCTGTTCGACGGCCAAACCACCGCCATGGCCGCCGCCCACGGCCTGCGCGCCGCCCATCCGGACTGGTGGGTTGAAGCAACGCAAATTATCGACAGTCCCTTTGATATCTAAGGCTTTCCCCTATCTTTTGGGGCATCGGCGATAAAGTTCAAAAAAACCCCCATTCGGGCCTTGCGATCCAAACCATTTCCCCGTATTTTCCCCCGCACACCATCACAGATGGGGCGTGGCCAAGTGGTAAGGCAACGGCTTTTGGTGTCGTGTACCGTAGGTTCGAATCCTACCGCCCCAGCCAAAGCAAAAGGCTCCCAAATTGGGGGCCTTTTTGTCTGTAGGTGTCATTTACATCTTAAATTGCGAATTCATATCTTTAAATGCGAATTTCATGCTTAAGTGTGCGAATAAATTCGCACAATACATCACTAATTCAATGAGTTAGATGATTGTAGATTGTCGGACGGGAATTGCGTGTTTCGGGACATCCCAGGCGTTTAATTGACCCCAGAAAAGTCGATGAAACCTACTCAAGCCGACAGGTGCCTTTTCAGTGTTACCCTGACGGCACCTGTAGAATAGCTTCATACAAAAGCTAGCACGCCTTCCGCGTCGCACAACAACCATTTTTTGCCAATAATCCAGGTATTTATACTTGAAGTGGTGCCGCAAATCAGGGAGCATTGTCCTTATTTGATCAATATTTTGGAATCTAATGATTCACGTTCCCAGGTGGAAAGCTAAATTGACAGCCTTTGGAAACGAAAAATTCTGCATGGAATGCTGCGATAAGCTAACAGCGCTTCACGCATGGCCATTCAGCAAAATCAACGTTGAGCAATGGCTTTCCAATTTTGACCCCGCAGACAGGCCGTTTGCAGTACATATGGTGAGCCAATTTATATATCTGAATGATCAATTGGTAGATGCACAATTTATATCATCATTCCAAAGTCTTTCAAATATGCACCATATTGACTGGGAACCCTTTGAATTAGCCAAACGGAGCTGGAACTCGTTTCTCAACACATGCTTGATTGTCCCGGTGCAAGGCGAAATGCCTAATCCTGCTGATAGCGGCTACACCTTTGCTCGTAAGGCTAGACAAATATTGAGGATTCCCGAGTACCAACTTGTTGATTTGGATGAGGCTATTGCTTCTGTAGCTGCCGGCAAGAAGCTCCCCATTATTTTCGTCGACGATTTTGTCGGTTCTGGTGAGCAATTTACAGAAACCCTCAAACGACGCTCAAGGCGAACAGATATTGCAGGAAACAGCCTCTCAAGCCTACTCGTGAAGTATCCCGATCAGCCCATCTACTATTGCAATGTAACAATGACCGAAAGTGGGAAGAACCGGATCGCCGAGGAATTTCCTAGCGTCATTTTGTCCAGCGGCAATATATTAGGCGAAGAATACAGTTGGGTTTCTGACCAAGGAGAAATGTGGCCTGATGCTCTTCGCTCAGACGGAATCGCGATGATCGAGAAGTACTCGAAGAACCTTGGTTATACGGACGACAATGGCAGTGAATCGGATTGGCGTGGCTTCCATTGCCTTGGACTCGGATTCGCCTTTGAACATTCCACTCCCGATGCGACTCTACCGATTTTCTTCACCGAGAAGCACGGTTGGAAGCCTTTGGTTGTGAGACGATGATGGACGATTCTGAAAAACAAACTCCCGTGTCTGAACCATTTGGCATGTACAGGGCAGAGCAGCTAAAGGCTGCTGTATATGATTTGTTTTCCATGCCTTCTTATTTTCCAGAATTGGAGACAGATCGACCTTGCGTGCTTCTTGGAGGAAGAGGAACTGGAAAGACAACCGTCCTCAAATGCCTTTCTTATGATGGTAAATTCCAATTGGAGCAAAAGAAGGATATACCCACGGCCCCCTCAAGCTGGCCCTACTTTGGTTTTTATTACAAGGTAAACACAAATCGAGTTCCAGCATTCTCCGGACCAGAACTGAGCGACAGTCAATGGTCGAAAGTATTTGGGCACTATGTAAATGTCCTGCTTTGCAATGAGGCTCTTAAATTTGCGGAATGGTACCGCGAAAAATTTAATGATGCGCCTACGCTTCCATCAGACGTTTGCGAAGAAATCAGTTCATCCTTGTTCGTTGAGGTTTCTAATTCTCAATCGGAATTGGCGTCTCAAGTACGCAAAGGCCTCAGACGCTTTGAAAGCTTATTAAATAATTTGTCTCCCGATGAATTGCCCAAATTATCGATCCAAGGTCAACCGATCGACGATCTTTGCGCAGCAATGCTCGAGCTTCCGCAGTTCAAGAAAAAGTCATTCTTTTTCATAATCGACGAATATGAAAACCTTTTAGACTATCAACAGGTTATTCTAAATACTCTCATAAAACACTGTGGTGAATTTTATACGTTTAAAATAGGCATCAAAGAATTGGGTTGGCGCCAACGCGCCACACTAAACGAAAACGAGCAACTAGTCAGCCCTGCTGACTATGAGCGTATTGATATTGGACAACGCTTAGATACAGAGACCTTTAAAGAGTTCGCGGAGAGTGTATGCCTGATAAGAGCACAGCAAGAGGACAGTCTTCGTACGATTTCGTCTCTAGAGGACCTACTGCCTGGTATGACCTCTTACGAAGAGGCTGAACGCCTTGGGGTCCAAAAAAGGGCTGATGAAATCCGGAAAAGATGGTTGGGCCTTGGGATTTCAGAAAAGGAGATTTCTGAAATCCCAAGTCTAGAACTCTATTTTATTGATTTTTGGGCTAACACCCAGGATCTCCCCCCCGAGGACGTATTAAATGATAGACATATAAACAAGAAAAAGTGGAAAGAACGATTCGATAATTATAGATTCTCCATGCTATTCACTATTAAATCAAAGAAATCTGACATTAGTAAATACTATTGTGGATGGCAGACGTATGTTTTACTTGCAAATGGCAACATACGCTATCTTCTGGAGTTAGTGGGAAGATCTATACAGCTGAACAGAAAACATGGGAAAGCGCCCTTTCCAATCGATCCCGTTATCCAAACACGAGCTGCTGTCAGTGTCGCCAAGAAAAATATTTTGGAATTGGAAGGGCTTTCCGTCAACGGGGCACAACTAACTAAGTTACTGCTTGGGTTGGGTAGAGTATTCGAGATATTTGCATCACACCCAGCAGGACATGCTCCAGAATACACTCAATTTCATTTCTCTGACGATGAAGTTCTTTCTGACGAGGTTAGTCGACTACTGGGAGCTGCTGTTATGCATTTAGCTCTCGTCAGGACAGAGTCTAGCAAACGAATGGAGTTCGAAACTCGCTCCTCTGACTATGCTGTTCATCCGATTTTTTCCCCCTTCTTTGAGTTCAGCTACAGGCGGAAACGAAAAATTTTGCTCAAGGGCGAACATATCTCCGGGTTAATTTCAGAGCCTAAAAAGTTTATTGAAATGATTGTGTCAAAGCACGGGGTTGAGCAGGGCGAGGAGCATCCTCAGCAAATGCAACTTTTCGAGGCCTTTTACAACAATGATGGTTGACCGCCCGCTCTTTACTAGAGAATTTGATCAAATCTCTGACTTCAACCCGGTTGAAGGAAGCGCGTACATCTATGGAACCAACGGAGAGCCACGGAGCGAGTTCGCTGACATTCTGCAGGCGGACAACGATAAAGTACATTTCTACAAAATCGTTACAGAGGACAAGTATTATTTTTCGACCGATGTAGAGTCTAGCACTCCAATCAGCTTACGAAATAAACGTTCAATATCTGCATTCCTAGAAACTATCAAAGAACAAGTAATATATGTAGATATTACTGGCTTAGGCCACGCCACCTGGGGCGCACTGATCCGTTGCACCTTGGAGCAAAAACGAACAGTCCGCGTAGTTTACCTTGAGCCACGTAGCTATCTCAGAACTCTCGAACCAAAAGTTGGTGACATATTCGACTTGAGCGAACGAATTCAAGGCATCGATCCACTCCCTATGTTCCCAACCTTCAGTGATTTCGAGGATGAAAAATCTTGCTTTGTGCCACTATTGGGATTTGAGGGCACGCGCTTTGCTCATATGTTTGAAAATGTTCAACCAGAAGACCGGAAAACCTTTCCGATTATTGGTGTCCCTGGCTTCCGACAGGAGTACCCATTCAGCACGTATCTTGGCAATGCCAGCCCGCTACAACGCTCTGAATCTTTTGCCAGGGTGCGTTTTGCAAAGTCTAACTGCCCTTTTAGCCTGTACTACAGGGTGGAAGATCTCGCAAATGAGTTCGCAGGCCACATCATGAAACTCGGTCTAGTAGGAACCAAACCTCACGCGCTTGGGGCTATCCTCTTTGCCATACGGAACCAGGACAGATCAGAGATAATTTACGATCATGTAATTAGGAGGCCTGGCAGAACAAGTGGAACCGACAAATGCCTTGTATACGGCATCAGTGAGTTTATGGGCATATGAAAGACGACTATTACACACCGGCTGCCTTAGCTCGTGATCTAATCGCGTTGAGCCAACAAAAACGTCCTGCACGCATCGCGGACTTCTCTTTGGGCTGTGGGTCACTTCTAGCAGCAGCCCAGACTATGTGGCCCAATGCAAAACTATATGGAGTTGACCTGGACCCTGCCGCCATTTCTGAGGCGCAGAACTTACTTCCCAACCTTAAAGCCTTCAAATCAGATTTCCTTTCTGATGAAGTTTTAGCAAAAACGAAAAAGCTCTATGGCTCCATTGATTTGATCGTTTTGAACCCTCCCTTTACCTGTCGCGGCGCTTCGTTCGAGACAACGGTGTTCGAAGGTAGTTCTGTGAAATGCAGCAAAGCTATGGCATTTATTCTCCAGAGTTGTCGCTATATGAAATCTAGTGGCGAGCTTCTGGCAATAATTCCACGCTCCTGCCTTTTCAGTCAGAAGGATAGGGATGCAAGAGATGCGATTTCAAAATCACATGCATTGGAAGACTTAGGCACCTACCAAAGTCCTGGCTTCCAGAGAGCATCTGTCTCTGTACACTTAATCAGGATCACTAAAGCACCAAGCAAAGAGACAGAGCCTAAGAGTTTTCGGTCAAACGTAGAGAAGATAAATCCCTCGCATGACTACAACCTTCTATTCATGCGAGGGAACCACCCTGTATCCAAAGGCATTGTGAACGCGTGTGGACCAAGTCTTATTCACACAACGGACCTTTTCAACTCTGAGATATCAATTAGCAGACGCCGTGCAGTATCGCATACAAGAATGGTATCAGGGCCAGTGCTAATGCTTCCCAGAGTGGCACGCCCTAACTTGGGGAAGATCGCTGTAGGCACGTTTGTTAAACCCGTTGTTCCCTCTGACTGTATTATCTGTGTCAAAACAGATCCGCTAGGATATGAAGTACACCTTCAAGAGCAATTTAAAGTCTTCTGGAGTGTGCTTAAGAATTCTTACTCAGGCACATGTGCATCGTATTTAACGATGGAGGCTTTTGAACATTTTGCATCAACGCTTGGCTTTAAAGCTCGGTTAGACAATGATTCTGAATTATGGAACCCTGTCGGAGCATCTGCCAAAAAGGATAAGCTCTTTCTAAAAAAAGCATAAAACCACTCAGCATGAACTCATATATGTTCATGGCCAAGGCTTTGCTTAATGTCTGCGTCTAACTAGGAGCGGCTATGAGATTTGGGTCCAAAATGATTCAAATCCGTGTAAATTTGACAAATGAGCACGTGCTATTTCAACGACAGCCCAATTGAGACAGCAACCGACGATCAGTACGGTATTACACCGTTCGCACAGTCCCTTGCAAAAAGCATTCTTGGGATTAAGGATCCGGTGGGTACGACCATTGCGTTGAACGGCGCATGGGGATCCGGCAAGAGCAGCGCCTTAAACCTCATACGTGGTGAGTTGGAAAAATCAGAAGACGAAAAGCTCGTCATATCGGATTTCAAGTGCTGGTGGTATAGGGGGGAGGAAGCCCTCGCCCTCGCATTCCTGCAAAATCTCCATGCTCTTTTGAGTGATACGTTGAAGGGCAAGGTGAAAGGGCTTGTCCCAAAGATCGGACGCGGTTTGCTACAAGCAGGTCCCGTAGTCGGTGCCGCCGTTGCACTAACTCCGGCAGGTGTGCTGGCGCCATTCATGACTGCATCGGCGAACTTTGCACAGCGTTTCTTCAGCAGCGGCGACACACTCGAAAAAAACTTTCGGAAACTTGCCAAAGTGCTCAAAGAGGAAGATCGCCGCTTCCTTATTATTATCGACGACATTGACCGCCTAGACCCTGACGAAGCGTTGGCGGTTTTCCGTCTTGTGAAATCCGTTGGACGTTTGCCTAATGTTATGTATCTGCTTGTATTCGATCGGGCGCTTGCAGATCAGGCTGTGGCTGAACGATATCCTTCAGAGGGACCGCACTTTCTTGAGAAGATCATTCAAGCAGGCTTTGAACTTCCTTTGCCACTCAGAACGGATCTTAATCACGCCATTCTATCCGCGATTCAAACCACCTGTGGGTCACCAGACGAGGCGCAGGTACAACGCATACTGAACCTATTTCACGACATCGTCGCGCCATATATAACGACGCCAAGACATGTGGCGCGTTTCCAAAACGCCATTAGTGTAACTTGGCCGGCAATTGCAGGCGAAGTCAGTCTCGCCGACTTCATCGCGCTTGAAACTCTACGACTATATGAGCCTTCAACTTTTCAAGCGATTCGATCAAACAGGGCAAATCTATGTGGCCTTCGAGACCGACATGGCCGCGGTCATCAGGTGGACGATAGGAGATTTGACCCCTATCTTAAGTCGGTCGATGACGATCGACATGATACAATCCGGATCGCGCTACAGCGCCTGTTTCCCCGCATGGAAAATATGGGTTACGCTGGTGGTTTTACCGCTCAATGGGATGCTGATCGCAGGGTATGTATTGAAGCGCACTTTGACACTTATTTCCGAATGTCATTAAGTGATGAAACGCTGTCAATGGAAGCCATCAACCAGCTCATTGCTCATGCTGATGATCGCGATTTTATCCAGATGACTTTTCGCGAGGCAGCCGATGAAAGGCGACGCACAGGCACTTCTATGGTGCCGGTGCTTCTTGATGAATTGAACACGCACGCCCCCAGCATCGAGCCTGAGAAGGTCGAACCGCTGATAAGTGCCCTTTTCGAAATACACGACGAAATCGATCTCGAAATTGATAACGAACGCGGGATGATGTCGTTTGGAGAGACCACGCTACGGTATCACTGGCTCATCCGTCGACTAACGAATGATCGCTTCACACTTGATGAGCGGACGGACCTGTACGTTTCGGCAATCGAAAACGCTTCACTAGGATGGCTGGTTGACTTTACCAGTTCTGCTTGTGATGACTACCGCGACCAAGAAAATGGTCCTCAACGGGAAGAAAACTGCTTAATTCGTGAGGATGCTGTCGCCCCCTTGGTGGACCGCTCTCTGGCGGCCATTCGCACCGCGGCGGCGGATGGCTCTCTCCTTCACCACAAAGACCTCTTCTATATTCTCTATGGCTGGCGAAACTTTATGGGCAACGATTCGACAGAAGTCCGCGCCTGGACCGATCCGTTACTCAACAACGACAGTGCGCTCGTTATTTTCGCAAGGGAATTGACTGGAGAATCTTGGTCACAGGGCATGGGGATTGCGGGGCTTGGAGACCGTGTTGCGCAACGGCATGTGCAAGCTCGGATAGATGAAAATATGGACATTCTAGACGTTGAACGTTTCCGATCTGAATTGGAACGCCTGCAGACGAGCGGGCAATTGGACGAACCGTCTCAAAGGACGGTCGACGACTTCCTTGAGGCATGGGACCGCCGTCGAGATGGGCACGATCGTTAACCTACTACCTTGCAATAAATCAGAGCAATCTGGCCGCGAGTAAAAACATCTCTCAGCATCAGTCGGAGCACACCTCAAATAGTTTGAGTGATGTGCAGCATAGAACCCCGCTTTCGTAGCGGGATTTCTATTGCCACTCAATGCATCAAATGGTTTTTGCAGGGGAAAAGAATCGCTTTATGGTTATGCCTGTATCCCTCTATTTTTCTTATATCTTCGACGAGCCACATATGAGCCTTTGCTACCACACCCGCAATATTGCCAGTCTCTCTGTGCAGGGAGTGCACTTGAAAAAGGCAACCGGTGCCTACGAGTTGTTTATTGGCCTTGATCTGCAAATGCAGACATCTTCAGAAGATGAGGTTTATTACCTACGTGTCGAAGCTGCCAGGTTGTTCGTAAAAGGGGCGAACGGCATTGAACGCTATATTGGCATTCTTCGTCCCACAGAATTGAACATGCTCAGAACCTGGGACTATTCACATCGCCAATGTCTGGAAATGACTCTCATGTTGCAGCCCGGCCAAGTTGCCGCAATAGAGGATATTCGAGGTGGCGGGGACCTCACTTTTAAGTTTGAAGTTCGCGGGCAAGCTTATCTCAATGGTGATGAGCAAAGAGCTCACGACAATTTCACTGTCCGTGTTCCAAAGTCAGAATGGCTGAACCGACTTAAGTCAGCGCGTTTCATGGATGTATTGCTGCTCGAAGTTCCTTTCTCGGCGATAGATCTCCCTGAACAGTTGCGAGTGATACGTGATGACCTTGAGCAAGCTCAAAACCTGTTTATGAATGCAGATTACGCCAATTGTGTTGCCCAGTGTCGACACGCGATACAAGAACTAGGTCACTACGTATACGACGATCAAAAGTGGGCTGAGGGCGCCTTAAAAAAGCTAAATGATGAAGCACGGGCAATGGGCAAAGAAGAACGCGAAAAAGCAATCTTCGCCGCTATCCGCCATTATGTTCATCAAGCACACCATAGCTCGGGTGAGGGGGGAGTGCGGCACTATGACCGATCCGAGGCTCGCATGATCTTGCAGATGACAGCTGCAGCGGTAGGCGCTGTGGCTAATCAGTAATGATGGAGAGTGCGAGTGGATAGTGTTCTTGACGGAAAATGGGGACGAGCTCTCAACGGATTTTATGTTGCTGGAATAGTATTTATCTCATTTCACTTATTACAATCTGCAAATGTAATCGATTTAGACAATCCGCTTACGTTCCGCATGATGTGGGCCTTAATTGTATGGGGTGGGGCATTTGGGTTGTTTCCTGAACCAATGTGGGCACTTCTTGCTTTTGCCAGGGCTATCTTGTTTGGCCTGTTTTTGACCTTTTTCCTTGTTACCGCCTTGCAAACAACCGTTTGGTGGGTCCTTACAGGTGAAATGGTAGACAATATTGCTTGGACTTATGTTGCGATATCGATTTGCTTTCCAGGGATCTATATAATTTCGCTTTATAAGTTTCGACATAAGGGCGAAGAATTCCTTGATGCGGTTAACAAAAAAGAGGCTGTTAAAGTTGTCAAAATAGCCACGGGCAATCCAGTACTGTCGCTGCTAACCGCATTGTTGTCAGTTATTAGTGTCTTGCTCCTGTTGTTGCTACGGAGTGGGGTACCTATTGAGACCATTTTGAAAGCCCCAGGGGGATAAGGATTACATGACGCGAAACATGGACCTTAATACGCCTTATTCTTCACCTAGGCCTCACCCTGTAGGAAAGCACAATTTTCATAGGCTTCCACAAGAATAGACAGCACCTCCAACTCATCGAACTCCTCCGAGCCGGGCATCGGCCCCTGTCCGGCATTTGAACCCATCAGTTGGTCAATCCGGGCCAAAGCCTTATCCAATTCCTCCTGGTTATGAATGGCTTTCACATCCACTGCCTTTGATCCTTTCGTGTTTGGACGGATTACTCACCGTACTTCGAATTCGCGATTGCCTTCGCCAGTTCATCCGATATTTCGTATGCATAGAAGGAAGCAACGAAGACGACCTTCGGCTTCCAATCCTTGCAAGCCTGCTCCGCATCCCACAGGTCGACGGCCTTTTGAAGGTTGAGCCACAGCTCCGTTGTCGTTCCCAAGGTCTTGGCGATGCGCACGGCAATGTCCGGATCCAAACGTCGGCGCCCGTTGATCAACTGACTTAAGTGCTTCTCGCTCACTTCAATGACGTCAGAAAAATTTTTCTGCGTAATACCGCCAGGCAATAGATAGTGCCGCTGCAATATCTCTCCCGGGTGGGATGGTCGGCATTTGCATTTTGTCATGTCCGTTCTCGCTTTCATGTTCCACCCTGGTCACGCATACAATACGGTCGCCACCTCCTTCGGCATCTTTGCAATGACCTTTAGATAGGCTTGGGCTATTTGATCTGGACAGCGCCGTCCTTGCTCCCAATCCCGAAGCAGTTCCGGATCAAAGCCGTAAACCTTGGCGAAGCGCTCCCGGGACATGCGCAAGGTTTTGCGGATTTCTCTCACATTCGAGGCCGAGGGCATGTGAACGCGAACGTTGCACCGATCGCCATGAGAGAAAGCCAAGACGTTGACCAATCCCTCGATAATGTCGTCTCCCACATTCAGCTCGTTTGAAACCTTTTTGATGGACTTCGCCATAACATTCACCGCTGCCCATGATTCCAAGGGAGGTCGAACGACCCCACCTTCAAAACACAAAAAACTCGATAAAAAATGTGTACTAAAAATTAAACTATAGACGTCATATTTTTTTGTTGTCTTTTTCACATATACGATAAATGACTCAAATACATAGTAAATATATTATACAATAGACAATAGAATAACAACATGACGGAGCAAACGTCATGACATCATCTTGGGAACAGATCAGCGATTTGTGGCCGTTCCGGCCTCGTCCTTTTGCAGATGAGAGCTTTTCCTCTTGGTTCGCCAGGACCGCATGGGCAAACGGGTTGAGTGCATCTGAGCTCTACCCGATCGCACTGCCAGGTGCCCGGGCATATCGCATCGACCTGGACCGCTTCGCCTGCGATGCCTTGATCGAAAACCTCTCCGCCCACACCGGGGTACCGCCCGATGATCTGAACGCAAGAACCTTCTGGCATTGGACAGGGAAGCTGTTCGAGCGAGACGACGGCCATATCAAACTCATTTGGCTACCGCCCGCAGGCCGACAGCAAACCGGCAAGTCCTTCGGCCAACAGGTTTGCCCGATCTGCTTGGATGACGAAGAGCCATACCTGAGGAGAGACTGGCGCCTTTCCTTTGTCACCACATGCAACATCCACAAAGTTTTGCTGATCGATCGCTGCCCCAATTGTACCGCCCCCATCCAACCGCTTTACACACGATACGACGTCGCCTGCATGACTGCGTGCTGGCACTGCGGCTTCGACCTCCGAAGAAGTGACATCGTCTCCGTTCCAGATCTCTCGGCCCAACAATCGTTACGCCTGGTCCTTGAGGATCGCTGGGGACGATTGGGCAATTACGGCCCCGTCCATGCGTTGGCTTACTTTCGGATTTTGTGGACCGTCTATCGATTGCTGGCCACCGGCCGGTTCGCGATGCCTTTACGCCAGTGGCTGGGTAGCCCGGAACCACCGTCGGGCATCCCTCGCATCAAGGAGGTCGAGCGCCTCAATCCCCGTTGCCGCCACATCTTGGTGAACATGGCCATGGAGTTGATGCACGATTGGCCGCACCGGTTCATCCAGGCCTGCCGAGATGTCAGCATCCGTTCACGGGTGCTGCTCAAAAATTCCGAACACATGCCCTTCGCCCTGTGGGAACCGGTCAGCTTCCAACTCAGCGATCCCGTCGGAGAAGCGGCGCCAGCTGATATAAAAGCCGCCAAGGCTTACCTCCGCGCTCACAAGCAACGCCCGACGTACCGAGCCCTCCAAGACCTCCTTGGCATGCACTTTCATGCTCATCGGGATATGGCGCTCCAATCCCATAAGCACATGCCTTACGGCTCGCACCGCTATTGGAAACTCGATGGCGTGTCACCGGCAGTCCGCGCCGCGGCCAAACGTGCCGCTCACAAAAAAGGTGAAAACGTCGGGGCGTGGGTGGACAAGGCGTTACGCGGCATTTTGGAACCTATCAACGAAAAAGTTATCAAAAACACAACATCTGGTATTGCGGCCGAGAAAAACCGGCATACATCGTCTCATGGTGGAGGAGTTGAATAAGGGGGACCGTCATGCCTGTACGCAAGATTCCCAGGAGTCACACCAGCATCACCGGCCGTTATTCCCTCGGCCCGGGCAAGGGCAGTGTTGGGTTTGAATCGACCCTGGAACGCGACTTCGTACGTCTGATGGCCTTCGATCCGGACGTCACCTCTATCGAAGAGCAGCCCGTACGCATCGATTACGCCGACGACACGGGCCGCCCCCACCATTACACACCGGACTATCTGGTTCACCGCCACAACGCGCCGCCGCTGCTGGCCGAGGTCAAGCCCACCAAATTCCTCAAACCGGACCTGCAGCCTAAGTTCGATGCGGCTCAGGTTTATGCCTCAAAACGGGATTGGGTTTTCGAGGTGTGGACCGAGAAAGACATCCGCACCCAGAAGCTCACCCACATCCGGCTGCTGGAGCCGTACCGCAGACGGCAGGAAGACCCGGGCCGCATGGCGCGCATCCTGCGCCAGGTCGACGACAGCGGACCGATACGCGCCCGCGATCTACTCACAGCCTGTTGGACGGACAAAGAAGAGCTGGAGCAAGGTGAAATTGCTCTCTGGCATCTGATCGCTATCGGGAAGTTACTCACGGACATGGAGCATCCCCTCACCGATGACAGCATCCTGTTCGGACAAGGGAGGCCATCATGACCACGCCTCTCAGCTACGATGTCGGCTCGAAGGCCATGGTGAATGAGCGGGCCTGCATCATCACGGCGCAAACCGGTGCGGATGAGGTCTTGATCTGCTTTGAAGACAACGGCCGTACCGAGGCCGTTCACACATTCGAGCTCAAACCCTTCGAGATACCAGACAAAGCCAAGCCGAAAGCTCTGGATGCGTTTCACGAACAAGACCTGGAAACGGCCAGGACGCGGTTTGACGCCATCGCCCCAATATTGGATGTCGAAGGCAATCGCGGCGAAGCCATTCGTGAACGCGCCAAGGAACTGGGGGTTCACATCTCGACGCTTTACAGGTGGCTGCAAAGCTATGAAAGCGTCGAGCGCAAATCGGCTCTGGCGCCACGCCGCCGCGGCAAACGCAAGAGACGCCTGGACAAGAAGCTCGAAGCCATCATCCAGCACGCGATCGAGAAAATTGATCTCAGCAAGCAATGTAATACGCAGAGACGGGTCATCGATGAGGTCAAGCTTCGTTGCCGGGCAGCCCGCCTGAAGCCACCACACCCCAACACGATCCGCAGTCGCATCAAGGATGTGAGTCCGCAAGAGCGAACCAAACGCCGCCGCGGTGCCAAAGCCGCTCGGGATCAATATGCGCCCGCGACCGGACATTTTCCCAATGCCGACCGACCATTGTCCTATTGGCAAATGGATCACACCAAACTCGATATTATCTTGCTGGATGACGAACGCCGTAAACCGATCGGCCGCCCGTGGTTGACCCTCGCCATCGACGTCAACACCCGGATGATCGCGGGTTACTATCTGGCCCTTGAGGCTCCCAGTTCGTTCTCCGTCGGCATGTGCATGAGCCACGCGATTTTGGAAAAACACGACTATCTGGAAAAAGTGGGTATTAAGGGGACTTGGCCGGTTTGGGGCTTCCCCGGGACCGTTCACGTCGACAATGGAAAAGACTTCCGTGGCAAGTCGATCCAGAAATCCCTCGATGAGTACAACATCAACATTGAGTGGCGCCCGGTAAAACGTCCTGAATTCGGTGGCCACGTCGAACGCATGTTTAACACCCTGAACCAATTCATCCACGGCCTCCGCGGAACAACCAAGTCCAATGTCAAAGAGCGCGGGGAATACAACTCCGAGAAAGAGGCGGTGTTTACTTTTGCAGAGTTCGAGACCTTGCTCGCCAATCAAATCGTCAACGTCTATCACAAGTCCATCCACTCCAGCATCCAGATGACACCGGAGAAGAAGTGGGATGAAGGCCTATTCGGTTCAGGCACGAAGAAAGGGCCTGGGCTGCCTGCGCGTGCCTCTGATCCGGAACGTTTGC
>Ga0070729_10004068_pt1 | contig 16237 bp, 15 predicted proteins | sample tdDd472_FD_66725 | JGI IMG/M metagenome (GOLD analysis project Ga0070729, IMG submission 66725) | Marine sediment microbial communities from the Atlantic coast under amendment with organic carbon and nitrate - tdDd47.2 | ecosystem: Environmental > Aquatic > Marine > Coastal > Sediment | place... | reverse complement strand
GCCCATAGACCTGGGGCTGCGGGTGATAGCTCAACACGCTCAACGGACGGGCGAGTGGGCTCCGTACCTGAGAAGACCTGATTGCCGCTTACGACTGCATCGGCAAGGGTAACTTCTTTCACATCTTCCACACGCAGAGCAATCGGTTCTGTTGAAAAGATTCGATACAGACCTTGGTCTGGATCGAATGAAGCAAGCTGTATCGGTGGGATTTCCTTCACCGTATCACTGAGGGCACGGATCGTGGTTTGGTAAATCCGGGTGCCATCGCGTCGAGGGGTGATCTCACGCCAACCATCAGAATCAGTCTTGAACTGCTCAGCAAACCCAGGATGGGTTGTCAGATCGGGGGCGTCGCGAACACCCGTCATGGGCTCCTTGCCCTGTATGCGTAGAGTGAGCTCGATTGGGTCGCCAACTCGAACGCTAGAGTTTGAGGCGCGTGCCTCGAGCTGAAACTCGCCGATCGCGCCGTCATAGATGTCAGGTTTGCCGTGCTCTGGGACAGGCACCACATCGATATTGAGCGAGTTGGATTCGATATATGCGCGATAACGATCGCCAAAGCTTGGTTGACGAGTAAAGAGCGATCGGAATGGACCGATCTCAAGTGTTCCGAGCTCTGTCGGAGTGATGCTCAGCCTGAAAGTGAAACTTGATTTTTCACTCCCGTTGTGGATGCCCCTTGAGACATGTCCGGTGATCATTTGCCCATTGAGTGGAAACTCAAGTTTGGACTGTGAGTTGCCTGATATGGAGCCAGGTCGTATCACCAAAGACTCCGGTATCTTTGATGAGCCAAAGTTAAACTGAGATGTGTTGTCTCCTAGCCACCACACGCACTCAAGTTCAATGGTCTCGTTCTGGTACAGGCGTGTGCGGTCGATAGAGATAATCAGCTCATCGTCTAGTGATTCGGAGGGAAGCACTGAACGAAAGCTCGTCTCATTACCTGTATATTTCTCGCCCCGGTCTTGAATGATGGGTGCCGGTATCGTGAACTCCCCGTCGGTGTTCGCGGTAATCGTGAACTGGTACAGATACCGTCGCTGGCGTACTTGTTTGCGCTGGCCGTTCTCAAAGACTACTGAGCTTGTCGTCTGGGTTGTACGACCATGAGAAATCATTGAGATTCCCTGCGGGAGATCCAGTTGACCAATCTGGGGATCAGTAGCGCCTAGGACTTCGATGACATACGCGAGTTCATCGCCAACAAAGACACGCTCGCGTGATAAAGACGCTTGAACGAAGACATTCTCCTGCGCGTGAGCCAGGTTTGGTTTCGTGAGCAGTATCAGAAGCATCGCGAATATGAAGCGGTATGAATCTTTGCGTTTCATTACCAATCCCTTTCGACTGGTACCACTTGCGGCGTTCGTCTCGCTTTTCGTCGTTCTCGTTCACGACGCTCTTTGTCGAGCAGCTGCTGCGCGATCTCACTGATTTCCTGCGGCGCTTCCTCAGCATCCTCCCCCTGTGATTGCTCAGGTTCCTGCTCCTCTCCATCACTTTCTTGTTCAGGATCTGGCTCGCCGCCGTTCTTGCCCTCCGTTCCATTCTCAGACATTTCACGGAGTTTATTCGCAGCACTCTCAAGCGCATCCGCCGCTTCTTCTTGTGCTTTCGCGGCCTCCTGCATCTTTCCTTGCGAGAGTGCCTCCTGAGCGCGTTCCTGTGCATCGCGTGCGCTTTGCAGCTGCTGCTCGACTTCTTGCATTGCTTCGCTGTCGTCTTGTTGCTCGCTCAGCCCTTCTTGTTCGCTCTGTGTCTGATTGCAAAGCTCGTCCTGATCCTCCGCCTGCTGACTTTGTTCTTCGGGGGTCTTGGACGACTGTTCTTTATTCTCATTCGCTTCTTGCTGTTGTTGTTCAGCGAGTTCTTCGAGTCTCTCTGCCGTTTCTTGCTGTTGCTGCTGGCGTTGCTGAGCTTGTTCTTGCTGTTGCTCGATCAACTCCTCAAGCGAGTTGATTTGATTCCTAATGTTCTGGATTTCCTGTCTTACCCGCTCCAGATTTTCGATCGCGGGTCGATAAGAGTGGTCAACATCGTGTGCGGCTCGGAATGCGCTCGCAGACACGATCAACTGCTCAAGCTGATCGACGAGCTGTTCTTTCATCGCAGGAAGATCGGTGGGGTTCAGGGCTGTATCCTGATTCTCCTGGTCCGCTCGGGTCATCAGGTACCATGCATGTCCAATCGAATCGCGGGCTCGTACGCGCAGTTCGCTGCTGGTGCCCTCGGTATCCGCCTGGCGCAGCCATTCCACTGCATCGGCGAGTGAGCCAGGATCAGTTGGTTGGCGTCTGATGTATGCGATACCCATGTTGTATGAAGCAATAGAACGGAGCTGATGATCCTCGCACCTAGCAACCACTTCAGAAAGGATTGAATGACGATCCTCAAAGGGAGTCGCGTGATCCATTGCCTGTTGAATCCGTACTCGAGCGATTGATGCGGGCATGGGCTCTGCTTCATTCCCTGCCAAATTCTCCGCATCAGGATCGTCTGAGCCGAATGAAGCGGAGATGGGCATGAGCGTGAATATGGCCAGGAATATGATGATCTGAATTCTCATATTGCCCTCCTTGTTCTGGTGGGTAGAACGAGCTGATCGATGAGGATGAAAATCAATCCAGCCGCGAGGAAGAACGGGTACTGCTCTGTGTATCGCATAGTGCTCGCTGTGTCCATCGTTCGTTGGTCTGCGGTGCTAATCAAATCGTTGTAGATTTGAGCGAGATCAATCGTTCCCGTTCCAACCTCGAGATACACGCCTCCTGGTGAAACACTGGCGATATCACGGAGTGTTTCGGACTCTAAACGCGAGCGTACTTGATCGGATCGAGGATTGTTACGGTCAGCATTGATGACGGCGCCTTTGTCAGATCCGATCCCGATCGTAATGATGCGGACACCGCGTTCGCTCGCCTGTCTTGCGGCGGCGACAGGGAGGCTCTCCTGATCCTCGCCGTCTGAAATGATAATCAGATCACGATATCCGCTCGCGAACTCATCACTCGATTCGGGAAAGACAAGTTCCATCGTGCGCCTAATTGCATCACCGATGTTCGTGCCGCCCATCAGGACACTTTGAGGTGAGAGTTCGTCGAGCGCCAGGCGGAAAAACATACGATCCGTGGTCAACGGGCATACAACGGAAGATGAGCCTGCATACGCGACGAGTCCGACACGATCGCCTCGGAGTTCTGAGGTCAGGTCATTGATCCAAAGCTTCGATCGCTCGAGCCGATTCGGTGCGACATCGTTTGCGAGCATGGAGCGAGAGACATCGAGCAGAAATACGATGTCGCGTCCCTTGGATTCAACCTCGATTTCTTCAGGGTTCGACTGTGGGCGTGCGATAGAGATGGTGATCAGGCCGAGCCCCAAGGTCAGTGCGAATACGCGGGCCCATGTATTCCATGACCTGCGCCGTCCCAGGTTTGAATCAATAATACTTGTGTCACCCAAGCGTCGCTCGATCCGGAAAGAGCGGTACAGTGAGGCAATCATGATTGCTCCGAGGACCGGCAGGACCCACAGCACAATCAGCCACTGGGGGTTCGCGAAGCGCCACTCACCCCGTAGCCAAGATGAAAACAGTTCGTTCATGCCGACCCTCCCTGAATGACAAACTCGCGTGTGCAGATGCCTACGCCAAGCAGGGCGAGCCCGGTTATGGCATACGGAAGGTACAGCTCACGGAATGTGGTCGACTGAGAAATTTCAATAGTTGATCGTTCCAACTCATCAATTTCAGCGTAGACCTTCTCAAGATCACTGATCTGCTCTACCGGCCAGTAGCGCCCCCCCGTATGCTCCGCAACCTGAGTCATGAAGCGATCATTGATATTCGAGTTCTGGCGTGGAAAAAGAGAGCCTCGTCTGCTGTTACCGCGGATTCCCACGATGTAAATCTTCATGCCCCATTGATTCGCGAGAACAGCCGCTTGATCCGGAGAATACTGACCAGCCTGATTTTCCCCGTCTGTGAGCAGAATGATGGCCTTGCTCTTTAGCGCGAACTCAGGATTCTGGGTATCTATCCGCATCGCATCTTCGTACGCTTTGAGACGCCCCGCAGCGAGCATCAAAGCGTCGCCGATTGCTGTGCTCCGTTCTCGCTCACTTCTCGGGATCTCAATCGAACGAATTGATTCGACGAGCGCGTCGTGGGATTGGGTGAGCGGCATCAGCGTGTCAGCATAACTACCAAACACTACGAGACCGAGCAGGTCTCCGGCTCGACCCTTCAGGAGTTGTCCGTCGCCCTCAACGAAGCGCTCGACGATTTTCTTGACGGCCTCGAGTCGGTTGGTACGATCGCCCTCAAAAACGACCGTGTCGTTCATGGACCCAGATCGGTCTACTACGAGTTCGATCGCGATGGTATCGCGTGTTGCCTTGGTATCGCCGACGATCTCCTGCGGGCGTGCGAGCGCGATACATAAGCTGATGATACCCAGGCCGATCAGCATGCCCGGGATCCAGACCAGTGCTGAGCGGATGGAATGCCCGCTCGCGGCGAGTCGGGAGGGCACACTCATCATGAGGCCCCGTCGTCGGCGCCATGCGATCACGCGAACAACCCAAATCAACGGAACAACCGAGGTAAAGGCGAGAGCAATTGGGTACGCGAACTGCCAGTTCATGCGGCCCCCCCTCGCGTAACCGATGCGTCATCATCACCGAGTAACTCGAGCGCGTGCTCGGCCATCTTCTGTGGAGTCACACGCACGCTCGGTTCTGCACTATTGCTGTATCGCGCTTGATCGCAGACACGGATCATCTGGTCAAACTCTGTTGTCGACTGCAACCGTGGATCCAATCGATCGAAGATGCGGCCGAGCCGCTCGAAACCTTCGCGCGTGGGTATCGATGGATCAGATTGGATATCGCGGAGCAACTCGAGCACTGAACGGGCTGAGTGGGCGTTGGTATTCCGTCGAAGCATGACGATCACAAAGCCAAGGGTGACAACGGCAATGGCGATTCCCGCGATCACGATCGATGTTTGACCATCGTGATCCGAAGATAAAGGCTGGGTAATGTCTGGGATTTCGTTCAGCTCTCCGGAGTCATTCTCGGTAAGAACGCCGAGCACCTGAACCTCTATCGGTTTAGTGGAAACGAGTGTTGGCTCAGCATCTGGTGAGTTGTGCACGCGAACAACTGAAGCAGGAACTGTATAGGTTCCGGGCAGGAAAGGCTCGATCAGCGTGCGCCGGTGTAACGAATAAGCCCCATTACGGAGTTCTGGGGGTGATGTCGTTTCATCGATCACTGTCCACTGGGTGTCGATCCAGTCGCGAGGCTCAAACACGGGCTGCTTCGAGACCGTCCATGTCGCGATGTCGTCTACCCATATTCTGTCAGCAAGTATGATTTCGTCCGTATCGATCCGTGTTTCAAGGGTTACCCCCGATGCGTCATCACGCGCAAACTGTGCGACGCTGGTGTCTACGGATGGGATAGGGTCCGCGCACCCAGAGAGGGGGGGCAAGGTAATTATCAGCATGCATATGAGAGCACGGATCATCGCTTGCGCATCTCCCGTTGCTGAAAGTACCGGTAAAGCGGGTCTACGAAACTCTCTGCGGTCGAAATCTCTACTCGGTCTACACGAGCTCGCCGCATGGTGTCCTCAATGAGGGTTTGTTCCATCATGGCCTGATTGCGGTATCGTTCGCGTACGCGTCGTGAGCCTGTATCGACACTGAACCGCTGCCCAGAAACAGGATCGTGCATGCGTATGAGCCCAGCCTTTGGCAGCTCGAACTCAAGCGGATCCGTGAGCTGAATCGCGACAAGCTCGTGCTTTCGGGCGAGCATCCGCATGGGCTTGGCCCAATCCGGTTCGTCGCGGTTGTTCAGTCCTGAGAGGAAATCGGAAAGGACAAAGATGACGGCCTTGCGTCTGTGCGCTCTTCCGAGTTCGCTCAGGGCATCTTTCAGTACGAACGGAGACATCCCGGGTGTAGAGTCGATTAACTCGCGCATGATGCGACGGGCGTGCTTCTTGCCCTTCGAGGGGCGGAGGTGAAACGACTCCTTCTCTAAGTGTTCCGAGCCGAACACCTGCAGCCCGACACGATCGTTGTTCCGTCCTGCTGCAAGTGTCAAGACCGCGCCGAGTTCACATGCGAGTTGGTGCTTGGAGCGCTTTACACTCCCGAACGCAGTTGAGATCGAGCAATCCACGCACAGGATCACGGTCAGCTGTCGTTCTTCCGTGAAGCGTTTAATGTGCGGGTGTCCTGTGCGTGCGGTGACATTCCAGTCAATCGTGCGAACCTCATCGCCAGGCATGTATTCGCGGACTTCTGCAAACTCAATTCCCTGTCCCTTGAACGCGGATTGGTACTGGCCGCCGAATAGATCATCTACACGACGACGCGCCCGGATTTCCAGGCGTTTCACTTCCCGCATGAGTTCTTCGGTAAGCACGCGTGTAGACCCTCCAAGGTAGGTGGATTCAAGGGACGGGGATACGAGCGAAAAGCTCGCGGACGATATCCTCACTCGATATCCCCTCCGCCTCGGCTTCATAGCTCACGAGCACGCGATGGCGGAGAACATCCAGTCCGATCGTTTTGATATCCGATGGGGTAACAAATGCGCGGCCATCAAGGAATGCATTCGCACGCGCGGCCCGGGCCAACGCGAGTGATGCACGCGGGGATGCACCGAACTCAATGAGCTTGGGCAGATCCATCGTCCAGTTCGCACGAACTGATCCGGGATCCCGCGTGGCGTGTACGAGTGAGACGATGTAGTCCTTTATTTTGTCGTCAATGTAGATATGGTTGACTGTCTCGCGTGCCTTCGTGATGTGCTCGAGTGATACGACAGGGGCGATGCCCTTATGTTCGGAAGTTGACATCATGCGATCGACGATGATGCGTTCCTCATCGCGGGTAGGGTACCCAACATGAAGCTTCAGCATAAAGCGGTCGACTTGGGCTTCGGGGAGGGGGTAGGTGCCTTCCTGCTCGATCGGGTTCTGCGTCGCGAGGACAAGGAAAGGGTCGCCGACGGTGTAGGTGGTATCGCCGATCGTTGCCTGCCGTTCCTGCATTGCTTCAAGCAGGGCGGACTGAACCTTCGCGGGCGCTCGGTTGATCTCATCTGCAAGCACAATATTAGCAAATATCGGCCCTTTACGGGGCGCGAAGGTCCCGTCCTTTGGGTTGTAGATCAGGGTCCCGATCACATCTGCGGGGAGCAGATCAGGGGTGAACTGGATGCGAGAGAACTCTGCGTGGCACCCCTGCGCGAGCGTGGTCACGGTAAGTGTCTTGGCGAGCCCAGGGACGCCCTCGAGCAGGACATGCCCTCCGGTCAGCATCCCGATGACGAGCGAGCGGACCATGTGCTCTTGCCCAACCACGACGGACCCGACCGCGTGGACGAGCTCTTGAATGGGTTGGGCGTCGCGCGCGACCTGATCATCGCTCAGAGAGATGTTCAGTGTTTCACTGCTCATGCGTATCTTCCTTGATGGTTATACGAACCGGTTTCGTCTGGGTTCTAGATGCTTTTCGTCGGCCATCCTGTCACAGATTATTCATTTGTAGCAGCGGAAGGTTGCCCTGAAAAGAACACACGGGCCGCGATGGGCCCGTGTGGATTGGATCAGATGTGCGGTCGATCGCTCAGCCCTGAGCCGGGGGCTGTTGCCCACCGCCGGGATTGATGTCGATCTCGCCAAAACGCTCTTCGTATTGACGGATCGCCGATCCGAGCGAGAGCGCAAGGCGTTTGGCACCGGCCCAGTTCATAATGACGCGTGACCCGACATTGAAGACCACCATGGGTGCCTGATTCGGGACCTGCATGGGGATGTTCATCCCGAAGTCCATGATCAGTTCATCCTGGGTGTTGCTCGTGCGGATGGTGTTCGCGTAGGTGCTCGTCATCTTCGATTCATCGATGCGGAGCTGGACCTGCTGCTGTTGGGGTTGTTCGTCCATGTCTGGATCCCTTATATGTGTATCAGTTCGTCTCTCGTGTGAATGCCGAGGGGGGGACTCGAACCCCCACTCTGTCTCCAGAAGCGGATTTTGAATCCGCCGCGTCTACCAATTCCGCCACCCCGGCAAGAGATATGGGGCGTAATGATAGGCGTGGGGGGCGTGTCTTCAACACAAACATCATCCTGAGAACCCGGAATCAAGCGATGGTTCCATTTCAGTCGATGCCTACACTTCTCTTCCTCTCGGGCGTCCGGGAGGGTCGATCCGGGACTCAGGCGCACGATGGCGGATCGACAGCAGTCCAGTGCGTGGCATGAACAGAAAGAACATCATGTCAGACACCAATACCATTACCGTAGAAGAAGCGGGACCCTGCCGGAAACGCATCAGCGTTGAGATCCCGGCTGATACCGTTGATAATCAGATGGAAGTCGCGTTCGGCGCGGTAGCCGAGCAGGTCTCGATTCCGGGCTTCCGCAAGGGGCACGCGCCTCGTCGTCTCGTCGAGAAGCGATATGCCTCGTATGTCACCGATGAGACCCGTTCGCGCCTTGTTTCGCAGGCCTACGAGCAGGCGGTCCGTGATAACGATCTCAAGGTTCTCGGACAGCCCCCGGCAGAGGTCTTTGAGTCCATCGAGGTCGAGTCGGGCAAACCCGTAAACTTCGAGGTCGAGGTCGAGGTTATGCCCGAGTTCGAACTCCCCGAACTCAAAGGCATCAAGGTTCTCAAGCCAGACGCAACGCTCCCCGATGGGGTTGTCGATGAGGAGATCAAAAAGATCTCGATCAACGAGGGCTCGCTCGACGAGCGAGAGGACTCGGACCGCGGCGATTATGTCACAGGTAACGCTGTGATGACGGACTCAGACGGGACAGAGCACTACAACATCGAAGGTGCGGTCGTTCAGATTCCTGAAGAGGGCGATGAGGGCATGATCCTTGGCGTCATCGTCCCTGATTTCTTCAAGCAGATCGGCACTCCCAAGGTTGGGGATAAGGTCACGATCAAGCTCAAAGGCCCTGAGAACCATGAGGTCGAAGCGCTGCGAGGCAAGGACCTTACGGTTGAGTACGAAACCACCAAGGTCTACCGCATCGTTCCCGCGCTCATCACCGATCTTGTTGCGAAGTACGGGTTCAACGATGAGGAGCAGCTCAAGGAAATGGTCACGAACCAGCTCCAGCAGCGTGCCGAGGTTCAGCAGCAATCCGTCATGCGCCAGCAGATCATCAAGCATCTCTCCGACGCGGTCGACTTTGATCTGCCCGAGGGCCTGACCTCACAGCAGGCGGCGCGGAATCTCCAGCGCCGACGGATGGATCTCATGTACCGAGGCGTCGATCCATCAGAAATCGAGCAGAAGATGGCTGAGCTTCGTGGCGCTTCCACCGAGAGCGCCCGGAATGAGCTGAAACAGTTCTTCATCCTGAACAAAGCGGCCGAAGAACTCGATGTCCAGATCCAGAATGAAGAGATCAATGCCCGGATCGTCCAGATGGCGATGCAGCAAAACAAGCGTCCCGAGCAGGTCGTCGAAGAGCTCCAGAAGAGCGGTCAGGCACAGACCCTGATGCAGCAGGTCCGCGAGCACAAGACAATTGACCAGATCCTCTCTGACGCCGAGGTAGAAGAAGTCTCCGCAGACGAGTTCAACAAGAAGATGGGCAACGAAGCGGAATGATCCGCAATGCGTCTTTGAATCACAAAGCCCCGCCGAGTGCGGGGCTTTTTTATGTGAATGCACCGTGATTTAGAGATCAGACGAGATTGGTGTTTTCGTCGTCTTCATCGCTCAGATCGAATGCATATGAAGGCTCCCCTGTATTAAAGGGGTGGTTGATGGTGCCGCAATCGCAGACGATCCCATGAGTGCCGGCGGGAAGTTGGGCGATGTCTTTACCGCACCCCGCACAGGTCATGTGCTCTAATCGAGATGTCATAGAGTTGACCATCGTAAGCGCGATGGTGACTGCCACACCAATTGCAGGAAGGACGGGCACTGCAAAGACCCCGACAACCGTGACAACAAGCAGCGCAAGCCCTGCAAGAAGAGCAAACACACGCAAACGAAGTTTCTGCATCCAGAGCATAGGAATGGCCTCCTGCCGATCGATCGTGAACCCGGCACACATCACACGGAACGCGGTTCCTCCGCTTGCTCAATAGTACACCCATATTGGCCGAGTTGGAACCGATTCCAGAGATCGAAATAGACAGAGCCGGATCAGAGTGGGCGGTAAAGGTCGATCACTTCACGGAGGTAATCGGGGTTCTTGAGATGATTCACCTGGAGTTCGATGCCGTCCTGCCCAGAAGAGGAGATGCCGATGCGTCCAACATTCATCACCCGTTGAAGGAAACTCTGGTTGATCTGAATATTGCGGATGTTGTCGTGTACAACCTCGGATGAGGATTTGGAAAAGAACCCTCTGTGCATGATTGTGCGTTTGGTGGTGATCTCAAGAGAGGCGCTGAGACGATCGATCCACCACCAGGTCAGAATCCCGATGGACCCGATCAGCAGGGGGCCGAAGAGCGCGTACCACCAGACGGACTTGTCTGTTATTGGAACCCAGATGAGCCCGATGAGACTCAATAATCCCGCGAGCGCTACGAATGAAAACCGGATAACGCGTGAGCGGAACCAGCAGCGTCGTACTTTGATCACACGAGTTTCGGGACCGAAGTCGGGTGGGAACCCGGCCTTGGCCGCACGATCGATCGTCTTCGAGTCCACATTTGGGTCGGGATCTTCGATGGTGATGCCTGAGCCCTCTGGGATGGGTACGCGGTTGATGTCACCACAGTTCAGGCACTCGTGCTTGGTGCCCGCAAACTCATCGTCCAGTTGGATCTCCATATCGCAGCGATCGCAAGTGAAGCTAATCATGATTGAAATCCCTTCCCCGTATTGTACGGGATCGGCCCAATGTACTTTCAGGCATGATTTGTGGATTTCTGCCCCTGTCTGGCAGCAGGGAGGCGAGGGGGCGAAAGAGCCCAGTTTCAATGATTTCATGCACAGAAATAATTAGGAATATGAAATCCCCGCATGCTCGATCCATCCGGGATCATGCTCACCCCGAGGGCAGTGGTGGGTCCAATGGACGAGCCCGCCTTTATCATTGAACTCGTATTCGCCCCGAAACTCTATTCTGTCTCCAATCCGTATCGGGATTCTTTTAGCAAGGTCGATGTTATGGAGAATCAGGATCGTTTGGCCGGTTTTCAGTTGGACGACGAATCGTTGATGACGAGCTCCGTGGGTGTCGTCAGAATAAATGCGGATGATTTCGCCATGATCCGTGATCATGGTCGAATCATCTTCAGCGGCATAGTTTCGACCGGTTGAAAACGACATCAGAACTCGAAGGGGGTGCCGGGCGTGTATCCCACCAGGTCGTACAACTCTTGACGCGTCTGCATGTTTTCCAGCTGCCCCTCAAGAGTGCCCGTGTCCTTCAATTCAACCAGTGCCTTCGAGATGGCACCCATCGCGATACGGAGCGTGCTCACCGGGTAGATCACGATGTTGTATCCGATCGCGCCGTACTGCTCGAGCGTGAGCATCGGGGTTTTGCCGAACTCGGTCATGTTCGCGAGCATAAATGGGCGTTTGTCGCCCAACTCGTCCATCGCCTTGGCAAAGTCCGCGAACTCCTGTTCGCTTGTGAGGCCCTCTGGGAAAATCATCGTCGCGCCTGCTTCGACATATGCCTTCGCACGATCGATCGCAGCATCAAAGCCTTCGACGCCCTTGGCATCGGTTCGGGCACAGATGATGAATCGCCCATCAGAGCAATCTTGTGATGCCTTCGCGGCCCATTCGATCTTCGACACGGCCTGATCGAGCGAGATCAGCGCTTTGCCGTCGAGGTGCCCGCAACGCTTGGGGAAAACCTGATCCTCCAAGTGCAGCCCAGCGGCGCCCGCGTGGTCGTACTCGATAACGGTGCGTCGGACCATTTCCTCCTCGCCGAATCCCGTATCCGCATCCGCGATGATCGGCAGCCCCGACGCGTGGGCGACGGAGCGGATCTCGCGAGCGAAGTGGTCGAGCGTGAGAAGCCCCACATCGGGAACACCGTTGGCAACCGTTGTCGCGCCGCCGGAGAAGTACCCGGCCTGGAAGCCCGCGTCCGCGACCGCACGCCCCACCAGCGCATTAAAAGCACCCGGGGCAGCTACAACGGACTGGTTCATGAGGTCTCGGAGGGTCGTGCCCGGGTGTTCTTTGCTCATCATGGTTCATCATATGCACACGCCCTGCGCAGTCCTCAGCGGCATCAAGTACAATCACGCTTATGCTGAAGACACCTACGATCGTCCTTTCGAATATCGCGATCTGCATGGCTCTCGCGGGGACTATGTCGAACGCCTGTGCTCAAACCGCTGGCGAGTCTGGAGTTGTTGAAAATCAGCCAAAGACCTGGGGTGAGATAAGCGAGGAGAAGGCGCAGGCGGGGCGGATTACTTTCTCGGGACAGCCGACCGAGGATGAGCTCCGCGCCTTCGCAGCCGCCGGTGGTCGGGTTGTCATCAACAACCGAACCGAGCGTGAGATGGATCGGCTCTCCTTCGATGAGCGGGCGCTCGTCGAATCGCTCGGCATGACCTATGTGCACACACCATCGAGCTCTGCGATTTTTGACGGGACTCAGTCGAGCGAGCTTGCGGACACACTCAACGCCACAACAGGACCGATTCTCATGCACTGCGGGTCAGGTTCACGCTCTGCCACGATCTACGGCATGTACCTCATCAAGGACCAAGGGATGAACAAGAACGACGCCATCGATGCCGCATGCGAACTCGGGATGAGTCCTTCGGGTGGACGAATCATTGAACGCGAACTCATGGATATGCCCGATCGCGTCATGGATGCGGTCGACCCCGCGAACCTGCGCCTGTATGTCGATACCCTGGCTGGGTTCGGGACACGCCACACGCTCTCGGAGACAGACTCCGACACACGCGGAATCGGCGCCGCACGCCGGTGGGTGAAAGCCCAGTTCGAGGCAAACATTGAGGGACATGGGAAGACTGGGGATTCCACCCCGCGCGTCTACTTCGACGCACACAAGGTTGAGCCTGACGGGCGTCGTATCCCGAGGACTGTCGAGGTCGTCAATGTCATCTGTGAGATACCTGGTTCTGACCCCGCCTCGCGAGATCGTCAGTACTATGTGCTCGGGCACCTTGATTCGCGTGCGAGCGGTGCCCTTGACGCCGAGTCCGACGCACCGGGGGCGAACGACGACGCATCGGGCGTCGCGTTGATGATCGAGCTCGCTCGGGTGCTCGCAAAGGAGCCGCTTGATGCAACGGTGGTCCTCATGGCTACTTCGGGCGAGGAGCAGGGGCTCTTCGGAGCACGGCTCCATGCCCAGGACGCCCTCGATGCGGGCATGAACATCGTTGCTGTACTCAACAACGACACTGTCGGCGACCCGACCGGGGTTCTTGAAGGGCAGGATGGAACCAAGGAGATCCGTGTATTCTCCGAGGGATTGCCCGCAACCATGATCACGATGGACGATTCCGAGATTGGCAACGCGGTCCGCTGGAAGCGCCTCTATGGCACCGAGTCTGACTCTACCTCGCGTCAGCTCGCTCGATACATCGCGGATATTGCCGACTTGCACAAGACCACCGTCCAACCCCGCCTAATCCATCGACCCGACCGGTTCCTGCGTGGCGGAGACCACACCCCGTTCAACGAGCTGGGGTTCGCAGCGATCAGGTTCTGTGAAACCTACGAGAACTACGATCACCAGCATCAGGATGTGCGGATCGAGGATGGCAAGCAGTACGGTGATCTCCCTGAGTATGTCGATGAGAACTACCTCGCGGATGTCACGCGTTTGAACGCCCTGACGCTCGTGCATCTGACCAACGCGCCGTCAGCGCCGGAGAACGCCAGAGTGATCGTGGCAGATCTCACCAACGACACGACGCTTCGTTGGAACCCATCTCCCGAGCCCGATGTGGCGGGATATGAGATCGTCTGGCGTGAGACAACGGCTGCGGAGTGGGAAGAGTTCAAGGATGTGGGCAATGTCACCGAGGGAACCGTCCCGCTCTCGAAAGACAACTACTTCTTCGGTGTTCGGGCGTACGACCATGACGGGTTCCGCTCGCTCATTTCTTACCCGCGTGCAGCGCGAGAGTAACCCGCCCAATGTGCGCACATTCGAGGACTTCGTGGTCTATGTGTTCGTGGATCTCCGGATATGCAGTCTCCAACTCCTGAGTAAGGAAACGAATCTCTGAAGGCGGTCATAAGCCGGGTCTAGGATTAATTGTGCTCCCTTCACTCCCGCCATACGAAGCATTGCACCCGCTCGTGGTCCATATCCCAATCGGTGTGTTGTTTGTCGCGTGGATACCCATGGTGATCGGGTTGCTCGATTCCAAGGGGCGCCACACCTGGTGGGCGTGCGGTGGGGGGCTTCTCGCTTTAGGGACCATCTCATGCGTTCTGGCAGCGATGACCGGCGAGTCCGCAGCGGGTATCGTCGGCTCCCCGTCACAAGTGATCGCGGTTGCGATCGAGTTCCACGAGGAACGCGCGGAGCGTGCCCGCAACCTGTTCATCGCGACGACTCTGGTTTATCTCGCTGTGTGGCTTGCGTATGCGAAGATCAAGAACACTCGCAAAGGCATGGTGCTGATCTTTGGTAGCGCGTTGGTGGTAATCACATATGCCGCAGCGATGATCGAACTGGTGAACGCTGGCCATTCGGGTGGCGTGCTCGTGCACAGACACGGCGTGTTTGCACCGATCGTGGAATGAAAATCGGTATGTGAAACAGTGGGCTGAGCGCACAAACCGGTCGATACGATCCTGCCACACGCACATTTTCTGTCGAGTGCGCATTCTTTTTTCACAAGAAATCCTGCTTCTGGGGCAGCATAAGCCTTCAGGATTCCTGTCTGATGCGCTCTCCACACTTGAGTTGATGTATCCAATGAAAATATTTGTGCGAACAAATGCATTGTTCTTGCGTCATTGATGTCCACGAATCATCAGAAAGGAGGACGACATGACACGCTTCCAGAACAACTCAACGGGTTACGAAATCGATCGCCTTGACGAGTCACAGGCGATCGTCGTCAAACACATCGAAGATCACTCCAGCGGGCTGCCTCTTTTCCTTGGGCTTGCATCCTATCTCGCCCTACTCCCGGCACTCTTCGGCGCGATGATGATTGCCTCATACTTCTGATCTCAGCACACCGATCTCTCAATACAGACTTCGTTTGTCAATCTCCAACACCCGCGCCGTTGCAGGCGTGGGTGTTTCTTCGTTCACACTGTTCACCTACGATCTCGCATGAACGCCTCCAATCCCATTGTTTCCATCATTACCGGTGCCGGCACCGGCATCGGCAGAGCCATCGCAGTTCGCCTTGCCAAGCGTGGCCCCGTCGTGCTCGCTGGGCGCCGACCCGACCCGCTCCGTGAGACCGCCACAGATCTGGGGATCGAGGGGCAGGACTGGCTCGTCGTGCCCACAGATATTTCCAAGGGTGAGGATCGAACCCGACTGATCGATCAGACACTCGATACATTCGGGCGGATCGATGTGCTGATCAATAATGCCGCGATCGGGACCTGCGGAGAACTCGGCACACTGGGCGAGCCCGACATCGAGCAACTCATCGACATCAACCTCACCGCACCGATCTTGCTCACCCGCCTTGCACTCCAGCACCTGCAGAAGACCAGCGGGTGCGTGGTCTCGATCGGGTCGCGGGCTGCGATCGACCCGTTCCCGGGGCTGGGCGCCTACGGCTGCACCAAAGCCGGGCTCGAAGCTCTCGCCAGAGCAATCGCAGCCGAATACCCGGGTATCCGCGCCTACACCATCCACCCCGGAGCCGTCGAAACCGACATGCTCCGTAGCATCGTCAGTGCCGACGCTCTGCCAACCGACCAGGTTCTGCTCCCTGACGATATCGCCCAAGCTGTCGGGTCCTTTGTCTTCAACCATCGCCCCGACCCCACCGGCTCCTCGATCGTCGTCGCCCAAACATAACCCGCCACGCCCCGCACCGGGGGAGGGTGCCGAGCAGAGGGAGGCGGAGGGAGCCAGGCTGTTCAAACGATCCTGTTTATCCAATTTCTCTTCAACTTTGCGTCTGGCGGACAACCAACGGCGCCTGCTAGGCACAATCAATGAAAAGGCACGCTCCTTTTCCCGGAGTGTGTCATGCCATGATGCGAAATTATTAGTTAGAACAGAATCCCTTAC
>Ga0070729_10004067_pt1 | contig 16240 bp, 13 predicted proteins | sample tdDd472_FD_66725 | JGI IMG/M metagenome (GOLD analysis project Ga0070729, IMG submission 66725) | Marine sediment microbial communities from the Atlantic coast under amendment with organic carbon and nitrate - tdDd47.2 | ecosystem: Environmental > Aquatic > Marine > Coastal > Sediment | place... | reverse complement strand
GATAATGACTTTGTTGTAAAGAATTCCGCCGATTGCACCTAGAATTCCACCGAGAATTGCTATGATTGAACCTTCAATTAACAAAATTTGTCTGATTTGTTTTGGTAAAAATCCCATAGAAAGCATTACTGCAGTCTGGTCTTTACGTTGCTCAATACCAAGGACAAATAGCAATCCAGTTAATAACAATGCCGCAGCAATGATGAAAAAACTCAATCCGATAAACAATTCTCCAAAATCAGTAGCTTCACTACTTGAAATCATTGCTTCATCCAGAACTGATTGATAAACTAATCCGAAAGATTGGGGTGATAGATTTTTCAGAATCTTTTCACCAGTAGATTTAATTGAGTTTTCATCTTTTGAAAACCTCAATGATGTTAGTGAACCATATCGATTTCCCCATAATTCCTGTGCTGTTTCCAAAGTAATAAAGGCTTTTGGTGAGGCATGATATTCATCCCAATATTCTTCATCCTCATCACGAATTGCATCAAGGTCGATTGGTATTCCCGGATCCCAGTCCTGACAGTTTTCAGAATCGCTCAATCCCGGAAAATTAGGGGCAAATGTTGCATCGGCCTTATTATTAGAAATTATAGAATGAACAATAAATTGTGTTGAATCCTCTGCCAATTCTTGCTCGCTATTAGGATTGAAATATTTAACAGATATTTCATCACCAACTTTGGCATTTAAATCATTTGCAAGCCACTGGTTAATGATAATTTCATTGTCTTTCATTGATGAGGGAACGATGGAAGTGCCTGGAGCAGAAATAAAGGAATATGGTGTAATTGCATCACTTTTTCTAATTCCATTAACAAAATATGTGAGCATTTTTTCTGCTTTTGGGAAGGAGTTTATTGCTGATTGCACAGTAATTTCATCAATGAAGACTCGATCGGAAATTAGTTCAAAGGAATTTTCTAATTCACGAATTTTAAATTGTGCATCAGTTGGATGCCAGTTTTTGAAAATTGCTGTGTCGAGGTCATTTAATTCAAATTCGCTATTCTCTACCAGAATAACATTGCAGAGAGTAGATAGATCCATTTCTTCAGCCAGTTTTTGAATCGGAATAAAAATGCTAAAAGGTGAAATCTGGCTGGTAGTGAGGTTGAATCTGCCGAATTCATTATCATCGATAATATTTCCGACCTTCAATCGAATTGCTACAGATTGATTGTCCTTGGACGCAAATGGTACATCAGCAGGAAGGAAGTTTATTTTTTCAATACGGACAAGTATTTCATCGCCTGAATTGATTTTCAGTCGGGTTGCAAGTCGTTCATTGATTGCAACTTCATCTGGGTTGTTAATTTGATCTTCAGTTTTGCCGATTTTCCAGAAGTTTTCCTCAACACCTAAAACTTGAATCTTGTTTACTCGTGACTGATTGGTTGAATTGATTCCAATTCCATCCATTTTTAAAACTGGAGCAAATGTAATATCTAATTCCTGAGATAACTCTGTGGCTAAATTTTGACGGAAAAATCTATCATTTGTATTGATTGCATATTCTGTATTACCAAGGCGAAGAAGTGCTATTCTTTTCAAACTGTATTGAACAGAATCGCCAACAATCAATGCTCCGGTTAGAATCGCAGTTGTAACAAGAGTACCAAGCAAAACACTGAGATGAGTTCTGCGGTAAAATGTGAGGCTTTTTACAATAAGATTTAATCTATTCATAATTACATCTAATATTCTGAATATCCAAAAATGAACACGGAATTATCAATTCGTCTGTTCTGAATGTCAAAATTTTTGTATTTACCTTCCAAAATTTTTCCTTCCTAATTATTTGATAATTGGAAATTCCGTGTTGGATATTGATTATTCAGTCTTTATAAGTTTTCCGTTCACAATCTTATATATCTTACCCATTTTCTTTGCCAACTCCATTGAATGAGTTACCACAATCAAGGCTACATTTTCTTCTTTATTTAATTCCAATAAGAGATTTGCAAGTTTATCGGCACTCTCAGAATCAAGTGATCCTGTTGGTTCGTCTGCTAATAGAATTTTTGGACTATTGACCAATGATCGGACAACAGCGACACGTTGACATTCTCCACCAGACAATTGTCCCGAACGATAATTTAATCGATTGGAGAGACCGACTTTTTCAAGCAATTCTTTTGCTCTTTTTTCTGAATTATTACCATTTACTAAAGTCGGGATCAATACATTTTCCAAAACAGTTAATTGTGGTAATAAATGATGCATCTGGAAAATGAAACCAATTTTTTCATTTCTGAGTAATGATAAATTCTTTTCAGATAATTTTGCTAAGTTTTCATTGTCCAACAAAATCTCTCCTGAAGTTGGATTGTCTAATGTTCCAATAATATTTAATAATGTGCTCTTCCCTGATCCAGATGGGCCAACTATAGCAACAGATTCGCCTAGTTTTATTTCTAAATTAACATTATTTAGTATTGATGGATTATCTACTTTATCAGGAGAAATATATTTTTTAGATACATTAATTAATTTTAACATGTCAACTCCAAATTCTTATCTCAAAACTCATAACTTTTCCAATAATCGTGCAAACTCTGCAGCCATTCTCTCAACTTTGAAGTGCTCCAGAGTATTTTCTCTACCTTTAAGTCCAAATTCTTTTGCTTTATCATTATTTAGTAGCAATTCCTCTAGATCATCAACCAATTCCTCAATATTTTCTGGATTATAAAGAAGTCCACCTTCAGTAATTTTCAACAATTCCGGAAATGAACCATGTGACGGTTGTACTACTGGAATTCCTGCTCCAAGTGCTTCCAATAGATAAATTCCAAAGGCTTCTTTGTGGACTGCCGGGACAGACATTACGGAAAGTGAATGAAGGAATTCAATTTTTTCCATTCTGGTTAGATTTGGCAATATTTCAACATCATCCCAAAAACCATTTTTTTTCAATTGTTTCACTAAATTATTGATATATTTTTTATCATCAGCAGTCATTCCGCCAGCAATTCTGAGTATTGCATTCGGAACCGTATTACGCTTTTTCAGTCGAATAAATGCTTCAACTAATACATGGAGTCCTTTGGGTTCGCATTGACGTTCCAGGAAGCCAATAGTTGGTAATTCAGGAAAATCATCCGCAGGTTGAATTCCAACAAGATTGATGGCATTATAAATTACATGAACTTTTTGCTCTGGAATACCAATCAATTCGCACATGATTGATTTTTCGTAATTGCTGACAGCAATGAATGCATCAATGGATTCACTATTCTCTTTGATCTGGTTCCAGATCTTTTTACGATAATGCTCATCAAGAGGATTCACAAAAATATCTTCATCTTGTAATGTACAAACTACTTTGCAGTTCAATTTTTCTTTGATCCCAGGAGCAAATCCAGACAACAAAGCATTTGAAATGTGGATTACATCAATGTCCTTTTGTTCCAGAAGCCATTCTTCTAATCGATCATATTCTTTTTTCTGATGACCATGTTCACCGCGGAGCATAGACAATGTTGTTTCAGCAAGATCTTCTGATCTGGTCATTCCAGCCATATTCGCAGCAATTTTCAGAAAGAAGTTTGAATCGAAGAATTTATCCACCCATCGGGGAGTATTTCGGAAAAATTTTAATTTCTGCTGCAGATAGACATTGATTCCACCAAAGAAAACAGGTACGCTTGTATCTGCCTTGTTATCATCTGTTAAAATTGGAAGATACAATGGAGTAATAACAACATCATGTCCCATTTTTCTTAAATTGATTGCTAATCCATTGTCTCGAAGACAATTTTCACAATAGAATGTGTTTCCTGCACCAGGGATTAACTGTAGTATTTTCATATATTATTACCTATGTTAAAATTCCAAAATTCAATAAATAAATAACAAATTCAAATAATCAAAGTATCAAACTTTTGCGAATTGGATAGTTCTTTTTTCTAAATCATAAATTTTTTCCATCAGCACAAACCTTCATGTTTGAGATTTTGAATTTGATATTTGGATATTATTTGAATTTTGTTTTTTGTCATTTGTTATTTCATTTTCAACAACCATTCCCAAGGTCTATTAACCATTCGGAAGGTTTATATTTCCAAACTATTTTCCAAAGCAGTACAAATTTCCATCTTCTGCTCCAATATAAATTCTACCTGAAGCAACAGCTGGAGATGAAATAATTACTGAACCAATTTCATATTGCCAAATCATTGAACCGTCATCCAATTTCAAAACATATACACGTCCATCAGCAGAACAGAAAATCACTTTGCCATCAATAATCACTGGTGAACTTTCTACATCATCATTGGTACGGAAAACCCAAACTCTTTCTCCAGTCAATCGATCAACACAATGTAATCTATAATCGCGGGAACCAATCACAACATATTTTTTTGTCACTGCCGGAGAGGAGAAAAAAGGAGCACCTTCTTCTTCATCGTAATATTTCCAAACGATGACAGTGTCTTCCAGATTCACAGCAATCAATTCGCTATCATAATTTCCAACATATACAAAATTCTCATAAACTGACGGTGATGCCGCCAGATAGGATTCCAAATTCACTTTTACTTTTCGTTTCCCGGTAATTGTTGAAACCTGATGCACAAAAGCATCGCAACCACCAAAAATCAAGTAATCTTTATATATTGCCGGAGCACCATTAATGAAATTTTTTGTATCATAAGTCCAGATTTTTTCACCGGTTTTGGCATTGAAACAGTACATTTTGGAATCGTAACATCCCTGGAATACTAAAGTGTCTTTAGTTTCCGGATTAACTGACCAATTGGGTGAACCCATGATCTTGCCACCGGTTTCAAATTCCCATTTCACAAAGCCGGAATCTGCATCAATTGCATATAGTTTTCTATTTACATTTCCAATATATACAGTATTATTCAAAACCATTGGCGATGCTTCAAAGGAGGTTGTTATTTCGTATTTCCAGATTTCTTTGCCAGATTCAGCATCAGCACAATAGAGTTTTCCATCCAGCGAAGCGAAATATACTTTTCCATCCATCACAACTGGTGATGCTGATATTTCATCTTCTGTTTGGAATTTCCAGAGTAATTGTAATGAATCAGGTAAGGAACCTTTTGCATTGCCTGAGAAATTATTATCACCACGGAAAATTGGCCAATTGGTTTGTGGAATTTGTTGAGTATTATTTTGAGATATATCTTTTTGTTTGTTACATCTTGAAAATATGGTTGAAAAAATGATGATTGTAAGAATCATTGTCACCCTGAGGTTCTTGAAGGGTGAAATCGGAGTACCTACTTGTTTTTCTTTGAAACTGTCTGCTTCGAGAGTCTCAGCATGACAGTAGTTCTTTTGATTTTTAAATTTATTTAGCATATGTTTCTCTGCGTATACTCCGCGTCCTTTGCGATCTCTGCGTTGAAAAATTACTCCCGAAATGCCAATGCTCCAGTGGGACAAATCTCCACACATTTTTTCGCAGTTTCAGTTAATCCCTGCTTTAAATTATTATTCAGTGGAACTCCAACCTGAACATCAAATCCTCGTCCAATAAATGTCAATCCAAGTTTCTCTTTTGATTGCTCTGTAGTACGGATACATAATCCGCATTTAATACATTTTCCCGATTCAAAGATTAATAGATCATGCTCAAAATTTTTATTGATTGCAACTCGATCTTCACCTTTGAAATGGGATTGCTTTGTACCATATTCATCAGCAAGATCACGAAGTTTACAATTGTTTGGTTTCAGACATTCGCAATGGAGACAGCGGGATGCTTCTTTTTCAGCATCATCTTGCAAAAGATTCTCAATCACATCTGTATTTTTTTCTGGTTTTGATTCTTGTTGGAAAAATTGCTTCTCTATCTCAAGTAACTTGCCAATTTTGGAGTTGAACATCTTGTGTAATGGTTTGGCTTCACCTGTTTTCAGAAAATCATCAATACATAATGCGATTTCACGTCCCTGCGCGACAGATTTTACTGCCATCTTTGAAGGTGCAACAACACTGCCACCCGCAAAGATCTTAGGATTATCTGTTTGATATGTTCCTTTGTTAATATTCACGCCCCTGTTGGAGCCGGAAATACTGAGGATGTTACATAATTCCTGACTATTTGTACCGGAAGCCAACACAATCGCATCAAAATCACTTAATAAATTCTCAACAGAAATATCTTTGCCAACTTCTTTACCAATGCCTATTTCTACTCCGTATTTAACAATTAAATCTATTTCTGACTGCATCAGTTGTTTTGGAAGTTTTCCTGCCAATTCAACATTATGAAGGTCACCGCCTGGCTGGGAGTTTTTTTCATAAATCGAAACGGAATGACCATTTTGCAATAAATACCATGCTGTTGAAAGTCCAGTAACTCCGGCACCAATGATTACGATTTTTTTGTTTGTGGCTAGCTGTTTTTCAGGAAAGTATGGTTTGTCCTGTTTTAAATCCCACTCAGCCACATATCCTTTTAGATTACAGATTGCAACAGTTTCATCTACCTGGCTTCTGCGGCAAACTTTTTCACAAGGAGCCGGACAGATTCGTCCTAGAATTGCCGGCAATGCAATGTGATTTTTGATTGTGACAATTGCTTCGTCCAGTTTATTCTGCTCAATCTGCTTCAACATCAATGGAATATTCATTTCAGCCGGACAAGTTTGAGTACAGGGACCTTCACAGTCACCAATATGCTCGCTGAGTAACAATTCCAAAGCGGTTTTTCTAGATTGTTTCACTTTTTCCGAGTCAGTAAGAATGCTCATGCCACTATGACATTGATATGAGCATGAAGGAAGTAATCTACCTGTTTTTTCATCTTCCACAACACAGAGCATACAGGAGGTGAAATGGGGCAGGTTTTCATCATAGCACATAGTTGGGATTTCACAGCCAATGGAATTGGCAGCCTGTAGGATTGATGTTCCGTGTTCTACTGTGACTTCTTTGTTATTTATTTTTATGTTTATCATTTTTTACTCCACCATCACAGCATTCACCGGACAAATCTGTCGGCAAGTATCACATTGAACACATTTTTCCAGATCGATTTCATGAACTTCAAAAGGCTTCATTTCGATTGCCTGAACAGCACACCGTTGTGCACATTTCGTACAACCAATACAATCATCTGTAATTCTATATTTGATCAATGGCTTGCATTTTCCGGCAGGACAATGCCCATTGATATGGGCTTCATATTCATCATGGAAATATTTGATTGTGGAAAGCACTGGGTTTGGAGCGGTTTTGCCAAGGCCACAAAGTGAATTGTTCTCAATGAATTCTGATAATTCTTCCAGTAGTTCTATATCACCTTTTCGTCCTTTGCCTGTAGTCAACCGTACCAGAACTTCTTTCATACGCTTGGTTCCAATTCGACAAAAGGTACATTTTCCACAAGATTCATCTTGAGTGAAATCCATGAAATAAAGTGCGATATCAACCATGCAATCATCTTCATCCAGCACAACCAATCCGCCGGAACCCATCATGGCGCCAACAGTTTTCAGAGCATCATAATCTATTGCAGTATCAGCCAACCAATAAGGAACACAACCGCCTGAAGGTCCTCCGATTTGCACCGCTTTGAATTTTTTATCTTTGGGAATTCCACCACCGATTTCTTGTACAATTTCACGAATCGTTGTTCCCATTGGTACTTCGATCAAGCCACTGCGATTGATCTTTCCGGCCAATGCAAAGGTCTTTGTACCTTTACTGTTGTGAGTGCCGAGTTTGGCAAATTTTTCTGCACCATTCCGCATAATCCAGGGGATTTTTGCATAGGTTTCCACATTGTTCACAAGAGTTGGTTTGCCCCAGAGTCCTTTTACAGCAGGGTAAGGTGGACGAAGTCGTGGCATGCCACGTTTTCCTTCTACAGCAGAAATGAGTGCGGTTTCTTCACCACAAACAAAGGCTCCTGCACCGGCAACCACATGCAAATTGAAACTGTGCTCCGATCCAAAAATATTGTCGCCAAGGATTCCTCGTTCTTCACAAACTTTGATGGCTGCTTTGAGATTTATCAATGCCAATGGATATTCTGCACGAACATAGCAATATCCATCATTTGCACCTAAAACATAAGATGCGATAATCATTCCCTCAATCACACGATAGGGGAAAGATTCCAGAATCATCCGATCCATAAAAGCACCGGGATCACCTTCATCACCATTGCAAATCAGGTATTTAATTTTTTCTTCTTGATTGGTTACCAAATTCCATTTTGTCGCAGTTGGAAATCCACCACCACCACGACCGCGGAGTCCACTTTCTTTCACCTGAGAAATGATTTGTTCAGGTGGGAAATCTGTGAGACATTTTTTCAATGCATCGAAGCCATCGTGTTTGATATATTCATCTATATTTAATGGATTTAAATGACCACAATGTTCCGTAACCAGATGATACTGAGGTGTTTTGTATTGTGAATCAATGCCATTGCGAATGTCTATTGAATAGCGGGTTACTGGTTCCTGCGCTTCGTCTGTGTAGAGTTTTTCCAGTAATGAGTTGATAGCAGCACTGCCTCGTTTCAGAAATGATCCTGAATGAAAATGACGTAACAGGATTTTTTCAACATCAACTTCCTGTACTTTTCCATAATGAAAGATTTTGCCGTCAGCCATGACAATTTCCAAAAGTGGTGTCTGGTAAGCGATTCCGGTACAGCCAACATTTTTTAGTTTGACGATAAGATTATGTTTGGTGATCTGATTTTGTAATTCAGAATAAATTTTCTGTGAACCCGAAGCACTGCAACTTGAGCAGAGACACATCCTTGCTTCACCCGCAATTTGTTGATCGTCAGAAACCGGTATGAATTCTCTTCCTGAACCGGATTCTGAAGATAGAAAATCTGTTAGCACATTTCCAACGGTTGATGTTTTGACAAATCCATATGTAATATCACCAATTTGTACAGCCGGAGCCAACATACAGCAACCCAAACATGCAACTTTTTCTACAGTAAAAATTTTATCTTTGTCCGTGTCTTCATCTTTGGGAATATCCAGATAATTTTTGAATGCATCATAAATATCCTGAGCACCCATCACATGGCAAGCAGTTCCGATACATACTTTAACGGAATGTTTTCCGGCTGGTGTCATTCGAAATTGAGAATAAAAACTGGCCACGCCGGTAATTGATGCAGGTGTTATCTCTGAATTTTTAGCAACGTAGTCCAGGGTTTCTTGTGGTAGAAAATTGTACTTTTCCTGGATCGCTTGAAGAACTGGGATAACAGCGTCGGGTGTTGTACCGAAGTCGTCGAGTATTTGTTGTATGTCTGTTAGATTTATTTCGCTCATTTATGTCCTTTTTGATGCTTGACTCTTGATGCTGGATGCTTGAATATCAAATTGAATGTTGTTTAGTTGATCTTATAAATGCATTCAACTTCGGACCAAGTTCATCAATTATTTCTTTGTATTCTATAGCTTTTTCGTGAGATATAATATTTCGTCTAATTAATTTTCTGAGCCATGATTTTGTTTCCTCAAAGGAACCTCTTGAAACAATATAAAATCTATTTTTATCTGGATTTGAATATCTTCCAAAACCTTCTGCTAAATTTACTGAGATGCTGTCTGCTGATCGGATTATTTGATATCCAATTGTTCTTTGCACTTTTTTATCCCAATTATCAAATTCATTCCAAATTTTATCTGCTAAGGTATTTGCCAATTTATAAACATCATATTCATAAATTTCTTTCAAAATACATCTCCTATATCACTCAAGTATCAAGCATCAAGTATCTAGTTACCTATACAATATAGAAACTCATCCCCACGCAAATAAATTCTATCCCCAACAATTGCCGGAGAACAAAAAGAATATTCACCAAGTGGATTTTCAGCAACCTGATTGTAAACACTATCGCATTTCACAATATGTGTGATTCCGTCCATATCGGTTGCATAAATATTCTCACCTACAAGGATTGGAGAGGAGTAAAATCCCATATCATATTCCTGTTCCCAATATTGTTTTCCTGTTTTTGCATCCTGACAAACTAAATAGCCATAACTACAAGCAATGATCAGATATTTATCAGTTGCAAGTGGACTTGCGGTATCGGGTAAATTGTCATCGGTTTCCCATTTCTTCTTCGGACCATCAGGTGTTAGTTCCATTGCCACAACTGAAGCATAATCGTTTGCTCCGAAAACCATTCCGTCAGCATATGCTGCACTTGGTCCCATTTCACCACCAAGCACATCTTCTTTCCAATAAAGAGTTCCGGTTTTAGGATCATGGGAAGTGAGCGATTTACTATCGGTCAATATCAATTCCATCCTGTTTCCTGTGTTAACACAAATTGGTGATGACCAGGAAATTGTATTTCTTGATGCTTGCCATACTTCTATTCCAGAAGCAATGTCAAAAGCAATTAGTTTTGAATTCTTATTCTGATCCCATTGTACGATAATCAGATTTTCATAAGTAATCAATGATGATGAATGTCCGTAATGATTTTCAGCATAGCCCATGCTTTTTCCCCAAACCTGGTTGCCATCCATGTCAAAAGAGACCAAATCTCCTGTTGGAAAAATGGCTGCAATATAAAAACCATTAGTGGCCAATGTGCTTGGGGCATAGCCTGTATCACTGTGAAGTCTGAGTTTTTTTGCAGGTCGCCCGGGAATGTCTTTTACTTCTTTTTGCCAAATGATTTCACCGGTTTTTGTATCATAGCAGTAAACTTCCTGTTTCTTTTTGTCTGCTCCTGAAATGTACAATCTATTCTGCCAGATAATTGGAGAGTTGAATCCTGGAAGTGGTGTTTTCACCTTCCAGATAATGTTTTCATCGGTTTCACCATTCCATGAGATTGGAGCATTTTCAGCGTAAGCATAGCCATTTCCACCAACGCCACGGAAGTTTGGCCAGGTTTCTTTCTGGACGTCAACTTTTGGGCCTTTATCTTCCTGGACAAAGGAATATCTATTCATATTCCAATAGGAAAGACCAGCCAGCAAGAGTGCAAATACCAGCAGAAATGATCCAAAACTTGTGATCCATTTTCTGGATTCAATGACTGTTTTCCATGAATCATCAGCATCGGCACAGCCATCAGGAAGAACCAATTGAGCAGTCAATGTGGAAATGGTTTTCAGCGCAATACCTAGAAGGATTACACCAAAAATCAACAGAAATGCTCCCGTACGAAGTTGCCATTGATTGGTGAAATATGCCTTGCGAGCAAGTAGATCGATAGCCCGAACCTGGTTCGCCAAAGCCACATCTTCGGGATGATGTTTCAACTGCTCAGTCAGTTGCTGTAAAGCCGGACTGTTGAGCGGATCAATGGCTTTTGTCTGAAAGTAATTTGCTATCATCAGTGCAGCAACAATCAGGATAAAAATTGCTGAAATGATTGCAACACTTTTTGATATTATTAGTAATGTTTGTTTTTGTGTGTCATTTAAAGTCTTCAATATTTTTCTCTCAGTTATTTTCTTGATACTTAATACTTGATACTGAATCGAAGAGATAATTGTTCTCACTTCGAATGTTGTTTTGTTGAGCGGATAAAAGCATTCAGTTTTGGACCAAGTTCATCAATTATTTCTTTATATTCGTTTGCTTGTTTTTGTGTTAAGATATTTCTACGTATTAATTTTCTTAGCCATGATTTTGTTTCTTCAAAGGAACCTCTGGAAATAATGTAAAATCTATTTTTATCTGGATTAGAATATCTTCCGAAACCTTCGGCTAAATTTGCTGAAATACTATCTGCTGATCTGATAATTTGATATCCAATTGTTCTTTGAGTTTTAATATCCCAATTTTCAAAGTCATACCAAATTTTATCTGATAATTGATTCGCTAATTTATAAACATCGTATTCGTAAATTTCTTTCAAAATATTTTTCCTTATTAACATTCAAGTATCAAGCATTAAGCATCAAGTTTCAATCTCTTATGCTCAATCGGACAAGTTTCCCAACATCTTCCGCAACTAATACAATTCACAGGATCAGTGATGTAATCTTCCTGTTTTCTGCGAATAGATAGTGAAAATAATTTCATCACGAATACCAAGCCTAAGAATGCTCCCAAAACCCATCCTCCAATTCTGAATTGATTAATGATGTGGTTTGATTCAGTCATTAATTCGTCTGTAGTTTTATCTTGTGAACGGAATGTTCTGGATTCCAGTGTGGTTTCCTTGACAAGTCCTTCATCTTCCAATCTTACTTGTTCTGCTAATCTGACTGTAGGATTTACTCTGGACAAAACTGTGTCCAATTTTGAAAGTGCGAATCCACTAATAAACATTACAATGGGAATTGCTACTAGCAATATACCAATTCGTCTGGTTCCTTCTGCACGACTTTCCGGTGCTTTTTCTGGAGATGGTTTTTGTATAGCATCAAATGGACAGGAATTTTCACAGAGTTTACATTGGATACATTCATCAGGAGTAATGGTCACTTTACGAGGTGACAGCCAACTCATCCAACCCAGCAAAACGCCATATGGACAAAGATAGCGACAATAAGGTCGAGCGATCAACACAGAAACCACAACAAAAGCTGCTGTATAGATCATCTGTTGTAAGCCGGCACATAAGCGGAAAATATTTATAAAAGGATCATATCGGCAGATAATAAATCCTGAATTTGTAAAAGCCATTAAACTAGCAAATCCAAGATAAGCATAAGGAATAATGCTAAGAACTTTTGAGATACTAGTTGGTACTTTAAGAGGTTTGAAAACTAGTAAATCTTGTATAGCACCTAGCGGGCATATTGATGAACAAAAACTTCGTGAGAAAAATAGGGTGAAAACCAACGGTAGCATGAACATTAATCCAACAACCAGTGGCAATTTGTAGCCAACATTTCCCAGTGCTAAAGCAAAATTCTGTACCGATCCTACAGAACAGACACAACCTTTACGGAAAAATCCAAAATATAATACTGAGAGTACTGTCAGAAAAAAGATTCCGCGTCGCGAGCGTTTTTTCAAGGATAGAATAGATGCTAAAGTCAATCCTAAAAACAGGGCAAATATATCCACCATATCCATGAAACTTGAATCATCTGGTAGAGGTGCGGTGGTTTTCGGTTGTTGATAATCGGTTTCAAATTCCGGTTTTGGAAAGCGATCTTCACCAAAAAGATTGAATGCAATGAGTAAGATTGTAAGAAGGATCAGGAAATGTTTTAATTGAATATTTTTCATGTATTCTGTCCTTGGTCACCGCGAAGGAGATAGGGTTTTTTAGCCGGAACTCTTACAAATGCATCTGAAGGACATACTTTGGCGATTAGGCATTCATTGCAATTGACACAGCGATCATGACGAACCTGCAAATAAAGCGAGCCATTTCCAAAAGCACCGCAGCCTTTGACACATTTTGCACAGCCAATACATTTTTCTTCATCAATGGAATATTCATAATAGGGATCTTCGATGAATGTACGCTTGATGGCTCCGGTAGGGCAGAGTTGGTTTTCTGCGGCTGTGTCCAGTTTTGTTGCGTCGGATGTGGAATAGCCACCACAAAGTTCGCAATATCCGCAAACATCATAAGCATGAACACACTTCACAGCTGAAAGTGGCAGTACACATTCGGTTGCACATTTCTCGCATTGAGTACATTTGTCAGGATCAATCTGCCAGACAGTGTTGTCTTTGGATGATTTTGCGATCATAGTTCCACCAATTGCACCAATAGCTAAAGTTGTAGCAGAATGCAAAAATCCACGTCTTGTAATTTTTTTGTCCTTAGCCATCTTTGTTCTGCCTTTTCATAAAATCTTTAATTGATAATGCTCTTGGCAATTCGCAGGCTGAAAAGGTCTGACAATCTTTGCAGATGCTTTTGTTAATGCAGACCTGGTTTTCAGGAGAGGGTTTTCTCGTAACCATTTTTGCACCTGTGAAAGTAATTGCTCCTAATGAGAAATATCTCAGCAGGTCTTTGAAAAATGTTCGTCTGTTTTTCATAATTTTACTCATTTATTTTAAACCACTGAACACACTGAATACTCTGAAAATTTTCCGTGGTTCATTCTATAATTGTTTATCAAATATCTTTTGTTCTTTATAAAGGTCAAATCCAATATTTTCGTAAAAGAGATGACTTTCTATTCTTTTTGAGTTACATCGAACTCTGGTTCTTTTAACTCCTTTTTCTTTAGACCATTTCAATACTTTTGCAACTAGTAATTGTCCAATGCCAAGTCTTCGGTGGTTTTCATCCACAACCAAACCACCGATTTCTGTAAAAGTATCGGATTCAATCCGATAAGATATGAAACCATGAATCCAACCAACAACATTATTTTCAAGTTCAGCAATATAAACAGAATGCTCTGTTGAATTTACAATTGTAAATAAGCGATTTTTGGTTTCATCAATATCAGATTTGTATCCAAGTTGATTTGATAATTTATTTATCAATTTACAATCTTCTATTTTTACTTTTCGAATATTGATCATTTTATTGATTTTTCTTTAATTGTAATAAATCCCACAAATTGCCATATAAGTCTTTGAATACTGCTACAGTTCCGTAATCTGCTTCTACTGGTTCTCTCACAAATTCAATTCCGATGGATTTCATTTCATTGAAATCTCTCCAAAAATCATCAGTATTTAAGAATAGGAAAACTCTTCCGCCAGTTTGATTTCCTACAAATGGTTCTTGTTCTGGTTTTGAAGCTTTCGCAAGCAATATTGTTGTTCCGGATGATCCTGGAGGAGCAACTACTACCCAACGTTTATCTTGTTCAGGTTGGTATGTATCTTCAATCAAAGTGAAATGTAATATATTAGTATAAAAGTCAATTGCTTCATCGTAATCACGAACAACTAATGCAATATGTACAATTGATTGTTTCATAGTTTATTTTCTCATAAATATTCTAATCTGCTTCCTTGCAGGATCAAGCACAATCACTCTATCTTTAGAATCCACAGTCAAATCCAATCCAGTCGTTCCTTCATTGAAGCTGTCTGGTCCGGCAATAACTGATTTCAATTGTCCGGTGACTGAATATTCTTTCACTCGTTCCAGTCCTTTTTCACTGGTTATAAATGATCCATCAGAAAGTACAGCAAAATGAGATGGATTGCAGCATCCGCAGAAGCCCTGAACTAATTGAGATGCAACACCCCAGGAAGATTTTAAATCACCATCAGAGGAATAATTCTCCAGAAAATGTCGTCCCGGATTTATCACCCAGAGTTCACCTTGTCTATCAAATCCTAAATCAAAATATGGACTGGGAATCACAAAACCAGGGATGTCTCTGGATTCATCTTTTTCACCAATTTTACTGAGGATTTTTCCAGATTTATCCAATTTCCAGACAATTCTATTTCCCGCGTCAGCTACAAAAATAAATTCCTCATTCACAGCAATTGATGTAATCACAGTTTTGGGATCAATTGCTTCAAAATGCGAGATTTTTTCACCTGAATTAGAATAAACCTCAACATGGTTCTTCATTCCCAAAAAGATATTTTTGTCGGTATCAACAAAAATGCATCTGGCTGGATTTGGAATATTGAAATTTGACTTAACTTCAAGATTCGAATTGTACAATTGTAATTTATTATCGCCGGAAATGTAGATATTGTCATTAACATCAACCGTAATTCCGATTGGATAATCGATGTCAATTGATGTTGTTGAAATCTCTTTCCACTGCAGTAATTTTGGGTCAACTTTTTTTAATTCATCAAGATTATACTCATAGGGATTTTCAGATTGTTTTGCTACAGGAGTTTTGAAAAATCCGCTGAATTGAAGCACACTTACAAGAATCACTGCCAGTGCAATTCCTAACAATATTGGTTTTCCGTATTTTGATAAGTTCTGCATTACGCACCTATATTTATACAAATCATTCGTTTGGAATCACGTAAAAGCATTCGAGTACCAACAATTGCAAAAGGTCCCCAGGCATCGTGTCCATCTAAAATTTTGTATTCGCTGAGAATTTTGAATTGTGAAGTGGATGCTTCAGCCATTGTCAAAGTTCCGTCGTCATTTAATATATAAAATTTATTATCAGCAAGAATAAATGGGCCAAGTCCATAGCGATTTGTACTACCACTACCATAGATTAATTTCGTGCAATCTTCAGGTTTGTAGCAGACGAATTGCTGACGTAATTCACCAGCATCTTTGGGTTGAATACTGAAAAAATGACCTTTCCATAAAAGTGGTGTCTGTTGCTCGCAAGCCATACCATCTTTTGGGAGAAATTCCTGCAATTTTTCAACAGAA
>Ga0070729_10004063_pt1 | contig 16247 bp, 11 predicted proteins | sample tdDd472_FD_66725 | JGI IMG/M metagenome (GOLD analysis project Ga0070729, IMG submission 66725) | Marine sediment microbial communities from the Atlantic coast under amendment with organic carbon and nitrate - tdDd47.2 | ecosystem: Environmental > Aquatic > Marine > Coastal > Sediment | place... | reverse complement strand
CAGGTGCTCGAGAACAGCGAGGATCTGGAAGCAGCCAAGGTCGGGGCAGTGCTGAAGACGGGGATCATGGAGGCCCTGTTTCAGCTCTTTCTCTGGGAGAGCGGCGAGTTCCAGTTCACCGAGATAGCCGTCGACCCCAATCCGTTCCATGCTCCCTGCGATTGCCAAGGACTGGCCATGGACATCACTCGCCAGGTCGACGAGTACCGGGAGATCCTGCGCACCGTCGGTTCACTGGAGTTGGCGGCCAATGTAACAGGCGACGGCTTGGAAATGGTCCGAGGCGACGCCGAACTCGACAGCGCTGTGCGCTACGTGCTGGCCCGTGCCAAGGGAATTGAGCCGATGCACGAGTTGCTGGTGAAATCGCCTCTGACCAGTTTCGAGACCCTGCGGGCAGTGGCCAAAGCCACCGGCCAGGGTTGGCTCGAACTGGCAGAGCCTCGGCAGGCGAAGGCCTCAGCAGAGGTGGGCCCGGCCGCCGTTGCCGACGATGGCGATGCGAGCTTCCAGGCCTACAAGCGGTCCTTGCGTAGAATGCTGTCGGCCGGTGATCTGGCTTCGCGCCTGCGGGAGTTGCTGGACTTCTGCCGGGGTCACTTCGATCACACATTGATGATCGCTGCACGTGAAGGCGCTATCGTGCGCACTACCCGTTTCGATCGCGATCGACACGGCCGGATCACATCGCGCGACCAGCGGAATCCCGGGGTTCGATTGAACTGCGATCCCATCATCCAGAGAGTGTGCCAGGGAGGCACTCCCTTCTTCGGCCGAGTCTTTCCTTCCCATCTGTTGCAGGCGCTGGGGGCCGAGTTCCCCGCCGGCGATTGCGCCGTCCTGCCGCTGGGGAGCGTCAATGGCGGCGAGCTGTTGATCTACGCCACACGGGCGGGAGAAAACGGTGCTCCCGAGCCTTTTCAGTACATGGAACTGCTGTCCTGGCAGATCTGTCCCCCGGCGGCCAAGGCCCAGCCGGCCGCCGCTTCGGAAACCTCTGCAAGCGATCTATCGGCCGCGGCGCCTGACGCGCCGGAGAAGGTACTCACAGCGGATCAGAAGCTGAAGGCCATGGTCTCGTCGATCAGCGAACTGCCGCCGATGCCCCATATGGCAGCCCGCATCCTGGACCTGCTGGGCAACCCGGATTGTCAGATGTCCGATCTGACCGAGGCCCTGTCCAGTGACCCGGCTCTCGTGGCGCGAATTCTAAAGGCCAGCAACTCGAGTCTGTACAGCGGGGGACAGGAGGCCAGCAGTCTGCAGGCCGCTCTCGTTCGCCTAGGAAACCGGACGACTCGCAATCTGGTGGTCGCCGCTTCGACCCGCTCGCTGTTTCCCACCGACAAGACCCGGGTCGGCATGGACGGCAAGGCCCTGTGGCAACATTCGGTGGAGTGTGGGCTGGCGGCCCGGCGAGTGGCCGAGTCCCTGGGCTACGCCGATCCCGACGAGGCCTTTGTCGCGGGAGTGCTGCATGACATCGGCAAGCTGATCATCCTGTTGAACCAGCCCGACGAGTTTCGCCGCAGCCAACGGCTGCGGGAATCCGGCAATCTGACGAGTGTCGAGGCCGAGCAGCGCGTCCTTGGATTCGATCACTGCGATGTCGGCGGGCGGCTGCTGGAGTCCTGGGGGATGCCCCGCGCCCTCGGCGAGTCCGTTCAGAACCATCACGATCCCGCCGCGGCCCAGGACGGGGGCCAGCTGGCGCGGATCGTCGCCTTGGGCAACGCCCTGAGTCATCAGTACGGTGGGTTGGCGGGGGGTGAAGAAGCCGAAGCGGATTTCCTGCTTCGTCTCGAATCGCCCGGTCTGGATCAGCGGTTGCTGGAGTCTCTGGCCGAGCAGGTGACCGAGGATTTTGCACACAGCGGCGTGCTCGACTGATTCGCTATCTGGCGCCGTCGCCTTGCGGCGGCCAGCGGAACACCGCCCAGACGGGGTAGTGATCGCTGGCCGTGGTGCTGCGCACGATTCCCGTCTCGAGTGCCTGCAAATCCCTGCTGAAGATGTAGTCCAGTACGAAGTCGTAGCCGACCCAGTCCAGGGGGCCGCCGCTGGCGGTTCGGCCGGCCGGCAATCGGGCCTCGCGGTAGCCGGCCTTGCGCATGGATCGCCGAAACAACGTGCCCTCGTAGTCGGTGGCCGAGTTGAAGTCGCCGCCGATGATGACCGGTCCGGCGACCGTCTGCAGCGAATCGATGATCACGTCGATCTGCTGCAGCCGCTTCTCGAGGTCGACCACGACCGTGGACAGGTGCACACTGACCGCTCGCAGGACGCGGTTGTCGATGACGATGTCTGCCGCCGCCGCCAGCCGCCGGTGTCCGTCCACGGGATTGGCGTGGGGCAGGACCACCGCGTCCTGGCCCACGATGGGCCAACGCGAAAGGACGGCGGTGCCGAAGACCCGGCCGTGGTGTCGATGAACGAAGGCTGGCCAATAGACGTAGTTGCAGCCCAGGGTCCGGGCCAGCCTTTCGGTACCGTCGGCATCCATCTCCTGCAACAGAAGAATGTCCGCTGCGGCAAGCTGCGGATCACCGCCCAGATCGGCGATGGCTCCATCGATGTCATCGGCGTACTCGATGTTGTAGGAAACGACGACGATGCTGTCGGGCACGGCACCGGACCGTCCGCCGTAGTGACCCTGATGCAGGTTCTTCGCCACGGGCGAGTACTCGACGGTCGCGGCGCAGGCGGCGACCAGCAGCAGGCAGGAAAGCCATCCCGTCGCGCGTCGGAATGGGTGCGACCGAGCCCTGGTCACCGATCAGCCGTTGCCCAGGGCATCGGCGATGGCCCGGCGTAGTTCATCGTCGTCGGGGGCGGTCTTGGGGCCGAAGCGGGCGATGACCTTTCCGTCTCTGCCCACCAGATACTTGGTGAAATTCCAGGTGGGTTCCTCGAGGCCGCCGGCGGTCAGAAATCGATAGATCTCGCATTTCTGTCCTCCTTTGACCTTTACCTTCTCGAACAGAGGAAAGGTGATGTCATAATTGACGTTGCAAAACTCACGGATTTCCTCTGGAGTGCCCGGCTCCTGACCCATGAAATCATTGCTCGGGAAGCCCAGAACGACCAGTCCCTGCTCCTGCAACTCCTGATAGAGAGCTTCGAGGCCGGTGTACTGAGGGGTCAGGCCACACTTGCTGGCGACGTTGACTACCAGCGCCACCTGCCCCTGCCATTGCTTCAACTCCGCATCGACACCTTCGAGTGTACGGGTTGGTAAATCCCACAACGATCCCTCCGCTGACTCGGTGGGATGCTGGGAGCCGCCGGCCAGAGCACCTCGGAAAAAGACCAGGCCAATGACCACGACGATAGCCAGTATCGCGAGGCCGCCGATGAGTACGAACTTCATTTAACTTCTCCCTGAATAGTGCTCCCTGGGGCTGTCGTCATCCTAGCCCCGTAGACGCCGGACGCCAATGCAGATCATACCGGCGGACGGCTGCCCTCGCCATACCCGGTCAGTTCGACGAAGCCGCGACCCACGGCCTTCGAATCGAGAGAGTCCTCGTCGGAGCTGTTCCAGGGGTGGGCCGTAACTGCGCCCTCCCAGTAGTGCACCCCCGACCGGGCCGAGACATTCTCCTGCTCAGGCAGGGTGGCCCGCAATTCCAGGTCGAGATCCGCCGACGGTACCTGCAAGCGCCATTGGACGGGATACTTGCTGCCGGTGTCGGGGCTCTGCCAGGTCTGCTGCGGTTGCAGGCTCCACCGGTCGGAGGGGATCGTTTCGACTCTGCCGTCCACGCCGACCAGCGTCCCGAGGGCGAAGTCATCCGCGGGGGAGGTGCCACGCAGCCGGTAGACCATCAGTTCGCGTCCATCGTCCAGCTGCAGGCTGAGCCAGTCCCACCCCGTCTGATTCCGAGCCAGGGTACTGGTGAAGATTTCGCGGTCCATCCAGCTGGTGCCGCTGACGTCCACCGCCGAGTCGCCGCGTGTAATGGAGCCGGTGACCGACATGCGAGTATAGCTGAAGTACAGGCTGCCGGTCTGACCGTCGGGGGACTTGGGGCTGAAGCCGCCCTCGCCGTGGAACACGAGCGGTTTTTCGGGCCGACAGACTAGATCGTAGCCCAGGCCGCCGATTCGGTCCCGGGCCCGCAATCGGAATGCGTCGCCATCCCAGGTCACACTCCAGAGTGAGTCCGTTCCCGCCGGAGCCCGGCACCAGGCAAGGGTGGAATCGGCTGCGGTGCCGAAACCGCCCAGCAGGGGGATCTCGCGCCACAGGACCTCGCTGAAGATGTGACGGTCTCGCGCAGGATCGGTCACCGACGCGTGGGCCATGACCAGTCCCGCGGTGGCCCAGTCCGAATTCAGAGCCGGTGGTCCGTCGGGCAGCAATCCGATTCTGAAAAAGGTGAGCTGGAAGGCCATCGCTGGTGCGGCTGGCTCTCCCCGGGGAAACAGGTGCCCGGTGAAGTACCACCATTCGGTCTTGTAGTCCCGGTGGACCCCGTGATCGCCGGGAAAGTTCCAGAGGTAGTCCGGTGCGGCCTGGAGCCAGGCGGGCTCGCCATCGGGGGCGGTTGCCGCTCCCTGAACCACCGCCAGAATGCAGCTCAGCATCGCCAGTAAAAATAGGATTCGACCGTTGGAACGACGTTTCGAAGAATCGCTCGACATGGTGGTTCCTTTGCTACAAGTCATCCCGGCTCAACTGGCCAGCCGAGGTCAAGCCGGCTCTCATGGCCGGGTACACGCTGGCGCCGGCAGCAGCAGCCAGTATGACCAACGATTGCTTCAACAAGGCCATCGCCGGCCACGCCGGCTGGATGGTCCAGCCGAACCAGACGCGATTGATGACCAGGATCAACAGGGCCGCCAGGCCCATACCGCCCCCGAGTCCCAGCCCCAATCCCAGGACGCCCAGACCGGTTCCCTCGCCCAGAAAGAGCGCGAATATCTGGCGCCGGGTCGCTCCAATGGCTCGCATGAGGGCCAGCTCGCCCGCCCGTTCCCGGGCCTGGATCAACAGGGTCAACGCGACGCCGAATACGGCGATCAACAAGGCCATTCCCTGGAGGGTGCGGGTCACGGCAAAGGTCTGGTCGAAGATGGCCATGATCTCCTTGCGCAGGGTCCGATTGCTTCGGAACACCAAGGGTTGGGAGTGGTAGCGCTGCTGCAGTCTCGCCACCTCGACCTCCGGATCAATGCCATCGGTCAGAAAAAGGGCCGCGTTGTTGGGCGGCCCGCCGTCCAGGTGCCGGGCCAAGGTAGTCATGGTCACGAACGCCGTGCCCCCTTCACTGGTGTAGTCGTAGGCCACGCCGACGACGGGCAGGGGAACCGGGCCATCGGGACCCGCCAGGCGCAACGTGTCGCCGGTGGCCAAGCCCGATTTACGGGCCAGCGGTTCGCCGATCAACACTCCCTCGTGTTCCGTCAACAGGCGGGCCACGGTCTCCGGATCGCCGGACATCAGGGGCAGGCGATGCCCCAGCTCGGAAGCCGACATGCCGGCAAACGCAACGCCGTTCAGCCAGACCTGGAAGCGGCCGTCACTGGTGCGGACGCGCATTCTTCGTTGCTCTTCCACCGCCGTGACCGCCGGTCGTGCGTTCAATTCGTCCAGCAGTTCCCGGTCCAGAAAGGCCTCGTTGCCGGCGCGAACCCAGGACTCACTGGAGACGTAGACATCGGCCCGGATCGTCACGTCCAGCCAGGCCTCCAGGGTTTGCCGGAAGCTGCCGATCAACAGGGTGATGCCGATCAGCATGCTCACGGTGACGGCCAGGGCGGCGACGGCGAAGCTGGTGGTCCGAATGCGGGCCACCAGGTTGCGCAGACTCAAGGCGAACCCGATGCCCCGGGGGCGCAGCGGACGGCACACCGTGCGTACAATCAGCGGCACGACCAGGGGCAGCGCCACCATCATCACGAAGCCGTAGACGAAGCCGCCGATCCGCAATTGTTTTCCCGCGAGCAGGAACCAGCCCGTGGCCACACCTGCCATAGTTACCGCCAGCCAGGCCAGCCGACCCGCGGCCCGGCCTGTATCCTCGTGCAGATTCAGCGGGGACAGCAGCCGGCCCGTGTCGCGTCGGGCCATGTCCACCGCAGGCAGTATGGCGCCGCCGGCGGCGCCGCCGAGTCCAACGACGCAGCCGGCGGCGACGATCGGCCAGGTCAGCGCCAGAGATTCAATGCCCTCCAGCACATAGATGGAGGTCAGGGTTGCGCTCACCGTCTCGATGTTGCGCACCGCCACCAGATACCCCAGGGGAATGCCCAGACCGACGCCCAGAAATCCCAGGCCGGCCGCTTCGGCCAACACCAGGCCCAACACCTGTCTGCGGGTCGTACCCAGGGAGCGAAGTACGCCGAACTCGCGGCGGCGGCGCACCAGCGACGCCTGCACACTGGCCAGAACCAGGAACAGTCCCACGAAGACGCTGATCAGGCTCAGGGCCGTCAAGTTCAGTCGGAAGGCAGCCAGCAGGCCCACGGCATCCTGATGGCGTTGCTCGGGAGTCAGGATGCGTATGCCGGGCCCCAGGGTTTCGGCCATGCGAGCGGCGGCCCGGGCAGGGTCAGATCCCGGAGCCAGCACCACATCGATCTGGTGGATGCGACCGCGCCGGGCGAGCAACCCCTGGGCCTGGGCGATGTCCATCACTGCCAAGCGACTCGGAGCCAGTGGCTCGATGCTTCGAAAGTCGACCAGGGCCCCGATCGATAACCGGGCCAGGCGGCTGCCACTGCTGACCGTCACGGTGTCGCCAAGGCTCCATCCGTGCTCTTGGGCCAGATCGGGAGTCACCGCGGCCCAACCCGGCAGTACCAGGGCTTCCCGGAGCAGACGATCCGGATCCGTCTCCTCGCCGGCCGCGGCGGTCAAGGGGTACTGCACCGGTGCAAAGAGGTCGAAGCCGATCACTTCCAGGAACAACCCCTCGTGCCCCTGCACGGCCACCTCGACCCGGCACAGGGGCCAGGCGGCGGCAACGTCTCCATCGGCCAGGACTCGGGCCAGAATCGTCTCATCGAACGAAGGAGTCGTTCCCAGCACCGTGAGATCAGCCTGACCACTGACCGCCCGTACGCTGCCGTCGAAGGCCTTGAGGGATCCCTGATTCAGGGTCTGGATGGCCACCACCGAGGCCACACCCAGGGCGACGCCGGCAACCGTCAGCAGAAACAGCGTGCGGCCGCTGCGAAATTGATGGCGCAGCGAGCGCAACAGGTAGCGTCTCATGATCCGGCTCGCGCCAGTTCCTGCAAACGGCCGTCGTGCAGGCGCCACACCGTGTCGGCGTAAGCGGCCAGCTCGCGGCTGTGAGTGACGAAGAGTAGGGTGCCGCCTTCGTCGCGGGTCAACTCCAGTAGAAGCTCCAGCACCTCCTGGCCGCTGCGTTCGTCCAGGCTGCCGGTGGGTTCGTCGGCCAGGACCAGGGCCGGCTTGCGCAACAGCGCCCGGCAGAGGGCGACGCGTTGCATCTCACCGCCGCTGAGCTTGCCCACGGGATCCTCGGCGCGGTCAGCCAGCTGAACCCGTTCCAGTAGGGACAGGACCCGCCGGTCCAGTTCGGCGCTGCCCCGGCCGGCGATCCAACCGGGCAGGCAGATATTTTCGGCCACCGAAAGATGGGGCAGCAGATGAAAGAACTGAAAGACCAACCCCACCTGCCGGCGCCGGAGCACGGTTCGTTGGCCTTCGCCCAGGGTGCCCAGATCGTTGCCGGCCAGGTGCACGGTGCCGGCGGTGGGCACGGCGATGCCGGCCGCCAGATGCAACAGGGTCGATTTACCGCTACCGCTGCGGCCGACCAACGCCACCGCGGAGCCGGCGGGCAGCTCGAAACTCACCTCGCGCAGAACCTCACGAGGTTGCCGATCCGGTTCGCCGTAGGTCAGCGAAACGGAATCGAACTGGAGGATGGATTCGCTCATCGGATTCGGAAGGTCCTTCTGACAAGGGAGCTGATACCGGCTTAGCTCCCATTATCCAGCGAAGCGGTGGCCACCGCAACTGTCAGCGCAGCCAGTGACCCAGGGCGACTCCGACGAATGTGGCCACCGCGTATCCCAGAGTGCCACAGAGGATCGCCGGCAACACCAACGACTCCCAGCGTCTGGCCACGGCCATGGCTGCGGCAGTGGTCGGGCCCCCCATGTTGGCGTTCGAGGCGATGATCAGCTCCGACAGGTCCAGCTTCAAGGCCCAGCCGGCCAGTAGCAGAACCAGCAGGTGGATCGTCAGGATGAGGGCAGCGAACACGAACAACACCGGTCCCACCTTCATGACCACCACGATATTGGCGCTGGCGCCGATGACGGCGAAGAAGATCTGCATCAGGAAGGTGCCGACCACTTCGGCCCCGGCCAGCTTGCGAAACTGCCCCGGCAGGGACGTGGCCAGCACGACCGTCAAGGCAGTGACCACGAGAATTCCGCTGCCTCGCCAGCCGGTGAGTGTGGCGAGGCCGAAACCCACTGCGCACAGACCCAGGGCGATGGCCAGCGCCAGGGCGGTTCGGCCCAGATCGGGAAACGAGGCCCTCATCTGATCACCGCCGTCGCCGGGGGAGTCCTCGGCCGCCTCGTGGTGGCGCTTGACGTACCGCCGGCGCAGAAACGCGATCCCCGGCAAGGCGAACAACACCAGGAAATAGAGAGCCATGACGAGGTTGTCAGCGGCCACCCCGGCACTCAGCAGATCGCCCGACCGCAGACCCACCGCCTCGGCGGCAGCGGCGTAGTTCATGGAGCCTCCCACATAGGTCGCCGAGAAGATCGCTGCCAGCTTCCAGCCTTCCTCACCCAGGGGGACTACCTGATAGGCGACGATGGTGCCGATCACGGTACCGATCGCACCGATGACGAAGGCCAGCAAGGTGGGCCCCGCCTCCCGCAGGATCCGTCGCAGATCCGCCCGGAACAGCAGCAGGGGGATGGCCAGCGGGACCAGATAGGACCACACCACGGAGTACGCGGGCACGCCGTCGGCGGGGATCACGCCCAGATTCGACAGCACGAAGGTCACGCCCATGGTCAGGATGGCGCCCGAGAGCTTCCTGCCAATGCGGGATTTCTCAGCCAGAAAGCCCAAAGCAGCGGCTCCGAGCAGTATGGTCCAGATGGCCCAGGTCTGGTCGGGGGCGATCAGGGGGGTGGACACGGGGAGTCCTTTCCGGTGGTTGTTCCAAGGTCAGTGTCGCTGGCAGGATAGCAGGTCTGTCGAATTAGGAATAGAATAGGGTGCATGAACCCGTGAGGAGTACCACGACCATGACTCGAACCGACTTCGCCGTCCTCTATCGCTGGCACCTCCATCCCGGCAGGGAGGATTCGTTCATCCAGGCCTGGACGACCATCACCGAAGCATTCAAGGAACAGCGCGGTGCCCTGGGTTCACGTCTGCATCACGCCGATGACGGAACGTGGGTGGCCTATGCCCAATGGCCGGACCGCGGGGCCTGGGAAGCTTCAGGACAGCTCGGCTCCGTGGACCCGGCGGCCTCGCTGGCCATGAGCGAGGCCATCGCCGAGTCCTTCGAGCCGATCCTCATGCAACCGGTCTGCGACCGCTTGGTTCGCGACTAGCCCTCCAGCTGTTCCAGCACTTCTTCCAGCTGGGTCACCAGTCCGTCCAGATTGTCGATCACCGCCTGGAAGGCATCGGGGCGGGTCAGGTCGACGCCCGCCTTCTTGAGCTGCTCCATGGGATGGTCGTTGCCACCGGACTTGAGCAGTTCCAGGTAGTCGTGGACGGCCGTCAAGCGCTCGTCGTCGGAGCCGCTGCGAATGCGCTGGTAGATCTGGGCCGACGAAGCGTAGCACGTGGCGTACTGGTACACGTAGAACGGCACCGAGTAGAAGTGGCTGATCCGGGTCCAGGTGCTGCCGTAGAACTCGTCGAAGGTCGCCGCGTCGCCGTTCTGGGCAGTCCACAGCTCGGTGTAGATCTTCGTCAACACGTCCGAGGTGATGGGTACGCCCTGCTCCACCAGACGATTGGCCTGCAACTCGTAGTCGGCGAACATGACCTGACTGTAAAAGGTGCCGATGATGTCGTCTATCGAGCGGGTCAGCAATGCCGCCATCTCCACCGGGTCATCGGTCTTGGCCAGTTGCTGGTCCAGCAGCAGACGCTCGTTCAGGGTCGAAGCCACTTCCGCCACGAATATGGTGTAGTTGGACGTGGCGTAGGGCTGGTTCTCGTGGGACAGCATCGTGTGCAGCGAGTGTCCCATTTCGTGGGCTGTGGTGAAGAAGCTGCCCAGGGTCTCGTTGTAGTTCAACAACATGTAGGGATGCACGCCGTAGACGCCGGCCGAGAAAGCCCCGGGACGCTTGCCCTCGTTTTCGTAGACGTCCACCCAGCCCCCGGCAAAGGCGGCCTTCATCTTTTCCTGATAGTCCTGGCCCAGAGGCGCCACCGATTCGACGATGTCGTCCCGGATGTTGTCCCAGGGGTACTTTTTGTCGAAGTCGACCAGGGGGATATTGCCGTCGTATCCGTGGTATTCCTTCAAGCCCAGCGCCTTCTTGCGCAGGGCAATGTAGCGGTGCACCGGTTCGGCGCCCTGGCGTACCATCTCCACCAGATTCTCGTAGACTTCGGTGGGGATGGCGTTGCCGTCCAGCGCCGCCTGCAGGGACGAGTCGTACTTACGGGCCTGGGTTGCCGCCCATTGGCCCTGCAGGATGCCATCGTAGATGGAGGCGTAGGTGTTGGCCTTGGCATGGTACACGCCATAGAAGGCTTCGAAGGCCTTGCGTCGGTCTTCCTGGTTCCGATTCGTCGACAGAATGCTGTAGTACTGTCCCGGGGTCATGGTGACGGTCTCGCCCGTGGAGAGCGTGACCTCGGGGTATTCGATGTCCGATGTGGACAGCTCGTTATAGATCTGGGCCGGTGAGCCCAGGGCACGGTTGTAGTAGGAGAGCAACTGCTCCGACTCCTCGCTCAACACGTGCAGTTGCTGCCGGTACAGGTCGGTGATGCCGAAGGCGTAGGGCTCCAGCTCCGGCGTGTCTTGCAGCCATTGCTCCATGGTCTCCCACGGGATCTCGAGCATCTCGGGATTGAACCACGCCATGGCGGTGCCGAACTTGGAGAACAGGATCTGCACGCGCTGGACCTTGGCGGCGAGATCGTTGTTGGCCATGTCAGTGACGTTGTAAAGCCGGGCATAGCGGAAAACCTTGCCAGCCAGTTTGCCCAGCTCGTCTCCCATGACGCTGGCCTTGAGAATCTGCTGGGGTCCGTCGGCCAGCGTTCCCTGCAGGGCGGTGTAGTCGGCCATCAGCACCTCGATGCGTTCGAGGTCTTGTTCCCATGCATCCCAGTCGGAGTAGATGTCGCTCAGGTCCCACTTGTACTGGTCGGGAATCTCATCGCGGACCAGAGTGTCGGGAGTGGCCAGAGTCGCGGTGGCCAAAGCCATTGCTGCCAGAACCAGGAGGCTCAGTAGAGCCCGCTGGTGACGGGTCTTGCCGTGTGCGCGCGTGGCATTCATGAGATCTCTTTTCGTGAGAACCGTGGGGTTCGGATTCGAGGGGTCTCGTCGCATGAGATGAGGACGATTCCGGCGGCAGGTTGTTGCAGGGCGGTTGTCAATCCGTGGAGTCGATTCCGACGCAGACAGCTCAGGGCCCCGGGGCTTGACCCGGGGCCCTCGATTCTTACCCTACGCAACGGTCGCTATTTGCTGAGTACCATGCGTCCGGTCTGCACACCTTCGGCGGTGACCAGATGATACAGGTACACGCCGCTCGCGGCGTTGCGGCCCGCGCTGTCGCAGCCGTTCCAGATGACTTCCTGGCGGCCTGCGCCCAGCTGACCGTCGGCCAGGGTCTGGATCAGGCGACCCTTGATGTCGTAGACGGCCAGGCGGACCTGCATGTCCCGGGGCAGGTCGAAGGCGATCCGGGTCTCGGGATTGAAGGGATTGGGATAGTTGCCGCGCAGTTCCACCTTGGTGGGTGCTGCCGGATCCAGATTCGGTTCAGTATCTGGGGCGGGCTCGACAGGGAATTCGTCTTCCGGTTCCACTTCTTCCGTGCCGTCGTCCGAGCTCTCGCCGATTCCGTTGTCGCCAAAGGTCCAGCTGCTGATGTTCGGGACCATGTTGAATCCCGAGACCGTCAACTGGGCATCGGCGACATCGACGATCGATAGGACCAGCTCGACCTGAGCCACGCCCAGGGCGTCGACCACGCCGCTGCCGTAGAGCACGCCGTCCCTGGTCACGGCCACGATGGATCCGGCCGGACCGTTGACGCTTACCGTCAGGGCGTTGGCCGCCGGAGCGTTCAGCGCGGCGCTCTGGACCAGGAATTTGGCCGGCTCGGTCGTGCGCACCATCAGCGAACAGTCGCCGAACAGGACGTTCTGTTCCAGCACCTGCTCGGCCACCGAAAGGCCGGCGTACTCGTCCAGCACCTTCATCAGGCCGGAGTAGCAGAGCGAACCCAAGGTGTTGGCCTTGTCGGTCGTCAGCAGTTTCACGATCTCGGCCTGCATCACCGTGGGCGGCGTCCAAGGGGCGAGGGAGGTCGCCGCCAGGACCCCGACCGCGCCTCGAGGCTCGGTCGGGGTGCCGGCCCGCATCCAGGCCTCGGCAAAGCATTCCTGCAGGGAGAAGCGGCCGTTGTAGCACGAGACATCGACAATCCAGGGCAGATTGCCGGCATTGGCGGTGTTCTTGACGTCATAGATACCGTAGTGAACGCTGGCCCAGCTCGTACCGCTGCCGTGGCCCAGGTAGTTGACGAAACTGCATCCGTCTTTCAGGGCGGCCGCGATGTCCGAGGTTTCGCCTCCCTGTCCTTCGAACACTCCGGTGATGGTCTTGAAGTCATAGCCCAGCAGCTGATCGTGCAACAGCTCGACCAGCTTGTAGTCGGGCGGCGTTCCCTGATCGCTGGCAACACCGAGAGCGCGGCTGTACCAGCCGGCTGCTTCGCCGATCGAGGGCTGTTTTTCGTAGGCAATGAAGCGAGCTACCTGGGTCTCTACCTGGGCCTCGGTCGCCGCAGAGATGCGAGATATGAACACGTCGGGATAGACATCGGCGCCGGCGAGCATGGCGTAGCGGCTGTCCGAATCCGAGCCGTCGAAGAGTCCGCTGTTGGTCGGTACCTGCTCCCGGTCACCAACCAGGATGACCCAGACCAGCCCATCGGGCTCGGCGTAGACCTGGGCGATGGTGTTGCCGATTTCCAGGGCGTTGTTGCCGGCGTCGGACACCGAGACCATTTCGACGCCGATGCCCAGTTGCTGCTTCCACTGGACGAAAGGCGCCATCTCGTCCAGGAACTCGTCGTGGGCGATGATCAGCATTCGCCCGCGGGTTTCCAGCTGAGTGTACTTGTCGCTGGCGATGGGGGCAGTGTAGTTGGCGAAGAGCTTGTCGTGGACCCGGTCGAAATCCGCCGATACCGCCGGCGACAGAGCGGGGTCGACCACATTGATGCCCGCGTTGCCGCGGGTGACGATCTCCACAACCAGCTTTTCTGTGATCAGCAACGTCCCGCTGCCGGCGTCATAACGCAGTGGCTGCAGGCGCAGGTTCACGCCGCGTCGGTCACGCGTGACGAAGGGTTCGCTGAGTACTGCAGGCTCTGCGGGCCAGGTGCCGCCCACGCTGTACAGAGAGGCGAAGGTAGGTTTGACGGTGGCGGGATCGATGTCCCGGGTCAGATGTCCCAACGAGGGTTCGACGGGATCCATTTTGAGCTCCCGGATCACGTGCTCGACGATTCGCAGTTCCGAATCTCCGGTTGCCGGGATGATCAGACTTGCCGCAACGATGGGCAGTTCCGGCAATCCCTTCTCCTGGATCTTGATGTGGTCGGGCAGGTTGATACGCGTACACTTGCGTCCGCCAACGTCGACCTCGGCCAAGGAGAATCCGGGCAGATCGTAGGACACCGTCAGTCGATCGGATGAATTGGCGACCACCTTCAACGCGGTGGCGGAGGTCGCGCCGTCACTGATGGGTATCCAGCTATCCAGGTCCGGGGTACGGCGCAAGGTTCCGGCCAGGTGGTCGGTACCGGTGAGCTGATGATCGGCGACGGGATCGGAGGCATCCTGCTCCGACAGAATGAGGGCCGCGCCGAGGGCCAGGCTGGCGAAAGTCAACAACGTGACGGGGATGGATTTCTTCATGACAACCGTTTCGTTTCATGGGCGGAAACACTGCAAACCTGTTGCCATAGGATCGACCGGAATCGGCCCGGTTTTAGCGGCTGCGTCGATTTCGCAACCTTCGGTTGCCGCGTTGGACAATATCGGGCATTATCCAGAGGTGGATTCCGGCACGGAAACGCGGAATTGCGGGTTGGCAGGATGCTGAGCCGAACGAAAGACGGAGCGATGATAAGGACTTGGAAAACTCCCCTGCGGGCCGCCACCGCGGTGGCCGTCCTCTTGATACTGGCCGGCCTTCCGGGTGCTGCCCGGGCCCAGGATGCCCCCCCTCGCGATTGGAACAATCAGGGCGACACCCTGCAGGGTGCCGTGGGATTGCATTACGGCAAGGTGGGTGGTCACGGTCTGGCGTTTCGCTTGCCGGTCCAGTGGTTCCTGTATTTGCAGGCCGCCGGTGGAATCTGGCACACCGGCGACGACAAGCGACACAATGTGGGTGCCGAGCTGCAGTATATTCTGCGCCAGGATGCCCGCTTGCGCTTGTACTTGGCGGCGGGGTTGGCCTATTTCTATCACCGTGAGAAGACGGGGCAATCCGGCGGGGAGGATCTCTGGGACACCCAGGAGTACTGGAATGTCGGTTTCGGGGTTGGCGCGGAGATCCTGCAGGGTAGGCGCTGGTCCTTCCAGATCGAAGGCAATTTCTATCGCGACGGCAAATCGGATGACATCAAGATCACACCTCAGGCCGGTATCTACTTTTACTGGTAGCGTTGAACTTTCTACTTGGCAGGGAGATCGGTCATGGATGTGCGGGCCCACAACCGGGACGCCTGGGATCGCAAGGTGACCGAGGGTTGCCGGTGGACCGTGCCGGTGAGCTCGGAGGTCGTCGCTGCTGCCCGCCGCGGCCAGTGGTCCATCATTCTGACCCCGACGGTGCCGGTGCCCACGGACTGGCTGGGTGAGGTCCAGGGCCGGGATGTGCTGGCTCTCGGCGGCGGTGGCGGACAACAGGCTCCGGTGCTGGCTGCCGCTGGTGCGCGGGTGACGGTTCTGGATAATTCCCCCGCCCAGCTGCAGCGTGACCGCGAAGTGGCCGAACGGGAAGGCCTGAACCTGACCCTGGTCGAGGGTGACATGGCCGACCTCGGCGCGTTTCCCGCCGGGTCGTTCGACCTGATCGTCAACCCGGTGTCCATGTGTTTTGTCCCCGATGTGCATCCGGTATGGCGTGAGGCCTTTCGGGTGCTCAGGCCGGAGGGGCGTCTGCTCTGCGGGCAGATGAATCCGGCATTCTATGTATTTGACTTCGAGCTGGCCGAGAAAGGCCAGCTGGAAGTGGCGCACCGGTTGCCCTACGCCGACGTGACAGATATGGATCCTGCGGTTCGCGCCAAGCATCTGGCGGACGGTGAGGCCCTGGAGTGGAGTCACACCCTGAATGATCTCATCGGCGGCCAGTGCGCCGCCGGATTTCTGCTGACGGGACTCTACGAGGACCGATTCGCTCCCGAAACGGAAGATCGGCTCAGCTGGCACATGCCCACCCTGCTGGCTACCTGCGCGGTCAAGCCCGAGCCTCGATCATGAGTGATCCACGCGCGCGCCGCGCCTGGTGCCTCTACGACTGGGCCAACTCGGCCTTTGCCACCACCATCATGGCCGCCCTGTTTCCTCCATTCTTTCGCGAGCTGGCCATTTCGGCCGGCGTGGAGGCTGCCGACGCCACGGCCCTGTGGGGCTATGTGACCGCCGCGGCCCTGACCCTGGTTGCGATCAGCGCACCGATACTCGGAGCCGTGGCCGACCTCAAAGGAGGTCGCAAACGCTTCTTGGCCTTCTTTGCCGGGTTGGGCATCCTGATGACCGCGTTGTTCGCGACCCTCGGTGGAGATTCGTGGCGAGCGGCGGCAATGCTGTTCATCGGCGCCAATGTAGGGTTCGCCGCTTCTATCATCTTCTACGAATCGCTACTACCGAGTCTTGCCCAGGGCGCGGACATGGATCGCCTCTCGACCCGAGCCTACGGGCTGGGCTATGGCGGGGGCGGCCTGTTGCTGATCATCAACCTGATGTGGGTGCTGCACCCAGAATGGTTCGCCATGCCCGACCGCGG
>Ga0070729_10004054_pt1 | contig 16280 bp, 10 predicted proteins | sample tdDd472_FD_66725 | JGI IMG/M metagenome (GOLD analysis project Ga0070729, IMG submission 66725) | Marine sediment microbial communities from the Atlantic coast under amendment with organic carbon and nitrate - tdDd47.2 | ecosystem: Environmental > Aquatic > Marine > Coastal > Sediment | place... | reverse complement strand
GCGTCCGCCACGGGACGTCGGCGCAGTGCGACCTGCATGGGATCTTGCGGGCGATCGAGCTCGTGCCGACGCACGAGGAGGGGATCGTCGCGTACCGCGCCACGCTCGCGCCGCGGCTCTGGAACACCACGCTGCATCGCAGCTCGCAGGTCTTCCAGGACATGGGCGCCCCCGATATCATCGCCGCGGTGCTCGGCGAGGACGGGCTCGGCGGGGCCTTCTCGAACGAGCTGACCGGCAGCTACCCCTCGCGCACGTTCACCGCGCAGTACCGCGAGAACGACTTCGCGTTCATCAGCCGGCTCATGGAGCGCTGGGGGATCTTCTACTTCTTCGAGCAGACCCCGGACGGCGAGCGGCTCGTCCTCGCGGACGCCAACGCGGTCGCCCAGCCGCACCCCGACCACGTCGTGATCCATCACTCGGTGGGGGACTCCGGACAGAGCCGCGACCAGAGCATCCGTGAGGTCTCGAGGCGCCACGAGGTGCAGCCGGAGCGCGTCGAGGTCGTCGACTACAACTACCGCACCCCGTCGGTGCCGGTCAGCGGCGCGTCGGCGTGTGACGCGGTCACGGGCCGCGGATCGCAGGTCTTCTACGGTGAGCACGCCAAGGACGGCGGCGAGGCGTCCCGCTTCGCGTCGATCCGCGCCCAGGCGCGGATGGCCGGGCGCGAGGTCTATCGGATGAGCTCGAGCGTCGAAGGGATCGCGCCGGGGCACCGCTTCGAGCTCGCCGACCACGTGCTCCCGCAGCTCTGCCGCGACTACCTGGTGGTCGGCGTGGACCACGTCATGCGCCGCGGCGCGAACGCCATCGAGGCGCAGCTCACGGCGATCCCCCTCGAGGTGCCGTTCCGGGCGCCGATCACCACTGAGTGGCCCCGGATCCGAGGCTTCATGCACGGGACCATCGACGGCGCGCCCGGCGCCGCCGCGCCGGTCGACGATCAGGGGCGGTACCTCTGCAAGATCCCGTATGACATGGCGGGGGGCGCCGCGTCGCGTTGGGTGCGGATGGCGCAGAGCTCGGCGGGCCCCGGGTACGGAATGCACCTGCCGCTGCACGCCGGTACCGAGGTCGCGATCGTGCACCTCGACGGTGACCCGGATCGGCCGATCATCGTTGGGGCCATCCCAAACCCCAGCACCACGTCGCCGGTGACCGCCGCGAACGCCACGCAGAGCAAGATCAAGACTCGGGCCGGGATCCTCATCCGCTTCGAAGACGACGCCTGAGCCCGCTCACTGCCCCGGCGGGCAGCGGGTGAGCGGCAGCTCGCCGTGGACGCGGAAGCGCAAGGGATTTGGTGTCGTCCAACCGGCCCTCGTAGACGGCGGGCGTTCTCCCGCGTCATCCAGACGACGAGGCGCTCGAACGATCCGCCTCGACCGCCTCGGTTTCGGCCTCGGTTTCGGACGCGTCTTCGAGCTCGACCCGCGCCCGGGGCACCTTCGCGCGTGCCTTCTCGACCGCGTCGACGAGCACGTCGGCGTGATCCGACGTCACGTAGGCGGTCCGCACGCGGCCGTCCTCGCGCCAGCGGACGCGCATGACGCGGTCGTTGCGCGCCCGCGCGCCGAACTCGATCGCGTCCGAGCGGTGGAAGGCCAGGCGCTCCTCGCGCCCGAACTCGACCGCGGTCACCGTCTCGATGTCGGCGAGCGGCACGTTCAGCTCGCGCGAGCCCATGTGGACGCGGATCGCCGACGACGTGACGACGGTGCGGATCACGGCGAACGACAGCCCGAACAGCGCGAACCCGGCCGCGAGCGCCGCCGAGCCGCCGGCGCCCACGAGCATCCACGGGTCGCCGCCGAGCCCGCTCAGCGTCAGGGTCAGGGCGCCGAGGCCGAACGCGCCGGCGGTCGCGGTCATCACCGCCGCGAAGACCCGGAGGCGGACCTTCTCGGAGTAGAGCGCCTCGGTCGCGCCGAGGTACTCGCGCTCGAACGGATCGCTCACCCTGCGATCTCTAGCACTGGTGCTAGCCTCGCCGCCCGATGCGCCGGCACATCGAGCTGCTGTTGGACCGGTGGTTCCCCGGCATGGGCTGGCGGCCGCTGTACCTGACGGCGACCGCCACCTGGCTGATGGTCCTGTACCACCACCACGGCGGGACCACGCAGGCCCCGGCGTGGTGGATCCAGTGGTGGATCGAGCAGACCGGGCTCGAGAACGTCCAGTTCCACCAGCACACCTGGGCGCACTCGTCGGCGGTCGTGCTCTTGATGATCGCGCCGCTCGTGATCTGCTGGATCGGCGAGGGCTGGACGCCGCGCGACCTGGGCTTTCGGGTGAAGGGGGCGCTCCCCGAGATCGCGGTGGTCCTCGGGCTGTGGGCCCTGATGGTCCCGCTGGTCTACCTGGTGCACGACGCGGGCCGGTTCCGCGCGGTGTATCCACGCCTCGACGCCGCCGAGACGTCGATGCACCTCTACTTCCTGTTCGAGGGCGTCTACCTGGTGAAGTGGATCGCGTGGGAGTTCTTCTTCCGCGGCTTCATGCTGTTCGGCTTCCAGAAGGACTTCATGCGCCGCTCGGTGCTGATCTCCACGATCCCGTTCGCGCTGATGCACTACGGCAAGCCCGAGCTGGAGATGGCGTCGGCGGTGATCGCCGGGCTCGTGCTCTGCTTCATCGCGCTGCGGTCCAAGAGCATCTGGCCGGGCGTGCTGCTGCACTGGCTGGTCGCGAGCACGATGGACTTCTTCGCCTCCTCCTGGTGGCGGTAGGCGCTCCGCCCTTCCGTTGATCGAGTGGGGACGGTTCGAAGTTGTCGCAGTTTCTCGCTCCGACGGACTCGAGTGGGGACGGTTCGAAGTTGTCGCAGTTTCTCGCTCCGACGGCTTCCGAACGCGCGCCGCGTTCCTTACAGCTGGGCCGTGCCCAAGTGGCTCAGGAGGACCGTGATCGCGGCGGCGGTGGTCGCCGCGCTCGTCGGGATCGGCGCGCTCGGCCTGTGGTGGTGGCTGCGCGTGCCGACGCTCGACTACGACACGCCCGAGGCGATCGCGCTGTTCGCGCGCGTGCTCAACGGTGAGCACGACCAGCAAGACCGCGCGATCTCGGCGCTCGCCGGCGCGATCGACGCGCACCCCGGGGACGCGCGCGCGCACCTGTGGTTCGGGCTCGCGAACATGCACGCGTTCATCGGCAACGACGAGCTGCCCTACGCGATCCGGGCGACGCGGGCGCTCGACCGCGCGGTCGAGCTCGACCCGAGCGACACGAGCGCGGCCGGCTGGCGGGCGTTCTGGCGGTTCCAGGTGGCCGACAACCGGGGCGACGACCTCGCCGGCCCGCGGCGCGAGCTGCTCGACGCGGCCGAGGGCGATCCGCGCTTCACGCCGTTCCTCGTCGCGGTCGCGATGGCCGACGAGCCGCTCGACAGCGGCTGGCCGCAGCGCGCATTGCCGCCGCTCGAGGCGATCGAGGACTGCGGCGACGGCACCGCGTCGAGCTGCCGCACCGGGCACCTGTTCCCGCACGGCACCGAGGGCTTCCACGCGACGCTCGGCGATCTGAAGGTCCGCCTCGGCGACGTCGAGGGCGGGCGCGCGCAGTACGCCCGCGCCCGCGCGCTGCCGACCTACGCCGACTGGCCGTACCGCGACGCGTTCGAAGCGTGGACCGAGGGCGCCGACGAGCGCGCGCGGCGGCTCACCAACGACGACCCGGGCGACGACCCGACGATCTTCTTCGCGAGCGGTGACCGCGCCTGCGCGGCGTGCCACGAGGCGTCGTCCTCCGGCTCGTGATAGGCCGTCGGCCATGAGCCGTGCGCTCGTCCTGGGCCTCGACTGCGCGCCGCCGGCGCTGGTGTTCGACCGGCTCGTGCGGGTGATGCCGAACCTGACCGCGCTGCGGCGCCGCGGCTGCTGGGCGCGGCTGCGCTCGGTGATGCCGCCGATCACGGTGCCGGCGTGGGCCTGCATGCTCGGCGGGCGCGACCCGGGCGAGCTGGGGCTGTACGGGTTCCGCAACCGGATCGCCGGGGCGTACGGGCTGCAGACGGCGACGGGCACCGACGCGCCGCGGGTCTGGGACGTCGCGTCCGACGCGGGCAAGGAGGTTTGCATCACGTACGTGCCGCTCACCTCGCCGCCGCCGGCGGTGAACGGCGTCGCGGTGTCGGGCTTCCTCGGCACGTCGAGGCCGCTGACGCACCCGGCGTCGCTGCTCGACGAGCTCGAGGCGCGCTTCGGCCCGCACGCGCCCGACGTGACCGAGTTCCGCACCGACGACCTCGATCGGCTACTCGACGAGCTGTACGAGACGACGCGCCGCCGCTTCGCGGTCGGGCGGGCGCTCTGGCGCGAGCGGGCGCCGGACCTCGCGGTGCACGTCGAGATGGGCACCGACCGCATCCAGCACGCGATGTGGCGCCACCTCGACCCGACGCACCCGGACCACGACCCGGCCGACCCGCGGGTGCGCGACGCGCAGGACTACTACGGGTTCCTCGACGCCGAGCTCGGCGCGTGGCTCGACGAGGCGCCCGACGCGACCGTGCTCGTGGTCAGCGATCACGGCGCGCGCGCGATGCGCGGCGCGGTCTGCGTCAACGAGTGGCTGCGCCGCAACGGGTGGCTCGTGCTGAAGAGCGCGCCGGGCGGGCCGACGCGCTTCGATCTCGAGGACGTCGACTGGTCGAGGACCCGCGCCTGGGGCGCTGGGGGCTACTACGCGCGCGTGTTCCTCAACGTCGCCGGCCGTGAGCCCGAGGGCATCGTCGACGACGAAGAGGCGGCGCTCGCCGAGCTCGTCGCCGCGCTGCACGCCGACGAGGCGCTGCGCGCCGCGGCGCATCGCCCGCGGGACTTGTACCGCGCGACGAACGGCTTCCCGCCGGACCTGCTCGTGTTCTTCGGCGACCTGGACTACCGCAGCCTCGGCACGGTCGGCGGCGAGGTCTTCGTCACCGAGGACGACCGCGGCCCGGACGGCTGCAACCACGACTGGGACGGCGTCGTCATCGCCGCGGGCCCGAGGATCGAGGCGCGCGGCGAGCTCGAGACGCGGTCGATCCACGACGTCGCGCCGACGGTGCTGGCCGCGCTCGGCCTCCCCGTCCCCCCCGACTGGCTGGGGCGCTCGCTCGTCGACCGATAGCCCCTCGGCGCCCGACGCACTACACAACCGCTCATGCCCGCCCGCCACCTCGTCATCGGGCTCGACGGCGCCGACGTCGACGTGATCGACGGCCTCGGCCGCGAGCAGCTCCCGGCGATCTTCGCCCTGCGCGAGCGCGGCGCCTGGGCCCGGCTGGTCAGCGTGCAGCCGCCCGCCACGCTGCCGAACTGGACCACCTTCCTCACCGGCGTGGATCCGGGCCAGCACGGCGTCTTCGACTTCACCACCCGCGACGGCTACCGCGTCGAGTTCACCGCCGGCACGGTGCGCGAGGCGCCCACGATCGCCGCGCGCCTCGACGCGCAGGGTGCGCGCTGCGCGTGCGTCGGGTTCCCGGCCACGTGGCCGCCCGAGCCGCTCGCGCGCGGCGCGTTCATGAGCGGCTGGGACTCACCGGTCGCGTTCGAAGCCGACGCGTCGTTCGTGCACCCGCCGTCGCTGCACGACGAGATCGCCGCGCGCTTCGGCCCCGTCCGCTTCGACGACGTCGACGAGCTCGACGCCGAGTCGCCCGGCTGGCACGCGCGGCTTCCCGGCAAGCTCGCCGACCGCGTCGAGCGCAAGACCGAGCTCGCGCGGTGGCTGCTCGGGCGGCAGGACTGGGACCTGTTCGCCTTCTACTTCGGCGAGTCCGACACCGCGTCGCACCACCTGTGGGCGCTGCACGACCCCGCGTCGCCGCGCCACCGCCGTGGCCACCCCGACGCGCTCGCGATGGTCTACCGCGCGCTCGACCGCGCCGTCGCGCAGCTCGTCGCCGAGGCCGGCGACGACGTCGAGGTCACGCTCGTGTCCGATCACGGCTCGGGCGGCTCGGGCACCACGGTGCTGTACCTCAACCGCCTGCTCGCCGAGGCGGGGTTCCTCGCGTTCGGCTCGTCCGCGCGCGGCCGCGCCGTCGCCAAGGCCAAGGACCTCGCGCTCACCACGCTCGGCCCGCGCAGCCGGCAAGCCGTCTTCACGCTCGCGGGCCGCCTGCTGCCGGGCCTCGTCGAGTCGCAGGCGCGCTTCGGCGGCATCGACTGGTCGCGCACCCGCGCGTTCAGCGATGAGCTGAACTACTTCCCCGCGATCCACTTCAACCTCCGCGGCCGCGAGCCGGCGGGCGTCGTCGATCCGGCCGAGGCCGCCGATCTGCGCGCCGAGCTCGAGGCGCTGCTGTACGCTCTGCGCGACCCGTTCACCGGCGAGCGCGTCGTGCACACCGTCTGGTCACGCGACGAGCTGTTCGAGGGCCCGCACGTCGACCGCGCGCCGGACCTGCTGCTCGATCTGCACCTCGACCGCGGCTACTCGTACAACCTCATGCCGACCGGCGGCGCCCCGCCCGGCACCGGCCCGTGGCGGCGGCTCGCCCCCGAAGAGCACCTCGGCCGCAAGGGCCGCTCGCTCCCCGGCAGCCACCGCCCGCGCGGCCTCTACGTCGCCGCCGGCCCCAGCGTCCGCCCCGTCGGAGAGATCCAGGCGCGCATGGCCGACGCCACCGCCACCTTGCTCGCGCGCATGGGCGTCGCCCCCGCCCCCGAGATGAGCGGCCGCGTCCTACGCGAAGCCGTCCGCCGCCGCGGCGCCGCCCCCCTGCCGGACGCCGACGTCATCGAAGCCTCCGAAGCCGGCGACCGCGCCCAGCTCGAGCGCCGCCTGCGCGCGCTGGGCTACGTCGACTGAACGAGCTCGGGGGCGCGCCCGCACACGGCCCGGTGCAAACTCGGGGACGCATCTCTGTGCAAACCAACGCCGCTGTGGTTTGCATAGAGATGCGTCCCCAAGTCTGCAGTCACTCGCTCGCGCCCAGCTCGAGCGCCGCCCGCGCGCGCTGGGCTACGTGGAGTGAGCGCAGTTCGCAGTCACTCGCGCCAGGTGACGCGGTAGCGGGCGCGGCCGGGCTCGACGAGCCAGTGCTCGACGTCGAGGCCCTCGACGCCGCAGGCGCGCAGGACCCCGTGGATGGACGCCACGCGCATCCGCAGCGCGAGCTCCGGCAGCAGCGCGGGCGGGAAGCGCAGCTCGAGCCGCGCCGACCGCGGCGTCGCCTCGACGCAGACGAACTCGGTGCCGCGGTGGAAGCGGTGCCACCCCTGCTCGAGCTGCCGGAACATCCGCTCGGGCGCCCCGGTCTGAAGCAGCGCGCGGTACTCGCGTCGCGCCATGAGCTTGCGGTTCTCCTCCGCGAGCTCCGTCCACATCGACTCGGGCGAGCGCCCCGCGTGCGCGCGCAGATCCACGATCGCGAGGACGAACGCGATGTGCTCCACCTCGGGCGCCCACGCGGTGGGAGGAGCCTCCTCGCTCAGCCGCCGGAGGATGGGTTCGGGGACCACGTCGTCGAACCCCGCCGGCAGCAGCTTCTTCGTCTGCTGCAGCATCGTCGCCTTCGCGACGCAGTCGGGGAACGACGCCCAGCCATCGGGCAGCTCCGCGAGGTACCGCTCGAGGTGAGGCAGCCGCACGGGCCGGATGGTAGCGGATGGGCGCCCTCGTTTGGGGACAGCGTGCCGTCAGTTCAGGTGGACCGTCTCGCCCTTGACGATCACGTCGTCGGAGGCCTCGACGTTCACCTGTCCGCGCTCGGCCTTCAGCGAGATGGCGTGCGCCTTCACCCGCAGCTCGCCCGGGAGATCGAGCGACACGTCGCCGGTGAGCAGCCGGACCACCGGGCCCTGCTCGTCCTCGAACACCTCGAGCAGGTCCTGGCCGCTCTGGCTGCGGACGCGGATCGCCTCGTCGCGCTTCAGGTCGAGCGACGCCTTCTCGTCACGCTCGATCTCGGGGCGCCGCGCGAAGCCGTCGACCACGCCGGTGACCACGGGCTCGGGCCAGTTCGCCGGCTGGGTCAGCATCACGCGATCGGCGACGCGGACGGGCAGCCCCTGGAAGGTCGGCAGCCACTTCTCGTAGAGCTGGCCTTCCAGGTCGCTCCACCGGACGCGGACGCGGCCCCTCAAGGAAGGGTGCTTGTCGTCGACGATCTCGCCGACGAGCACGCTGGTCTCACCGGCGGGCCGCAGGATCGGCTCGGGCGCCGCCTCCGTCGCGTCCTCGAGCATCGCGTCGAGCGGGCTCGCGGTGGGCTCTTCGGTGACGACGTCGTCTTCTCGCTCGGTAGCCATCGTGTTCATCCTCATCGAGGGGAGTCATCGGCCGACAGGCCGAGGTGTTTCGGCAGGCGGGTGTATCGCCGGCTCGACGGCGGCATCCGGCGCGCCGGGCGGAAGCGATCCCACGGGCCCCACGCGACCGCCTGCGGGTCGGGCAGTCTCCATGCCGCCGCCTCGCGATCGAAGCACGCCCGCGGCCCCGCCGCGCCGTCGCCCCGATCGAGCGCCGCGACGAACCGCTCGACCAGCTCGCCCTCGAGGCGCTCGCCCGCCAGCGCGCCGCCGAGCGTCGCGTAGCCGCGCGCCAGCCCGAGCGGGCTCGTGTGCGAGAGCGGATCGGGCAGGTACTCGTACAGGTTGCTGCCCGCGACGATCCCCAGCGGGTTCGGCGACAGGTAGCCGCCGGTCTCCGGGTCGTAGACCCGCCACCAGCTGTGCTGCAGGCCGGTGTCGGGGTCCTCCCAGTGCCCGGCGAAGCGCCAGGGCTGATCGGTCTGCGCCGCGTCGAGCGCGAGCGTCCCGTACGCGTCGATCGCGCCGCGCCAGGCGACGTTGCCGGCCACGTCGGTCAGCTCGGTGACCACCCCGAGCGCGTCGGTCAGGGCCGCCCACGCTCCGTCGGTCGCGAGCTTGCCGACGAGCACGCCGGACTCGCGGATCCACGTGGTGACCTTCGAGCCCTCGATCTCGTGCAGCAGCGCGAGCCCGTCCCAGACGAGCTCGGTCTCGCGCGTCGCCTCCCACACCGGCTCGTCGAGGCCCGGGATCTCCATCTTCGACTCGCGGCGCCGCCGGGTCATCCGGCCCAGGCCGTCGTAGTCGTAGGTGATCCGGTCGCCCTCGGGCAGGTGAACCTCGATCAGCCGCCCGAGCCCGTCCCACGCGTAGCGGGTCTGCTCGTCGAGCACGCTCGTGCGCGAGAGCCGGCGCCCCGCCGCGTCGTACGCGTAGGTGTTGCCGTAGCTCTCCACCAGCCGCGCGCCCTCGTAGCTGTGGTCGTCCTGCGCGGGGTCGCGGAACACGCGCCCGAGCGGGTCGAGCGCGCGGATCAGGCCGCCCGCCTTCACCAGGCGGCCGCGCGCGTCGTGCGTGTGCGGACGCGCGCCGCGCTGCGACTCGCGCACCGCGGTGATCCGATCGCGCCCCGCCCAGGTCGTCTCCAGGCTCGCGAGCTCCTTGTCCCCGAAGCACACCGCGCGGCGGACCGCCCGGCCCAGCTCGTCGCGACGCCAGCGCAGCTCGAGGTTCCCCGGCAGCCGCCGCCGCCGCTCGCGCCCGAGCACGTCGCGCTCGAACGCCAGCTCGAGCGCCTGCTCACCGAGCGTCGCCCGGAGCTTCGTCGCGTTGCCCATCGCGTCGCGGTCGATCCGCACGCGCAGCCCGAGCGAGCTGTCGAGCGCGAGCCGCCGCCCGGTCGCGTCGTAGCGGCTCGTCACCTCGCGCCCGTCCGCGCTCTCCTTGGTCAGCCGCCCCTCGCCGTCGCGCTCGAACGTCACCACGCGATCGGCGTACTGCGCGCGCGACAGCCGCCCGCCCGCCGTCCACGCGAAGCGCTGAAACGACTCGTCGAAGTGCTCGATCTCGACCGGCCGACCGGCGCCGTCGCGCTTCACCGTCGCGCGCACGCGACCGCGCGTCGACCGCGTGATCCGCCCGCCGTGATCGCGATGCAGGTACAGCGCCTCACCGGCCCACCCGCTCTCCTCGATCAGCCGGCCCGCCGCGTCGCGGTGCAGCTCCCAGAAGTCGAAGTCCTCGGACTCGAACATCGTCACGCGCCCCTCGGCGTCGCGATGCAGCCGTGGCCCCGCGCCGCCGCCCTCGTCGACGTGGGTGACGCGACCGTCTGCGTCGCGCTCGAGCTCGACCGAGGTGACCCCGTCGTGCACCGACGTCACGCGGCCGTCCGCGTCGCTCTCGTAGGTCACCCGCACGTCGGCGGGCAGCCGGTGCTCCTTGACGCGCCCCGACGGGTCGTAGCGCAGCGCCTGCTTCGCCCCGGCCTCGTCGGTCACCTCGCTCGGCCGCGACAACGAGTCGTGCGAGACGCGGCGCGATCCCAGCGGGCTGGCCAGCGCCACGACGGCCTTGCCCGCCGCGTCGCGCTCCAGCTCGATCCGCAGCTCCGACGGCGTGAGGATGGAGGCCAGCGGACCCTCCTCGGCGTACGAGTACACCACGCTCGCCCCGTCGCGCTCGGTCACCGCGGTCAGCCGCCCGAGGTGGTCCCACCGCGCGGTGAGCGTGTGCCCGTCCGCGTCGCGCTCGGACGTCAGCCGTCCCTCGTCGTCGTGCTCGAGGAGCACGCTCCCCGCGTCCGGCGCCGACACGTCGGCGAGGTGATAGGCCGCGTCGTACATGAACGTCGTCTCGCCGTCGGCCGTGGTCTGCGACGTGACCATCCCCGACGCCTCGTCGAACGTCCGGGTGAGCTCGTTGGCGAAGTAGTCGAGCACGCGCTCGACCCCGAACCGCTCGGTGACCTTCATCGAGAAGGACTTCCCGGTCGCGGTGCGCGGCCCCGCGATTCGATCGCCGGGATTCCACGACACCTCGCGGACCTTCTCGTCCTCGCCCCAGCGCTCGGCCACGCAGCGGGCCTTGGCGTTGCGCCCGTCGTACTCGAAGCGCGTCCGCTCGCCGACCGGCAGCGTCCGCTCGCTGAGCAGCGGCCCACGGTACCGATAAGTCGTCTTGCGCCCCGCCCCGTCGAGCACCTCGCGCAGCTGCCCCGACGCGTCGACCGTGAAGGCGGCCGCCACCGCGTTGCCGCGCGAGTCCTCGGTCGGCGCGAACACGCGGGTCAGCCGCCCCCGCTCGTCGTGCTCGAACCGCACGTAGTTCCCGGACGCGAGCATCATCCGGTCGAGCCGCCCGTGTGCGTCGTAGTGCACCGACAGCTTCGCCCCGTCCGGCCCCACGATCTCCGTTAGCCGCGCCTTGCGCGCCCCCACCTGCACCGACTCGTCCACCACCGTGAACCCGAACCGACGCCCGTCGTCGAGCCGCACCGCGTACGCGTCGGACGCGAGCCGATGAATCGTTGCCCCCGCGTTCGGGTGATGCACCGTCGCGCCGAGCCCGAGCTCCCCGCCAGGCAGCGGCATCCCCACCTCGCGCCCGTCCTCCATTCGATACAACAGCCAGCCGTCTTGCTCCCAGAGCGCCTGCTCGAGGCAGTGCGACCAGCCGAGCCCCAGCGAGCCGGCGCGCCACGCCATGGACGAGCTGTAGTGGCGGGTGAACGCGAACGGCACGTGGCCGGGGAGATGCCAGTCGGTCTCGGAGACCGCGACGCGCCCCGCGGCGGCGTCGACGGCTCCCCACGTCGGCGAGTCCCCGCTCGCGACCTGATCGCGGACGCGATCGGGCCGGCCCTCCGGGAGAAGCAGGCCCACGATCTCGGTGTAGCCTGGCTCGCCAGGCTTCCTGCGCTTAGGGCGGACGTCGAGCAGACCCTGCTCTTCGGCGCGCTTGAGCTTCTCGTAGATGGGCTCGGGCGTCTCGAAGGGCGTTGGGGAACCATCCGAGAACAGCGTGATCGGGATGACCCCGTGGAGACCGGGAAAGAAGGGGCGGGGTAGGTCCGCGCGGATACCCGACCAGGTCAGCTCGACCTTCCGCTCGTGTGGGGTGATCACGGCATGGAGGAGCTTCGTCTCGACGGCCTGACGGTCCCCTTCGACGTCGATCTCGAGCCGCGGGAAGCTGGGCAGAGCAAAGCTCATCCGGTCCAGCTCTGGGTCCATGCCCACGATCTCGACGGGCGTGCCCTCCTTCAGGTCGCGGAACGCCATCCCGAGGGAAGCCTCTTGGTAGTAGATCGGCGGGATTCGGCCGAGCTGGCCAATGTCGCCAGCGAGCTCGCGCCAGCGCTCCGGCATGAGCCCGCGCCGGACCTCGGCGAGCTCGGCGGACACCGACTGCGGCATCGGGAACCATGGCTCGAGTCCGAGGTAGGCCGATCGTGGAAACATGGCTGGGAAGTGCCAGTCGAGGAACCACGACAGTGGCTGACGGTACCAATGCTCGGCCTGACCGGTGATCAGGGACTCTGGCGTGAGCAGCTGGTCCGGGTCTTCCAGATTGGGGAGCGCGAGCCCCTGCCTCGGTACGTCCAGGACGACATAGCCTTTGCCAGACTGATTCCGCGGGTACGCGCCCGGATGGTCTCCCATCAAGCGCACCATCTCGGCTGGGGTCTGCGGGGGCCCCATCAGCATCTCCTCGTCCACCCCGCCGTAGGCGCGCGTGTAGACGAGGTCCATCTCCGCGAAGCGTTCGGGAGCTGAGAATCGCGGCGCTCGGCCGTCGGTCCATTCCACCTCCCGGTCGCCGAAGACCTGCACGCGCTTCAGCGCCTTGCCAATTCGAACCGACACCTGCCTTTCGAGGACGGGACGACCGGAGGGACCGAACGCCTTTCCGAGAACAGCCACGTCCGATACCGCTTTGAACGGCCAGTAGTCGGAACCCGGCGGCCATCGCGGCGTCGCGTCCTCGTTGCGAATGTCGCCGCCGAGCGGCTCCGGCTCAGCTCGGACGAGACCGGACCCCACGATGTCGTAGGTCCGCTTGACGATGCCCCACGCGCATTGGGGCACCCCGTCCTGCGGCGTCACCCAGACGAGCGTCGCCTCGGTCACAGGTGCGGCCAATCTCCGGCAGCGTCCCACTGCGCGCTGCCCGACTCGTCCATGTCGAGGTCGACGTTGCCCTCCAACCCGCCGAGGTTGCCTCGACCCCTCACGCGACCCGTGACATCCCCTTCGTTGGAAATCTGGACTCGCTCCTGCGCCCCGATGCCGCCGAGACCCATCGGTCCATTGACTCCCTCGGATGCCTGGACAGTCCAGTCGCGCGACAGTCCGTCGCGCTCCACGGAGACACCGCCTCGGAAGGGTCCGCTGCTGAGGTTGTAAGCGACGTTCGCATCGCCGTGGTAGTCGAAAAACTCTTGGCCAGCCATTCGGATCAGTCCGGCCCAGATACCCGGTGCGTTATCGGCAATGCCACCCGTTCCTCCGTGCCAGCTTCCGCGACTCGGGTTGCGTACGTTGCGTCCCCATTCTCCAAACTGCTCAGCGATGACCTCGGTATCGCTGAAGGCGCCGGGAGAGACGCCCCCGCCCCCCATCGCTTGGGCGATCTCGACCAGGAGCGTGAGCGCGACTTCGACCCAGCCAGCGATGAGATCGACGGGATGGATCCCGACCAGCAGCGAGTTCATGTGCGCGGTCGGAGTATCGGTCCCGGGGATGGCTACGGGAGATCCGCAAGAAGTCATCGGTGTCGGGTACATCCACGTCAGGATGCAGTTGGCGATCGGGGAGCCGTTGGCCTTGATCTCGCCGGACGAGAAGTTCGCCTTCCGCTTGGAGGTGAGCACCTGAAGCGGCGTGAGCATGTTGTTCGACGCGGGCACGATCTGAACGTGCACGATCATCGGGCCGCAATCGTGCCCGTCTTGGGCGATCGACAGGCCGAGGTGCTTCACCGTCGTCGTCAGCTTGTTCTTGCCCATGAGCTCGCCGGGTGGCCAGTACACGGTGCACGGGATCTCGAAGGCGATGCCCGTCGGCGTCGGTGGTGGAACCGGCGGTACCGGAGGCATCGGCGCGAACGGGTGGAGCGAGCACGTCGGGGTGGTCAGGACGATCACCGCCATGTCGTTCGAGATCGAGACTTTGGTGTGCATGCGATCAGCTCCCGGTTCGCAGTCGCAGGGATCGTTCCTCGTCGGGGGCTGCGACGAAACCGAAGTACGTGTAGTAAGTGACGAGAACTCGCCGCTCGTCGGGTAGCAGCACGACCCGTTGTGCCTCGAGCGTGCGGCTCCCCGAGCGTTCGCCGACCACGTAGTCGGCTGTGAGCGAGAGGCGCCTGAACTCGAACTCGAGTGGCTTGGGCGTGCAGCCCGTCAAGATGATTTTCTCATCATAGGGCGGCTTGCCGAGCGTGAGGTTGGGGTGGCTCCGCTGAAATCTGTCGTAGGGCGGGGGTCCGGGACCGTCCCACGAGGCGATCAGCATCGGGATGAGCGCGTTCGTCTGGGGAAGGGGTGCCCAGCACAGCGGTAGCGGGGTGTCGTCGGGTGAGCGAACTGGGCTCTCCGCGTCCTCGACGTTGGGGAGCGGTCTGGCGAACTCGTCGGCGCGGGGTGCTCGGCGCGAGAGCCCGGACATGAGGTCCTTGGCGGTGCGGTAGGCGTTGAAGCCCAGCCCTTCGGGGTTGATGGGGTCCTGGACGGGGACCCGCGCCGCGTCGTCGATCCACACGTCCTCACTGCCCCCGAACGTGCGCGACCACGTCAGCGGCATCCGCACGAACGGTACGGGCTCGGTCGCTGCGAAGAGCTCCCCATGCTGCACCCACGCGCGGTCTCCGGTGACCAAGAGGCGCACCGATCGATTCCCCACCCGGAGCTCGACGGGCATCTGTCCGACTGGCGTTCTCGCGCACGCAGCCCCCAGCACCATGAGCTCGCACACCGGTCGATTGCCGGGTGCCTGGAGGTCGTTGGGCAGCAGTCCGAGAGGCGTGTCCTCGTCGTCCGCCAGGACCGGCGCCGGCTCCCCCTCCGAGACGAGCTCGAGCCTCCCGCGGCTCACGTCGAACGTTGCCTTGGCTGCCAGCAGTCCGGCCCGGACTCGATCCTCGATCGAGGTCACGCGAAGCTCAGCGGGGACTCCCGTCTGATTGATGAGCTCCATCAGCTCAGCACTTGATCTTCACCTGGGTCGCGGCGTCGATCTCCGTCGCACCACCGGTGGCGTTGATCTTGACGGATGAGCCACTGATCTCGATCCCACTCGAGTCGATCTTGATCGAGTTCCCTGCGACCTCGAGTCGGATCTCGATGTCGGCCGTGATCGCGATCTTCATCGGCGTCGTGATCTTGATGTTGGCGCCCGTCGACTCGATCTGCTGCTTGCCGTCCGACTTGATCTGGAGGTCGCCCGTGTTCTCGATGAGGAGATCGCCATCGGCCTTGGCGTCGTAGGCGACGCTCATGTCGCCAGCCGTCAGCAGAATCGGCCCCGTCGTGGCTCCGTAGATCCGATCTTCGAGCTGTAGCGTGGTGTCATCGTTCTGGGTGATGCGGTGCTCACCCTTCGTGTCGATGTTCCACTTTCCCGTCCGGATGTGTGTGAATTTGTCGCCTTTCTTGACCGTGAGAGTGTCGTCGGCTCCGACTCTCTCGGTTCGGTTGTTGATGACACTGAGGAACTCATCGCCACCATCTTTACCGATGGTGGCGGTTCTCTGTCCTTGGACGACGATCTCTTCGTCCACCAGCACCTTCTTCACCCGGTTCTGTTCGACGGTGAGGGTCTGGTCGCGCTTCACCGTCTCCGTCTGATCCCGATCCACCGTGTTCGACTGATCCACCCCCACGTGCGTGGAGTGGCAGTTCTTCACCTCCTCGTTGAAGTCCTTCTCCGCGTGGATGAAGACCTCTTCCTCGCCCGCCTTGTCCTCGAACCGCAGCTCGTTGTACCCGTTCTTGTTGGGCGAGCTGTTGGTCATGATGGTGCTGCGGGTCTTGTGCTCCGGCAGCGCGTACGGGACGGGGTGGGTGCCGTTGTAGAGGCGGCCGGTGATGACGGGGCGGTCGGGGTCGCCGCCGAGGAAGCTGACGATGACCTCCGTGCCGTGGCGCGGGATGAACATCTGGCCCCAGCCGGGGCCGGCCCAGCCCTGGCTGACGCGGATCCAGACGCTCGAGTTCTGGTCCATCTGGCCGCGGCGATCCCAGTGGAACTGGACCTTCACGCGGCCGTGCTTGTCGACCGTGATCTCCTCGCCCTGGTCGCCGACGACGGTGGCGGTCTCGGGGCCGAGCGCGCTGGGGCGGTCGGGCGCGGGCGGGATGTAGTTGACGTCGATGGGGACGAGCTCGAGCGTGGCGGCGTAGCCGCCGGCGGCGCCTCCGCCCCGGCCGGCGGCGCTGACCTTGAGGATCAGGTAGCGGCCGTCGTGGTCGTCGGCGCCCGTCAGCTCGAAGTAGTGGCCGGGCTGCACGCCGACGACGCTCGTCGAGCA
>Ga0070729_10004052_pt1 | contig 16281 bp, 19 predicted proteins | sample tdDd472_FD_66725 | JGI IMG/M metagenome (GOLD analysis project Ga0070729, IMG submission 66725) | Marine sediment microbial communities from the Atlantic coast under amendment with organic carbon and nitrate - tdDd47.2 | ecosystem: Environmental > Aquatic > Marine > Coastal > Sediment | place... | reverse complement strand
CGAAAGTGCTCCGCTCTTATGGAGTTGTTCTACCAGCCTTCTTTCTAAGTATAAATGCTGGGCATTTCTCATGTCTACCAAACCACTTACAGCCTGATTTACACAAAAAACATTTAACAAACTCTGCACTCTCATCAAATAGTACCTTAGTCATATTATAGTCAGCTAATATTCCTCTGCCTAGCTCAGCAATATCAGCATATCCATCAGAGACTAGTTTCTCACATTGCGCTACCTCAATCATACCACCCACCGCACCAACTGGTATTGATGGATTTAGATGCTTCTTAATCATATACCCACGATATACTAAATCATTAAAAGGAAAATCCTCAGGAATATTCATATCACTTGGTGTGCCTATTCCAGATGATACGCTAAGCATATCAAACCCAGCCTTAATGTATTGCTCAGCAATCTCTATTCCATCCTTAATATCTGGGTCATTACCAGCCATTCTAATAGTAACTATATAGTTCTCGCCACACGCAGCTCTGATACCAGATAATATCTCACTAGCAAGTCTAGTTCTATTAACAACATTACCACCATATTGATCATCTCTATTATTTGCTCTATTTGCAAAGCTGTTTAATAAATAGCTATGACAACCATGTAGCTGCACACCATCAAATCCAGCTTTTTGTAGTCTAACACCTGCATCTATAAAACTATCTCTAATATATTCTATATCATTGATATCGAGTACCTGATATCCATCTAGGGCAATTGGACCTGTTTTCCTACCACAGTCAGGATTTGTACTCATTCCTGCATGATGTATTTGGCCAATTATCTTAGCTCCATGTTTATGGCATGCATCAGCACAGTCTGTTAATCTCTCAATAAAATCATCGGACCATATTCCTAATTGCTTAGGATGTAATCTGCCCTCTGGACGTACACAGATAGCTTCTAGTACTATCAGTCCTATACCAGCTATAGCTCTTTGTTCATAGTGGTCGATATTTTCTTGGGATATCATTCCATCTCGACTGCTTAGTTGGCATACTAGAGGTGCCATCTCAAGGCGGTTATTAATCTCTAAGTTGTTTATCTTTACTGGAGTTGTTATATTAATCATGAATTTACCCCCATTTTATTATAGTGCCTTAAGGCGTTAAGTCAAATAGATTATTAATTTATTGATATAAATACTTGTTAAAGTTCAGGCGTGTATATAGTAATATAAAAGTGTAGCAGTAGATGAGCGAAGAACTCATTGAAAGCATTCTCAGAATCAATTATCCTTAGGGTTAAATAACTAGGGGGTGAGATGAAATCCCTCGAAATTATGTTTCCATTTAAACATATTTCCTAATTAATATCCCCAATCAACAGCAAATCTGTTATAATACCATGTGAACTGAATTTCAAAAAGTTTGTAACACAACCAAAAAACTAGGAGAAAACATAATGAGAATAGCAATTGACGCAGATAGTGCTGGTTATGATTTAAAAACATCAATAGTTGAGCACTTAAAAAGTAAAGATATTGAAGTAGTAGACTTCTCGCCAAAACGTGAAGATATTAGAGACTATTTCGTAGGAACACCAGAGATAGTACCAAAGGTTCAAAGCGGTGAATTTGATTATGCAATTCTGCTTTGTGGAACAGGCATGGGTTCGGCTCAGATTGCGAATAGTTATAAAGGTATTCGTGCAGCTGTGTGTGAAAGCATTCTTTCAGCAAAGCTGTGCCGTGCAATCAACAATTCAAATGTGCTAACAATGGGTGGCTTTCTCGTTGCACCGTGGTTGGCAAATGAAATGGTAGATGTATTTCTTTCAACTGAGCTAACCGAAGCGGAAGGTCTGTGTTCATACAAAGACTTTTTGATTGGCGCACAAGGTAGTATTAAGGAATTAGAAGAGAAAATATATTAAACAATAAAGCCCTTACTGTATTGATTTTTTTGATTGAGGCTTTTTGTTTTTATAAAACTATACACAATTAACAGGATATCTGAAACAATAGATAATGAAACTATCTTCTATATCAATGATATTAATAGAAGGTATGAGGAAGTATTGCAGACCTATGGTGCAGACGGAAATGTTATTAATACTTATACTTATGGTGTAGATAGAATTAATTCTGTAGGTAAGGATAATGAGGTTCTGGTGCAAAAAATCTTGCAATTAATGAATTTAGAGAAAATATGATATAATTCTTATAAAAAATGTGGGAGAATTATATCATATGAGAAACAATCTATTTAATGGAAGCATTTTGAGAAAGATATAATCCTCCTATGTGTCCGTTGGTATCTAAAATATCCATTGAGCTATAGAAATCTAATAGAAATAATGAGCGAAAGGGGAATAGGGTTAACTCATACGACAATAATGCGATGGGTTCATCAATATTCTCCTATTATTGAAGAATGAATAAGAAAACATATTAATCTAACAAACGATTCTTGGCGCATGGATGAAACATATATAAGAATTAAAGGAAAGAATGTATATTTATATAGAGCAGTTGATTCACAAGGTAATACAGTCGATTTTCTAGTATCAGAGAAACGAGATAAAAGGGCTGCTAGACGTTTTTTTAAGAAAGCTCTAAGAGTTGAACATAACCAAAGTCCAAGAGTAATAACAACAGATAAATATCCAGCAACAGAAATAGCTATCATTGAAGAAACATATTATGGAGACATTAGCTGCAAAACAGAACATCGGATGAACCAATACTTAAATAACATAATTGAACAGGATCATAGATTCATCAAAAAGCAGGTAAATCCAATGTTAGGATTTAAGACGCTCAACTCAGCAGAAAGAACAATCGCAGAAATAGAAATAATGCATATGATACACAAAAGACAGATTCAAGGAATTGAATGTGTCAATTCCGAGGTACAACTTATAAATGAAGTTATGAGTGAAGCAGCTTAAAGATTAACAACCCTAGAGTGAACTTTTAGCCTACTAGATTTTTTGCACGAGAACCCTTTTTTCTTGTGATTTATAATAGTGAAAAAATACACTGTTCTCTTATTAATTGTTTTCGTTTTTATCCTGACAAGCGCATCAAATATAATAATTATTTTAAAAAAGAACACGTAAACCGGAAGAACTAATGAACGATAGCCCTTTGACTGTATGTCAATAAAATTTTCTTTTCCAATACAAACCATAAATATAAAAAAACCATCAGGGAAAAATAATTATAGATAAATAATAAAAAACAAGGAGCTTAACGATGAAAAAACATAATCCTGATAATAGAGAAGACAACGTTGACAGTATACAACAAAATATAACCTCTACAATTGAAAATATAAGAAAAGCCAATGAGCTCATAGCTATAACATCTGATGACAAACTAAAGGCAACGCTTAAAGAAAAAAACGACAGGAGAAGTGCATCACTTGATGGTTTTCGCCAAGAAATAAAGGATGAAGCAACAGACAAAATTTAAGGATATGAAGATTTCGAAGATGAGCGAGATTCGTTAATATTTTTTTTTAATCTTTTGTTACTTATGTATTATAAAAATCACTTTAGCGATGGCTAGAGGGATTAGTTTCTTATTTTGAAGTCTATAATAAGTCTTGTGGAAACTCCTTCGCACAAATCAATCTGCTTTTCCTTTCACTTAAACTCTTGGTAATTATATTTCGTTTAGTATAATATTATTTGTTAGAGTTAATGAAGTGTATTTTGGTGGATATTTTGGATTCATTCTCCATTCAGGGTCGATATACAAGGTGAGCATTGATTTCTCATACATGGATTATTGGGATTTGTGGGGTCTTCTATAATATCTGTTGACAAAAATAGCTCCTTTATATAATGATACTTGGACTAGTAATTTGCGTAGTAAATGAACAGTCTCGGGATACCTCCATGATAATATAGATGGTTAAGACTGCATCAAACAGGTTATTCATACTAGGGATTTCAAGCAAACACAAATGTTCTCATAACTTACCACATTTATCTAAGAAGATACGAATATTTTCATCTTCTTTTTCTCTGTCAACATTTAATCTTCCCAATCTATCGCAAAAGCCAAGTAATGCAACTTCTTTTATATCAACTTCTTTTTTCATCGTCTTAATGTCAGCAAAGGGCATATTTTTTACAACAAACAATATTTGCATATGCCAACGAATAAGTTTAACAACATTTTCTACAAAATTTGCATCGTTGGTAAATTCATACAAGAAGGTTTTTGCTAGTATAGCTCCTTCTTTATCATGATCATAAGCTGTTAATTTTCCTCTCCTATATCTAGTTGTAGTAGGCTTACCGATATCATGTAAAAGAGCAGCCCACATAAAAACATGAGGTGCTTTACTTCTATATTTTATTTTAGCTGCCTCATCAATAACCATCATAGTATGATTCCAAACACTACCCTCAGGATGATATTTAGGTGATTGCTTTGTTTGTTTTAATTTGCTTAACATAATAAAAGGATAATTACTAAAGTCAGGATCTTTATATGCAATTTCAAAATATTCAGAGGGCTTTTCATCATATAAATGATTGTTTATCTCTAAATATAAAAGTTCATTATTTTTCATTTATAAATATCATAGAATATCTTAGCTACTCTTTTTATACCATTTGAAAAGTTTTGCTGATATAATAATCTCCTTATTTATAGTATTAGGTTTCAACGTATATACTATACTGCATTTGGTTGTGTTGTAAACTTTTCCCTTTACCCAAGCTTATAGAGTTTGAAAGTTTTAGTATTAACTTTTTTCTTGTATACCTAGTGTCCAAGACTGGACTTCACACCATTCAGACGTACTAATTCTTTTTATATTTTATAGCAGTCAGAAACAAAATTACCAAAACCCCCATAAGATAATATGGTAATTTTACAAGGCAAAGAACTACTTATGAATTACTAAACCCTTAAATGAATTTTTAGTCTACAGTATTAATATAGTATTATTCGATGGTTTTCTTCATTTAGCACAGAAACAACTATTCTAAAAACTTGAGTTTTACGAATAGTTAGCAGGTTTTTAAGCTAAAAATGGGGAATATTAGTTGCCAATTACGCAATTAAAGAAACATACTACTACTGCACCAATTCAAGCTTCTACCACATATAGTACTTTCAAATAGTATATGCTACAGATAATGCTAATTTCCATATTTTCGTTGACACCAAACACATGTACCCATTATAATGTGAGTGGGTGAATAACATGTTTTGAGGAGTTAATGTAGTATGAAAACCGTTTATTTTCATATTGATGTTAATAGTGCGTTTCTATCATGGACAGCAGTACATAAACTGCAGCATGGCGAAAAATTAGATATAAGAACGATACCCTCTGTGGTTGGTGGAAATGAGAAAACACGCCATGGTATTGTCTTGGCTAAATCTATACCGGCTAAGAAGTTTGGTATTAAAACAGGTGAAAGTCTAATGGAAGTCAGACAAAAAGCTGGTAATAATGTAACTATTGTGCCACCTGATTATGAAGTATATTCAAGAGCATCAAAGGCATTTATAAATTTACTGAAGAATTATTCACCAGTAGTTGAGAAATTTTCAATAGATGAAGCGTTTGTTAACTATACTGGAATGGAAAAACTATTTGGTGATCCAGTTGAATGTGCTACAAGAATAAAAGATGAAGTTAGAGATATATTAGGGTTTACAGTAAACGTAGGAGTATCATCGAATAAACTTTTAGCTAAGATGGCCAGTGAGTTTCAAAAACCTGATAAAGTACATACACTGTGGCCAAGTGAAATTGAAGAAAAAATGTGGCCACTACCTATAAGTGAACTATATATGGTTGGTCGAAAGATGAGTATACATCTAAGACGAAAGGGAATTTACACTATAGGCCAATTAGCGAGTTCTAAAGAAGATTGGATGATAAGGACATTCAAATCATTTGGTGGTCTTCTATGGCAGTTTGCTAATGGAAAATATCATGAGTCGGGTAAAGGTGGATCGGCTTTCTTTCAGGGCATGATGACACATAATGATAAACATAAGATAAAAGGTATAGGAAACTCAGGAACTATGCCTATAGATGTAACAGAATTAGCTATGGCACATCAAGCGTTATTATCAATATGCGAAACAGTTGGTTATCGACTACGCAAGCATGGATTTTGCTCAAAGAACATTCACGTAGGCTTTACAACAAATGAATTCGAGAGATTTGGAAAGCAACATAAATTCAGTTCGTATACAAATATAACATCAGAAATATATATAAGAGCATGCCAACTATTTGATGAACTATGGGATGGTAAAAAGCGAATTAGGCAGCTAGGTGTTCGCGCATCTGATTTAAAAGAAAGTAATGTTATTCAAGGAAGTATTTTTTCACCAATTGAAGAGCAGCTTAAAAACCAAAGAGTTGATATTGTTGTTGACTGTATACGTGAAAAGTATGGCAATCAAATGATATTAAGAGGACAGTTATACAACGGCAAGATAGATCCTATGATAGGTGGTACGTGGGGCACAGGTTCTTGGAGACCCAAAGGTGGCATGCCCTCAAAGTAGGACACTGTGTTTGATAACTAATTTAAAATATTATATAGTAAGTATCTATAAATCAACTATAAGGGGTAGTTTTATGTGTGGAAGATATTATTTAGCAGATTTTGATGAAGAAGAAGTAAAGGAATATTATAAGATTTTAGAAGAGCTAGACCGTAAGATAGCTACTCCTGATTATGATATAAAAGTAAAAACTAGAGGTGAAATATTTCCTACAGATATCGTGCCTGTTATAGCAAACAATAAGGAAAAGGTGATTAAAGCTTTCCCTATGTATTGGGGTTATAGACCTTTTCAAGAAGGTGGTCGTCCTCTGATAAATGCAAGAAGTGAAAGTGCTTCTGAAAAGCCTACGTTTAGAAAAAGTATGATGGAACGCCGCTGTCTTATTCCTGCTAGCTACTATTTTGAATGGGAAGGACCTAAAGGCAGTAAGACTAAGCATGCTATTCAACCTATTGATAAAGATGGATTCTTTATGGCAGGGCTTTATCGTTTAGAAAAAGAAAAACAAGTACCGGTCTTTACAATCCTTACAAGGGATGCAGCACCAGATATTAAGTTTATTCACCATAGAATGCCAGTTATTCTTCCTGCAGGTGCACGTGAAGATTGGTTAAACCTTGATTATAATGCAAATGAAATTATTCAGGCAGCTATGCTGGATATGAAGCATAGAATAGCATAAGAATAGAATTTGTAAACCAAAAAGTGTGTAATTAACAGAGGTCGCAAAAGCTAATGAATATGTTGAGGAAGGACATAAAAAAGGAAATTAAATAATACTATTAAATTAGCTAAAAACATGAACATGATTAATGAAATGAAACTAATAGTTATTCAATACTAAATCTACAAAACAAGGAATAATAAGATGAAAAACAAAAAACTTATAATTGTTATAATAAGTATATTATCATTGGTGATACTATTGTGTGCTGCATTCTACATTTATACACTCGATTATAATAAGGCAAATGTTGAAGTTTTCAATATGAATGGCTTAAACAATGCTATTGCAAAGGATAATATGACTATATTTTTACCACCAGATGACGCACAACTAATTGAATATACTGGAATCATATTTTATCCAGGTGGTAAAGTCGAAGCAAGTGCGTACTCCCCATTATTAATAAAATTAGCTGAAAAGGGTATACCTTGTATATTGATAGATATGCCAATGAATTTAGCTATATTTAATACAAATGCAGCTGATGATGTCTATGGGGATTTCCCTGAAACAGAGCATTGGTACTTAATTGGACACTCTTTAGGCGGCGCGATGGCCAGTAAATATGCTGAAGATAATTATAGTAAACTTAGTGGTTTGATCATCCTAGGTGCATATCCTCTCAATGATGCAGATGTAGATACAATAATAATATATGGTAGTGAGGATGTAGGACTTAATAGAGATAAGCTAGAAGGTCTAAATAATCTATTTGAGATTGAAGGCGGTAACCACTCATTCTTTGGTAATTATGGTGAAAACCAAGGTGATCAAAAGAGAGACGGAGACACAACAATATCAAGCGAAGAGCAACAGAATGAAACAGTAGAAATAATTATTAAGTTTATTAGTGATAAGTAAATAATACTCAAAACTGTTACCTAAAGAGTTTTATGATTTTCAGATATAAATTACAGCCTTGAAACACGAGCCAACTGCTCGTGTTTTTATATACATTGGAAAGGAGGATACAATCCCACACCCAAACTACTACAGTATCATTCCAGCAAATGTTCGATACTGTAAATTAATCAGCGGAGATGAAAAATTGCTATATAGCGAAATAACCTGTCTATCTAATAAATACGGTTATTGTTATGCATCCAACAAGTATTTTGCAGAGCTCTACGGAGTATCTAGCAAAACAATAAAAAGACGATTATATAATCTTAAAAAACAGGGATTTATCAATATAATAATCGAGAGGAATGACAATAATGAAGTCACATGTAGAAAAATATTTATGTTAGATATTCCTACTACGGTGAATAAAGTTGAGTATACCCCTGGGGACAATTCTGTACCCACCTCTCGGTACAAAACTGAGCATACCCCTCGGGACAATTCTGTCCCTACCCCTCGGGTCAAAAGTGTCCCATATAATAATACAAGTAATAATAATACAAGAATAAATACTACAAAGGGAAACTATACTACCATCTGAAAAAGCATGGGCATATCGATATAAATTAGAAGCAATCAAATCACAGGGAAAACGCAATGATTTAACTTGTGTGCAAGTTGCACACAAGTCAACAAAACAGAAGTCAAGAGAAAAAATCGCTGAGGTAAGTGGTGATAGTGCGGATACTGTAAGACGATATATTCGCCTAACACAACTTATTCCACAATTACTTGAAAAAGTAGATGAACGGAAATTGGCTTTCATCCCTGCGGTCGAATTATCCTATCTTAAAAAGCAAGAGCAGAAATGGCTATATAGTAATCTAGCACGAGAGGAATACTTTGGAGTTCCTCTTGCATTAGCAAGAAAGATGAAAGGTATAAGCCAAAATGGACAATTAACAGAACAGAAAATAGACGACATGATTGTTAAGAAAGTTCAAACACCATCCAAGCAAATTAAAGTAGCACGAAAAGTATTAGATAAGTATTTCGACAGAGATATTACACCGAAAGAGAGAGATGATGTTATAGACAAAGCGCTTGAGGAATGGTTTAAACTACATCCAAGAAAATCAAATATTCCATATGTAAAACAGAATGATATAGAAAGATAATCTTGTTTTACAGATTCAAATTATAGTTGCACAGTAAACTAATATGTGGTACAATCAATAGTATACCAACAAACTATTTAACGAGGTGTACTATGGATGTAGCAAAAACAGGGCACATATTGAGAATGATAATCTCAAATATCAATAACGCAATATCAGAAAAAGTTGAGCCCTATGGCATAAAGGGCGGTCAGTTTGAGTACTTCCTTTTTATCTACCAAAATGAAGGCATTAATCAAAATCAGCTAGCAAAGATTAAAAACGTTGGTAAAGCTAGTGTTACAAAAGCTGTTAGAATTCTTGAAGAAAACAACTTTGTATATAGAAATGTTGACGAAAATGACAAACGTAACTATAAACTATATGCAAGTAAAGAGGGTAAAAAATACATCAACTCCATGCTTGAACAAAGAAAAGAAATGGAACAGGTTATCTTTGAGAGCTTTTCAGAAAACGAAAAAAATACACTTGTTAATTTGCTTTCACGAATGCTTAAGAACACAGAGAAGCTACTATAAAAAGAAGGTGTGCTAATGGAAAAGGAATTTGATATATCCAGACTAACCAGAGCTGATGGAAAGTATACACCATGGGTTGTAAAAGACACTCCTACATTACTATCTGAGCTCGAATTAAACAATAAGGAAATAATACTTATTGTTGACCATGTTAAAAATCCTTATGGTTTTCTTTTAAGAGAAATAATACCTCATCATAGTGCTCAAGGTAGAGTGGATGATGAAGACTTTTTGATTACATTTTGTGGCGCTTGCAATGCAGGCGTTCATATGAATCCTGTTATAAATGGCAAGGTGCATCATTTTCGAGTAATTGGTGCATACAATGGGCAAGCAGTTTTTGAGGATGAGGAAACAAAATCTATTTGGAATCACATTACAGGTGAGTGTATGCATGGATCAATGGAAGGAGAAAAGTTAGAAGTTACTGGGCTGAGGATGTCAACTGTGGGTGACGAAATGAAAATAAATCCAAAACTAAATATGTTCATAGCCGGTCAAAGCATTAAGGAAAAAATTATGGTTCTTATGATTAAAGTAATGCTTGGTAAGTCAAAAAACTGGCTACCTGCTCGTTTCTTCAAAACCATGACTGAGGTAGATGACAGGCTGCCTATAATGGCATTAGGGCTTGCTGTACAAATTGGTGATACTATTAAGTTCTATGAGAGAAATCAAATATCAGACGGCATGAAAGACACAATAGACGGAAAAACAATTACTTTGTTTACAGGCACTGTTCCATATGCAGTTGCCGAAAAAGGAAAAAGGCCGTTCCAACTATTTATGCGCTGGTACGGATACAATTTAACGTACCCCCAAGGGGTTCTTTATATCCCCAAATAAAGAATGTAAAATGCATTGTAAACAGATTTTACTATAGACATAATTATATCAGGAGGAAATTATGGCAGGTGTTAATGGTAATAAAAAAGAAGGCAAGTATTTAAAAAGGATAAGAAAATACCCAAATCAAATATTTCTTCCGCCGGAAGACGGAGTTATGGAAGGGTTTGAATACTTTGCAACAAAAGAATATTTAAGTAAACCGGATGCTGTAAATCGCAAAGCTAATATGCTAAAAATGATTACTGGATATGGTGGCAGGCAGTTTGCCAAAACAGCTAAAGCATTAGGCAGCAATATTGGAAGTATGTTATACAACTTAGGCAAAAATTTTGATGATGTTGAGGATTTAGTCATCCATCTTGAGGAGAAGCAAACATTCCCTAGGCAGTCTGTAAAGCTAATAAAAGGATATCCTAACACTGAGATATGGGAAAAACTGCAAGCATATGCTTGGGAAAAGCATGAAATCCAAGTCGGGTTTACAGAAGTGACTGAGGATATGATTTTTGAAGGTAAAGCAATACCCTTTAAGTATGCTCTTGTTTTCGTACAGGAAATGAACAAAGGTGCATTTGAAGAAGAGCCTATTGTTGCAGCAGGCAGAGAAGTTGTTAGAGTGTATAACGAGCTGGGAAAAGCTACAAATGACATAGCTAATTGGCTAAGAAGTGAATACAATATCCATTGTCAGGCTAATCATCCATTCGGCGGTCTGACAGACTATGTCCCTTTGGCAGAAAAAGCAGGTCTTGGCAAGATGGGGCACGATGGTTTATTAATAGTTCCACGCTTTGGTACAAGGCATAGAATATCCCCGATATACATTCAGGATAAAATATTTGAAGTCACTGATACTCATGAATATGATTGGATTGATGATTTCTGTATGTCCTGTAGAGCATGTGAAAGAAATTGCCCCACCGGTGCAATATATCCTGAACCTATAGTAGACAAAGAAAATGCATTTGGAATTAGACCAAGAGCTAGAACAATAGACAGAGAAAAATGTTTTACATACTTCTCTATTACTCTAGGCTGCAGCCAGTGTATACGCACATGTCCCTTTACAAAGCAGCCTTATGAAAAAATAAAAAGTGGATGGAATGCAAATAAAGATAAAGAGCAATATTCCAAAGCAAAAGAAAATAAAGAAGAAAACAGCAAGTCTGTAGCAATAGTGGGAGCTGGCGCTTCTGGACTATATGCAGCAGAAGCTTTATTAGCAAAATCACAAACTGAACAAATAGATGTTTTTGAAAAACTTCCTACACCTTTTGGGTTAGTTAGATACGGAGTTGCACCCGACCATCCTGAGGTAAAATCAAAAGTGTTCTATTTCCATGACATAATTAGAAATAATAGAATAAATTATTACGGTAATGTAGCAATAGGCCAAGACATATCTATAGATACCCTACGTAAAAATTATGATGCAGTTATTATAGCAACAGGAGCTTCCAAGGGTAGAGATATGAACATACCAGGGGAAAAGCTAAAAGGTAGTATGACTGCACCAGCTTTTGTTAACTGGTATAACTGTCAACCTGAATTTCAAAACCTGGAATTACCTAAAAAGGCAAAGAACATTAGCGTAATTGGCATGGGAAATGTTTCATTGGATGTCAGCAGAATGATTTTAAAATCAAAAGATTCACTTGAACTTTCAGTTATATCTGATAGCGCTCTAAAGACAATTAAGTCCATGAAGACAGAAGAAGTTCATATTTATGGCAGACGAGGACCTCTTGATGCCAAGTTCACACCAAAAGAGTTAATCGAACTTGTTGAGCTTCCCTATATTGAGCCGATGGTAGATGGTTATGACTTTAACAATACTATAACAGATATTTATAATTATGATGATATGGATAATGCTTTAATTAATTACAATGTATTTAAAGAGATAAGTCAAGGTGTTTATAAAGCAAAAGATAGGAAGGCTAAGAAAATCATATTCCATTTCTATCATAGCCCTTCAGAAATAACGGGAGATGATTGGGTGGAGTCAATTGTCTTTGAAAAGACTTCGGTTTCTGATAATAACTTGTTAGGCACTGGACAGTATATCAAGAAGAAATCCCAACTAATTATTCGCTCTATAGGATACAAAAGTGACAGTATTGACGGAGTACCAGCACAGGATACAAATGGTATAATTTCAAATATAGATGGAAAAGTATGTGAAGCAGATGGTCAGCCCATTGATGGTTTTTACTGTACTGGATGGATTAGGAGAGGACCAAGAGGGATTATTGGTACAAACAAAACTGATGCACTAGAAGTAGTAGATAATCTACTTAATGATTCTTATAAAGCTACAGGCAGTCCAGATGTTATCAGAAATAGTATTATTAATAAAGCGGTTTTAAAAGATAAGATGAATGAGATTCTAATGGTAGAAAGGCTTAATGGTTCGCGCACTCATAAAAGAGCAAAGAAATTTACTGATGTTGATGATATGCTAAATGTTAATATACCACAGAATTAGGAGGTAAAATAATGGCTTATGTAATTTGCGGTCCATGTGTAGGTGTGAAAGATACAAAATGCAGAGAAGTGTGTCCAGTATCAGCAATATACGAAAATGACGAAAAACTTGTAATAGATGCTGAACTTTGTATTGACTGCGGTGCCTGTGTTCAGGCGTGCCCTGTCAGTGCAATATACCAAGAAGATGATGTGCCTACAGCATGGCTGAAGTATAAGACCGACAAATAATAATCGAAAAGAAAGAAAATGTATTATGAATTTCCCATCAATAGATAAATATATTACTGAAACAGATACAGTAATAACATCAAACGAATACAGCAGAAAAGGAGTACATATACCGGATATTATCGGCGAATACGGTGGCGGCACTATGGCTGCCCTTAGAACCAGGCTACCTATTATGCATATAATGGTTAGCTGTATGGTGCAGGCTATGAAAAGTGCTAAAAGCATAACAAAAAACCCTAAACTGGGACAAACAAAAATAACATCTGAACAGCTAGCCGAGCTTGAAGAATACGCAAAAAGGATTGGAGTAAGCGATATAGGATACACAAAAGTCGACAGGGATATGATATTCAAAGGTGAACAAATTTTATATGAAAATGCGATTGTATTTACTATAGAGATGAAAAAGAGCGAAATAGACACAGCGCCGTCAAAAACAGCGATTAGGGAAATATTCAGGACGTATAATCAGCTGGGTGTTATAGTCAATAAGATAAGCAAATTTCTTAGAAAACAAGGTTTTAACACTATGGCAGCGCCGGCGATAGGCGGAGCAGTTAGCTATGTGCCCCTTGCACAGAAAGCAGGTCTGGGTGTTATCGGAAAGCATGGATTACTAATATCTGACAAGGACTTTGGACCTAGTCTTAGGTTAGCTGCAGTATACACGGATATTGATAATCTGCCATTCTGCAAAGAAAATCCCCATATGTGGGTAAAAGACTTCTGCAAAACCTGCAACAAATGTGTAAGAAGCTGCCCTGCCGGTGCAATATATGAAAACAGCATTGCTGTCAATGGCAATGAAAACACAAGGCAATGCATAGATAACTCTAAATGTGCAACACCGTTTGCTAACGATTATGGGTGCACAGTATGCGTAAAAAGCTGTACATTCTATAATGGGGATTATAATAAAATTAAGAATGCATTTCTAGAGAAGAGTTAAATTTCTTGATTAAATAGATAAGACGATACACCCTTATCCATCAGATTACCTGTAAGCTCAATTAGTTTGTCTGAAGGTATTTTCTTATCTTGTGAAAACCAATACTGCATAATACCAATCATAGCAGACAGTGTGTATTCAACTACAAAGTCAAACTCTAAATCATTAGTTTTTGAATCTATGGTTTTAAATTAATTATGTTCGATCGAATGAAATTGTTCAAAATGCAAAAGTGTTAGGCAAAAACATTGCATCTGAAAGTAGTCTAAGCGAATCTACAAAAATTATTATGAACTTGGATTCAGGCAGAGAAGACTAATATGGAAAACTGGAAAAATTCATTTTTAAAAATATATAGGGCAGATGTTTTTTGTCCTAAGCTCTACTGCAGTACAATTCTCAAAAATTTGGTGGATAATCATTGAGACCGGTTCAGCTATTGCAGTTGTATTTGGTGCGATTGTTAAAGTTTCTGAAAAAGAATAATAGTAATAATGAAAGTGAAAAGTCAAGTTAAACAAAGTAAATGCTAATTACATATAATTTCTATGTTTTTTAAACTCTAATACAAGTATTAAACTTCCACGCAAGTTGCGTGGAAGTTATGAAAAAAATTCCATGGTAGAATAAATCTCTATAAATTTTATGGAGGTTTTATTATGAGAACAAAATACACAGATGAACAAAAGCGACAAATAGTAAATTTGCACAAGCATGGAACTAAGGTCAAAGATATATGTGATGAATATAACATCTCAAAAACAACAATGTATACGTGGATTAAAGAGTATCAGATTTTTAGAATGGGTGATGGTACTAGAATTACTGCAAAAGATTATTACGAATTGCAAAGAAAATATCAAAAAGTTCAAATAGATTATAATATAATTGTTGAATGTAATTGTTTACCGACTGCAAAAACGAAGTATAAACTAGAAGCTATTTCAAGGTTAGATGGTAAATACACTATTCATGCACTATGTAGAGTTTTGTATGTTAGAAGATCTAATTATTACCATTATAAATTAAGAAGACCTAGTGAGACAGAGATAGCAAAGCAAGATGAAGTGCTAAAACCAATTGTAGAAGAGATATTCAATAAAACAAAAGGACGTATAGGATCTAAAAAAATATGCCATCTTATTCAAAGACAAGGTATACCGACAAGCCCAACTAGAGTAAGACGACTGATGAAAGAAATGAATTTAGTATGTAGAGCAACTAGAAAAGGCATAAAATATAACTACTCGAAAAGCTCAGTTCACTGTAAAAATTTATTGAATCGTAACTTTGAACAAACAGAGCCTAATATTGTCTGGGTAAGTGATATTACATACGTTAGAGTAAACAGAAAAGCATATTATTTATGTGTATATATCGATTTATTTTCTAGAAAAGTAATCGGATATACAGTAGATGATAATCAGGAAACAAATATGGTTATTGAAGCGTTCAAAATGGCTAATGCTACTAGAAAACCTAATGGAGGAACTATACTCCATAGTGATCAAGGCATGCAATATAGATGCTATGAGTTTAGAAAATTAATAAAGAGAAATGGGTTTAAATCTTCATATTCAAAAGCAGGATGTCCATATGATAATGCAGTTGCAGAAAGCTTCTTTAGAATGTTTAAGCAAGAAGAAGTTAACCATCATTATTATAAATCCTTTGATGATTTAAAAGACTCTATAGATGAATATATTTATTTCTACAATAACGAAAGACCACATGAAAAATTAGGTAATCTTACACCCAACGAAAAAGAAGAACAGTATTTCAAGTCACAAACATAGAGGAACTGGCATTTGAACACCCGTGACTTGTGAAATTTTATATTTGAAGCTCCCCGTCTTAGAACAGTAATTGCAATTTTCATATACAAGGGCATATAAAAGCATTAACAGATGATTACATCTCTTAATAATCAGATATAAGAAAAGGGCTCCTACACTGGATTCCCGTAAAATCTGTCCAATATAGCGTGC
>Ga0070729_10004049_pt1 | contig 16288 bp, 12 predicted proteins | sample tdDd472_FD_66725 | JGI IMG/M metagenome (GOLD analysis project Ga0070729, IMG submission 66725) | Marine sediment microbial communities from the Atlantic coast under amendment with organic carbon and nitrate - tdDd47.2 | ecosystem: Environmental > Aquatic > Marine > Coastal > Sediment | place... | reverse complement strand
GTCGGCGCCTCGTAGGGCACTTCCATCTTCATCACTTCCATGATGAACAGTTCCTGGCCCTCGGCGACCTCGTCGCCCTCTCCGACCAGGACCTTCCATACGGACCCGCCGGTTTCGAGCGCGATTGTTGTGGTCATGGCGTTTCTCCGATGCTCAAGGTCATGGTCTCAGGGAAAAGCCGCTGGGCCCCAGAAGCGGCGGCAGCAGCGGCTGGATGCGGTCGATCCAGCGGCACAGTTCCGGGCGGGTGTCCCGCGGATCGATCAGTTCGTGCACGGAGAAGGCTTCCGCGCGCGGGAAAGGCGACTGCCGGGCGGCCAGCGCCTCCTCGAGTTCGCGGCGTTTGGCTTCCGGGTCCTCGGCGGCCGCGATCTCGCGATGGAAGGCGACGGCGACGCCGCCCTCCACCGGTAGAGGTCCGGATTCCGCCGACGGCCAGGCGAGCACATAGGCGTCCGGCCCGTAATGGGCGGCCTGGGCGACGCCGAAGGACCGGCGCACCATGACCGATGCCCAGGGGACGGTGGTCATTGCCGCGGTCAGAACGGTCGCCGCCCCGTGGCGGATGGTGGCCTCCTGTTCCGACTTCGAGCCGATCATGAAACCGGGTTCGTCGACGAAGGCGACGATCGGCAGGTGAAAGGTCTGGCACAATTCGAGGAAACGTCTCACCTTCTGCGCCCCTTGCGCCGTCATGGCGCCGGCGAGATGGCGGCCGTCATTCGCCCACAGGCCGACCGGCTGGCCGTTCAGGCGCGCGAAGCCGGTAATCTGCCCGCGCCCGTAGCCGCCGCCGATCTCGAAGAACGAGCCCTCGTCGACCACGAAACGCACCGCCTTGCGCATGTCGAAGGCGCGTCGGCGTTCGCGCGGTACGATCGCGGCCAGCGCATCCTCGCGCCGGTCGACCGGATCTTCGTTGGCGATGACGGGCGGCAGTTCCCAGACATTCTGCGGCAGATAGGCCAGGAACATACGGATCTGGGCGAAGGCGTCGGCCTCGTCGGCACCGAGATTGTCGACGGTGCCGTTCCTCGCATGAACCCCGGCGCCGCCGAGTTCCTCCTTGGTCTTCTTCTCCCCCATCGCCCGTTCGACCACCGCCGGGCCGGCGATCAGCACCTGGCTGGTGGTCTCGGTCATCACCGAGAAATGCGACGAGACCAGCCGCGCGGCCGGCAGGCCGGCGACGGCGCCGAGCGCGGCGGTCGCCACCGGCAGGCTCGCCAGCGTCTCGGCCACCGAACGGAAACGCGGGCGTTCGTAGACGGGCGAGCCGAGGCTTTTGCTCCCGCCGGAACCGCCGACGCTCCCCCCCGCTCCCTCGTGCAGGCGGATCAGCGGCACCCGGTATTTGAGCGCCAGATCCTCGGCATAGATGCTCTTGCGCAGGCCGGCGGGCGACGGCGAACCGCCCCTGAGGGTGAAATCCTCGCCGCCGACCACGCAGCGGCGGCCGTCGACCCGGCCGAAACCGAGGACGAAATTGGCTGGGGTGAACTCGAGGATGTCGCCATTGTCGGCCAGTTCCGCCGCGCCGGCACCGGCGCCCACTTCCTCGAAGGATCCGGGATCGAGCACCGCATCGATGCGCTCGCGGATGGTGAGCCGGCCTTTTTCGTGCTGGCGCGCGACTCCAGCCTCGCCGCCCTGCGCCCCGGCGAGCGCGCGTCGTTGACGGATCTTCTCGATTTCCGGTTCCCAGCTCATTGGCGCCCTGTCATATTATGAAAAGGATTCGAGAAATCCTATTAAGCCTTTGGCAGCGAATATAAATCAAGAAGGCATTGGCGCGATGCCTCCGGACGGCCCCGTCGGCGACATCGAAACCGATCGCAGCAGGCGAAACACGGATAAGGGGCGAGGAGATTTTCCGGCAGACCCTTGAAATCACAGGAGTGCCAACCAAGTATACCCATCTATCCGTATTGCCTTCTTGCGTAGCGATCGGGCCTGGCTCTAATCTGCTTGCCGGATCGCGTCCCTGCCCTCAAACCGCCATCTGAGTGGCATTCAATGCGACCGGACGCATGTGTCCGGTCTCGGGCGCCGAAGGCCGGCATCACCGCCCGGCGCCGAAATTTGTACCAAGAAACGAAGCCATCGCGCCGTTTCAAGCCGGCGCAACCTTCAGGAGCCCAGGATATCCATGCATTCCCTTCGCCAATTCGCCCTCGCCGGCACCGTTTCGCTGGCCTTCGTCGCGTTCGCCGAACCCGGTGCCGCCTTCGAGAAAACCAATAACGCAATCGCCGACGCGCTGTTCGCCAGCATGGAGGCCGGTCCCGGGCGGATCACCAGTGTCGGCTCGGTCACCGGCTCCGGCGAATCCGCGACGATCAGCGACCTGATCGTCGAGGCCGATGTCGAAGGCGTCAAGACGGTCTTCCGGTTCGGATCGATCGATCTTACGGGCGCCAGCGCGATGGACAGCGGCCGGCTGAAGATCGGCCAGTCGACTGTCGGCGACGTTTCCGCCCGGATCGGGCCGGTCACGGTCGACATCGCCTCCATAGTCAGCAGCAACCTGGTCATTCCCTCGGCCGACGAACTCACCAGCGGCAAGGCGTCGAAAACCGAGATTTTCTACGATCGCAGCGATATCAGCGACATCACGGTGACCCTGCCCACCGGCGGCAAGATCGCCATCGCCAGCGCCACATTCTCCTATGACCAGTTCAAGAACGACCGTCCGACCTCGGGCGTCGGCGCGATCAGCAATGCAGTCGTCGACCCGTCCACCCTCGGCGTCCCGCAGATGAAGAAGATGTTCTCGGATCTGGGCTACGGCCCGATCACGGTGAACGTGACCTTCTCCTCCTCCTGGGATCATGAGACCGGCCTCGCCGAGGTCAAGTCGCTGAAGATCGCCGCGACCGACGTGGCGACGATCGATCTCGGCTTCAAGTTTCTCGGCCTCACCGACGAGGTGCAGAACATGCTCACCTCGGCCGGCGACGATCAGGCCAAGGCGATGCAGGCGCTGCAGAACATCCAGTTCTCGCATCTGAGCCTGCGACTGGAGAACCATTCGATCGTCGACCGGGTTCTCGATTTCGTCTCCAAAAGGCAGGGCACCTCCCCCGACGATCTGCGCAAGGGCGCGACCGCGATGCTGCCGGTGGTCCTTTCCAGCCTGAAGAATCCCGAATTGCAGGCCTCGATCACCACCGCGGTCACGACCTTCCTGGCCGAACCGAAGAGCCTGACCGCCACCGCCCGCCCCCAGGCGCCGATCCCCTTCGCCCAGCTCATGGGGCCGGCTATGATGGCGCCGCATACCCTGCCCGTGATCCTCGGGTTCTCGATCACGGCGAACCAATAGGTCAAACCGGGAGATAATCAGATGTTTCATGTGAAGAGCTGCAAGGCGACCGCCGCCGCGGCGCTGCTCGCCGTCGGCCTTGGCGGGCCGGTGTTCGCGCAGGCGTCCGACGCCGAGCGGATCGCTACCCAGTGGATGTCCGAACTCAAGGCCATGGGCGCGACCACGGCCGAGATCGGATCGATGTCGACCGACGGCAACCGGCTGACGCTGAGCGACGTCCGCATCGAATGGCCGATCAAGTTCGGCCTGCCGGGCAAGGGCGAGATCACCATCAACCTGTCCGGCAATTCCCGCGAGGTCGTCTATACCAACCTGCGCGAGGTGAGCGAGGGCTATCGCTTCGATTCCCTGACCATGGCCAACGGCAGTTCGGTCTCGGCGTCCGTCAATGTCGGGGTCGAGGCGCGGATGACTCTGTCGTTCGACGGCTATGAGGCGAAAGATGTCCTGCAACCCCGGATTCCGACCATCCCCGACGATCCGGAGCGGCCGATCTCCAGGTATTTCGTGCTGCTCAAGGTCATTCCGCTGCAGGAATATGCGAGCTTCCATGCCGACGAGATGCGCCTGACCCAGGTCGTGCCCGGCGCTTCGACGGTCACGACGTTCTACAAGGATATCAACGCCACCAACATGAAGGGCGGCGTGCTCGAGAACAACACTGTGGCGGAGGTCAGCCAGACCCAGATGATGCCGATCCAGGGCATGGGCGAGGTGGAATTTTCGGTCCGGGTCGGCGCGCAGTCGATGCGCAACTTCGACTACGGCCACCTGATCAGCCTGTTCGATCCCGACAATTACGGCACCGCGCAACCGGAGACCGGGACCAAATCCATCCTCGAATCGGCAACCAGCGAAGGCATGACGATCTCGGCCAAAGGCCTGTTCGATGCGACCATCGGACAGTTCAAGTTCGAGAACTGGACGCCCGGCCGGCCGAAGAGCTCCATCCTCGGCTTCCTTGACGAAGTCGCCAAGGGCAACGAGCCGCAGCCCGATCAGATTGCCCGTCTCGTGTTCGACGTGCTGGCGCTCTATCAGTTCGATCTCGTCGAGATCAACGATATCAACGTGACCACGCCGATGGGCGCCGGCGGCAAGCTCGGCCTGATCCGGCTCGCCAACGTTTCGCGCGACGGCATCGGACTGTTCAACCTCGGCGGCATCGTCGTCAACGGACCGGGCGGACTCGGCGGCAAGCTGGACAATTACGAGGTCTCCAACATCGTCTTCCCCTCGACCGGGGCGATCATGTCAATGGTCGAGACAGCCGTGCGGGACGACGAACCCTCGGTCCGGCAGATCCTCGACGTCATGCCGATGGTCGGTGGCATGTCGCTTGCCGGGTTCAGCGCCAATATTCCAGGCGGCACGATTTCGCTGGACGGCGTCAGCATCGCCATGTCGGATTTCATCCCGCCGTTCCCGACCCGGCTCAAGACCGAGACCAAGCGCCTTTCGATCCCGACCGGCCTGATCGACGAGCGTGACGCCCGCCGGTTCTTCACCGATCTGGGTTTCGACTCGGTCACCTTCTCCGACGGCACCAACATCCATTGGGACGAGGCGACGCAGGACCTGGTCGTCGAGGGAGTGCATTTCGAGCTCGAGAACGGCTTCAGGGCCGAACTCCACGCCGTCATCGGCGGCGTGCCGAAGATGGTGTTCGAGAACCCGGAAATGGCGCAGGCCGCGATCGGCACGCTCGTATTCAAGGAACTGGAGGTGACATTCACCGACAAGTCGATCGTCGGCAAGGCCATCGACTTCCAGGCCAAGTCCATGGGCACTACCGCCGATCAGCTCAAGCAGCAGATCATGGCGTTCCTCCCGCAGGCGCTGGCGCCGCTGCAGAACGCGGTGTTCTCGGCCAAGGTTGAGGCGGAGATCCGCAGCTTCCTCGACAATCCCGGAACGCTCAGGATCACGGCGAAGCCGGCCAATCCGGTGCCGTTCACCGAGGTGATGCGGTCGCTGCAGACCGGGCCGCAGGCACTGCCGGACTTGTTCAACCTCGACATCAAGGCCGAATAGGCCGACGACGAGGTCCAAAACTGAAAAGGCCGGGCATTGCCCGGCCTTTTTGTTGCCGCCATGAGGCTCAGCGTCAGGCGTCCGGCAGGTTCAGCCGGATGTGCAGTTCCCGCATATGGGCGTTGCCGATTTCCGAGGGCGCGCCCATCAGCAGGTCCTGGGCCTGCTGGTTCATGGGGAACATCACCACCTCGCGCAGGTTCTCCTCGCCGCACAGAAGCATGACGATACGGTCGATGCCCGGCGCGATGCCGCCATGCGGCGGGGCACCGTATTGCAGGGCGCGAAGCATGCCGCCGAACTGCTCTTCGAGAGCGGTCTCGTCGTAGCCGGCGATGTCGAAGGCCTTCTTCATGATCTCGGGACGATGGTTCCGGATCGCGCCCGAAGACAGTTCGACGCCGTTGCAGACGATGTCGTACTGGTAGGCGAGGATATCGAGCGGATCCTTCTCCTCGAGCGCCTCGAGCCCGCCCTGGGGCATCGAGAACGGGTTGTGGGAGAAGTCGACGCGCTTTTCCTCCTCGTCCCACTCGAACATCGGGAAATCGACGATCCAGCAGAAGGCGAAGCGGTCGGCATCGACCATGTCGAGGTCGTGGCCGACCTTGGCCCGGGCATTGCCGGCGAAGGCCGCGAACTTCTTCGGATCGCCGGCGACGAAGAACACCGCGTCGCCGTCGGCGAGGCCGAGCTGGCCGCGCAGGGCCTCGGTGCGCTCGGGACCGATATTCTTGGCGACGGGACCGGCCCCCTCGCCGTCGCGGAAGAAGATGTAGCCCAGGCCCGGCTCGCCCTGGGACTGCGCCCAGGAATTCATCCGGTCGCAGAAGGCGCGGCTGCCGCCGCCCTTGGCGGGGATCGCCCAGACCCGGTTCTTCGCGTCCGCCTCGAGCATGCGGGCGAAGATCTTGAAGCCGGAGCCGGCGAAATGCCCGCTCGCGTCCTGCATCTCGATCGGGATGCGCAGGTCGGGCTTGTCGGTGCCGTATTTCGAAATCGCTTGCGCATAGGGGATGCGCGGGAATTCCTGCGTCACCGCCTTGCCGTCGCCGAATTCCTCGAACAGTCCGCGCATCACCGGCTCCACCGCCTGGAACACGTCCTCCTGCTCGACGAAGCTCATCTCGATGTCGAGCTGGTAGAACTCGCCCGGCGAGCGATCGGCGCGGGCGTCCTCGTCGCGGAAGCAGGGCGCGATCTGGAAATAGCGGTCGAAGCCGGCGATCATGATCAACTGCTTGAACTGCTGCGGCGCCTGCGGCAGGGCGTAGAACTTGCCCGGATGCATCCGCGAGGGCACCACGAAGTCGCGCGCGCCTTCGGGGCTGGAAGCGGTCAGGATCGGGGTCTGGAACTCGGTGAAGCCCTCGTCGACCATGCGGCGGCGGATCGAGGAGACGATCGCCGAGCGCTTGACGATGTTGGCGTGCAGCTTGTCGCGCCGGAGGTCGAGGAAGCGATATTTCAGGCGGATATCTTCCGGGTAGTCCGGTTCGCCGAACACCGGCAGCGGCAATTCGCTTGCGGGCCCCAATACCTCGAGTTCGCGGATGAAGACCTCGATCTCGCCGGTGGGCAGCGACGTGTTGATCGTCTCATCCGTGCGGCGCTTGACGTTGCCGTCCACCCGGATCACCCATTCGGCGCGCACCGTCTCGGCGAGCGCGAACGCGTCGCTGTCCGGATCGACGACGCACTGGGTGACGCCGTAATGGTCGCGCAGGTCGATGAACAAGACGCCGCCGTGGTCGCGGACGCGATGGACCCAGCCGGAAAGACGGGCGGTCTCGCCCACCTGGGCGGCGCGCAGGTCACCGCAGGTATGGCTCCTGTAGCGATGCATCGATTTTCCTATTCGTTTCTGGCCGGCCTGCGGAGCGTGTCCGGAGCCGGAATCCGACGGCGGGAAAAGCGCACGGGGTCGCCGATTTGTCAACCCGGGCGGCGGGGCGAAATCGGCGGGCGGCAGGCCTGCGAACAGATCGCTTGCGTCTTTCGTACAACTCGTTCAAAAGCGCGAAAGGCGGACCGTTTCCTCCGCCTTTCGCGATTCCAGGGTCTCACGGACCTTCAGGACGATGCCCGGGCTCAGCCAGTTCCTCCCCCTTCTCACCGCCGCGGGCATCCTGCTCGCCGGCAACGGCATGCTCGGCACCCTGATGACGCTCAGGGCGGCCGAGGAAGGGTTTTCCAACTCGACCATCGGCTTCATGGGCGCGGCCTATTTCGCCGGCTACCTGTTCGGCTGCGCGATCAGCCCGCGCATGGTGCAGGCGGTTGGCCATATCCGGGTGTTCGCCGCGCTGGCCGCGAGCACGGCGGCGGTGACGCTGCTGCTTGCGCTGGTGGTCCATCCGATATTCTGGATCTTCGTCCGCTTCGCCGCCGGCTTCTGCTTCTCGGGCCTGTTCACCACGGTGGAGAGCTGGATCAATGCCGGGCTCGACAACAAGCACCGGGCTCAGACGATCAGCGTCTACCGGCTGATCGACCTGTTGGCGGTGACCGGTTCGCAATACCTGCTCCTGCCGTTCAGCATTCGCGGCCACGAGGTGTTCTCGATCGCCGCGATCCTGTTCTGCCTGTCGCTGGTGCCGATCGCGCTGTCGAGCCGGTCGCGGCCGAAGGCGCCTGCCTCGTTCAGCTTCGATCTGAAAAGCGTCTGGCGGCTGTCGCCGCTCGCCGCGATGGGCTGCGTCGCCATCGGCCTGACCAACAGCGCCTTCCGCCTCGTCGGCCCGATCTACGGGCGGGAGATGGGGCTCGACGTGGCCGGCGTCGCCAATTTCATCAGCGCCGGGATTTTCGGCGGCGCGGTTCTGCAATTCCCCTTCGGCATCCTGTCCGACCGCTGGGGCCGGCGCGCCACCGTCATCGCCGCCACCGGCGGCGCGGTCGTCGCCGGGCTGGTGCTGTCGAGCTTCGCCGAACGCGGCGACCCGTGGCTCCTCTATGCCGGCTCCTTCGCCTTCGGCGCCTTCGCCATGCCGCTCTATTCGCTGTCGGCGGCGCATGCCAACGACATGGCCGACGAGGGCCAGTACGTGCTGGTGGCCGCCGGGCTGCTGTTCTTCTATTCGATCGGCGCCATCTGCGGGCCGTTCCTCGCCGCCACCGTGATCGGCCACTACGGCGCGCCGGCCTTCTTCGTCTACACAAGCGTCGTCCATTTCGCGCTGATCGTCATCGCCATCGTCCGCATCGCCCAGCGGCCGGCGGTCCCCGGCCCCGCGCCGGGCCGCTTCGTCGCGCTGCTGCGTACCTCGCCGGTGATCTTCCGGCTGATGCGGCGGCAGCGCGACCACGGCGACGACGTCCACGGCGAACGCTGACGACCGTCAGCTGACCCATGAACCGGCCCGTGAACTGGCCATAAACTGGCTATGGCGCAACACTTGGACAAAATCGTCACGGCGGGGGTTGAAATGCGGATGATCCGGCGGAGACAGCGGCTTCGGGCTGCGATATAACCCGCCGGATGAAGATAATAAAAGATTCCCGGGCGCTGGCCGAGATTTGCGAAGCGTTCGCCAGCGAACCGTTCGTTACCGTCGATACCGAGTTCCTCCGCGAGACGACCTTCTGGCCGAAGCTGTGCCTGATCCAGATGGCGAGCCCCGGCGAGGCCGTGATCGTCGACGCGCTCGCCGAAGGCCTCGACCTCGCGCCGTTCTTCGCGCTGATGGGCAACGAGGCGGTCACCAAGGTGTTCCATGCCGCCCGGCAGGACATCGAGATCGTGGTCCATCTCGGCGGGCTGATCCCCAACCCGGTGTTCGACACCCAGGTCGCGGCGATGGTCTGCGGCTTCGGCGATTCCATCTCCTACGACCAGCTCGTGTTCAAGGTCACCGGCGACCGCATCGACAAGTCGTCGCGCTTCACCGACTGGTCGCGGCGGCCGCTGAGCGACAGGCAGCTCGAATACGCGCTCGCCGACGTCACCCATTTGCGTGACGTCTACCGCTTCCTGCGTGCCAATCTCGACGAGCAGAACCGTAGTGACTGGGTGCGCGAGGAAATGCTGGTGCTGACCTCGCACTCGACCTACGAGATGAAGCCCGAAGACGCCTGGGCGCGGCTGAAGATGCGGGTGAGGAAACCGCGCGAACTGGCGGTAATGATGGAAGTTGCCGCGTTCCGCGAACGCGAGGCGCAGGCCCGCGACGTGCCGCGCAACCGGATCATCAAGGACGACGCGATCTACGAGATCGCCCAGCAGCAGCCGAAATCGCGCGAGGCGCTGGGGCACCTGCGCGCCGTGCCGCGCGGCTTCGAACGCTCGCGCTCTGCGGACGCGCTGATCGAGGCGGTGAGGACCGCGATGGAAATCCCAGAAAGGAACCTCCCTGCCCTGCCCAAGGGCCGACAGGCCCCCGACGGCTCGGCGGCCGCGGTGGACCTTCTGAAGGTGCTCCTGAAGCTGACGAGCGAGGCCAACGGAGTCGCCTCGAAGGTGATCGCCACCGTCGATGATCTCGAACAGATCGCCGCGGACGACAATGCGGAAGTCGCTGCGCTCAGGGGCTGGCGCCGCGAATTGTTCGGCAACCGCGCCCTGGCGCTGAAGCGCGGCGAGATCGCGCTCGGCTTCAACGGCCGCCGCATCGTCGCGGTCGATCAGGCGGCTCCCCTGCTCGACGACCACGCCATCGGCGGGAAGCGGAGGCGCAGCCGCTCGCGTGGGAAGGCGAAGGCTGCGGGTTAGGGTTGGGGCGGAATCCGTTGGATGAATTTGAGATTGTTTCGGAGATAACCGACCGGAGGAATAGGTGTCGATAGTGGACGGAATTGAAAATTCCTCTAGTCGACTCCAACCGACGACGCCAAACTCTTAAACTTTCGAATTTCGCGTTGACATAATTTCCACCAGACCCCTATGGTGGAAATTACACCCCACCTCTGGCGGAAAACATATCATCAAAGTTCCGTTATTTATTATCGTAATTTCGTGACTATCGAAAAATCGCAATTCGGGTGGGGTGGAATTTCTACCATCTGAAGGCGCGGCCTCGCCATTGAGAAACTGTCCGAGCCTCCATAGATCGAATACCACGGAGGTTCGAAATGGCTAAGACAACAACAGGTACGAAGAAAAGCAGTGCACCGCGGAAGTCATCTACCGAGCGGATTTTCGGCTCGAAGGTGTTTTCCCACGGATATACGGGTGTTCCGAATATTCTCCTGCGCGGACAGAAACACCTGGGGATCAGCGCAACCCAATTCAACATCATCGTCCAGCTTCTGAGCTATTGGATAGATCCTGGGCGACCGCCGTTTCCATCCAAACGGGAGCTTGCACAAAGGATTGGGATCACCGAACAAACGTTGAGGATCAATATCAAGGCGCTTGAAGACCACGGTCTTGTTGTCAGGCAACAACAGGTCACGGCGGCCGGCGACTACGGTTCGAATACCTATCACCTCGACGGTCTTGTGAAGAAACTCAAGCAACTGGAACCCGACTTTGACGAAGAACGAAGGGAACGGCAGAAAGCCCGCGCACTGACTGAGAAACCACACGCTCGCGCCATCGCCCGAAAAAGAAAGGTCCGAAGCAATGGCGGCGCTGAATAAACGTATCCTCTGCTTTGTCGACGAGTGCGGAACGGCAGGCGAAGATGGTTTCGCTCTTGGCTGCGTCATGGCATGGGCCCGCGAATGCGGGCGAGCGGACAAGTCCCTCAGCGACCTGTTGGAGCCCAACGCCAATGAGCTGCATGCGGCCAGCCTGAGCAAGGAGTACCTGCAAGGTCTTCTGGCACGGTTTGCCCAAACAGACCGGCCGCAGGGTATCATCATGTTGAACCGACTTGGATCGCGGCCGGAAGGCACGGCACCGGCCATGTATGCCAGCAACGTTGTCGAGACGGTCAAAGTCGCTATCGGCCAGTTTCGAAAGCTCCACGGAATTCCGGGAGCCGGCATCGGAAACGTGGAGCTGATCCTCGATCTCAACCACCACAACACCGATCCCGAATGCGAACGCCTGCTTGAAGCCGCTCGCCAGGAGGATGGACGATTTAGAGCAGTGAACCGTATCAGCCAGATCGACTCTGCTGCATCGCGTCTGCTGCAACTTGCCGACATCATTGCCTATGCGCGCACCTGGATTCACCGGGGCGCCGAAAACGCCAAGGGGCTGCGCGAAAATTACGGAATTCGGGTGCTTTGAAACATAAAAACCGCCCGGAGGCGGTTTTTAGGAGCGGCTAGCAACCGAACTGTTTAAGGTCCGGGTCACCGCGACGCTTGCCCTGCACACGACATGACAAGCCGCCAACAGCTACCACTGTCACAAGCTATGTAGCACTTCGAAGCTTAAGATTCAACTATCGGCGCACATATGTGTGTGCAAATCTAGACGATCAAGGCTTCAAACGGGATGATGTCGTTTCATACTGAACCGCGCCAGCTCTCCCGGAGGCTCCAACATATAAGAAGAAGGAGCTATCAAGGGAACACATTCGACACGGTATCTGAAAGAGGCTCGCGAGCAAGCCGCCGTCCATATCCAACAATGAAGACCGCCCCTTCCGGTTAGGATAGCACATGCTCTCCCGTCTCGATCCGCTATTCCAATCTCTCGAACTCCCCTGCGGCACCGCCCTCGAGAACCGCATCGTCAAAGCCGCAATGTCGGATTCGCTCGGCGACGGTCGCGGCAACCCAACCGATCCCCAAATCCGCCTCTACGAACGCTGGGCGGAGGGCGGCGCCGGGCTCGCGATCATCGGCGAGGTACAGGGCGATCCCGCCTTTGCCGAGAAACCCGGCAATCTCGTCCTGCGGCCGGATGCGGATCTCGGCGGCTTCGAGCGGCTCGCCCGGCGCGGGTCGGCGGACGGGACGCAGCTTTGGCCGCAACTCGGCCACGCCGGTGCGATGGCGCATCCACCGATCGGGACGCCGAAGGGGCCGAGTGCCATCGCCCTTCCCGGCTTGCGGTGTGGCGAATTCGGCGCGGAAGATATCGCGGCGCTGCCCGACGAATTCGCGCGCACGGCCGCACTCGCACGCCGGACCGGCTTCGGCGGGGTCGAGATCCACGCGGCGCACGGCTTCCTGCTGAGCCAGTTCCTGTCGCCGCTGTTCAACCGGCGCACGGACGGCTATGGCGGCTCGCTCTCTAACCGGATGCGGCTGCTTCTCGAAGTCGTCGAGGCAGTGTGCGCCGCCGTCGGGCCGGGCTTTCCGATCGGCATCAAGCTGAACGCGACCGACCAACTCGAAGGCGGCTTCACCGAAGACGAGGCCCTCGCTGTCGTCGCGGCGTTGGATGGGACCACGATCGACCTGATCGACATCAGTGGCGGCACCTATTTTCCTGGCGCCCGATCCGCGTCGGACAGCGCCGGCAGGGGGCCGTATTTCATCGATTTCGCCCGCGCCGCCCGCGCGCGGACCGGCAAGCCGCTGATGGTGACCGGCGGGTTCAAGACCCGCGAACAGGCCACGGACGCGGTCGCTTCGGGCGCCGCCGATATCGTCGGCCTCGCCCGGGCGCTGGCGCTCGAGCCCGCCCTCCCCAACCGCTGGCAAGCCGGCACCATGGGCGATCCCGTCTTCCCCCGGTTCGCCTCGCCGCCCGAAGGCGGGATCACGGCCTGGCACACGATGCGATTGACCGATCTGGGCGAAGACCGGACGCCGTCGACCGACACCGACCTCGAAGCCGCGCTTGCCGCCTACGAGGCGCGGGACGAAGCCCGCGTCGCCCTCTGGAACGACCGCTTTCGTCGTTAGCCCGGATACCGGAAACCGGTTTCAGGCCGGCAATCGTGGCCGCCGTCTAATCCTCGAGCTTCAGCGAGACCTTCAGCTTGGTCCGGTAGGTGGTGACCTTGCCGTTTTCGATCACCACGTCCTGTGCGGTCACCTCGGCGATCCGCAAATCCCTGAGCGATCCGGCGGCGCGGGAGACCGCCGAAGCAGCGGCGGCTTCCCAGGATTCGGTGCTTGTCCCAATGACTTCGATCATCTTGTAGACGCTGTCAGGCATTCCGTCCTCCCTTGTCGCCCCCCATTCGACACTTAGAGCGCCATCCTCTCAAATCGAGTCATTCGACGAAAATTCCGGGCCACCGGTAACTCAGAACACCCCCATCTTCAGGCCCGCAGCCATGGCGGCGCCGAGGTCGCGGCAGAGGGCGAGCTCGTCTTCGGGAATGGTCTTCGGCGCGAGGATTTCTTCCGGCGTCTGCGCATGGGTGCAGACGATCAGGGGCGGCTGGACTTCCCGCAGCCGCCAGCCGGTGGCGATGCGGGCGGTCTGCCTTGCCGCGTTCTCGCCGTCGGAGCCGGCGCAGACCATTTGCGCATAGGGGCGCCCCTCGATGCGCCCCAGAACCGGGTAGTAGGACCGGTCGAAAAAGTCCTTCATCACGCCGGCGATCGCGGCGAGATTTTCGGGCGCGCAGAAGATGTAGCCGTCGGCCCCAAGCAGGTCGTCGGGCTCCGCCTCGTCCGCGCGCTTGAGGACTGTCGGTATTTCCTCGCGCGCCGCCTCGGCCGCCGCTTCCGCCATCTGGCGACTGCCGCCGGTTTTCGAATGGTAGACGATGAGGAGTTCCATGACGGCCCGCCGGCTCACGCCTCGACGATGACGATCTCGCTCGTATAGCCCAGCAGCCGCGCGAGCTGGTGCAGGCGCTTGCGCAGGCGTTCGCCGTCGAGGCCTTCGAGGTCGGAGGGCAGCAGCAGCTTGAGAACGCCGTCCTCCAGCTCGAAGCGCGATTTCAGCACGATGCCGGGCATCGCGGCGGACAGGAGATAGCCGACCCTCAGCGCCAGCCCGGTAACGCAGGCGCGGTGATGGGCCCGCTCGCTGACCAGCGCCTTCGCCGCCGGCGCCTGGGCGTCGTCGAGCACGCCGACATGGCGGTAGAGCACGGCGAGCGCCAGATAGGTGCGGCCGGGATGGTCGACGCCGACGAAGGCGGCGTTGGCGATCACCGAGAAGGCCTGTTCGCCGATATTGTCGGGATGGGCGCGCCAGCCGATATCGGCGAGCAGGCAGGCGCCGATCCTCAGCCGGCGTTCGTCGGCACTCTCGTCGATGCCCAGGACGCTGACGAGTTGGTCGGTCCATTGCCCCAGTTCATGGGCGTGGCGGGGCGAGCGCGAACGCAGGAAGGCCAGTTCCTCGCAGGCCGAGATCAGCGGATCGCGCTGCAGTTCCTGCCGGCCAAGCGCCTCGTAGAGCAGCCCCTCGCGCACGCCGAGGGCGGAGATCACCACCTCGCGCGCCTGCATGCGCTGGAGGATGCCGCGCAGCACCAGGGCGCCATAGGGCAGCAGGCCGCGGCGCTGCTTGGAGATGGTGTCGACCATCGGGATGGAGTCCGGGTCGTCGCGGATCAGCGATTCGCACAGGCCGAAGGCGGTTTCGGCGTCGATGGTGTATTGATGCATGACATGCAGCGGATAATCGGTCTGGTGCATGTGCAGCCGCGCGATCGACCGCCAGGTGCCGCCCACCGCGTAGAAGGCGCGGTCGCGGCCGACATCCAGCATGGTCGCCTCGTCGAGCACCTTGTTGACGAACTTTTCCGCCTTGCGCGGGGAATCGCCGCTCAGCCGCTGCAGGTGCAGGGCGCCCAGCGGCATGGTCCGGCCCGAGCCGATGCCGGTGCCGCGCAGGTCGATGATCTCGAGACTGCCGCCGCCCATGTCGCCGGCGATGCCGTCGGGATGCCAGATCCCGGAAATCACGCCATAGGCTGCGTGCATCGCCTCCTCGCGACCGCTGAGCACGGCGACCGGCTGGCGCAGAACCTCCTCGACGCGGGCGATGAAGGTTTCTCCGTTCTCCGCGTCGCGCACGGCGGCGGTAGCCAGCGCGTGCAGCTTCACAACCCCCGACAGGTCGCAAATCGTGCGGAAGCGGGTGATCGCCGACATGGCGGAGGCGACGGATTCGTCGGACAGCCGGCCGTCGTCGGCGACGCCGCGGCCGAGACCCGCCAGCACCTTTTCGTTGAAGAACGGCGTCGTCGAACGCGCCAGCCGCTCGTAGACGACCAGCCGTACGGAATTGGACCCGATGTCGATAACCGCGACCGGCCCGCCGCCCCCCAGGCGGCCAGGAGCGTATTCGCCGGTCAAGCTATTTACGTCGCGCGCGTCGCGTGAAGGGTCTTGGCGAATGGCTCTTGAGGGATTTTCCACGGCCGGACAATGAAGGGTTGGTCATGAAGTATTCGTGGGCGTTGAACGGCTCTTCGCCCGTTTCCGGGACTATGCGCTCATGGCCCCCGTCGGGCAAGAGATACCAGCTTTGCTGGTTGTCCTTGAGGTTTGCGACCATGATCTGATCCAGAATCTGGGCGTGCACCGTCGGCGTATCGATCGGGACCATGGTCTCGACCCGTCGGTCGAGGTTCCTCGGCATGAGGTCCGCCGAGCCGATATAGACGATGGCCTCGGGCGAAGGCAACCCGTGGCCGTTGCCGAAACAGCAGATGCGGCTGTGCTCGAGGAAGCGGCCGACGATGGATTTCACCCGGATATTCTCCGACAGGCCGGGCACTCCGGGCCTGAGACAGCAGATGCCGCGTACGATCAACTCGATCATCACCCCGGCGCTGCTCGCCTCGTAAAGCGCGTCGATGACCATCGGGTCGACGATCGAGTTCATCTTGATCCAGATCTGCGCCGGCCGGCCGGCCCGGGCATGGGCGATCTCGGCGTCGATATGCTTGAGGATCCGCTTGCGCAGCGTATAGGGCGACACCGCCATGCGCTCGACCTCGGCGGGTTCCGCGTAACCGGTGATGAAGTTGAATACCCGGGCCACATCGCGGGCGATCAGCGGATTGGCGGTGAAATAGCTCAGGTCGGTATAGATGCGCGCGGTGATCGGGTGGTAGTTGCCGGTGCCCGCATGCACGTATGTTGTGAGCTGCCCCCCTTCCCGCCTGA
>Ga0070729_10004048_pt1 | contig 16292 bp, 14 predicted proteins | sample tdDd472_FD_66725 | JGI IMG/M metagenome (GOLD analysis project Ga0070729, IMG submission 66725) | Marine sediment microbial communities from the Atlantic coast under amendment with organic carbon and nitrate - tdDd47.2 | ecosystem: Environmental > Aquatic > Marine > Coastal > Sediment | place... | reverse complement strand
GTTCATCATACTGAAGTTTCTTTGATAGCTGCTTCATCAGCCAGTTCATGATTGTCTGGGTATGCTTCTCGCGATTTCGGGACGGCCCCAGGGCCGCCACATCCTCAGCCAGCAATTTGGAAAGGGCCAAGAACAGTTGCTCAAGGCCTGCGACGCCCTGCTCTAAAAAATAGCCGTAAGAAAAATACCCTATAATCCGAATGTCATAGATACCCTTAGACAAGACCTCTCGGGATAGGCTTGCCGCCTCTTGGTATTTACCGTCCTGAATAAGGGTGGCAATATCAGTAAACTGAGAATCGGTGGTGGCAAGGCCCGGCGAGTCGCTCACAGCCAAAGGCCCTGTAATCAATGCAATGGTCATGGTCATGGTTCCTTCACGTGATGGTCAAATAGACGAAACACCGTATCATTCAAAGGGCGGCATAATAGCATTCTGGACAATAAGACTCCGCCTCTTTTACTTTGGCCCCTTCGAGGGGAATGGACCTGCCGCACCCACTGCAGACGGTACTTTGCCCTGTGGCGACATACACTTGAGGAATACTGCGGCTTTGAAGGGGCTTTTTCTTGGGGGCAGTCATCGGTTTCGGCTGCAGGATCAGATGGTCATAGCAGGTCCTGCAAACAAGTCCTCCCAGTAGACGTGCCCCGTTTTGTTGCTCAAGCCGTTGTTCACATATTGCGCAAGTAGTCACTGGGACATCATTGACGGCCTTATCGTCTTCGCCCTGAGCTATATAATGCTCCAAGCATGGTAAGCAAAACACCCAATGGGCCACCCGATGAATTTCACCGTTATGCAGCGTTCTTCCACATTGTTTACACCGATCTTTTTTCATCATGTTCCTTTAATTCACTCCGCAAAGGCTGGATCTTCGACCTACCTTGGGGCATCGATCCCCTGAAAAGGCAAAGGTCCAAGGGGTGCTGATGAGGGCTTTTCAACGTATCGTACCCTAGACAACATGTGGGGTGCAGCCTCACCCACCTTGAACGGCTGGCAATTCTTAACCGGATCTCCAGTTCCATGGCCAACGGCGCCAAGACCGGAAATAGGAGTCGGTTCAGCCTGCTTCGAGCCTCTTCAGCCCAAGGGCGTTGTTCGTCAGTGACCTCCTCGTCAACATAAAGCACAATACGCCTGCCGTAGACCGAAATCGTGGTGCGCTTCCCTAACATTTCACTGTGACCAAGCACACAATGGCCAAGGGAAAGGGAAGAACCGGAAAGGGTCATGTTCAAGGTTCGCCGCTCCACCTGGATGCGGGCCTCTGGGAAAACACGTGAAAAAATCACGTGCAGCATACTAACCGAGCGAATATCAAAAGCCTGAAGCCCCGATTCCATCGTTAATAAGGGGACGCCTTGAAAAAAAAAACGAAGCTCCGGGTAAATCGCACACAAGTAATTGCGAATCAGGTGGTGGTCAAAAAAACCGATAAACCTGGCAAAGGATTCGGCCGACGTTTCATCGGTTTCCAAGACTTTCCGAAAGTAGCTCGGGAGGGGGGACTGCACCCCAAGGAGTCCAAGGGAAAGGGTGATGGTCACCTCTTTTCCACCCCGGTCACGATAAAACCGAACCCTTTGGATTAGTCGATTCTGAGAACAGAGAGTATCATGACCCTCGAAACGGATTTCATGGGGACCGTAGCCAACAGAGATCACCAATCTCAGGAAAGAAATAATATCAAATTTCCAGGCTTGCTCTTCCATTTTACGCTCAAGGGAGTTCACGCCACCCCTCCGTTGCCCTGTCGAATGCCAGCACAAGGTCTTCCATTTCATCAATCATGGCGGCCAGAGCTTCAGAGCTGTTCGGATCCGCCGACATGTGCATCAATAGGCTGATTTCTTTGAGGTAATTGTGGAGAACAGAGGCCTGCTCGTTCTCAAACGTGCCATCGATGTGACGGGCCAGTCGCTGAATATCACGATCGATATCGCCCTTTTTCCCTTCAGAATCCTGTGAAATGGCCGCTGTCTCTTTATGGGCCAACCAGTTTTTTCTTAATTTTTCGGGAGTGAATAAGTCATCCAACGCCCTTTTGGTATAACTCACAACAGGTTTCTCCCGGCCAAGAGAAGGGAAAGGTATGCCGATACAAACATCACCGCTGCCGCAAAGTACCCCGTCAGGCGAGAGCCCCTATGCTCAACCACACCACCATGATCCGTCCGTACCGTACCGACAGCCAACTCTTCTTGGGCCAGCTTTCCCGTAAGGCGCTGTAAGTAGGCTCTGATCTTGACAGGTTCATCTTGGTACCGGCCGCGAAATCCGTAATTTAGGCAGTAATAATACACCTCGAAAATAAACAACGACGTCTGTGGCTTGCGCAAGGTATCGTCGAGGATTTCAAAAAACACTTCACCGCCGTTATCGATGGCGAACAGCTCCTTTTGAAGAGAGGGCCAACCCGACTGGATGGTGCTCAGGTAATGGTTGAGAATGTACTCGTCAATATGAGCGACAATGGGAAAAATGATCAGGTAAGTATCCCTTTCCGAGTATTGTTCAGCAAGGGTGGCCTTTAAAAAATCCAATTGTGTCCGGAGATCGGCCCGGGTTGCAATCAGAGTTGCTTCATCGCGTTTAATCTGTTCCTCACGGCCCTCACCTGCTTCCGCGTTCACATTGCCCACAGGCGTAGCGCAGAGACGTTCAAGCATTCGATATGTTTTATGTATGGCTTCCCAGTTTTTATGATTCATCGACTTCCTTCTCTGTTTGATGGTTTCCGTGTCTTTTCTCTGTCAGGGCTCGGCCCTTCGTACCTCTATGGAAGCCGAAGCAATCCACGCCTCAAGGATCAGCCCAATATGTTCGATAAACAATTGTACAAGGGGTTCCATCTCAGGGCGGCAAGCACGAAAGATCAAGGTGTAGGTATGAACCACATTCCCGGCTCCCGATGAACGGGAGGCACGCGGCTCAACCACCACGTCTTCCAGCAGCTCAAGAACGGGTGCGAAGCGGCTCTCATGGTTCACCCCGAGGGCTCCAAGGATATCGAGTAAATTGTGCCGACTCAGTTCGACACGGTTCGAAAGAGTGAGATAACGTAAAAAATCATCAATGTTCTCCCTCATCGCAACATCAGCGTGCATCACCGGTGGTACAGCAATTCCCCAAGACACGCCGTCGACCATGCGGGCATAAGGCCCCACTTCGATACGCTTGGAAACCGCATCAGAAAACCACGGCTGATACCAGCGAGCTGTTACGGACAATGTCTTAGGGGCCTCAAAGGCCATGGGAATGTTCAGGTTCAACCTGGATGTCCCCGAGCCATCTGCCCCCACCTCCCAACACGGAGATGAATCCGAAAGAAGAGCTGGGTCCAACGGTGCAAGCCCTTGGGGCGTCACTTCAAACACCCCTTTTACGGAATGCAGGGCGTATTTTTTTTCCGCATCTGGATGGGTCAGGCTGCAGGACTCCCGTGTACCGTCGCTGATCACGGGGCGCGCTCGATCATGCAGAAGGTTGATCACGGGGACGGCAAACAGGTGAAACACATCCGGGGTGAGGTTACCCTGCCCCTCCCACGATGCGGAAAGGTCAAAACACAGATCAAGGCTCTGCCAACGTCGTTCCGGTGCCGTAACGTCCACATGGACAAACAGCTCTTGCCACGGAAAATGGAAAAAACGACGCTCTCGCTCCAGAAGGTGGGTTGATTCCGGGCCCGATCGGGCCAAGCCAAAAGAGACCCCGCATCGACGATGTCGGTTTTCATTGGCCGTTTCTCCGTTAAAACACACCGTCACCCGTTCCACGTAGCGACACAGGTCCATATAAATCGCAAGGGACGATTCATAGTCGTTCAAATGGTTCACAAACAGGCTGATACGCCCGATCTCATCGTTTCTGGGGTAAGGGGTCTCCATGGTGACAATGAGCCGCTGTCTGCCACCTGGCCGGGAGACGACTTGAACGCCCTGAATTTTAATGGGTAAAATATTTAACGGCTGCAATGTTCTGAAATTGGCCTGACCCACAGACTCGGAAAACAGGCTCATCACCATTCCCTCCGGGCAGGTAATGCCATCGGACAAACTTCGACCCGGGATAGCCTGAACCACGGCCATGGAGGGAACTGGGGTCAGCAAATAGGGGAAAAATTGTTGAAACATGCGAAGATGGGTTCGGTTGATATGTTTTTCTGCTGCTCTTCGCGTGCGAGCCGAAAGCAGGGCCATGGCCTCCATGAGTCGTCTGACATCGGGGTCCTCAGGATCTATGGGTGTCTCCGGGTAACGTTTCCTATAGGAGACGCGGAAAGTATCCAAAGCCTCCATCTCTTTTAAAAACGCGGTGTACAATGAATCATCTATCTGCATAGCGGCCTCATCATGGCTCCCTTTTTTATCCGAGTTTGACAATACCGCCGACGTTTGTGGCGCTCCCCTTAAGATTGGCAACCCCACCGGCCTTCAGATCCAGTATTCCCTTGGCGTCCAGGGCAACTTTGGGGGCCGTCAGCTTGGCGGTCGTTTTCCCTTCGAGGGCCAGAGCCTGGGCTGTAATGGCCGTTGAATCCGTGCTTTCCATGGTTGTTTTCCGCGATTTCCATGTTGCCCCGGAGGAGGCGGCCAAAGCAAGTGAATCGCCTTTCACGGTCATCGCCTTTTCACTTTCATAGCGAGAATCTTTGCTGGATGACACGGTGACGGTTTCCGCTTCCACTGAGAATGCCTTGCAGGAGACACTCACCCCGTCTTCAGTCTGAACAACCTGGCTGCTTTGCTTTCCCGTCACCGTCATTATGATACTCTTACCGTCCATAGTAATGGTCTGGGTGATTCCATCGTCGGAGTTTTCTGTTGTGATGGTCAGCCCGGTTTCCTTGTTGAGTTCCAGTCGGCATTTCAATGTTCCCATGAGCGTTCTTCCATTTCCTCACATCCTCGGCAAACGAAGGGGTTGACTCCTGCCTGCTGAAGACTGCATCAAAACCTTAGGTGTCTTCACGGGTCTCAAGCACGATGCTGCCTTCGTGTACCAGCAGTGACGCTTTGTCTTTTCCGAAAGTACGACGAATATTTAGCTGAGGCTTACCGTCCACATACACATGACCGATGGAGGTCCCATCCTCTTCGGTTTTCCCGAAAAGAACATGGTTCCCCTGACTGTCCCGGGGTAATTGTCCTCCCGGCCTATAATCCAAATACCCTGTAATCTTGGCAGAATGCAGTTCAAGCGCCACTACCACTCGCTGGTCTTTGAATGGTGGAAAATAGAAGTGCCCGGGTGCAAATCCAGGCCCTATGGGGACCACGACCTGCCGCCCGCCAAAGATGGGCAGGGAAACCTTTTGGTATGCTTGAGACGTTTCGGTATCCTCGATAATCTGATAGGTTTTTTGTTCCTGTTTACCTTTGTCGCTAACCACCTTGCCCTCGACGGCGATGGGATAAGCAGGCGGGATGAAAGGCGGAAGCTCAAAAAAAGGGTCTTCATGATACTCCGCCATCGAACGCATGGTCACGGAAAAGTGACCGTGCGTAAGGTTACGCCCCGTTTCAGGGCGAGTTGCCTCAGCGATGGCCTTTAAGTCCACGGAAAAAACCCTCAATGTTTGCCCCGAAAGAAGTGAAGCATCACTCCACACCTCACCGGCAAGCTTGACCGGTTTTCCCGGGTAAAACGAAAACCAGGGATACTGACAATGCTCCAAATGAATGGCAGCTCCGCGATCTCGAACCCTATTCTTTTCCCGTGTACACCGGGCTTCATAAGTCGAGTCTATGGCATCCCTGACAAGAAGGTCCCTGTATACACCAGCAGCGGCATGCTGCCGCTCAATGACACGGGTTTCGGATTTTGTGGTGTTGCTGTTGCGGAGTCGCTCCTGATAGCGGTGATATTTTGGGTAATGAACCTCCCAGCGCTGAATAATCGTTCGGTCCATGGTAACGGTATTGGCGCTACGAGGTCTTTCAGATGCCAGGGCATACCCCCCTGACTCATAGTCCAGAAAAAAAACACCATCATGCATCTGTGTGAGCCATACAATAAAATCATAAAAACTTCCCCCACCCGGGGTATACCCAGGTAGGACATTGACAGATCGAACCTTGCTCAGTGCCTCCATGGAAACCTCAAGGGGCAGGCCGCAGGCAGCGGAAGCGATCAGATCCTTAAGCGTCCCATCGGGCAACACATCGGCCGGGTAATGCTGCTTCCAAATCACCGAAGCCTCATCAGAGAAACAGATCCGGTAGTACCGAAAAAGCACCGGGTCTCCCTTCAGGTCAAGGTTGTCCACCGTCAATTCATGCAACAAGGCCTTCTCTGTGACCAACCCCTTCAGACGTAGGGGGACAGCTTTCTTTCCTTCTGCCGCAAGGTGAGCACGAGTCTCGAGCGATACCCGCATGATATCATGTGATTGTATGAGGGGGAGCAACTCATCCTTCTCGGTTTCCGAGGAGACCCAGAAGGAGATCTCGCCCTGAAACGCCCAAGGCTGTAGATTCAGGCTGAGTTCTCTCACCTGGCCGCCCTTCACGGAAACGGACGCCCCCCCCATTGAAAACGTCAGAGATATATCTATGGTGTCATCAAACATAAACCGCTTCCCTATCAGGCAGCACTGATCTGAAGATTTTTGTTGACAGAATTAAATTCCATGACGAGGGCCTCTTGCGTTTCCGTTACCCGCAACGATAATTTGAAAGCGATTCGAAAGGGGTCGCTGACATCGGTGATGGCAATATCCACAAGATCCACACGAGTTTCAAAGCGTTCAATATTCATCCGAATTTCCTCCATGATTGCCAATGAAAGCAGGTCCTTGGAGCTATACTCGTTCATATCCCGAATACCGTACCCTGAAAGAAAGCTCCCATATTCCATGCGTGTATTGAGGATATGATTAAGATTGTTCACAATCCCAAGAATACTGTGATCACATTGGCCGCCCGAGTGGTGACGCCTAAATCGATCTAAAAAGGACATGAGAAGTTCCCCCGACTCGGCAATTGAAAGGCTTAGCCTAAGCCCTCATCCGCCAATAAAGATAATAATCTGCACCATCAAGGGCAGGTGTTCGTAAAAATGCCACAGCCTTTTCATTCAGGGCATAATCCCACTCCCCGCTCTCACAAATCTGATAAAATTCAACCTCGTTACCAAATGTATGATGAAAGCTAGGGCGTTCCACCCGTTTTAACGTTATTCCTTGAATGGCCATCTTGTGAACGAAGGGAAGTCGCAGTGCACCGGCAACCTTGATATGTTCCATGGGAATTTGATCGGTTAAACGGCGCTTTTGGACCAACACATAGACCCCCACGGCCTTCCGGATATCCTCCGGCATATCGGCCCGGTAGCAGTTATCAAGACATTTAAACGGGACATAGGAGGGTTTGTTCCGAACAAGCTGCATCTGGCTGATGAGTCGTTCCATGGCCTCCTTCAACTTGACGGGATGATCGTGATCATAGGGAAGGGTGACGCCTTCAGGACTGACATTCCGGTAGAAACAAACATCGGCATATAAGGACTGCACCTCTTCATAAAGATAGTATGGATGTAGTTGTATGCCTTGGGAGAGGTTTGCTAAGATTCGCTGGGTCTTCAACACGGACCTCAGGCATTGCTTGACACTATAAAGACTGTCTCCACTAAGGTAGCTTGAGGAGTCCATGGTCAGATTGGATCGAAAAAGTTCCATCGCGTCGGTCAGCGTCCCCAACACCTTTAAAAAAAACGGGGAAGCTCCCAATTGAAGCACGGGAGGAATCGTTTCTTTTGACAGAGTCCAGAGGCCTTCCGGACTTTTCACAGCTTCTAAAAGCTTGATGGTAAACACGGCACCGGAGAGGGCCTGCTCCGTACTGAGCCTGACGTTCTGATACCGGTAAGCCACCTCCCCGCACCTTTCTATAAGGGGCTGGCCGTCCTCCTCCTCTCTTTCGGATATTTTCAGGAGGTGAAGGTAGACCGGAACAAGGGTAGTACCCGCTTTACTGAGGTTAAAAGGCTCAACTCTGGCATTGCCCGGCACCCGTAGCAATAGCCCTTCGTTCGTGATCAGCGAAAGTGCCTCAATAGAGAGCACCCCCTCTCCCAAAAGCGCCGCATTCAAAGTTAATTCCGCAACCCCATAACATGGGAGGCCTTGAATGCGAAAACGCATGCGGAGATCTGCCAGTATTGAATCCTCAAGGGCCACAAGATGATCCGGCAAGAGGGGCTGGCCCATCTCCCAGGATACGCGAGCACATTTATCATTCATGTTTACTTAGGCTCTTCATCGTATGTTAAAGATATGAAAGAGCGCCCCTTCGTTACTTCAAGTATGAAAGGGCGCTGCGTAAATCAGGTCAACCCGTCTTAGAAAGATCAGGCTTTGACAGTGACGCCCCATCGCTTCACAACTTTATCGGAAACGGAGAAGGCGATATGGGTTTCCTGCTCTGTGTCCTCAGGCATAACGCTCAGGTTAAGGCAAAAGTTCAAGGGAGAAACCACCTCCATCCCTTCATCAAGGTCGATGGCAATGGCCAAGTCCCCACCTTGCTTTTCAACCAAGCCCTTCATGGATGTCTCGTTGCAATGGAAGGTCTTGTAGTATTTTTTTGCATCTGGATCATAGGCATAAACGACATACTGAAACTCCACCGTGGTGTTGCTCAGCTCAGTGTTGGTCAGGACGGCAAGGTCTTTTTTGTTGGCGTTGGAAACTTGGCAGGAGAACTGGATGGACTCGGCGAAACCACCATTCCAGAACATACTGGACAAAACGCCCACAACTTTTTTCTTGTCACCGGCTAACTCTTCGGGGTTGGTGACTGCCAAATCTGCTGCTAACTTCTTGTCTCCGATTTTCAGGGCAGTAATATGACCGACAGCGTCCTGGGCATCCTTCTGAAAATTGAATCCCTGGGATACACTGCAGTTGAGATTATGTGAGGCCATTGGTTTTCTCCTTTTTTGCGGGTGTATGTCTGTGATTCGGATCAGGCAGGGATTACCCGCGATAATCCCTGTTTTCCGAGTGAAATATCCTCAATAAAAATTAAAGTCGTGCGTCCAGGCGCAATTCGGCATCCATACCTTCAAATTGAATATGGGGTAAGATTCCCATTTCACAATCGTACCAACCGATCATCCCCTCCCGTTCGACTACCTCTACGGTGGCCGCTTTAAATGGGTAATGACGCAGGGTCAAGTCATCAGGGTTGACTACGGTGGTCACATACTGAAAGATCCAGTTTGAAAGGGTGGTCTTGATGTAACTTGCATCGGCCGTAGAGCCGATATTGTCTCGCATAATGGACTTCACGTAATGGGCAATGCGGGTCACCGACAGGGTATAGGAAAGGTTGGTGACAAGCTGTGCATTTTCGGAGTCCTTTGGGTCTTTGAAACGCTTGGCCTTTTTCAGGGACTGGCAACTGAAAAAGCAGGCATCTGCGGTTCCCTTGCGGTAAATCATTGGGATAAAACCGCAATTGGCAAACTCAAGTTCTCGGTAATCTGGAATGGCCATCTCTACAGGGACCTTGATCTCCTCTTCCCCACGGATATTGAATGTATGGACAGGAAGCCCGCTCACTAAACCGCCGCCTTTGGGGCCTCGAAGGTGCTGGCACCAACCAGACTGGGCAAAGGAACGTACCATGTTCTGGGCAAACGGAATCACAGCGCTGCCCCAGAGGTAGCTGCCATCCTGGCCACCTTCGACCTCTTCCACAAATGGAATATCGCGGCAAGGGTTGCTATCCGGGTTGTAAGGCAGGCGTACCACATAACGGGGGAGGGTCAGGCCGATATAGGCAGCCTCTTCGGATTCCCTAAGCTTGTTCCACGAACCGTACCGCGGATGGTTCATGAGCCCTTCAAGGTCCTTGATGGCTGATAACTCGTCGATGGAGTCACAGCCAAAAAATTTTGGCGAAACAGCCCCGAGGAAAGGGGCATGGCTTGCTGCGGCAACCTTCCCCATAATCTTTAGTAAAAACTCGTCATCCGGCGTATGCTCGAACTCATGCAGCCCCAGGATGCAACCAAAGGGCTTGCCGCCATACTGATCATACTCACTGACATACACCTTGTTAAAGAGGGCACTGCCTGTAATATCTACGGCATTTGCTTCAAAATCGTCGTAAAGCTCATCTTTGGACACGTCCAGGATATCGATCATGATGCCGGCCTTGAAATTGGTGTTCACCACAAGATCGGTCAAGGAACGCCAAGCGGACTCCATCTTTTTGAAATCATCGTGATGAATGATCTCGTTGATCTGGTCGTTGACCGCTTGGTCGATGCGGGCGATCATCCCCTGAATACTGCCTTTGTCTAAGCGACCCGACGAGGTATCCACATTCAGCAAAAATGCTGCAAGACCAGAAATAAAGCGGTTTTCATCACTTATGTCCGAGCAAACCACATCCAGGTCGCCTTGGACCATGGGGACCTCTTCGGTGACTTCGGTCTGAAGTCGCATGCTCGACAGAAATCTTTTCAGGTCGACAGCCTGGGTTTCCTGAGCGGTTTCCACAGCCTGTCTAGTTGATTCGATCATTATTTTTCCCTCCATCGGTATACAGAAGCGCCCAACGCAGGCCACTGTGCCGGCCAGAAAACTTGTGGGCACATGGTTATGAAGACGTACTCTGTACGTGTGATCAGGAACGGGGACCCATGGGAAGTTTGAGGCTTTCATATGCCTTCAACTCTTCCATCATCTTGCCCAGAGACTCTTCATTGCTCATCAGTTCATTCAGGAGTTTTCGGAACTCCTTCCGATTGTCGACATTTGAGATCACCTCCTCAAGGAGCTCCTTCATCTGAAGCAGCCCCTTGAGTTTGGGAACCTGGCGTGCAATTTCATCCGGTGAAAAGGCCTTCATGGAGTCGACGGGGATTTCAACGTCGATTTCCTCGGATTGGTCCGGGTTGATCTTGTTGTCCACGGCAAATTTCAGCGACATGCCCATGTCTTTCATCACGGCATCGGTGTTATTACCGTCCAAGCTTCGCAGGCGTCGTTCTTCTAAATCCAAGGCCCGGTCCGTCGAGCTCCCAAGAGAAAAATCACCTTCCACGAGAAATCGCATGGGAAGCGAGGTGTCTTCGGGTTGGCCGTTGACCTCTGTTTTATACCTGAGCGTCAAACGCGACTTGGGTACTTCATCTTGTATAGCCATTTCTGCTGCTCCTTATTGTTGTCTTGATGTGGTTATGAATCCGATGGTCTATGGTCAAGAGCCGATCAATGTTGAGTCGACTGACTTCCTGATATGAAATCGTTACACATCAGTCATCTGTTTGATCGTTGATTTCATGCCATCCGTCATTGAAAGATATAAAAGTGTCGGTTCTCTTTTCACTTGGTTTGGGGAATCACACGCGACCTGAGTCGAGCGAAGTACTGATAAATCTTTCGGCGGGCCATGACATCCAACCGACCGGTTAAAAATGATTCGAGGCACCACCGATTATCGATTTTTCCTTTAATAAAGCGTGGGTAAAAAGGATAGTAGACAGTGATATCGGGCAAAAAGCCCTCTCCAATGTCATGTTCAATCACCCGGCGAATCCCCTCTTTCAATTGCTCCAGAGTTTCTTCCGTCCTGTCTGGGCCAACGAAAACCAAAAGAGCCATGTATTTCCCACCGAGCCGGTCAGGGCGAGGGCAGGCGCATAGTGAAAAATAAACCTCGGTCCCTTTTAGGGCCTCTTGAATGCACGCGGTTATCTCAAACAGAGGGTACCCCCGGCCATAGCGACCTGGGCCTTCAACGCACAGCAATACATCTCCCATGGGAGCGACAGTAATACTGGAAGATACCAGGGCCCCATGGCAATCACCCAAGGGACCAAGTAACAAGCGACCGGGTTGAAAGTGGGGGCGCTCTTCCAGGGTCCAGTGTGACCCCGGGGGGGGGAATACCCCGGAAGAGACAGCCCCCAGCAATCCATCTGAACAAAGGATGCATCCACCAAAGGTCGCATCATGACGTAGGTTGAATCCGTGGGCATGGGCGAACAAAGGTCGATGGGCCAAGGCTTGCCACACATCCATATCAAAGGACTCCAACGGACAGCGAAACCACGTCTCCACCTTGCCGACATATCTGCTACCGCCTTGAAGTAACAGGTCTCGGAACGCAGTGGTAACTCCGAGAATATGAACCCCTGCCCTCTGAACGGCCCCTTCGCATGCCATCTCATCACGCCGTGACACCATGCTGATAGTGGCCCCGCAAAGAAAAGCGGAGAGTACATAAGCTGGTTGTGTTTGCATCAAATCGGCATCAGGAAAGGCAATCACTTTTCCCGGGGCCATACCGAGAAGAAGCGCGCCGTCACGCAATGCGGAAAGATAAGCTTGGTCACTGGTCACCGGCCTGGGTTCCATGGCATGGCTGGACGCCGCTGGGAAAAGACAAAAAACTGTTTGGCCAGCAGGGTACCCCTGAAAACGGCTTGTCGCTTCTCTCCACTCGCCTGATGATGCATCCGTGGGAGGCAAGAGCATCTCTTGCCAGGGGCCGAGGACCTTTGCAGCCGTTGCCCCCGCAGAAATATGATCGGGCTGCAATTGCTTTAGCCGGTTCTGAAGAAAGCAATGGCTGGTGGGAGGCAGGATCGACAGGACTACCCCTAATTTAAGGCCGGCCAAAAGATCTGATGCGAATTCAGGTCCGAAATTGCGAACCAGGCAAAGCGTCTGCCCGGCCGAGACCCCCAATCCAATCCAGTGGGAAGCTTTTTCCTCAGCCATGGCTACAAGTTCACCGTAGGATAAGGAGCGATCCTCGCCACGGTCATTGCACCAGGTCATGGCGGGGTGTGGGCTGTCTCTGTTGTACATGACTATATCTTGATAGAAGTCATAAATACGAAACAGAACGCTGGATCCGACCGCTGGGTGAAGGGCATCAAAGGCTTGTTTGAAGCGCCGCCAGAATTGCCGAGGCTCACTCCAACTCTGCCTTAACCAACCGGGCACTTCGCCAGCCAACCCGTTCTCCTTCAGAAATGCCCCTCGGAAGGTTAAGATATCATATGGTTCCCGCTTGCTCATGGTCGTTTTGCCGATGCCCGGGTGGCGTCATCTTCAGGGGCTGCTTCCCACAGGTTGTTTTTTCCCACATACACACGATAGCTTTTCTTTAAGGGTGCCGACACCCACACCTTCCAGTTGTCTCCGGGCTCAGTAAACAGCCCGTAAAAAGCAAGCTCAGCCCCTTCGTTTCGCCTGACTTTCAACTCGGTTTTTTCACCGGGTTTCACCATAACCCATCCCAAAACTGACTCATCCTTTTTATCTTTGTCGGCGTAAATCAGCTCTGCTATGTCTCCGTAGTAATCCACGAGAAAATTACTTTTATTCACTTCGCGAACCATTACGTAAACAGGACGCCCATTGTTTGAATCTGGATAAGAGGTCATATGCACATAAGCATACCGTTTCCTCGCGCATCCGACCCCGGCGACTGACAGGACGAGCATCGCGATAATCACGAATCGCATTCTCTTCATGTGTGTCCCATGTTTCTTTTTATTTTCCTGCGTTTTCATAAACCCCATACCTGCCCATAGTGTTGATCCATACCGATCCCATTGCCACGGAACGCCCGGCGTTAAGCGGCCCTTTTCCGGTACCGATTTCAGCCTGTCCTCACTCCCCGCCTCGTCCCGGCAACTTAAACAGAGCCCAGGGATCCCTGCTCTTCAGGGTAAAACGAACAGGAATATCTTGTGTGGACACCCCTGAATCACTCTCAGGTTGCTGTACCGTAACATTCCACGTGTAGACCCCGGGGGCTGCTTCGTCCCTTGGTGCCGAAGAGATTGCCATGGGCTTTCGCCCCACATTTCCAGGAAGGCCCGATACAGTTTCTGATCGGAAATTCTCGCTCTTTTCCAAGAGTCGGAAAAAACTCCAGGCTGAACGGCTGACGTTGGCTCCGTTGTAGAGCTTTGCTACTCCGCCATCGGAAGGCATAAGTTCAAGTCCTACCGATGCGCTACTTTCACGTGTCCAGTCCAGTTTTGCTTTCTTCCAGAGGGGCTGCTGGTTGAAGCCGAAAATCGAAAAACTGTCGGCATGAAGATAGGAAAGAGAGACCACCTGACCGCCCGTTTTTATGAGAGCCAACGGGTAAGGTTTTAGTTCAAAAACCAGAGGAAGGGGGTCTCCCTTGGCAGTCCAGAGGGAGGTGGTTAACAACTGTACCGAATTCAACACTGGAAGCATTGACTCCGGCAGTTCCAGTGGCTCAAGGGCACTCACTCGCAACTTCCATGTCCCGTCGGCTACTCGGACAAAGGTCGAAAGATACATGTCGAACCCCTTCCAGAACGCACCCCCGGGGTGAGTCGCAGCCGAAAGCACATCTAAGGAGACATCGTTTTTTGCCGTGCGGTCAAAGGGGAACAGAGCATAAAGGGGGGCGATATTTACATCGGCAAGTTCCGTCCAGATTTGATCAGCCAAAAGCTCCACTTCGGGTCGGCCGATGCGGTAAGCGGTCATCACAGGACCAAGAAATGCCCCCTGCCAGTCATCGGGAACCCCTACGCTCTCCATCCACTGATGGATCAAGGAGTAGTATGTATCCCCTGCCCCAAGGAATTGTGCATATGTGATACGCCCGAGGGGTGAAAGGCGAGCCCGAAAAGCATCGGGATTGCCCGACTCTTTCCCCTTGCCGTCAAGTTCGTCAAGCATTTGCCTTAAAAAAGCCCGGTATGTCTCCATCTCCGGGTATGCCCTCTTCTGTTCAGCAAGAAGTTGTCCGAGAAATGAAAACGGATACAGGTGCTTTGTAAAAGTATAGAGGTAAATATTCTCGTCCACCTCAAGGCTCGTGTTCTCTTTGATGGACAAAAGAACTTCCATCAGGGGAGAAGAGGGTTCGATCAATTGTTTCAGTACTAGTCTAAACGTGGCCAGCGATGTCGCCCCTATGTCAAATTCACGGTAGAATTCCCGGTAAGCTGATGCATACTGCCGTCCGTACTCATCCACTTCAGCTGTCAGGAAATAGGAAAAATTGACTTTGTCCTTTTCCGGAATATCCAAGGCCTCAATGAAGGCAGGAAGCTCTGCCAGCAATGGTTTGACCCTCTTTTCAAAGGCTCGGCGTGTGTACCTTCCGTCCACACGACTTTGGCCACGAAACAGGAATTTTCCGTTGTTCGAGACATTCATCACGAGATCGGGAAACCCCTCTTTCTGTTCAAAAAACAGTAATCCATCCTGGTAAGAATGCGCCTCCATGAATGCATTGAGAAATTGGCTCATCCGACTCCGATTGAGTAGGTCGTTCCAGCGGGCAACACCGAACTTGAAATCTCGACCGGCCAAGGCAAACTGAAAAAATGTATCACTGTTTGCATTCTCGCCCTTATAAGCTTTCATCACCTTCAGGTTGTCGTAGACACCCGAAAGGTTAAGTCCTTTTCCGATATCCGGGCTGCCGATGCGTGAATTCAAAAGAAACTGTAGGAACTCTTTGATTTGTTTCTGGCGAATCTGGTTTGAAAAATCGACAGCGCCGATTTTTCGGGTGTTTATGCTCAGCATGGCTTCGCGGCGCAGCAATTCCGTAACTTTCATGGATAGGTCATACCGCTCGATTTCACGGATACGAGCCAGAAAGCTTTCAGCCTGCACGCGCAGCGTGTTAAATTCATTTTTGGTGAGTACAGGGTCGTAATAGTATTTCTTGACTTTCTCAAAAAAAACCATGATCGCCAGGGGATCATCAAAAGCGCTGGCCTTTCCGGTATAAATGTAATCATTCATATCGACGGCAAAGCCCGATGATCGGGTATTGTACTTGGCATAGTCCTCGACAAGTACCATGGGCAATCCAGAATTTTCAGTCCACACGGTAAGATTATCCCGCACCAAGCTTCCCAGATCATTTTTTTCGGTGGCATACAGAAGACCCAGTAAATAAATGACCCGGTTCCGGCTGTCGGCCTCCTCAGCTGTATCAAGGGCTTCTATGTCCCATGATTTGATGGACATGGATATTTTTTCCAGCTCCGGAATGATGTAGTAATCTCTGATATGCGCCACACCCCTTGCATAGATTTCCTGATTGGCATTCGGGAAAAAATCCGGCATAAAATCCATGAGGTTACGTTCTTTTAGCGAAGTTACCGGGTCGGAAAAAAGCGGGTGGAGATTCTTGCTGTATTGAGATAGTGGTGCTTTTTCAATGGCGTTTATTTGTACATAGCGGTCCCCGATGAGCCGATATTCATAAATGAAGGACAACCCAAGATATGCCAATCCGAGAAATCCAAT